>Ga0209698_10002525_pt1 | contig 20669 bp, 16 predicted proteins | sample LitLauG_LLR_2012_FD_187203 | JGI IMG/M metagenome (GOLD analysis project Ga0209698, IMG submission 187203) | Freshwater sediment microbial communities from Pennsylvania, USA - Little Laurel Run_MetaG_LLR_2012 (SPAdes) (version 2) | ecosystem: Environmental > Aquatic > Freshwater > Creek >...
GTTAGGTGGAGCGAGCGGCGCCGGGCGGGTCTATGCCCCATCGGCCAAGCGCCTCGCTCGCTCAAATATCTTCACGAACATCGGCCGCGTCAGCTTGCCGGTGTTCGTGTTTTGATTGGACGGATGATAAGTCGCCAGTAGGGTGCGCCCGTCCGGCATGACGTATTCCGCGCCATGTCGAAATTCATACTCACGCTTGCGGGTGATCACCTTTCGTCTCAGCTGGTAGTTGAGATAAGCCTCGAACCCAATCTTCCCCAAGGCAACGACGACCTTCAGATTTTTCAGTCCGTCGATCTCGCGATCCAGAAACGGAGCGCAGTTGGCGAGTTCTTCCGGAAGTGGCTTGTTGTCAGGCGGCGCACAGCGTGCTGCAGCGGTGATATAGAGCCCCGTCAGCACCTGCCCATCGTCGCGCGAGACTGCCGTCGGCTGGCTGGCAAATCCAACCTCATACAGAACGGGATACATGAAGTTTCCCGATGCATCTCCCGTAAAGGGGCGGCCCGTCCGATTGGAGCCATGCGCGCCGGGAGCCAGCCCAAGCACGAGAACGCGCGCGTGCGGATCCCCAAAGCCGGGTACCGGCTTGCCCCAATAGTCATGGTCGAGATAGGCGCGGCGCTTCTCGCGCGCAATGCGCTCGCGGTACTCGACAAGACGCGGACAACGGGTGCAGGCCACGACTTCGGCATTGAGAACCTTCAGCCAGAGCGGGACGGCCATCACTCCATTGTATTTGGTTGTATGGCACGGACACTCTTGTCCGCGAAAAGCGTGCGGTTAATAGAGCTGCGGTGGCTAAGCAGGAAAACAACACCAAGACCAACCGCACACCCAACGCCTGTGGACAAGAGTGTCCGTGCCACACCAAGAACCTCGCCCGTTACTTTGGTGGGTAGAACTTCCCCCTCCGCCGTTTGACGTTATTCTTCGGGAGTCTTTACACTCAAAGATGCGGCACAACCGCGTTGTTGCGAAACAATTGCCGCAACGGTTGTAGTCCGCGCCGCACTTGGAAAGGCAACTGTGAGCCCCACAGAAACAAAAGAGAGCACCACGAAACGCGAGATTGAAGTAGAGATTCCGGTCGAGGAGGTCACCCGCCAGACCGAGTCGCTGATCGAAAAATATCAGAAGGTCGCCCGCATCCCCGGCTTTCGCCGCGGACATGTTCCGGCGTCGATCATCCGCCAGCGCTTCTCCGAAGAAATCAAGACCGACATGGTTGAGGCGCTGATTCCGCGCTTCTTCCGCCGAGAAGCCGAACGCCTGAGTCTGCACCCGGTGTCGCAGCCGCGCGTCACCGACATGCACCTGCACGATGGCGAACCGCTGCGCTTCAAAGCAGCGTTCGAGGTGCTGCCGGAAATCAAATTGTCCGGCTACAAAGAACTGCGCGCCGAGAAACCCGAGATTGCCGTTTCCGAAGACGACGTGGAAGAAGCGCTCAACGACCTGCGCGAGCGGCATGCCAGTTTCGATCCAGTCGAGGGCCGCGCTCTGGCGGACGGGGACTTTGCTCAGGTTTCACTCGACGGCACACCCAAGCCTGGAGGAGAGAAGCCTGGCGACGAAAAGTCCGGCGAGGGCCAGCCCGTGCACATGGACGAAGTGCTGGTCGAAATTGCCGGCAAGAACACCATGCCCGAATTCACCGAGCACCTGCGCGGGACCGTTGCCGGAGATGAGCGGACCTTTGACGTAAATTATCCAGAAGACACGCAAGACAAGCGGCTCGCCGGCAAGACATTCAGCTACGCCGTGAAAGTGCAGTCGATCAAACAGAAAAGCCTGCCGGAATTGAACGACGAATTCGCGAAGAAGCTGGGAGAGTTCCAGACTGTCGATGACGTCCGCAAAGCGATTCGAGAGCAGATGGAATCGGAGCGGAAGAATCAGGCAGAACACGATACAAAAGAAAAGCTGGTCGGCGAGCTGATTCAGGGGAACGATTTCGAAGTTCCCGAGTCGCTGATCGAACAACAGATCGACATCCGCATCGAGCGCGGTCTACGGGCGCTGGCGGCACAAGGTCTGACTGCTGAACAGATGAAGAAGATGGACTTGAACCGGCTGCGCTCCGGACAACGCGACCAGGCTGTCCATGATGTGAAGGCCGCGCTTCTGCTCGAACGGGTGGCCGAGGAAGAAAATATTCAAGTCAGCGATGAAGAGTTGAATCAGGAACTCGATTCGCTGGCCAGGCAGGCAAAACAGACGTCTGAAGCTGTACGAGCTCGTTTGACACGCGATGGGGGCCTCGATAGGATACGAACACGAATCCGCAACGAGAAGACCCTCGATTTTCTGTACCACCAGTCCGCGTAAGTAAGGAGTCATGATGCGGACAATTTCGATCCTCCCCTTAAGCAAAGACAGAGACTGAAGGGCGGGAGTGTGAAAGGGCGAACGTGAATTCCAATTCCAACTCCAAAGACGCGCACATGATGCTCGTTCCGATGGTGATTGAACAGACCGGCCGGGGCGAGCGGGCCTATGATATTTATTCGCGCTTACTTCGCGATAACATTATTTTTATCGGTACTCCGATCGACGACAATATTGCCAACCTGGTCATCGCCCAGATGCTGTTCCTGGCGCAGGAAGATCCGGAAAAAGACATCCAGCTCTACATCAACTCGCCGGGTGGTTCGATCACGGCGGGGATGGCGATTTACGACACGATGCAGTACGTCAAGAATGACGTGACCACCATCTGCATCGGCCAGGCAGCCTCCATGGCGGCGCTGTTGCTTTCTGCCGGACAAGCGAAGAAGCGCCTCGCGCTTCCGAATTCGCGCATCCTGATTCACCAGCCTTCAATGGGCGGACTTTCCGGGCAGGCGACCGATATCGACATTCACGCCCGCGAAATTCTCCGTATGCGGGAGATTACTAATCAGTTACTCTCCAAGCACAGCGGCCAGAAGCTCGATAAAGTGGAAAAAGACGTGGAACGCGATTTCATTATGAATTCGCAGCAGGCAAAGGAATACGGAATCATCGACGATATCATCTATAAGACACGATAGAGGATATGATCGGCGTTCGTGATCAGAATCGGGCAGACGGTCAGGCTCGATTGCGAGTGGCGCTGGCGTTAGATTGATTCATGCAGGCAAAACCGGCAGCAGGCGGCAGCCAGGCCACCAGAAAGGGAGTAGGGCCCAGTGAAAACCAGATCGGGTTCGGAAGAAATGTTGCGCTGTTCGTTCTGCCATAAGTCGCAGGACGCGGTCGCGAAACTGATCTCGTCCCCCAGCGACTATCCCCGGGCATATATTTGCGACGAGTGCGTCGCCGTCTGCAACTCCATTCTCGAAGACGACCGCACCGCGACTCCAACGGCCGCTGTTCCCAACCAACTGCCGAAGCCGCAGGAAGTCAAGACGTTCCTCGACGAGTACGTGATCGGGCAAGAGCAGACCAAGAAAAAGCTGGCCGTTGCCGTCTACAACCACTACAAGCGTATCTACATGAACCGTCAGCGCACCGGCGATGGCGTCGAGCTGACCAAGTCGAACATCCTGTTGATCGGACCGACCGGTACCGGCAAAACGCTACTCGCCCAGACTCTGGCTCGCATGCTCGACGTGCCGTTCGCCATTGTCGATGCGACCACGCTGACCGAAGCCGGCTACGTTGGCGAAGATGTCGAGAACATCATCTTGAAATTACTGCAGGCTGCGGAAGGCGACGTCAGCCGCACCCAGACCGGCATCATCTACATAGACGAAATCGACAAGATCGGACGTAAGGACGAGAATCCGTCGATCACCCGCGACGTCTCCGGCGAAGGCGTGCAACAGGCACTGCTCAAGATCCTCGAAGGCACGATCGCGAACGTTCCGCCGCAGGGCGGCCGCAAGCATCCGCATCAGGAATTCACGCCCGTCGACACGACCAACATTCTCTTCATTTGTGGTGGTGCGTTCGTCGGACTCGAAAAAATCATTGGACGCCGCATCGGCAAGAAGGCCCTCGGTTTCCGCACCGGTGCCGAAGAAGAAACCGATCAGACGTTAGCATCCTCGAAGCGTAACTTTGAACTCGTATCCGAGGCGCAGCCCGAGGATCTGATCAAGTTTGGCCTCATCCCCGAATTCGTCGGCCGCCTTCCCGTCATGGGTGTGCTCCAACAGCTCGACGAAAATGCGCTCGTCGAAATTCTGACGCGCCCGAAAAATGCGATCGTCAAGCAATACCAGCGCCTGTTCGAGTTTGAAAATGTCCGGCTCAAGTTCAGCGACGATGCCAACCGGGCCATAGCCCGTCAGGCCATGGCCCGCAAAGTCGGCGCTCGCGGACTGCGTATGATCCTTGAGGAACTCATGCTGGAACTGATGTATAGTCTCCCCAGCCAGAAGAAAGTTAAGGAATTTGAAGTGACGCGCGAGATGGTGGAGAAGCGGAATGTCTCGCTCGCAATGATCGAGAAAGCGGCAAGCTGATTGGTCGTTGGTCGATAGTCGTTGGTCGTTCGCCAAACCGAATTGCGAGCGACAGGCGACTAACGACTAACGACTGAACGCCGACCAGAGACGGGAGACTGAGTTGTCGAACCCAAAGGAAAAGTTCGAGAGCAAGAAACTGCCGATGATGCCCATTCGGGACGTCGTCATCTTCCCTTACATGATGACTCCGTTCGTGGTGGGCCGGGAATCCAGCGTACGCGCCCTCGAAGAAGCTCTGGCCAGCGATAAGAAGATATTCCTCGCCACCCAGCACGACGCCAGCATCGACGAACCCAAGGCAAACGACATTTTCCAGGTCGGCACCATCGTCAATATCGTGCAGAGCCTCAAGCTTCCCGACGGAAACATTAAGGTCCTGGTTGAAGGAATCGAACGTGGCAAAATCCTCCAGGTGGTCGAAACCGACGGATACTTGCAGGCCACGGTACGCGTCGCCCGTTACGCGACCGAAACAACCGCCCAGATCGAAGCCGGCATGCAGCGCGTTACCGGAATGTTTGAGCAATACGTAAAGCTTTGCCAGTCGCTGAACTACGAGACCATGATCGCCGCCGTGCGCATGGAAGACCCGGCAAAACTGACCGACACAATCGCCGCCAATCTGCAACTCTCGATTGAAGAAAAGCAAGGACTGCTCGAAATCTTCGATCCCGCCGAGCGTCTGAACCGCATCGGCGACGTACTCGACGTCGAAATCGAAAAGCTCAACATGGATCGCACCATCCAGTCGCGCGTCAAGCGCCAGATGGAGAAGGCGCAAAAAGAGTACTACTTAAACGAAAAGATTAAGGCGATCCAGAAAGAACTCGGCCGCGGCGAGAAGAGCGAATTCGACGAACTGAAAAAGAAAATCGAAGCTGCAGGCATGCCGAAGGAGGTTCGCGACAAGGCCGTCCAGGAACTCAAGAAACTGGAAGCGATGCCGCCTATGTCCGCCGAATCGACTGTGTCCCGCAACTATCTCGACTGGTTGCTGGCCGTGCCGTGGAAGAAGCGGTCCAAGGAAATCCGCAACATCTCCCGCGCCGAGAAGGTTCTGAACGAAGATCATTACGGACTCGAGAAAATCAAGGAGCGCATCCTCGAATTCCTCGCCGTTCGCCAACTGGTGAAGAATCCCAAGGGCTCGATCCTCTGCTTTGTCGGACCTCCGGGCGTCGGCAAGACTTCTCTCGGAATGTCGATCGCCAAAGCTACAGGGCGCAAGTTTGTTCGCATGTCGCTCGGCGGCGTGCGCGACGAAGCCGAAATCCGTGGCCATCGCCGCACCTACATCGGCGCCCTGCCCGGCCAGATCATCCAGATGATGAAAAAGGCGGGCACCAAGAATCCGGTCTTCATGCTCGACGAGGTCGACAAGATGTCAATGGACTTCCGCGGCGACCCGTCCGCAGCGCTGCTCGAAGTCCTCGATCCCGAGCAGAACTTCATGTTCGTCGACCACTATCTCGACGTTGAATACGATCTGTCGCAGGTCTTCTTCGTAGCCACCGCGAACGTGATGCACACCATCCCGCCCGCTCTGCAGGATCGCATGGAAGTCCTTCGCCTGCACGGATACACGGAGCCGGAAAAGGTCGAAATCGCCAAGCAGTTCCTGGTCAGGAAGCAACTGGCGCAGGCCGGACTGACCGATAAGAACGTACAGTTCTCCGACGAGGCTATCCGGCATATCATTCGCGGTTACACCCGCGAAGCCGGAGTCCGTAATCTGGAGCGTGAAATTGGCAACGTCTGCCGCAAAGTGGCGCGCAAAGTCGTCAAGGAAGGCGCCAGCTTCACCGTCGCGATTGAGCCCGACAAGATTGGCGAATACCTCGGCGTGCTGAAGTTCCGCGACACCCTGGCGCACGAAAAGAGCGAAGTCGGTCTCGTGACCGGCCTGGCATGGACGGAAGTCGGCGGTTCGATTCTTTCGACCGAAGCTACCGTTGTCGACGGCAAAGGCAAGCTCACGCTAACCGGCAAATTGGGCGACGTAATGCAGGAGTCAGCGCAAGCCGCGATGTCATACATCCGCTCGCGCGCGTTGCGCCTCGGCCTGCCGCGCGACTTCTATCGCAATCTCGACATCCACGTGCACGTTCCCGAAGGAGCGATCCCAAAGGACGGACCGTCCGCCGGGATCACCATCGCCACCGCACTGGCCAGCGCCCTGAGCAAGATTCCGGTGCGCCGCGATATCGCCATGACGGGGGAAATCACACTCCGCGGAAAAGTTCTTCCGATCGGTGGCTTGAAAGAAAAACTGCTCGCCGCGCATCGCGCTGGGCTGTTCGAAGTGATTCTGCCGCAGGAAAACGAAAAGGATCTCGCCGAGGTTCCCGAAAATCTGCGCACTGCGATGAAACTCCATTTCGTCGACAACATGGACCAGGTGCTGGCGGTTGCTCTCGAAGGGCCGCTGCCCCAGATCCAACCCGACGCGGACACGATGGCGCCGATCGCAACGCCGCCAAGCGAGGGTCCTACCGCGAGACAGTAGTTTAGTTTTTCTGGGTCATCGCTTGTATTCCTTTCGTTGCGTCAAGCACCGGCTTTTCCTTAGAGCTAAGACGGTTCAACTGCTTCAATGCGTCCTGCGGGCTCAAAACGCCGACAAGAGGCGGCGGCGGTGCCGGAATGGACCTTGCAACGTGACGGTGGGCGGCATCGGCAGGCAGCGCCCTTTGCTGCGCCCCCAACTTGGGAAGGGTTTTCGCTGTCTCTAGAGAAAGCTGAGGGCTTGAGCCGCCGGGCCTCCTGACTGTCGCCATCGGTCCATTCGGAGCGCAAGCGAGCTCCATACCTGTGTCCTCCGCGGCCACTCCTTGAAAAGTCGTGTCCCACACAACTCTTACCGGAGCCTGGGACCCTGAAGGGTCCTGGATTGTCATGCTTGCTTGTATCTGATCAGTCAGAGTTTTTGTGTTGCTATTCGTGGTGGATAGGAGCGAGCCGTAACTCGTCGTTTGATTACCACCCAGAGCGTAATCTGTGCCACCGCTATCGTAGTTGATGTTAAGCGCTCCGAGTAAGCTCAACCCGCCGTTGATGTCGTTTGTGTTTTGTAGCGTACTCGTGTTTTTCGTGGTGATCTGGATGGTCGATGTCTGCGTCGTCGTCGCAGTGACCGCCCGTGTGTCGGAAAACGCGTTTGGATTCGCCGTGTCTATGCTTCCGCTGAAAAGCTGAGCATATTGGACGGGGAGTGCATCCTGAGTTGCCTTGATATAAAAAGAATCCAGGGACAGGATGGAACCGCAGTCAGCGGAACTGATGTCCAAGTAGAACGTATCGTTTTTCGTCGCATCCGGATCAGGATACGGAAAACAGTGAGGATTCGGATTGCCAGAGTCACAAACACTTTGCGGGACACTGGCCGACACTTTGCAGGCGTCGAGCTGCTTCACGGGAAGCTCAAACAGCCCCGCGTTGCCGAGTGGCTGCAAAAGTATTCCTCCAGGTCCAGGGTAGTCCCACAATGCATACTGAACGTCTTTTACAGCAAGGATGAGGTCGTTCAGAAAAGGTTGCGTAGAACACGTGACTTGATTGAGAGGCGGCTGGCCACTTGGCAGTACCACAGAAAAGGTGTCGCTTTGTTGCTCTGTGGTCAATACTGAGTTGGTGGTTCCGTCCGATGACTGGACGTCTGTTTCCACTGCGTTATCCCAGGAGCCTTTCACTCCAAATCCGAGACTCAGCTTGTTCGTGACTTGGTCCTGGCTGCCGCCGTTCGTGCCTTGGTTCTGGCTGCCACCCGACGAACTCGGCACCGTTATCCCGAAAGACAGGTCACCTTGGTACGTAGTCTTGTCGTCTGTAATGCCAGCGTAGGTCGTTTGACCTACCGTGCCGACCTGAATGTTGCTTCCCACAGTTGCGCTCATCGTCAGCGATGACTGGGCATTACGACCGCTACCTAGAGGGGCGTAAACGATCGCGACGGGCAAGACCTCCAGTTGAAATGCCGCAGCCGGGGTTACGAGCAAGACGAAGGCGCTAGCATTCGTTAACCCACCAAGAATGGCCGGGGCCGTGGTTGCTGGCGAGGAAAGCGCTGGACCGGGCGTAAGGCTTGAATAAATTGTGCACTGCGTCTTTGGGGTCATTCCTGGTTTGTTAACAAAACTTGTTACGCACTGCTTTTGGTTGACCACGATCTGCAACGTGATAACGCTCTCGGCCCAATCTAGGTTCAGCGGAATTTTGAGGACTGCTGTCCCTGGCCCTTTCGAAAAATCGACCTGGGCGTTGCCCTGTGCGCTCAGGCCAGGATTCATATTTGCGGCCGTCACCGTAACGCTGAAACTCGCGTCATTTGAATTTTTTCCCAGCGGGTTCGGCGTCGGCACGCTTGAAATAACCGGGAAATCAAATTCGACATTTCCTCTCGGCACGATCACCCATCGATTCTCAAGAATCGGGGAGCCGCTCGGATAGGATATGCTCAGGCAATTGCTGGACATTCCCGGACCATTACCGGTGCACAAACTTTGTACGATCGTGGGCCCCTCGACGATGTACGGAGGATTAACTTGTGCATGCAGGCTGAAGGGCACGATTATGACGGCCGCACAGGCTAATGCGAGCCGCCGCATCAAGAGTTCTAGAGTCTCGGCGGCCCGGGTCAAGACACAACACGGTCTCAACCAACTACCGCGATACATCGCTTGACCCAGGGCGCAACTCATCGGGCTGGACCTCCTCCGGCGAATTCCCTTCTCGGCAACGCCCGCCAATACGTGGAAGTTTTGCGTCAAACTCATCGGGAACCTCCAAACAGCGACTGACAATCAGATAGTGTGATAGTGCATCCGATCGTTTCAGCATTTTCAGTCCGGGTGGTCGGCACTTGTCTGACACACGACCCTGCAGGCTGGGCTAAAATATGCGCATGGAGCCGGATTCGCGCAGCGGCTTTCGTTTCACCCTGAAAGGATCCGCGAGCCTTATCGTCGTCGTGGCCGTCGTTGCGACTCTCCTCATCGCCTGCCCGCCTATCGCTGGTTCTTTCTGTTCAGCTTCCTCATCGGACTTGCCATCGCTGGCGGGCTCGCCTGGTGGCACAACGCCTATCCCATCAAAGAGGACGACGTCGAGAACAAGCGCCCACTCGGCCTCTAGCGACACGAACCTCACTACCGCTTGCCATGTGCGGCTGAACACTAGAAACTATCCATATGCGAATCCTCGCACGTTTTCTGCTTTCGGCGACCGACTTGACCCACTTCCCTCGCCCCAGCGTGCCCGAGATCGCTTTTCTCGGCAGATCCAATGTCGGCAAGTCGAGCCTCATCAACTCGCTCGTCGGCGCCAAACTCGCGCGCACCAGCAATACGCCTGGACGCACGCGGTCCATCAACTTTTACGAAGTTCGCCGCGCCGGCCAGCCCCAGCCTGAGTTGCTGTTCGCCGACCTGCCTGGATACGGGTATGCCAAGGTGTCGCGCGAAACTACCGCCGACTGGGTACGCTTTGTCGATCCCTATCTGCACCAGCGCCCGACCCTCGCCCTTTGCCTGGCGCTGATTGATTCCAATATTCCCCCGCAGGAAAAAGATCAACAGCTGATGGAATTTCTTTCTGCCCAGGGCCGCCCCCACGCCATTGTGGCCACCAAGTGCGACCGGCTGTCCAGCAACCAGCTGCAACAGGCGATGCGAACCCTCGGGCAAGCCTACCGAAAGGTGCCCATTCTGCCGTTTTCAGCCAAAACGGGTGCCGGCAAAGAGGAACTGTGGCAGCAGATCCGCGCTTCCTTGCCACAATCGCCGGGTGCCTAATCTTTCGCCCCAAGGTGCCGATATTCCTCTCGAGGCAACTGGTCGGAGACGTACGTGAATTCGAACTATCACACCGAACACCCCGGCTGGGCAGAGGATTCCGCCAACACGGAGGACGGCGCCAGTTATCTGCGCCGGCTGAAGGGAACTCTAGACGCGACGCCTTCCCCGGATCCGCCGGCACAGACCGCAAAGGCCGCGACCAGCGCGAAGGATGTTGGCGATAAGGAGCGGCGCCTCAGCCCTCGCTACCGCTGTTCCGGCAGCGCTGAATTCCGCGCCGAAGGCGGCACAGGGCGAATGTGGGGTACGCTCACCGACATCAGTCTGCACGGCTGTTATATCGAAATGAACACGACATTTCCCGTCGACACAAAAGTGGAGCTCGTCCTCAAGTCGTGCGGTATCCAGGTCAAAACCGAGGGTACGGTTCGCGCCTCGTACCCAGCCTTGGGGATGGGAGTGCGCTTCTCCCGAATCGACCGTGAGGATGAATCACAACTCCAGAAACTCGTAGCCCACGTCGGCGGTTTCGCCTCTATCGCGCTCGGCGCCGGAGTCCACGTAGAACCCGACGCGCAAGAAGCGGCAATCCAACGCGCCCTCCAGACCGCCGATCCGGCCGATCTCCTCGACGCTATCAAAGAGTTTTTCGGCAAGAACCGCTTGCTTTCCCGCTCCGAATTTCACCTGATCGCCAGAGGCGTTCGTCGCGCCTGAACCTTTGGTCCACCAATGCAGTCGCAAGCGTCCGAACCAGGCTTCATTTCGCCTGCATGAAAGTTACTCTGGTGACGGCCCTGCTCTCCGGATCGGGCAATTCATCCGTTATCATAGAAACATCATGGCGAAATACCTCATAACTGGCGCAGCCGGCTTCATTGGATCCTCCCTGGTCCGCGCCCTATTGCAGCGCGGCGATGAAGTCCGCGGCATCGACAATTTTTCTACCGGCAGACGCGAAAATCTTGCTGAAGTCCTGAAGCAGATTGACTTTCGCGAGGTCGACATTCTTGACCTCGACGCCATGCACAAGGCCTGTTCAGGTGTGGACTACGTTCTGCACCAGGCTGCGATCCCGTCGGTGCCGAAATCGGTAATCGACCCGCTCGGCAGCAATCGCGCCAATGTCGACGGCACCGTCAACGTTCTGGTGGCCGCGCGTGACGCCAAAGTAAAGCGCGTCGTCTACGCTGCGTCGTCTTCTGCTTATGGCGATACGCCGACTCTTCCCAAACGCGAAGACATGTCGCCCAACCCAATCTCGCCCTACGCGGTTGCCAAACTCGCTAGCGAGCTTTACATGGTATCGTTCTTCCGATGCTACGGGCTTGAAACCGTCTGTCTGCGCTATTTCAACATCTTCGGCCCGCGGCAAGACCCCACTTCGCCCTACTCCGGCGTGCTCGCCAAGTTCAGCATGCAAATGCTGCGTGGAGAACAGCCCACGATTTTCGGCGACGGCGAAACCAGCCGCGACTTCACCTATATCGATAACGCTGTCTCTGCCAACCTGCTCGCCTGTTCCGCTCCGGCCGCCGAATGTGCCGGACGCGTATTCAACTGCGCCACCGGCGACCGCACAACGCTCAACCAGACTTTCGAAGCGCTGAAGCAACTGACCGGATACAAAGGTACAGTGAAATACGGTCCAGAGCGGGGCGGCGATATCAAGCATTCCCTCGCCGACATCACCCTCGCGCAACGGCACTTGCAGTACAAGGTTCTAGTGAGCTTTGAAGACGGCTTGCGTAAGACGGTTGGCTGGTACAAAACGCAGAGTCACCCCGTCAGCGTTTAGCTGAGTGGTCTCCTTTTGCCTGATTTTTCCCACGCGATCAGTGCGTCCAGGTCGTACCGGATCGGGCCATACGCCTTCAGATTTGCCTCGTCAAACAGGCGCATCGCGCCGCAGTTGAGACAAACCTGGTACGTGGATCCGTTAACGTTCAGCGGCCAGCTCATGTTGGAGTGCCAGCAACCCCGTAAGGCCATTGCCGCCACGCCGGCGAGACTCGTAGCGACGACTCCCGGCCACCACCAACTGGATTTCCTGGTTCTTTCCGTCTTTGGCCCTACTACCGGCTCGCTCATCGTTTCTCCCATCTTTTAAAGCTGTCTTCACCATAGGACGAATCGTCGCTGCGGGCAAAATCTGAAGGGTCGTACCTCGGATTCTGCGATTTCCCGACAAACTGGCTGACCCCAACATGCCGCGGACGGACGTGTACTAACGGACATTGCAGTACCCACCCAAAGACTATTACCCTCAAAACTGGCGTGGAGACGGTGTTTTCCGCCTAAAGCCCGCCGCCCGAGCTTGATCCAGAAATTTGGCCCAGAAATAAGGATTTCGGCCTGCGGTGGCAGTAGGTCCGAACCAAGAGCGGCAATGTACTTCCGGCGACTGCCGGATACGATGAATCAAGGTTTTTCGCACCAGCGAACGCGCAAGCATGAGTGCCAGTCCTACCAGAGTCGATTGCGAGTTGATGTCGGATGGCTCTCCTTCTCAGGAGGGTAACCGCGTCATCGAATCGATTGCTCGCCACGAAGCGCTTCGAGCCCTGCTTGCCTTTTCCGATCTTCACGATCAGATCCGCAACCGCCGCTTCGCCGGGCACGATTCCCCCGGACAAGACCTGTTCGAGACAGAACGCTTCATCCTGGATGAAGTGTTGCAATTGATCGGCGACCGGGTCCAAGCCCTCACGCAAGCGGATGGCATTGTTATCGCTCTCGCCGAGCAATCCTCCGGCAGCGACTTGCAGCCTGGGCAGCCGCTCATGGTTCGCGCCTCCTCCGGACTGCTTGCGGTTGAGCGCGGGACACACCTGATCGGCGAATCGGCAATTCTCCAGGAGTGCATGCAGGCGGGACGCATCTTGCGCTGCGACGACTGTGCCATCGACGTGCGCACCGAACTCGATTTAGCGCGCGCCATCGGAGCTCACTCTACCGTGCTCGTCCCGCTGCGCGGCGGCCGCGAGCAACTTGGAGTATTGCAGGCGTTTTCCAATACCGCATGGGCGTTCACTGACGACAATATTCGCTGTTTCGATCTGTTCTCGGAGTTGGTGCTTTCCGCGCTCAAACCCGAGGATCAGGATCGCCGCATCAATTGGCTCTCAGAAGTCGCGGAAGACATTCTCAAGGCAAAGCCGGCGCCGGAACCCGTTGCCGCTGCCATTGAAGTTGATGAAATTGAAGTGAATGAAATCGAAGTTGATGAACCAGAGAACGACGTTCTCGCCATCGAGCCTGCGCCACCCCCATCGGATGCGCCCGAAGCGCTTGCGTCCTTAATCGCCGCGGCTTCCGAGCCGGAAATCGTACCTCCTGCGTCAGTCTCAAGCGCGAAGGCGGACGATCTATCCTTTCTCTCGCAGCCTCTGTCAATTCCTGTCGAGGCCGTTGAACTGCCGGAAGCCCGCACCACGGATCATTTCCTGGAGTCGGACGAAGCATTCGATTTCGAGGAACCGCCCGCTCCTGTCACAGTTGGCCGAGTCTTATCGTTTCCAGATCGCTTTTCGGTTACTACCAACTCCCGCCCCGGGCTAAGCGTGGTCATGGGCCTGGTCGCCGTGGCCGCCTTGTTTTCCGCCGGATTGTGGTGGGGCATGCAGGAGCACGGCAGGACCGCTTCCCGAAATGTCGTGGCCACTACAACCAACAACGAGACCACGCCTCAATCCGTCACCTCGCCGTCCGCTCCTCCGGCGAATGTCGTTACGGTTGCCGCCTCCGATAATCTGATGAGCCCGGCGAGCGTCGCCTCCGATGCGCCACTCACCCCGGTTCCTGCGGATAAACTCGCGGCCTTGCCGAAGGTCACCGGAGTGCGTCACTGGTCGTCGTCGGTGGGAAGCACAGTCGTCATCGACATGGAAGATCAGGTTCCTTATGAAGTCCATCGCCTGATGTCGCCCGAGCGAATCTACTTTGATCTCCATGACACGGTCCTGGCGCCGGAATTGGACGGCCAGACGATGGACGTGGGCGATGCCGCGCTGAGCCGCGTGCGTGTCGCACAGCCAGTCGCTGGCGTGACGCGCATTGTGCTCGACACCAAAGATGGCTCCAATTTTTCCGTAAGCATGGAATCCAGCCCCTACCGTCTCGTGGTTGAGTTACGCACTGGCAACGGACGGTTATTTGCCGAAAACGGCGTCGCTCCCAGTCGCTCCACTTCGATCCAACCGGCGTCGGCTAACACTCAGCCTGCCGCCGCGAAACCCGCTTCAGTGGCGACTTTGGCAACGAATGGATCCGACCAGCCTGTCCCGGTCAAGACCGGTAAATTCCGCATCGTGCTCGATGCCGGGCATGGCGGATGGGATCTGGGCACAGTTGGCCGTCAGGGACTGTTGGAAAAAGATCTGGTGCTCGACGTAACCCAGCGCCTCGCCAAATTACTCCAGGCGCGCCTGGGCTCGGAAGTCATGCTGACGCGTTCAGGCGACTCCTACCTGCCGCTCGATCAGCGAGCCGATTTCGCCAATCAGGCGCAAGCCGATCTTTTCGTCTCGGTTCACGCTAACTACAGTAAATTGGCGACGGCCCGCGGAGTCGAAACCTATTACACAAACCGCTTTTCCGCTCCCGGTTCGAAAGAAGCGGAGAAGCACGAAGATGGAACCTTCGCGAAGCTGACTCCAGCCTCTCTCACCGCCGGAGGGTTGCGCGAGAAGATTGACGAGTCACGTCACCTGGCGTCGAGTGTGCAGCGCGCTCTTTATGCCACGCTGGCTGCGAACAATCCGGACATTCGTAACCGCGGCATCAAAGACGCTTCCTACGTCGTGCTGACCGGGACAACGATGCCTGCCATCCTCACCGAAATTTCATTCGTCAGCAGCCCCGAAGACGAGCGCAACCTGCAGAGCGCGACCTACCGCCAGCAAATTGCCGAAGCGCTGTACAAGGGTATCGCAGGCTACCAGCAATCCGCACCGCACCAGAAAATCGCCCAACTTCAGAAACCCAGATAATCTCGTGTAGAGCGGACACTCTTGTCCGCTGCCTTTGACTTTGCTCTTGATCTTGCCTGAAGTGTTCACGTTTTAGTTCGCAGTCTTCACGCCGCCGTACGTCTCCAGCCACTTCAACTCTTCGCGCACTTTAATCTTTCCATGCCACGGATTCTTATCCAGCGAATGTCCCTCGCCCGGAAAAATCAGAAGATTGCTCGGGATGTTCAGTTCGTGCAGCGCTCGATCCAAAAGATAATCCTCAGCCACCGCTACCCTGATGTCGTCCGCTCCCGCCACCATATGAGTTGGAGTTCGCGCTTTGTTGATTTGGAAAATAGCAGCCTCGCTGCGGTAGCGGTCGGGAGCTTCCCAGGGCAATCCCCCGAGGAAATAGGCGTCGTCCTTGACCGTGTCGTCGTTGCCCCAATTCGCAACGTGCTCTACCGCACCCGCGCCAGTGACAGCCGCTTTGAAGCGTGTGGTTTGCGTGATCAGCCAGTTGGTCATGTAACCACCATAGCTGTAGCCGCCAATCGTCAACCGGTTCGCGTCGGCGATTCCGTCCTTCACCAGCGCGTCCACTCCGGCCAAAATGTCTTTCCCCGGACGTGACACGATCTCGGGAACGATCTCGAGCGCGAATTTGTCGCCGTAGCCGGTCGATCCGCGATAGTTTGGCTCGAAGACAAGCCAGCCAGCGGTCGCCGCCAGGCGATCCCACTGATACCAGTCCGCCTCGAAGTGGTTGCCATCGGCGTCTTGCGGACCGCCATGAATGAACACGAACATGGGCAGGTTCTTCGCCTCAAATTTTCCCGGCGGATACATCAACATGCCTTCAACCTGCGTTCCATCATCGGATTTCCATCGATACGGCTTCGCCAGCGGCAGATCCCGTTCAGTGAACAGCTTGTTGAAAGCCGTGATTGGCTTGGCCTGAGTGAGTTTGTCGACGCTATCGGCGACGTAGACTTCGGTTGGCCGCGTAGTTGCGGAGTAGGCAAACGCAATCCGAGGAGCTTGTGGCGCGACGGCGGGAACTTCGTACGTTCCAGCCCAGCCGTCCCGCTTGACGGTCGCGGCTTTCGGACTCGCCTGCGTCGCAAACTGCACCTCAGTCCCGAGGCGGCAACTGCACAGCACCGAACCATCCGCGAGCGGCGTGTAATGCACGATTTCGCCAGGATAGTCCGCAAACCAGCGCTGCACTTCGTATTTGCCGGAAGTGGAGCTGGTGTCGACCCAATAAAGGCGAGGCTGCGGATCTTCATACTTCCCTTCCGCCGAGCCCAGGTTGACCTGAAAGAGAACATGACGATTATCAGGAGCCCATTCAAGGTTGAGTTCGACCGCCTCATTGCGAGTCAGACGGACAGGAGTAATGTCTGCTGCGATATCTGCCAGGTTGATGAGGTAGAGTTCGACGTCTTCGACCTTCTCCTGCCTCTCCGACACCGACGAAGTGACAAAGGCGAGCCGATGCCCGTCGTGCGACATGGTCATCTGCTGCACACGCAGCGGAGTGTGCGCAACCGCCACTGCTCCCGGAATCTGGCCCGAGTCTTTTTCTGCGTCAGTGATCTCCCGAGATCCATTTGCGGCATTCCGTGCCAAGGAGTCTTGCAGATCGAGGCGGTAAATCACATCGCCACGCTCGTCCCCGCGGTAGCGAATCACATCTTTCCATTCTTTCCTATGATCGTCATTTTCCTGCTTGCTCCACGGTTGGCGGGACGCGAACAGGATCGCCTTCGAATCAACTGACCAGGCAAAGGCATGAACGTCTTCATCACTGGACGTGATGGCAAAAGCTTCGCCGCCATCGGGCGAAATCAGAAAGAGCTGAGACGTGTCTTTCCCTTTATCGCTGTCTTTGACGCCGCCTTTTTGTTTGCTGTCACCTTCGTCTCCCTCTTTCGCATCGCCGCCTTTACGCTCCGACAGGAAGGCGATCCAACGTCCATCGGGCGACCATTGCGGCGAACTTTCATGACCAGACTGCGTCAGTTGCAGCAGGTTTCCAGCAGCCACGCGGTAAAGCCAAAGCTCCTTGCGGAAGGTCTGTTGATTCCAGTCGGCCCTCTCGGCCTCAATCACCACCGAGTTTCCATCAGGAGAGAGCTTCACCGAAGGAAAACTGACCGAATTGAAAAATTCATCGAGCGTAAGCCTCGGCTTACTCGTTTCGGCATTGGCGATAGTCGGTGGAACCAGACAAGCAGAGAAGATAAACGCCAGAACCCAGAACAGAATGAATCGTCGCATAGCCCCTTTTTTTCAGGAAAACAGGTTTTAGATCCTTGCCTCGAATACTTACGGTGCTACCGGTTGTGCGTTGCGCAGAGCCTCATCCAGCGTCTGGTTGCTTGGTACGGCTTGTTCCACAACTCTCCAGCCGTCGTCGTAGCCTCGAAACGCCACATTGGATCGATAATGAACTCCGCTGTCGTAAAGCGCCGCACCCACCGGATTGATGGAAACCCAGTGCCAGGTAAACTCCACGTCCGCAAAGTTCCCCGCCTTGCTGATTCCGGTAATTCCGAGCAACTCCCGTCGCGCAACCTGAATTCCGATCGGTCCGTTGTCGGGCAGCGCGCTCGAAATCAGCGGCCGGATTGCGTCGACTCCAAGCGGCGTCAGAACCACGTCCCAGCACGGCGGCGGTTCGATGCCCGCTGGACACTTCGTGTCAGTTCCCAGAATCCAGCCGCGACGCTGCAGCACCATGAAGTCAGGCGAACTGAAGTCCTTGTTGGAAACGATGCCCGACCGCAGCCAGAACGTCTGCGGCCCCTTGAACGACTCGGAAGCGGAAATCAAGTCCGCAGCCAGGCGGCGCGTCAGGAAGTCGCGCGGCGAGCAGCCCATGCCCAGACACAACAAGACCGCCAGCAGCAAGGTTTTTGCGGTGCGTATCAGCATTAATTGGTAGTCAGGAAATTCTAACCAATTGTGCGCGCTTGCGGGGGAGAAAAGGCGAGGCCGCGATCTGACCATCGAACTGCTTCGACCAGCGCCCCGGAACCGGAGTTTGACAACGAGAACACTCCCCACGCGAAGTGAGTTTGTAAGTCTGGATCGAATACCCGCGGCGCTCGATCAGCAACTCTCCACATTGGTGACAATGAGTGTCTTCCAGGCCTTCCACTCGCCCCGGCAGATTGCCGGCGTAAACATATTGCAGGCCTGCCTCGCGGCCAATCGCAGCCGCCCGCAGCAAGTCCGCAGGACGCGTATCGGCAGGCGAAGTCATCTTGTAATCCTGATGAAAGGCGGTTACATGCCACGGAATATCAGGTGAGACATCGGCGAGAAATGCGGTCAATTTGCGCAGCTCGTCGTCACTGTCATTGAAGCCGGGAATCAGCAGGGTCACGATCTCCAGCCAGATGCCCATTTTGTGCAATGCGCGAATCGTGTCGAGGATGGGCTGGAGGCGCCCGCCAAGCTGCCGATAGTGGCGGTCGTCGAAACTCTTCAGATCCACCTTGTAGAGATCGATCCATGGATGCAGATACTCCAGTACCTGCGGAGTTCCGTTGCCGTTCGAAACAAATGCAGTCTGCAAACCGGCCGCGCGCGCGCGTTTAAAGACCTCGACGGCCCATTCGCTGGTGATCAGCGGCTCATTGTAGGTGCTGACCAGAACCTTCGCGCCCTGAGCGACGGCGTCCTTGACCAGCAGTTCAGGATCAGCCTCAAGCGGTGGCGAAACGGCTTCCGGATCGCGCAGGGCCTGTGATGTGACCCAATTCTGACAGTAGGCACAATGCAGATCGCAGCCGAGCATTCCGAAACTGTAGGCAAGGGCTCCAGGATAAGCGTGGAAGAACGGCTTCTTTTCAATCGGGTCGCACTGGACTCCGGCAACGTATCCCCAGGGAACGTAGAGAGTGCCACCGCGATTGAAGCGAACCTTGCAGACACCTAGCTGTCCCTCGGGGATCGGACAGCAGTGGCCACACGCAAAGCAGCGGAGGCGATTGCGATCCAGCTTTTCCCACAGCGCCGGGTCGCCCTGGCGGACGCGGTCGTCAGACGTTAAGATGTCGCGGAGCGGGGCCACACAGCTATTTTATGCTTTGTTTCGGTTCGGGCGGAGCAACGACTGTGATCGTGACAGGCAAGGCTTTGACAACCATCTCAGGGACCGAACAGCCGACGCTTTCGGCTGCCGACCGAAGGTAGTTCATACACTCAGCAACATTGAATGAGCACCCGGGAGGGTTATAGGTAGCCATGAATTGCCACCGGCCAATAGAATCCACACTCAGTTTAGACTTGCCCGATTTGAGGGTGTAAGTCTGATTCGGCGCAAGCTTGACCCAGCTCTGCTCTATCTCGGATCGCAGCTTCTCGCGGGGCCACGTCGGACCACCATCGTAATGGTCTATAAAACGATCTCCCTCAACCTGCTTACCGTTGGTGTCGATGCGAACTAACTGGGTGCTCAGAGATCCGATTGCCACAACTTCCTGTCCCCCCTGAGATGGCTCCGGGAAACACATCGTTCTCTCCGTGAGATTCACCAGTTCCATCTTTGCGGAAATCGCTTCCGACAGAACGTAGGTCTCTTTGTCAGGAATTATTCTTAGCTCAAGTTCGGGCACCTTCGTATGAGACGCTATCTTCGTATCCGAAGGATGTGACTGCGCGAAAATCGAGGGCGTAGCTATCGCGAGGGCTAAGGCGCCTCTGAAAGCCAGCTTCAGTCGTCGCATTCAGTTCGACTCAGCCTTTGTTCGCTGGTTATGGCTATGAAGCCACGCTTCGGCCTGCTGGCGGGCGGCTGTGATTTGCGCGCGTGTCATCTGATAGGTCAAGCCTTCGAGCCGCGACTTGCTGATTTCATCTCCTTGAGCTGTGGCTATCGCAGACCAGTAGTACGCCTTGGAGAGATCCTCCGGAACACCGCGACCCGCCCAATAATAGGCTCCCAGACGAGACTGGGCTTCCACATGACCCTGCTCGGCGGCGCGCTCGAACCACTTCATGGCTTGCGTGTCATCCTGCGGGACGCCTTCGCCATTGTGGTAGCGGACAGCCATCTGCCATTGCGCGTCGGTGTCTCCCTGGTCGGCAAATTTTTGCAGGTCGGCGACGGATCGCGGCTGACTACGATCGACTCCGGTTCGGTCGGCAGCCTCTGAACCGGAGGAAGCCGCCTCCACTCCCGTTACCGATGATCTCCGTGCCGACAGCGAATTCGGCCAACGCTTTTCCACGAGTGGCCCGAGCACATAGCCGGCCGCCAGCGCTACGACCGCGATTGCGAGGCCAATCAGGGCGCGGTAGAGCAAACGCGACCGCCGTTCCGATCCGCTCTCCGGCTCTGGGAGCGCATCGGGCTCCGGCTCGGCAATTGGCCGCGATGCTGCCGGTGCCGGGACGGGCTGGCCGACATTTTTCCGAACTTCAGACTCGGGTTCCCTTAGCGCCTCCTGTAT
>Ga0209698_10002526_pt1 | contig 20667 bp, 14 predicted proteins | sample LitLauG_LLR_2012_FD_187203 | JGI IMG/M metagenome (GOLD analysis project Ga0209698, IMG submission 187203) | Freshwater sediment microbial communities from Pennsylvania, USA - Little Laurel Run_MetaG_LLR_2012 (SPAdes) (version 2) | ecosystem: Environmental > Aquatic > Freshwater > Creek >...
GGTGGGCGCCGATGATCGGGCCGGGGCTGGCGTTCGATACGAATCGCTATTTTGTAATTTCTTCAAACGTGTTGGGTGGGTGCCGGGGAACGACGGGGCCGAGTTCGTTTGATCCAAATACAGGCAAGCGCTATGGCGCGAGCTTTCCGGTGATCACGATCAACGACATGGTGCGGCTGCAGAAGATGCTGATTGAGCATCTGGGCATTGAGCGGCTGCTGGCGGTGGCCGGCGGGTCGATGGGCGGGATGCAGGCACTGGCTTGGACGGTGATGTATCCGGATGCCGTTGTTGCGGCGATTCCGATTGCGACGACGGCGCGGCACAGCGCGCAACAAATTGCGTTTAACGAAGTGGGGCGGCAAGCGGTGATGGCCGATGTGGAGTGGGCCGACGGGAATTATTATGACGCGAATCCGCCGGCGCGTGGGTTAGCTGTGGCGCGCATGGTGGGGCACATCACTTATATGAGCGACGCGTCGATGCGGCAGAAATTTGGGCGGCGACTGCGCGATAAAGACGCGTTTGGATTTGACTTCTCGGCAGACTTTGAAGTTGAGAGCTACTTGCGATATCGCGGTAGTCAGTTTGTGACACGCTTTGACGCGAACTCGTATCTTTACATCACGAAGGCGATGGACTATTTCGATTTGGCGGCGGGGCACAGTTCGCTGTCGGCGGCATTCGAGAAAACGAAGGCGCGCTTCTTGGTGTTGAGTTTTACGTCTGATTGGTTGTACCCGACGTATCAATCGCTGGAAGTGGTGAGTGCGCTGCGGACGCGGAATATCGATGCGGCGTTTTGCGAGTTGAGTTCGCAATACGGGCATGACGCGTTCCTGATAGAGACCAAAGAGCAGACCGAGATGATTACTGGCTTTCTGAAGAGTTTGCAGGAAGCAAAGGCGCCGGCTGCTGAGGTTAAGGCTGCGATTAGTGAGCGACTTGATTACGCGATGATGGCGGAAATGGTGGAACCGGGTTCGCGCGTGTTGGATTTAGGGTGCGGCGAAGGCGAATTGCTGGCGTGGCTGAAAGACAAGAAGGGTGTAAGTGCGCAAGGCGTTGAGATTGATCCGAACAAAGTGCGGCGGGCGATTGCACGGGGGGTTTCGGCTTATCAAAGCGACATTGAAAACGGATTGGCCGATTATCCGGACGACACGTTCGACTTCATCATCCTGAGCCAGACGCTACAGGAGATGCGGTATCCGCTGAAAGTTTTGCGCGAGATGTTGCGGGTCGCGCGGCACGTGATTGTGGCGTTTCCGAACTTTGGGCATTGGACAACGCGGCTTTCGCATTTGATTAGCGGGCGTTCTCCGCGGACGGAGTTGTTTCCATATGACTGGTATGAATCACCTAATCTGCATTTCTTAACGATTTACGATTTTGTGATGTTGTGCCGCGTGGAGAACTGGAAGATTGAGCGACAGATCTTTCTGCGGAATAACAAAGAAGTGACACGGATGCCGAATTTGCTGGCGGAAGTGGGCGTGTTTTCGATTCGGCGGGGATGAATGGGGGCATGATGAAGCGTTTCTATCTTTCTGCGGTGATTCTGGCGGTGGCGTTTGGGCGGCAGTTTTCGTCGGTGCCCGAGCAGGGGCGGTCGATGACGGTTTCGAAATATGGAATCGTGGCTGCGCCGCAGTTTTTGGCGGCGCAGGCGGGGACCGAGATCTTGCGGGATGGCGGGAATGCGATTGATGCGGCGATTGCGGCGAACGCGGTAATGGGGGTGACGCAGCCCTATGTGAACGGCATGGGCGGAGATCTGTTTGCGCTGGTTTATGAAGCGAAGACAGGCAAGCTTTATGGGCTGAATTCGAGCGGTTGGACACCGAAAGCGCTGACGATTGAGTATCTGCGCGAGCATCATATCGACAAGTTGGATCCGATTGGCGTTCATGCGATTACGGTGCCGGGATGCGTGGCGGGTTGGGATGCGCTGCAGCACCGGTTTGGGACGCTACCGCTGAAGCGGCTGCTGGGTCCGGCGGTTTATTACGCGGAGAACGGGTTTCCGCTCGCTGAGAAAAATGCGCGCTATTGGCTGAGCAAGACGTTGTTGAAGCAGCCCGGATATGCGGAGACGTATTTGCCGGGAGGAACGGCACCGGGGTTGGGCGATGTGTTTAAGAATCCGGCGCTGGGTGAGTCTTTGCGGCAGGTGGGCGCGCATGGGCGCGATGCATTTTACAACGGCAAGCTGACTGAGGTGATGGTTAACTTTTTGCATGCACAAGGCGGGACGCATACGACGGAAGATTTCGCGAGCTATCAGCCGGAGTGGGTGGAACCGATTTCGACCACGTATCACGGATGGAAAGTTTATGAACTGCCGCCGAATGGGCAGGGTGTGGCGGCACTTTCAATGTTGAACATCATGGAGCACTTTCCGGTTGCGAAGTATGGGCATAATTCTGCGGATGCGCTGCACGTGATGATTGAGGCGAAAAAGTTGGCGTACGCGGATATGTATCACTATGTGGGCGATCCACGGTTTACCAAAGTGCCGGTGGAGCAGATGCTTTCAAGAAATCTGGCGGCGGAGCGGGCGCAGTTGATCAAGATGGATAAGGCGGCGTGCCAGGTGATGCCATCGCAGATCACGCAGGAGTTGAATGCGCGCGGACATTCGACGATTTATCTTTCGGCTATTGATAAAGATGGAAATATTGTCTCTCTGATCCAGAGCAACTATGCGGGTTATGGGACAGGGATGGTTGCGCCGGGAGCGGGGTTTTCGTTTCATAATCGCGGGGCGGGATTTGATTTGACGCCGGGCAAGCCGAATTCGATTGCGGGCCACAAGCGGCCGCTGCATACGATTATTCCGGCGTTTATGGAGAAGGATGACATTCATATCGGGTTCGGGATTATGGGTGGCTGGAATCAAGCGCAGGCGCATGCGCAGTTTGTAGCCAATGTGGTGGATTACGGGATGAATGTGCAGGCGGCGTTAGAGGCTGCGCGGTTTACGAAGAGCACGTTTGATGGTTGCGATTTGCAGATGGAAGAACGGGTGCCGGTGAGTGTGCGGGATGAATTGGCAAACCGCGGGCATGAGATCAAGTTGCTGGAGCCGTTTTCGTTTACGGTGGGGCAAGGGGAAGCGGTGGTGAGGGATGGAAAGCGCGCGGTGAATTTTGCGGGGGCTGATCCGCGGAGTGATGGAGCGGCGATACCGCAGGGGCCGGCGAATTAGGTACTTACTGTTTGGCCTATACTGTTGAATATGGCGTTCGTGATTAATGAGGCCAATTTGCCCGCAGTCTTGACGGTGGGCCCCATGACTGACGAAGCTTTCGCACAACTGTGTGCAGAACATTCCGACCTCAATCTTGAAATGTCCGCTCATGGCGAATTGATCATCATGCCGCTGACTTACACGTGGACTGGCGCACGGAACAACGAGATCAGCCGTCAGCTCGGGAACTGGGCTCTCGAGGATAAGCGCGGCGTTTCGTTCGATTCGTCCACAGGCTGGCTGCTGCCGAACACCGCCCGCCGATCACCGGATGCGGCGTGGATCTTGAAACATCGAATCAAGGATTTGGATCCGACTGCCTTCAGTCGGTATTGGCCTGTTTGCCCGAATTTCGTGATCGAATTGCGCTCGCAGACTGATCGGATTCGGGTGCTGCGCGACAAGATGGAAGAGTGGCTGGCTAATGGCGCGCAACTGGCTTGGCTGATTGATTGCGAGGCTCGCACGGTGGAGATTTATCGGCCGGGTTTCGAAGCGGAGACGCGGAGCGGGGCTTCGTCGGTGGCGGGTGAAGGACCGGTGGATGGATTCGTTCTGGATCTCGTACGGGTGTGGGATCCGCTCGCAGAGTAGTTTCGAATCTTCATCACTGAGGGAAAAGGTTTCGCTATTCGCAGTGCTCTACGGAGCGAAGTAGCTCGATATATCGAGAATCAGGTGAGTCGGCTGTGATACATAGAGGTCGAATGCGCCTTTCTTGGCGGGCACAATCGTCATATTCGAAGTCACTGCTGCGTTGTCTGAATTGAGTGTCGAGACCAATGGCTGTGCCTCCCTATCCGTCCAAAACGTCACATAATCGAGCCGACCTGTCGGCACTGCCGTGGCATTAATCACCAAGGCTTGCGCAGTGGCCGGCATGTTACACGAATTTCTAAGGGCGTTGACGTGGCGAAAGCCAGCGACCTGCGCACTTAGCAATGAGTTACGCGTGTCCAGCATGCGGCACGGGGTCAGCGTGTAGAGCGAGAGTCCTTTGTTGCCGGGCGGCGCGAAATACCCGTTGATATCCACCACGAGATCGGTATCATGGCTGGCTGAAGCATTAATGTTGCCGCCTGCGCCGGCTCGCACAATCGCAGCGTTGGCGGTCACATCTCCGTTGGAAGCGAGCAACGCCGGAAGACTGTTCTTGGCTGATCCTGTCGGCCATGCTGTCAAGTCAGTGGGCTCCTGCTGCCCGTGCGGCAGCGCAGTTAAATTGAGCGAGTACGCCTGCGCGGAAACGGGCACCGGACAGGTATCATGTCCTTGCACGGCAATGGTCCGGCTCTGGCCGCCTTTTAGATATGGTCCGTTCTCGTTCTGTCGGGTGTCGGCAAGGCGGCACGGGGTGAGCGGATAAAAAGCCAGTCCGTTGGTCGCCGACCCGGCTGGGACAAAGTAACCAGTAACATCGATTGCTACTTGTGTGGCGTCTGACGCATAGAGACTGACGGCGCCATTTGTCCCGGCGGGCACAATGGCCGCAACAGATTTGGCGCGACCATCGGAATTCAGAGTTGAGACCAAGGGGCGTTCTGAGCCTGCGGCCCAGACGGTGAGAAAGCCGAGCTGACTGTCGGGAACGGCAGTCACGTCCAGGGCGTATGCTTGCGCGTTAGGCGGGATGCCACACGGGCTGCCGGTTATGACGAAATTTCGAGTCGCGGCAGGTGCCAGTTGCGGACCAGCGATGCGTGTGTCTGCGACCCGGCATGGGGCGATGGGAACGAAGGTGTTCGCGGTGGCGGTGGGTGCGGGTGCGTTCTGGGTAACAGTAATGGTTTGGTCCAGTACGGTGATGTTGGCGGTTCGGGCCGCGGTCGTTCCCGTAAACGAAAAGCTCACCACACCATTCGTCTGACTGGTAATCGTCAGCCAGGACGAATCACTGACGGCGTTGAGGGGTGTGCTGCTGGGGATCACTGCCGGGAGTTGATCATTTCCCGCCGTGGCCGGCTCGCTGACGTTGGCGGTATCCATGAAGACTGGGGTGAATTTCCGGATAGCTCCGCTTAGATTTTCGACGTAGACGTTGCCGAGGCCATCTCCGGCTACTTGCTGGACCCCTAAGGTGAGATCCAAATTAGTGATGCCCGACGGCGAAGTGTGCCTAAAAGTGTAAGAGCCGACAACGGCAATCTCCCCGGTTGCGGGGCTCCACTGTAACAGGTAATCCTGAGTCCGGGTCAGGTCCTGGCCCGTTGCATCGTAAGTGAATACTCCGAGATAGAGATCGCCCGATCCGTCCAGAGCGGGGCTGGTAAAACTGGGGTAAACGGCGGCTTCAACGACACCCGGTATATAGGCGTAGAGGCCCTCTATTGGAATTGTGATTTGTCCAGATGTGGGGTCGGCTTCGACGACGTCCCACCCACCCACGGTGCCAAAGGCATAGAACCTGCCGCTAGCATCGACAATCAGGCTGGCCGGCCCGCCAACCCCGTACGTGTGAGGAATGGTGAGTATTGGTGTCAATGCCGTCGGGCCCGGATTCGTTAACTTAGCGACGGCTAAGTTAGTGGTGTCGTTAGGATTCCCGTAGACGTAGGTGTTACCATGCAGATCCGTCGCAAGCCCATTGGTAATAAAGGTCAGGAAAGGAGTCGAGAGCAAGAGTGTGCCTTGTACGGAACCGGGTGTCCATTCGTAGACTTGGTAGTCCGGGGTCGTGACAGCGGACGAAAAGAATACATTTCTTTTCTCGTCAACGACTACAGCGGAATTCACGGTGAGACCACTCGGAAACGGATAGGAAACCTTGCTTCCCGTTGCCGCGACCCACTCGAACAGAGTCGCATTGCTCGAATCGATGTAGTAGATATTGCCCGCGATGTCGACAGAAAATGTTGCGGGCCCTGGTATAAGAGTTCCGCTTGGAATGTACGGAGATGTGTTTGGAATGATAGGTATGGTTGTCAGCGTGTTGGTGAGCATTGGCACTGCGGGGATATAGCCGACAGGCGCTTGTGTCACAGTTAATGTCGCATTGAAGGCCGTGCCCTGGAAGTTGATCGTGCCGGTACGTGCGGTGCTGGCAGTGTTGGCGTCGTAGGTGAACCTCACCACGGACCCGAGAGCGGCCGTTGTGCCGCTTGTGTCAGCGAGATGAATCCACGTGGTGGCGCTGTTGGCGGTCCACTGAGCCTGCGTTCCGAGCGTGACGGTGAGCAAGGCCGCGGCTGTCGTGCCAGCCAGTGGACCTACCGCGATCGCGTTGGTTGGAAGCGAAATTTGTGCCGTGGGGGGTGGTGGGGCTGGTGTTGAGCTACCTGCAGAACTCCCACTTCCGCAGGAGTTCAGCAGAGTGCCAGCGAATACCAAAAACACACATACAGAGTTCTTTGCGCTTTTCTCATTCTTGTCCAGCCGCTGCACAGAGCAGGAATTGAATACCAGACGGTCTCATTGCGCCGCCAATTGAAGACCCAAAGCTCAGCCCGCGACGACGATCATCGTCGTTGCAGCCAAGAGTCGCCGCGAACTTGGATTGACGACCACTCCCATCGCATCCTCCGAGGCTTGTAAACGCGTCTCTATTTTTTCAGTCGGCTCTGTCGCTTGTCTAGTACTTCCGTGAACTAAAGGTACTGCTTTGGGTGCCTAATTGTACTCCCTGATGACGGTACTGTGCGGCTTGTGTGACGGGGGGCTGAAGACCCACGCGGACTAAAGTCCGCCCCCGCAGGGACACTTGGACACTACATCCGGCGGGCGCTGAGTTTGCGGTTGAGGATTTCGAGAAAGAGCGCTTCGTTTTCCAGCTCAAATTCGATTTCAAGCCAGTAGAGACTGAGCGGAGCGAGTGCGGCCTCTAAGTGGTTGGGGCAGTTGATGCGGTCCTTCTCAGTAGTCACAAGCATCTCTGCGCCGCTCTCTCTTGCCTGTTGAGCGATGGAAACGAGTTCGATGGGTTTGTAGGGATGATGGTCTTCAAAGGACCAGCGAAACACGACGTCAACGCCGATGGATTGCAGGGTGGTCCAGAAATTTTCCGGGTTGCCTAAACCGCAGAAGGCGGCGACCTTTTGGCCGGGAACAATGGGATGCGATTCGCCGGTACTGTAATCGCGCCAAGCGCGGGAGACGAGACGCGTGCGGAAAGCGGGTGCGGTGGGGTTGTAATCACGCAGACGTTTTTGGATGAAGTCGAAGCGGAGGTCGTTTTGAGCGCGGGTGACGATGAAGGCTCCGGCGCGGCGAAGCGCGGATAGAGGCTCACGGAGGCGGCCGAGCGGTACCAAATCTTCTTGGCCGAAGGGATCAAGGCCATCGATGACGACGATATCGAAATCGCGGTCGAGGCGGGCGTGTTGGAAGCCATCGTCGAGGAGGAGAACGTCGGTGGAGGGAAATTGGCGAAGGAGGATTTGCGCAGTTTCGTAGCGCTTCGCACCGATGCCGATAGGGACAGTTCCCGCGCGCAGAAAGATCTGGGCTTCGTCGCCGGTCATGAGCGGAGACATTTTTGCGCCGGCAGGGAGAACAATACTTTCGGCAGGAAAGCGGCGGCCGTAACCGCGTGTGAGGATGGCGGGCGAGCGGCCCTGGGATTTGAGAACAGCGGCGAGATAATTGGTGAACGGGGTTTTACCGGAGCCGCCGACAGTGATGCCGCCGACACTGACAACGGGCGCGGGGAGAGGGAGCAAGCCTGCGGCGCGGCGCTCGGAACCACTGCGCTTAAAGTTGCCGCCCCATTTCCAAAGCAGGGCGAATGGCGTTAAGAGTGCGCGCGTTAGAAAGCTGCGCGGGGTACGCCACAAGGCTGTCTGATAGAGCGGCCAGAGGCGATCGGCGATGGCTTGGGAGACACCTTGCTGGCTGCGGACAAACTGCTGGGCGCGTTTGCCGAGGTCGGCGGCGCGGCGCGGGTTGGTGAGGAGATCGCGGATTGCGCCGGGGAGATCTTGTTCGCGCTGGATTTGTACGACTGCCTGATGTTCGAGGAAATCGCGCGTTATGACCTCAAAGTTATGCATGTGTGGGCCGATGACCACTGGCACTCCGGCGGCACCGGGTTCGATGATGTTGTGGCCACCGCGAGGCGCGAGCGAGCCGCCGACGAAGACGACGTCGGCTAGCGAATAGAGGCTGGCGAGTTCTCCGATGTTATCGAGCAAGAGGATGCCAGGAAGAGCGAGAGTGGATGACTCGTTGAGTTGTGTACGGCGAACGTAGGGCACACCTGAGGCTGCGAGTTTGCGTGCCACTTCGGGGAAGCGGGCGGGCTGGCGAGGCGCGATGATGAGGAGAAGTTTGGGAAATTCGGCGCTGAGTTTCTTGAAGGTATTGATGACAATGCCGTCTTCGTCGATCTGATGTCGGGTCATGCTGCCGCGTTCGTTGGGGCCGACTGTAGAAGCGGCGATCCAAATTTGTTCGGCACCGAAAGTGGGGAGAAGCGACGGCACGGGGTTGGCGACAGCTTCATATTTCAGGTTGCCGAGGATGGAGAGGCGCTGCGCGGGGACGTCGAGCTGGCTGTAGCGGTCGCAATCGGTGGGGCTTTGGACGATTATGAAATCGGGAAGTTTGAGGATGGGCGCGAAGAACCAGCGGAAGGAATGATATTGGGGCCAGGTGCGGTTTGAGATGCGGCCGTTGACGATGGCGAGGCGCGCGCCGCACAGACTGATTTGGTGATAGAGGTTGGGCCAGATTTCGGTTTCGAGGATGATGACCAAGGATGGACGGATTGTGCGCAAGACACGGCGAACGCAGGAGGCGAAATCGATGGGAGCGTAGAAGACACCGTCGACGAGGGGAGCGGCTTGGCGGTCGGCGGCTTTGCGGCCGGCGATGGTCGAGGTGGAAAGGTACAAGGGAACGTCGGGATGTTGCGAGCGCAGGCGCTGGATGAGCGGGAGAGCGGATGCGACTTCGCCGACTGAGACAGCGTGCAACCAAATGGCGCCGGGCCTCGTCCGAGAGAAGGATTGGGGTAAATAGCCGAGACGCTCACGGAAATGAGGGCGGTAGGCGGGGCGAACGAGATAGCGCCCTAGGAAGTAGAAGAGAATTAAGGGATATGAAACGTACTGAACTAGGCGGTAGAGGAGGAGGGCGCGCGTGATTCGAGGGACTCGCTTCTTGTTTTTGAGTATAGCGTCAATGGCTGCGCTTTTGTTGGGTGCGCCGGGCCGTGATGACAAGCCTGCGTTCCAGGCGGGCAAAGCGGCTGACTATGCGAACCAGACATCGGAACAGGTGATGGTGGGCGCGAAGGCGTTTGACAACGCCGATTTGGTGGCGGATGCGTTTGGTAAGAAGACCGATTTGTTGAAGTACGGGGTGTTGCCGGTTTTGGTGGTGGTGGAGAACAAGAGAGATAAATCGATCGATCTGCGGGGCATGGAAGTGAGTTTGGTGGCGTCGGATGGGCGGCACGTAGAGGCGATCGGCGCGGATGAAATTTCGTATCTGGCGAAGAACGGGCACCGGCGGCCGAAGGGGCCGGGTGAAGGTATTCCGCTGCCGTTGCCTTCGAGGAAGAATCCGCTAGCTGCGCCAGAGATTGCCGGGCGGGCGTTTGCGGCAGGGATGTTGCCGCCGGGGGATTCGGTGAGCGGATTTTTCTATTTTGAAGCGATGGCAGAGGTGGGCGACAGTCTTTACATCAGCGGGATGCGGGATGCGCGCAGCAGGAAAGAGATCATGTATTTCGAATTTCCGCTGAAGAAGGATGCCGGGAAGTAGAGGTTAGGCGACGACGACCTCGTGGCCTAACGAGCGCAGATATCTGGCGGATTGCGAAGTTTTCCAATGTCGCAAAGGCGAGAGACGATGGGGCTTGCCGATGACCACGATGCAGCCGGTTGGCAAGAGAGTGCGCCAAGCATCGCGGGGATCGCGGGTGTAAGCAATGAGGAGCTTGTGAACAGCTTCGCGCGGGATACCGGACTCTAAGATAGACTGGCCGATCTGAACTAGGAACGCGCGTTTGCTGGTTGCGGGGCAATGCAATGGAAGCGGATAGGGAACAATGAGAGGGGCGGCGATGAGAATTTCGCCACCTAAGTTTGTCGCGAAAGAAGCTGCTGCGCGCAAAGCGTTGGCAGTGGTATCGGGCCCGTTGAAGAGAACGAATATTTGGAGATGCCGGACTGTGGGTTGAGTACTCTCACGAGTCGCGGGGCGGGGCGATGGAAAGAGTGGCACGACTCCAGGCTAAGGCCCTTTGCATAAGAAATTCATAAGCAAAGGGTTTGGGATTTATAATGATCGCGTCAATTCACCCGACTGGGATTGATTGCGCTGGCGCGCGTGCGCCTGCACTATTAGCACGGATGGAACGTTGAGTGGATCATAAAGGCGTAGATAGAAATAACCAATGCCTGCTGTTCCGAGCATAAGATTTGGTGTCTGGTCGCCTTCCGTGACGCCGCACGGCCAGCGTAGGTCCTGCCGTTCGATTTCTTCAATCCCCTGCTGACCAACTTGTTTTGGCAGCGCCATAAGTGTAGGGTTATCGAGTATGACGGAGGCAAGAATCGCTAAGTCGGCGTTTCCACCAATTCCGTGGCACAGCGAGTAGTTTGCGCCTTTGACATATGTGAGCAGGGGCGCAGTACTTCTCATGGCGATTTCGGCGTCGACTCGGAGCGCGGGATCGCCGAAGATTTCGTAGGCGCGCAAACGATCAAGCCCGATGCCAGGGGCACCGTGGCACCAGGAAATCGGATAGCTGGGTCCGCCTGGGCTCAGCGTGTCTGGATCGTAGAGATAACGGAAGTCGGGCCAATTGCCACGGTGGGCGTTGAAATGCGAATTCTCATAGCGGCGGGCTTCCATGGCCGCCTGGCGAAAGCGGGGATCATTTGTGGCTTCGAATAACTCTGAGAGGGACCAGGCAATGCCGGCGACACCATGGGAGAATCCGGTTAGGTCCTCGCGGCGGAGATCGGGCGACACGCTCATGGTGTTCCACGACCAGCCGGCATCGCTCTTCCGCGCAGCGCGAAGCAAGTGTTCTCCGTACTGGCCGGCGAGGGTGAGGAGCGTGTTGTCGGACAAAGAGTTGCCTAGGGCGAGGAGCGGTGGAATTGCTCCCGAGATTCCACTGATGACATCTAATGTGCCGTCGCTGCCTGCCGAATGATCAAGGTTGGTGAGCGTTCTTAACGTTGCGCGGGCCTTGTCTTCCCGTCCCATCGCTGCCAGCGAATAGGCGATGCCGGTCAGTCCCAGATAGAAGCTTGGTGTAATGTTCGCTGGTACGTGAGGGATGCGAGAGCCGGCTTGAAGAATGGCTCCTTCGGCTGTCTCGCGGAAGAGAGGTTCGCCCGTGAGGATATGCAGGCGATGGAGAAAGAAGGCAATGCCGCTGGTGCCACCATAGAAATCCGGGCCGAGCGCGCGATGGGCCACTTTCCACGAACCATCGAGTTTCTCCATGGAATCACCGAGCCAGTTGCAGCGGCCCGTAGACCAGATGGCATCGCGGCAGATTCGAGCGCCGATGCGATCGGCGGTTTCTAGATATTGATTACTGGACGAAGTCATAAATATCTACGGAACCTGGATTGAGATATGGAAAGAGCAAGGAAACGCCCTGTCTGCCAAGCGCGTCCTCAACATTGGCGGCCTTGGAGGGCCCTTGAGTTGGAGCTACCTCGCGGATGGCGCGGGCCAACGCGCTACAGCGATGCATGCCGAAACTTTGGCTATTGCCTGGGTCTTCTGCGAAGGCGAGTCCGTCTGCGAGCGGCTTAGTGAACAAAGGAGAATCGGGCCGAAGGTGTTCTGCCACAGACTGTCGAGCTTCGCGCAAAAGGCGTGCCGCGATCTGATAGCAGCGGCGTGGGACGAATAACACCGCTGAATCCGTTCTGACATACGCGCCTGGATGGGTGAGGCATTTGAAGCGGTACGGCACTTGAAAGCGAGTGAACAGACTTGATATTGCTTGGAGGAGAGGCACCGACCCAGCAGGCTGCAAATGCCAGTAGAAGCGCAGCAGAGACTCGTTAGCCGCCTCATCGGTAATCGTTTCGCTGAAAGCGAAATAGAATCCGGGTTGCATGTGCTGAGACTCGACGGCGAAATATACGTCAACCAGCGCGCCGACGCGCAGGGGCATTCCGGGGCCTTCTTTGGTGGCGTATTCCCCTGGGGAAAACGTACGACTTAGAGCATCGCGTTGCGCCGAGATCCAGCCGCCGTCCTGAACGCTTTCGATGAGCCAACCGGTTTGCCAGCGCGGGCGAGCGGCATTGGCCGCACGAAGGTCGGCGATCAGGCTGGTCGTGCCGTTCGTCTCGAGCGGATGTACAGACGCGTTGATACGGCGCATGTAACAGCGGTCGTACAGCAGATGGCTCAGCCCGGTTTGCGCTTCTGCTTCGGAGGAAAATGTAAAGCTGTCTCCCTGAAACAAGAAAGAGGTTGCCGTCTGTGCAACGAAGGCGTCCGCAATAGGGGCAAGGTCCGCAAAAATGTTAGGCATTCGAGACTCCAATCAGGTCTCGTACGGCGTCGGTGGGACGCGTCAGTATGTTGAAACTCGTTTGCAGCATGGCCGCTCCCACTGGAGCCATCTCCTGCCGGAGGTTCATCATCTCAAAGGCGCTTTGGATCATGCGGGCAGCACCGAAACGCACGCTCCGTAACAACAAGGCAGACGAGGAGCTAATATCGAGCGCCATGCCCGCAGAATAGCTTCGCCAAAACTCGCGCATGGCGGGCTGTAATCGTTCAATGGGGCAATTGGCGCGACTCACTAGAAGACTTGAGTCAGCCGTTTCATGAAACGGCATGGAATAGAGCCAGAAGTTCAAGTAAGCCTGGAAAACGGAGCCGGCATCCCAACAGGGATCGCCGAACACTGCCAACTCCCAATCAACGAGCAACACTTCGGGGTCCGGCGAGGCGGGCCGGCGAATCAAAAAATTATCCCACTTCACGTCACCGTGGATGAGGCACGAAGGCACCCATTCGTCGCGGGCACTGGTCAGAAGCTTACAGTATTCCGGATATCCTTGCACGATTTCCAAGAGACGCGCATTTGCGCCGCTAAGCGAATCGAACCATGCCGGATTTGTTTCCTGCACGGAGAGAATCCATGGAATCTTGCCAGGCTTGTCGTTTCCTTGAGTGGCGCGGTGCAGGGCGCTCAGAGCAGCACCTTGTTTACGGCCGGCGACGACTAGGTCGACGTCTTGCTGCCGGTGATAATCGCTGAGAGTCTCGCTTTCCGAAACAAGGTCAAGTACGAAGATGCGAGAGTCCGAATCGCTCTTGTGATGCTTGGGCAGGAACGAGGACGAAGAGAAACGGCGATAACAGGCATCCTCTTGCTCCCAACCTGCGAGGGAAACCGGGTCCCAGTGCCGAATCTGCTTTACGAAATAACCTGGCTGGGTGCCGCGCAAGACACGGAAGGCGCGGTTGCGATGCGATGCATCGGTGATGGTTAAGTCGCCGTCGACAATAGACTCATAGGTAATGAGTCCGTTGGAGAGTAGGTAAGTCGGCAGGTTGTGGGTGGTTAGTATCATGAGAATCCGAACGGGACTCCGCCGCCCTCTTTTGGAAGGAAACGGAATCCCGCTGTTGGATTTGTTTAGGGTTGGTGACAGGGTGCGACGCAGGTATGGCCCGCCTCAGTTGGGAACGGGCAAGCGGGGCTAAGGGTCTGACAGCGCGGACCGCTCGTCGTGCAGCTTACGGCTGGACAGGTTGTGCCTGTGCCAGTTGGGCAAGCTGGCCCACTGTGGGTGCAACTCACGGCGGGGCAGGTTGTGCCCGTAGTGGTTGGACAAGCCGGTCCACTATGTGTGCAACTCACGGCCGGGCAGGTTGTACCGCTCACCGTGGGACATCTAGGACCGTTGCAAGTGTTGGCCGGGAACGTGGGGCAGTTGGGTCCACAACACGTTGTGTCTGGCGTGGTTGCGCAGTTGGGACCGCTGCATGTGTAGGCAGGGGTTGTGGCACAGGCGGGACCGGTTTGGGTACATGCCGGTGCAGGACAGGTTGTGCCGGTTTGGGTTTGCACCGGGCAGCCTGGACCGGTTTTGGTGCAGCTTACAGCCGGACAGGTGGTGCCGATTCTGGTAGGAACGACGCACGGCGCGGGGCAGGTGACTTGCGTGGGGCATTTAGGGCCGACGTCTGTGCAGCCGTCAATGATCGTGCCGCACGATGGGCCCGTCGTGGTCGGCAGGAGTGGAGACGCCCCGCCGGCAACCTGCCCGGTCATGATACGACCTTCCAGGAAGCTTGCTTTGGGGCGGTCAACTACGGCTGGACCGTGAATTAAGGTTGCGTCGCGTTGAATCCATAAATAACTTCCGCCGACGGGCGATTTCTCTTTGGGTATGTCCTGCGAGTAAAGGATAGCGGCTTCGGGAATCTCCATGTAATCGCTTAGCTCGGTATCCAGGTACAAGCGAATATGACCCTCTTCAGATGAGGCTCCAATATAGCCTTTCAGCAGAAGAGTATTGGGTGGATTCTTTGGATCAGGGACAATTTTGGAAACAAAATCGTCCATTCGTGGTGCCATTTTTTATCTCCTCAAATGATAGTTGTAACAGCTAACTACCGCAGAGTTTAGTGTTATACACGCGACTAAGCGTTTCAAGGGTAATAGAGAAAATTAAAACTGAGAAACGAAAGCACTACGAAAAAAATGCGAAGGAGGTACGGCACTGGGTTGCTCCCTTCCCAAATCGGGGGACCGATTGTATCGAATGATGATCATCAAGTAGTAGTTTCCCGAGGGCACGCCCGTGTAAAGTTCGTGCGTCGTTGGCGTCGAGCGGCCGCCAAGTTGTCTGACAGGCAAGGTGTCTATAAAGATCGGAGAAAGTTGACCAGATCCTGCTTCTGTTTTTCGGAGTAGCCGACGGCGTAGCGGCGATCATAGAAATCGACGACATCTTTGAGTGTGCCTGCGGAACCATTGGAGAAATAAGGAGCACGCGCAGAAAGGCCGCGGAGTTGCTGCATGACGATAGCGCCTACATCGGAACACTTGCCAGTGATGAGAGCGCGGCCAGGGTCTTGCGTGTAGATGATGTGGCCGTCGGCGTTGCAAGTGACGCGGAATAGCGGAAGATCGGCGGCTTCGGGAGCCGAGGGGAGATTGGTTGTTCCGATGTCGATGGCTTTAGTAATCGCGTCGCTTTGGGGGGCGTGACAGGTGGCGCAGCGGGCGACAAACAATTCGCTGCCACGGGCGACGGAGGCACGGAAGGCCCACTGAACATCTGTCGCATTGGGCTTGTTCCACAATTCGAACGCCGGCGGCGCTGTGGGCTCGCCGCTGAAACGTGAGGCGCGACCAGCGGCAAGATTTTGATGACCTAAGGCGGCTGGACCGTCTTTCTCAGTCAGGAGTCCGGCGCGGTCGTCTGCACTTTGCGCAGCGAAAAGTTGCATTTCGAAATCGACGATTTGGCGGAGTTGATCGGCGGTGGGATGAGCTTGTGATTCTTCGTGAACGAGGGCGGCGGTGATGGCTTGCGAGGCGAGAGAGGGTTCTCGGCCATCGGCCATGAGAGTGGGGCGGACCACGTATTTGAAGTTAGCCACGATGCGTGGCCGACGATAGACGGAGATAGTGGGATGAGCGCTGTGCAGGCCGTAGATCGGGCTGTTGTTGCAGCCGGTGGGGTCGCGCACTACCTCCAATTTAAACTCGGCAGGAGCGGCGTCGGGGCGCGGCCACGGCAGGAAGATGCGAATCAAGCCGCGACTCAGCAACAGCGAGTGAGAGGACATGGCCGACTGCGGAAGGTCGGGACAATTTGATCCGTCGATGGCTGCGAATACGGGATCGCGGCCTTGCGTTTCGTTCCAACGCTGACGCAGAGTGACAGCAGCCAGGCTCATAGCATTGGAGGGCTGATGGCAGGTGATGCAGGCCCGGTGGTTGGTTCCGAGAGCCTCAAAGAAGGCGTGGCCAGAAGGATTAATGGCACCGGAGGAGTTGAGGATGCTGACGAGGCCGTCGGCGTCGTCCCAATCTTCTTCGAGCGGAAAAATGATGCCGCGGCCCGCCTCCCACCAGATGCGATCAGGGCCATAAGAACGGCGGCCTTGCGCTATCAGAACGACGGCAAAACAGAAGAGAAACAGAAAGATGCCGAGCCATGCACGTTTCATGTCGGTGTGAGCATAGTATCGCAGATTTTGAGAGGCGAATCCCACAGCGGCACAGGCTCATCCAACAAACAGAGTAATGTTGCCTACCTATTTCATCTCACATGGCGGCGGGCCGTGGCCTTATATGAAAGACCAGATGCCAGGCGTTTGGAACGAGCTTGAGCGTTCGTTGCAGGAACTTCCAGGGCAGTTGTCTGAAGAACCGAAAGCCATTCTGGCGATTTCCGGGCATTGGGAAGAGCGGAATTTCACCGTGATGTCCAGCGCGCATCCACCGATGATTTACGATTACTCCGGATTTCCGGAGCACACCTATCACATAAAATACTCGGCGCCGGGATCGCCAGAATTGGCAGAGAAGGTGCAGCGTTTGTTGGAGGGCGCTGGTTTTTCGACCGGAATGGACGCCATGCGCGGCTATGACCACGGAGCGTTCGTGCCATTTTCAGTGGCCTACCCGGAGGCGAAGATGCCGATTGTGCAGCTTTCGATCAGGGCGGATTATGAGGCAGCAGCTCACGTTGCCGCTGGCAGAGCACTGACGCCGTTAAGGGGCGAAGGAATCCTGATTGTTGGAAGCGGATTGAGTTATCACAACATGAGAGGGTTCGGGCTGAGAGGAGCGGCGGATTCGAAGAAGTTTGATGCGTGGCTAACGGATAGCGTGTGCGCGTTAAAAGGCGACGCACGGACCAACAGGCTTTTGCACTGGGGGGATGCGCCCGCGGCCAGGCAGGCACATCCGCAAGAGGACCACTTGATTCCGCTGATGGTGGCGGTAGGCGCAGCGGAAGACGAGCAAGGGACGCGGATTTACCACGAAGATTCGTTTATGGGCGGGACGAGTGTATCGAGCTACAGGTTTGGTTAGTGGTGTTGAGCGGCAGGCTCCGGTACGGACGTCGGCTTTTCGGTTGCCGGCTCGCCGGGATTGACTTCAATACTGCGGCGGGGGAGAAATTGCGCCGTTCCGGCCAGCCAGGAGCGGAATTCCAGGTCTGAGTTGGTCGACGTATCGACCATTCTGGGAAGGAGCAAAGGGTCGGTTCGATCGGAACACAAGCCCGGGGTGCAAGTTGTAGCGGAGAGAATGCCGTACTGTTTGAGATAGCCGAGATGTTCAGGCAAATGAAGACCGTAAGCGTAGCAAAAGTGGCGGGGTTCCGCTGAACTAAGGCGCTTCAGGTGATGGCGATTCTCCTCTAATTCGGTGAACATGCATTCACGAGTCCGACACACGCGATGACGGTGGGTATGATACTGCAAATCCACACCTCGGGAAGCAAGTTGGCGCGCTTCGTCGGGAGTAACTAGATGCAGAACGCGCTTCTCGCTCAGTTCCCGATAATTGATACCGAGACGCTCCGCGAGCTCGATCAGAAGGTCGTCTTTCTCTTGGCCTGAGAGGTTGCTGGACGAAGCATAGTGCTGAATGGCAACGGTAGCGCGTTCGCGACTCTGAGCATCTTCGAGCAAAGCCGGCTGGGGGAGAAGAGTCGGCCATTTTAGAATCTTTTTGTGACGCCCTTTCCACAGCAGATATGAGCACATTGGGTCAAAGACGGCGCGGTTGAACTCGACGTAATAAGTGGTTAGATACAACGTAAATGGAAAACCGAACGACTCGAGAATTGGAGCGGCGACGCTGTAGGAGTCGTGGAAGCCGTCATCAAAAGTGATGGCGACGGCGCGCTCAGGCAAGGTATCTTCTTGAAGGCGCTGCAGGGCTTCCGTTAAGGGAAGCACGGTGCAGCCGGAATGTGCCAGAAACTCCATGCGCCGGCGGAATTTCTCGCTGGCCATATAGAGACCACTCCACTCGTGCTCGTCATACTTGGAAATTCCGTGGTAGCAGAGGATTAACAAACGTCGACGGCGCCAAGAGCTAGCGGATAGCAAGCGCGAGATCCCTACCGATTCTGCCATGCGCAGAACCGCTAGCTTACCTAGCTTTAACATCCCCAAATACCCATGCAAAGCCCTCCCCATCGGGCTCACTGACGCGGCACACCCATTCCCGGCAGTTCCCACCCCTGGGAGCAGCGTTTAGGATGGATATCCTCAACTATTTTCTAGTGCATTCATAGTTTACACCAGGCGACCAGAGCCCCGTGGGGAGAGGCAAATCTCAAAAGAGGAAGACGACAGGTAACGGTACTTTTCCCGCGCATCCTCACTCGTTTGGGTGAAGACAGTAAGTGGCAAATCAAGTTATCGTAACTCCAATTGGTTGCAGAAACACATTTGATCCTTCCCTGAGTGTCGCGGTATTTTGGACGGCTCTCGGGACGGGTTCACTGTCAATCGCCCCAAAATTGATTCTTGAGGAGGGCTTCGGAGATCTATGGAGAAGAATTGGTCTACACGCACAGAAATTTTCAGTTTGTCGATGCTATCGCCAAACTTAGCAGATGAGTTAGTCACGGCCGACTTGAACCGGAGGGAGGTCACATGTTAGCGCAGACATTGGATTCATGCCACTCGAAACTTCTGGACGGGAACGTTCGCGAAGGGATGGAGGAATTGATCGGTTCGCTGCACAGGCTGCGGTCGTCGTTGCCGGCGACCGATTGGAAGGAAAAGCTAACGATTTGCAGACAACATCCGATTTTGGCGGACTTACACCTGGACCCGCTCACGCAGCGTAGTTTCCATAAGCCGCGTGGCTATGCGGGCGATGCGGTGATGCTGGATATGATTTACGGCATCGAGCGCGAGCAGGTCCCGGCACCGACTACTGAACTCGGCAAGGCGATCTTCAAATATACCGCCGGTTTAGGCCGGTCGCCAATGGCGGTTCGCTATCGCCGTTCGCTGATCGCCACGAACGTGGACGAGTTGAGCAACAGCAAGCAACACAAGAAGCCGCGCGTTCTTTCGATCGCTTCGGGACACCTGCGCGAGGCTGAGTTGACGCAAGCGGTTCACTCGTCGAATCTGCACGAATGGGTTGCTGTGGACTCGGATGAAGAGAGTTTGCGCGAATGCAGCCGGTCGTACGGCGGTTCGTGCATTCAGCCGATTAAAGGATCGGTCCGCCAAATCCTGGCCGGCAAGTTCGACCTGGGTCATTTCGACTTCATTTATGCAGCGGGGTTGTTCGACTATTTGAGTAACAGCATTTCGCAGGCTTTGGTGTCGAAGATTTTCGAAATGCTGAAGCCGGGCGGGAAGTTGATGGTGGCGAACTTTGCCGCTGGATTCCCGGACGCCGGATATATGGAGGCCTTTATGGACTGGTGGCTCATCTATCGCAGCGAACAGGACATGGAAGAGATGTTCAAGGTGCTGAAAGGCGACGATGTGACGGACAAACGGGTGTTCACCGATCCGCTGAACGCGATTGTTTATGCGACGGCGCAGAAAAGATTGAGCTGGCCCGGTAGCTAGCTTGGCCCTGTGACCTATTTGAACCAGAGGCTCCCGCTGTTTGGGAGCCTCTTTTGCGTCGTTCTTGCTTCTTTTTTGAGATATCGCGTGTTACTTAGGCACTATCTTCTTTCGCCGGCTCTCCCGGAGGTAGCGCGAGGAAATGAAAAAACATCTTTTGGCTTGCATATTGGCTACGGCAGGAGCATTGACAGTTGTTGCTTCACCGATCGTCTCTGGTTTTAACACCTCGACATTGGCCAATTGCGATGATTGCTACAGTACCGCAGCTAGCTTAGGCTATTCTGCCAGCTTTTTCGGCACCACCTATACACAGGCGTATGTCAGCAACAACGGCTACCTAACGTTTGGTGGTGGCCAAAGTTACTACACGCCCACGGGGCTGAGTGGATATACCGGGCTCCCGATCATTGCCGGCTTCTACGCCGATGCCGACACCAGGGGCGTGGGAAGCGTGACCTACGGAACGGGAACGTACAACGGATTTGCCGCTTTTGGCGTAACTTGGAACGGTGTCGGCTACTTCCCATCACAGACGGACAAGACGAATACCTTTCAAGAGCTATTGGTCAGCCGGCCCGACCTGGGAGCGGGCGCGTTTGAGATTGTCTTCAACTATGGTCAGATTCAGTGGGAAACGGGCTATGGGAACGGTGGCACCGATGGACTGGGTGGAACCTCGGCGGCGGTTGGGTACGCCGATGGAAGCGGGGCGCCGGGAACATACGTTCAGTTGCCGGGATCGCTGGTGAATGGTGCCTTGATTGATGGTGGGGCGAATTCGCTGGTGACCGGCAGCAATGACGGAACGCCGGGCCAATATGTGTTTGTTCTTGCCAACGAGCAGGAGACGAACGCGGCTCCGGAGCCGACGTCGATGGTGTTAGTCTGGATGGGCATTTTGGGGT
>Ga0209698_10002527_pt1 | contig 20667 bp, 16 predicted proteins | sample LitLauG_LLR_2012_FD_187203 | JGI IMG/M metagenome (GOLD analysis project Ga0209698, IMG submission 187203) | Freshwater sediment microbial communities from Pennsylvania, USA - Little Laurel Run_MetaG_LLR_2012 (SPAdes) (version 2) | ecosystem: Environmental > Aquatic > Freshwater > Creek >...
ATCCGCGATCGTGCCCGGCACGAGCCGGACCTCGGCGCCGAACGCGCGTTGCTCGAGCACGAACGCCTCGGGCGTGTCCTCCGGCACCGTAATGCGGCACTCGAGCCCGGCGGCCGCGGCATACGCGGCGGCCGCGCTTCCCGCGTTGCCGGCCGATGGCAGCGCGATTCTCTTCATGCCGAACGCGCGCGCGCCGTTCACCGCGAGCGCGAGGCCGCGCGCCTTGAAGGAGTGCGTGGGATTTCCCGACTCCTCCTTGAGCCACAGCCCGGCGAGGCCGAGCTCGGCGCCGAGATTCGCCATCGGCAGGAGCGGCGTGCCGCCCTCGCCGAGGCGCGTGAGCGGAAAGTCCGGCGCGAAGGGGAGCATCGCGCGGTAGCGCCACAAATCGGAGCCAAAGCGCGGCAGATCCTCACGGCGCAGCGTGGCCCGCACGGCATCGATGTCGTACCGCGCGAAGAGCGGCCGTCCGCACGTGCGGCAGACCGCGAGCGGCGGCCCGACCTCGTGGCGCGCCCCGCAACCGGCGCACTCGAACGCGCTGAGATGGGGACTGAAGCAACCGGAATTCGTCACGCGCGCGCCCCCTCTCGCTCGAGCTCCTCACGCAGCTGGAGGAATGATGCGAGCCGCAGCGGTGAGAGCCGGCCCGATTCCGCCGCGGCGCGCAGCGCGCAGCCGGGCTCGGCGGCGTGACGGCAATCGGAGAAGCGGCATTGCCCCAGATGGGGCAGGAAGTCGGGATAGTTGCGCTCGAGATCCGCGGCGCCGACGCCCCAGAGGCCGAACGTGCGCACGCCCGGCGTGTCGATCAGCTCGAGATCGGGCGCGGCCTTGAGCAGCCACGCGGCGGTCGTCGTGTGCCGGCCCTTGCCGGTCTTCTCGTTGACGCCGCCCGCGATGAGCAAGAGCCCCGGCGCGAGCGCGTTCAAGAGCGTGCTCTTCCCGACGCCCGAGTGCCCGACGAACAAGCTGCGCCGGCCCCGGCACGCCGCCCGCACGTCCTCGAGCCCCTCACCCGCGAGCGCACTCACGCGCAGCCCGCGATAGCCGGCGAGCGCATACGCCGCGAGCACGGACTCGATTTCGTGCTCCGCGTCGAGATCGCACTTGTTGAGCACCAACAGCGCCGGCAGCCCCGCATGCTCGGCCTGGCTCAGCACCCGGTCCGCGAGGCCGGGACGGAACGGCGGACGCCGGATCGAGCACACCAGCACGACCTGATCGAGATTGGCCGCGACCACCTGCTCCTCGGGGCGCTCGCCCGAGGCACGCCGCGAGAACGCGTTGCGCCGCGGCAGCACGTCGGAGATCAGCACGCGTTCGTTCTCGATCTCGAACGTCACGCGATCTCCGACCACCACCGTGTTGCCGAGCGACTTCGACCGCCCCATGAGCCGCCCGGACACCTGGGCTTCGAGCGGCTCGCCACGCTCCGGAATCAGCGTGCACGAGCGGTAGTCCACCCTCGCCACCGTCGCGATCGGCGCCTGACCGGGGGTGGGCGGCGCCGGCGGGGCGCTCGATCTCAGGGCCAGCTCCCCGGGCCCTCGAGCGGCAGCATCACGGTGAAGATCGCGCCCTCGCCGGGCGCGCTCTCGGCCGTGATCTTCCCGCCGTGATTGCCCACGATCGTGTACGAGGTCGAGAGGCCGAAGCCGTGGCCGCTGGTCTTGGTCGTGAACTGCGGATCGAAGACGCGCGGCAGGATCTCGGGCGGGATGCCCACGCCGGTGTCGCTGACGCGGATCACGATGCGCTGCGCCGGCTCGTCCCACGTGCAGCGGACCTCGAGCCGCTTGCGGCCGACCGGCTTCTCCTGCATCGCGTCGGCGGCGTTGATGAGCAGGTTGAGGAGCACCTGCTGGAGCTGAACCGGATCGGCGCGCAGCTGCGGCGCGGAGCTGTCGAGCTGGACGTCCCACTCGACGCCGTTGAACTCCTTTTGCGTGCGCGCGAGCTCGATCGCCAGCTGGATCATGTTGTTGACGTCCACCCGCTCGATCTTGAGCTTGGTTTGCGCGAAATCCATCAGGCTGTCGGCGAGCCGGCGCAGCATGTTGGTCTGCTCGATGATGATGCGCGCCCAACGCGGCACCTCCTCGAACGACGCGGTCTCGGCCGCCTTGAGGATCATTTGCGCGCGGCCGCTGATCGCGGTCAGCTGCTGGCGCATGTTGTGGCCGATGCCGGCGGCCATGGTGCCCATGGCGGCCATGCGCTCGCGCTGGATCATCTGGTCGCGCGCCTTGCGCAGCTCGATGTAGCGGCGTGACGACAGGTAGATCATGTAGAGCGGCGCGAAGAACAGTACGACGCCGGCGTACTGGACCGAGCGGAACGACAGCACCATGACGGGCGCGAGCAGGAACGCGGCGGCGTCCTCGATCAGGCGCTCGGCGTGGAACCAGTCGTCGCGCAGCACGCGCCAGTAGGAACGATCGGTGGACCACGCCACCGCCACGCCCACGAGCCCCCGGCTCACGAGGAGATACGTGAGCGCGAGGCCGATGAACGACGGCACGAGGCGCAGCGCGCGCACGCCATCGAGCGGCACGGCCGGCGACGCGAGGCCGAGCCCGGGGCCGCCGAGCACGTCGAACACCCACGCCGCCGCCCACATCGTGATGAGGTTCTGGGCGCCGTTGAAGATCACGCGCACCCATGGCTTGTCGCGCAGCAGCAGCCGCTCGCCGATGATCGTGCTCACGCCGCATACCCACATCGCCGGCACCTGCCCCCACAACATCGCCATCGCGAGGTTCGCGGTGGATGCGGCGCTGGTGATGCCCTCGCCCGATACCACCGGCACGACCATGAATTCCGACGCCACGCAGATCATCACCCACAGCACGTAATCGAGGCCGTGCTGACGGAGATCGTGCGGGACGTGGGTGGCCAGCAGGACGATCGCCAGCCCGAAGACGCCGAGGATGAAGACGCGAAGCTTCGCGCTCATGCCGCTCCCGCCGGCGCGACTCCGAGTCCCGGCTCCCCGGAGAGCACGATGCGCCCGCGCTCCCCCGGCGCGCCCCGGAACGGATCACGCTTGAGCAGCCAGTGGCCGTCCAGATCGAGGTGATCGGCGAGCGGCGCGAGCTGGGCGGCGGCGCTCAGCGCCAGGCTCGACTCGACCATCGAGCCCAGCATGATCTTGAGCCCGTGCGCGCGCGCGGCGTGGATCAGCCGCAGCATCTCGCGCAGGCCGCCGGTCTTCATCAACTTGAGGTTGACGCCGTCGACGCGGCCCACCAGCGGCGCGAGATCGCCGAGCCGGTGGATGCTCTCGTCGGCGAACACCGGAATGCCGATGCGCTCGCGCACCCATTTCAGGCCGTCGAGATCCTCGCGCGCCACCGGCTGCTCCACGAGCTCGATGTCGAGCGGCTCGATCGACCGCAGCACGCGCACCGCGTCCGCGGCGCTCCAGGCCGCGTTGGCGTCCACCCGCAGCACGCCACGGTAGCGCGCGCGCACGCGCCGCAGCGACTCGACGTCGCCGGGCGCGCCGAGCTTGATCTTGAGGATCGGGAAGTCCGCGACGCTCTCGAGCTTCTTTTCCATCTCCTCGGGCGCCGCGAGCCCGAGCGTCACGCACGAGAGTGGCGCCCTCGAGGGATCGAGCCCCAGCCACTTCCACACCGGGAGACCGAGCCGCTTGCCGATCCAGTCGTGCAGCGCCATGTCGAGCGCGGCGCGCGCGGCGCCGCAACCCTGGAGCCGCGCGTCCAGCCGCGCGAAGATCGCTTCGAGCGCGAAGGGATCGTCGCCGATCGCGCCCTGCCACGCGTCGAGCGCGGCCTCGACGATCGCCCGGCTCTCCCCGTAGTAGTGGGACGGCGCGGCCTCGCCCAGGCCGGTGAGCCCGTCGTGCTCGAGACGCACCAGCACGTTCTCACGTCCGAGCCGCGCTCCGGCGTGGGCGATTCGGAACTCGAACGTGGTCTCGAGCGCAACCGGCTCATGGGTGAGTCGCATGGCTTCCCCCCGGGCTCGTGGACCCGACGTCGTCGCCCCGCCGGCGCGCGTCGCGCGCCGCTCGTGCCGCACGCACCGCACGCGCGAGCGGCTCGGCGCCGAAACGCACCGGGTCGGTGACGGGAACGTTCAGCTCGGCCGCCGCGCGCGCGCAGGCTTCGCGCGCCTTCGTCTCATCGAGAGCGCGCGTGTTGAGCGCGGCCGCGATCACGCGCGCCTCGCTCACCAGGGCCGCCGCGCGCTCCACCTCGTCGCGCAGGCGCGCCAGCGGCGGAATGATCCGCCGCTCGCCCGGCGGCAGGCTGCGCAGCGCGTCGCGCTCCGCTTCGTGGCACAGGATGAGCGCCGACGGCGCGCTGCCGTGGAGCAGCGACAGCGTGACGCCGGAATACGCGGGATGCCTGAGCGCCCCCTGTCCCTCCACCACCACGATGTCGGCCTGCTGCGCGGCTTCCAGCACCAGGCGCTCGGTGACGCCGGCCGCGAAGTCGGCGGGGATCGCGTCGATCGCGGCGCCGCCCCCGGCGATCATCATGCCGGTCTGGCCGGTGGCGACGAATTCCGCGCGCTCACCCGCCTGCGAGAGCGCGCGGGTCAGCTCGAGCGCCGCGGTCATCTTGCCCACGTTGCAATCGCTGCCGACGGTCAGCACGACGAGCGCCTCCAGCGCCGCCGCGCGCCCCGCCGCGAGCGGCAGCTCCGCGGGCGGACGGCGCAGATCGATGAGCCGGCCGCCGTGGCGCCGCGAGCCGTCCGCGAATTCCGGATCGTCGGCGAGAAAGCGGTGAAGCCCCGAGACCACGTCCCACCCGCGCGCGAGCGCTTCGCGCACCGCCGCGCGCCAGCGATCGGGCAGCGCGCCCCCGGCGGGCGCAATGCCGATGAGCAGCGCGCCCGCCCCGCGCGACGCCGCGGCCTCCAGATCGGCCACCACGGGGATCGCGCCGCCCACGCCCACGCATTCGGCGGCGGTGCGGCCGGCGCGCGTCGAGTCGAGCACCGCCGCGACGCACTCGGGGCGATAGCGCAGCACACCCACCGCCGTCTTGGCGTCGAGCGGCGTCAGGCAGCCTTCGGCAAGCAGGACCAGCGGACGCTGCGTGTTGAGCATGGCCTTCAATCCAGGGTTTCGTAGACCTGGATGTAGCGACCCACCATCTCATCGGCACTGAAGCGCTTGCGCGCCTCGCGCCGCGCGCGGCGCCCCATGGTGCGCCGCAGCGGCTCGTTGGTCAGCAATTTGAGCACCGATTGGACCTGACCGCCGACGTTCCCGGGATCGTGGAGGAAGCCGGTGACGCCGTGCTCCACCACCTCGGGCAACCCGCCCACGTTGGAACATACCACCGGGACCTCGGCCGACATGGCCTCGAGCGCCACCAGGCCGAAGCTCTCCGAGGAGCTGGGGAGCAGGAAGACGTCGGCGAGCGGCAGCAGCTCCTCCATGCAGTCCTGATTGCCGAGGAAGAGCACGTCGCGCTCGACCCCCAGCTCGCGGGCCAGCTGCTCGGCTGCCGCCTTCTCGGGTCCGTCGCCCACCATGACCAGCTTGGACTGGACCCGCTTTCGCACCTCGCCGAATACGTGAATCACGGTCGGTACGTTCTTGACAGGACGGAAGTTGGAGGCGTGCATCAGGATCCGTGTGTCGGGCGCCGCGAGGCGCAGCCCGCTGCGGCGGCGCGGCGCGAACACGTCGGGATCGACGAAGTTGTAGATCACCTCGATCGGCCTCGTGATGCCGAACGTGGATTCGGCCCGCTGCTTGAGGAAACGGCTCACCGCCGTCACGCGGTCGCTCGACTGGATGCTGAACTGGGTGACGCGGAAGAACGCGGGCTCGAGCCCGACCACCGTGATGTCGGTGCCGTGCAGGGTGGTCACGACGCCGAGCTGGCGCGGCATCAGCAGCTGGCGCGCGAGGTAGGCGCTGGCCGCGAACGGCATGGCGTAGTGCACGTGCAGGATGTCGAGGCTGTAGTTCTCGACCACCTCGACCATCTTGGTCGTGAGCGCGAGGTTGGCCGGCTGCTGCTCGAACACCGGATACGAGCCGGTGTTGGCCTCGTGAAAGTAGACGCCCGGCGCGAACGTCCGCAGCCGGAACGGCAGGCGGTGCGCGATGAAGTGCACCTCGAAGCCGCGCCGCGCGAGCGCGAGGCCCAGCTCGGTCGCGACCACGCCGCTGCCGCCGAAGTGCGAGTAGCACGTGATGCCGATCCGCTTCTTGCGCTGGATGCGCGCGCGGACGGTCTCGCGCGACACCGCGCCGCGGTGCTTGGCCGTGCGGCCGGCGCGCCGCTCGGCGGGCGCGCGCACGGTGCGGACCGGCGTCATCGCGCCGGCGCTCCGACCGCGAGCAGCGCACGTGCATCGGCGATCGGCACCGGTCCGCGCATGCGATAGCCCTCGCCATAGGCGGCGCCGATGGCGGCGCCCCAGGCGCGCGCACGGCCCTCGACCGAGGCGAGAAAGTCCGACGCGGTCAGATACGTGGGCGCGCCCGCGCCGGGATCGAGCTGGCTCTTGTGGCAGTCGATCGCGGCGCGGCGGCGATCCCACACCGGGCCCACGTCCACGACGACGTGCGGGCGCGCGAGGCTGCGATAGAGCGCGAACAAGACACGCGTGGGGCGAAAGCGCTCGCCCGCGCTCGGGAATCCTCTCACGCCCGCGACGTAGCAGGCCCGCACCACGAGGTGGTGCGCCTCGATGTGGTCGGGATGATCATCGTCCACATCCGGCGCGATCACCAGCTCCGGCCGGTGCGCGCGAATCGAGGCGACGACCGCCGTGAGCTGTGAGCGATCGTGGCGATCGAGTCCGAGATCGGGAAGCGCGAGGTTCACGCGCTCCGCGACGCCCAGCGCCCGCGCCGCATCCGCGGCCTCGCGCGCGCGCTGATCCGGAGTGCCGCGCGTGCCCGCTTCGCCGCGCGTGAGGTCGGCGAGCACGACGCGATGGCCGTGCGAGGCGAGCAGCGCCGCGAGACCGCCCGAGGTCAGCTCGATGTCGTCGGGATGGGCGCCGAAGAAGAGCGCATCGGCGCGGCTCACAGCTCGACCACCGCGTGCTCGTGAACACCGCTCGCGAGCCGCCGCGCGTGATCGCGCGCCAGCTCGCACACCTCGCCGGGCGCCGCGGCGCCCCGGTAAGCCGCGATCTCGAGCGAGGCGAGCCGGCGCTCCTGCCAGCGATCGCCGGGCATGAGGTAGTAGCGCAGCCGCAGCCATTCGGGATGCAGGCGCTCGAGCTTCTTCTGCACTTTCCCCACCACGCCCTCACGCAGCCGCTGGTACTGGAAGTCCACCTTGGCGCGCGCGGAGTCCACCATTTGCGGCAGGCTGGCATCCACGGTGCGCGCGGCCTCGGCCACGCTCTCGAGTCCGGCGAGCGCGGCGCTGCGCGCGCGCTCCAGCTCGGCCAGCGGCCCCTCCGGCACCGAGCGCTCCGCGAGCTTGTGGAGCACGCCATCGGACGAGGTCACGAGCTCGGCGCCGCCCGCCTTCGACACCTCGAGCAGCTCGATCGCGGCGGGCGGCAGCCAGGTGGCCGAGAAACGCGGCGCCGGACACGACGGCTGAACGCCCAGCGCCGCGAACACCTCGCGCAGCTGCAGCAGGTACGCGGCCTCGCCCGGCCCCACCGCCATCGCCACCGCGGGCAGCACGCCATCCTGGATCACGGGACGCAGCGCCACACTCGGAGAGAGCGTGCGCGCGGATCGGGCCGCGGCCGGCGTCACCTTGCGCCGCACACCGTCCTCGATCGCGAACACGAAGGAATCCAGCGCGGAATCGGCGAGCGGCCGGCGCCCGATGCGCGCCTCGAGCCAGTCGCCGGCACGCCGCGCGAACGCGCCCAGCTCATCCGCCCGCTCGAGATAGCGCGAGAGGATCGGGCGTGCCGCCGCGCGAAAAGCGCCCAGGCGCGGATCCACCACCACCAGGCCCTGCTCCGCGAACATCGCCAGCATGAGCGCGCTGTACGCCTCGCCGAGATCGCGCGCCGCGCGATGCGACGCGTCGCACCAGGCGCGCGGCGCGTCCGCGCCGGCGAGGTCCTTCCAGATCGGCAGCGCCTCGCGCTCGAGCGCCTCGAGCGGGGCCACCGGGATCGATCCCACCAGCGAGCCGTCGTGATGCGCCGATTCCGGCAGCATGAAATCGTGCAGGGTGAGCGCGGCATCGGCGAGCGTCGCCGAACGGATCTCTTCGAAGTCCGAATCTTCGCCGTGCATCCAGAACACCGGCACGCAGGGGACGCCGGTGCGCTCCTGGAACTCGGCGGCGAGCGCGACGGCCGACGCGGTTTTGTGGAGCGAGTAAAGCGGGCCGCCCAGCGGGCCCGGCTGCTGCCCCGCGACCGAGCACACCGCCTCGCCGCGGGCGAGGCGCTCGAGCGCGGCCAGCGAAGCGGCCGATGCGCCCAGGCGGCGGTGCATCTCGGTGAGCTCGCCCGCCAGCTCGCGCGGGAGCGGCGCGCGCTTCGCTTCGGCCAGGCGTGTGAGCGCCGCGGTGTCGCCCCAGTGCGTCGCGATGCGCTCGCTCGAAAGCGGTCCCCGCCTCGCGAGGTCGTCCATCAGGGAATCGGCGAAGCGCTCCGGCGCCTCGGCCGGACGCGTGGGGATGCGGGCGCGGACCGCCGGCGCGCGCGTCAAGGACGGCACGCTCGGGGCCGCCGCGCGGCGCCAACGCCGCAAGTCAGGTGTGAGGCATTCAGGGGCATCACGTTGGGCATCCTAGGGTTGGGGCCGCGCAGGGTCAACGGTGGGACCGCGGAGCCTATTCGATGCGCCAGCCGCGGCCCCGATCGCTGGCCATTCGCCGGCCCGCGCGAGCCGGCGCCCCGAAGAGGGGCGGCCGGCGGCGCTCACTCGTAATGCTTCGCGAGCTTCCAGAGGTCGGCGATGGGCGCGCGCGGCTCGCGGCATACGAAGACGCCGAGGCTGTCCTCGTACGGCATCACCCAGGGCGCGTGGAACATCGCGACCGAATCGACGCGCGCGAACGAGCGCGCGTGATCGACGCTCCTTCCGCCCAGGATCACGACGACACTCCGTCCCGGTGGTCCGGGCCCCCACAGCCAGTAGTTGTTGTGTCCCGAGATGCCGGGCGGCAGGTCGGGCCTGAAGAAGTTGATCGCGCTCGCCTCGCCATAGTTCTGGGCGTAGATCACGGTGCGCGCGCGCTCCTCGGGATCGAGCCTCGCGATCACCGCTCCGACCGTGTCGGCCATCGCGGGCCAGCCGTGCATGTCGGCGTACTGCTGGGGCAGCGCGCCATAGCGATGGTGCTCCTCGCCCCCCGCCTTGCCTCCGAGTCGCGCGAGGTAGGTGACGAACGCATCCTCGGTCAGCACCGGCAGCACGAGCGGGAGCAGCAGGATGCCCCCGAGCGCGATGAAGAGCGGCACGAGCGGCTTGACCACGCGGCGCCAGCCGTCCGTCATCCAGCGCTCGAACGCGGCGGCGCCGGCGGCGATCAGCATCGGAAAGGCGGGCGAGAGATAGCTCGCGCGGCTCTTGCCGGCGCTGATCAGGATCCCGGCCACCGCGAGGAAGAGAATGCCCTGCACGCGGTCCACGCTCGATCGGCGGCCGCGCAAGAGGACCACCAGGCCGGTGATCCAGAGCGGCGCAGCGAGCGGGTTCATGAGCGTGATCTGATTGATGACGAACGCGAGCGCCCCGACCGCCACCATCTTGCCGCCGGCGGCATTGCGCATGAACTCCACCATCGCCCAGCCATGCGATGCCTGCCACATCAGATGAGGAAGGTTCATGAGCGCCGCGAGCGCGAGCGCGATCCAAGGCCCGGGGGCTCTGAGCGCACGACGCTCGCGCGTGAGCAGGAGCCCCAAACCGGCGCCAAAGATCAGCCACAGCAGGCTGATCTTGTTGAGCAGCCCGAGCCCGAGCACGAGCCCGAAGGCGAGCCACTCGCGTTTTCCGCCGCGCTCGAGCGCGCGGCTCAGGGCAAGACACGCCAGCGGCCAGAGCAGGATCTCGATCCCGTTCATGGAATAGTACTGGCTGATCGCGAGCTGAACCGGCGCCGCGATCATCGCGAGCATCGCGACCCCCTGCGCGTAGCGGCCGCCTCCCCGGTCGCGCGTGATCCAGCCGGTGAGCCCGACCGCGGCGGCGCCGAAGAACGCGGGCACGATCCGGATCGCCACCAGCGAGCTGCCGATGAGGCGGGTGGTGAGCGTGAGGAGCGCGATCGAGAGCGGGGGCTGATCCACGTAGCCCCAGGCCAGGTGGCGTGCGCAGATCAGGTAGTAGAGCTCGTCTCGAAAGTAGCCGTAGCAGTGAATCCCGAGCGCCTGGACCACGAGCTTGAGCAAGACGAACAGCGCGATCCAGGCTCCATCGCTCATGCGTTTCATGCGCCCCCTCCCCGCCGCCTCCACCCCAACCGGCCCGCGAGCGATACGGCCAGTTGCTCGACCGTCTCCAGCTCCTCGACGCGCGTCCACTTCATGAGCGCGTATCCCGCGGACAGCGCGAACGCGAAGCCCGCCGCCACGACCAGCGCGGTGCGCACCAGGCCGTGGTGCCACCGCTCACCCAGGAGCGCGAGACCGAGCGCGCAGCCGCCCACCGCGAGCAGCGAGGCGAGCGCGACCCGCATCACGCTGGTGGCGATGCGGCGGCCCTCGAAGCGTCCGACGCGGCGTCTCAGGTAGAGCGCGAGCTGCAAGAAGTTCACCATCGCCGTCAGCGAGGTCGCGAGCGCGAGCCCGGTGTGCGCGAGCCCCAGCCCGCGCAGCGGTCCGATGAACAGGAGGTTCAGCCCCAGATTGAGCGCCACGGAGACGAAGCTCGCCTGGACCGGAATACGCGTATCGCCGAGCGCGTAAAAGGTGCGCGTCATCACGCCGACCGCCGCGAACGCCGGCAGCCCCACGCAGTACATGACGAGCGCGCCCGCCGACTGATCGGTGTCGAAGCCATGGAAGCGGCCGTGCTCATAGAGCAGCGCGATGATGGGACGCGACATCACCGCCATCCACAGCGCGGCCGGCAGCGTTAGCAGGAACACCAGGCGCAACGTGGCCGACAGCGTGCGCTTCAAGGCCGGCAGATCGTTCTCGACCGCGGCGCGCGCGAGCGCCGGCATGCTCACGGTGGCGAGCGCGACACCGAAGACGCCGATCGGCAGCTGCATGAGTCGGAACGCGTACCACAGCCACGAAACGCTGCCCTGCGGCAGCAGGCTCGCGATCTGCGTGCTCACGAGCAGGTTGATCTGCGTGGCGGCGAGCCCGAGCGTGGCCGGCGTCATGAGGCGCGCGACCCGCATCACGCCCGGGTGGTCCACCGGGAACGGACGCGCGAAGCGAAAGCCGAGGCGAAAGAGCGGGGGCAGCTGCGTGCCGAACTGGAGCACCCCGCCGATGATGACGCCGAACGCCATCGCGAGGATCGGCGGCCAGCCGAGGGCGTGGCACACCGGGATCAGCGCGATGCCGAACACGATCATCCCGAGGTTCATGAGCGCCGGCGCGAGCGCCGGCACCGTGAACTGACCGCGCGCGTTCAGCATCCCCATCGCGACCGCCGCCAGCGCGACCAGCGGCAGGAGCGGCAGCATGATGCGCGTGAGCGTGACCGTGAGATCGAGCTTGCCCGGCACCGACGCGAAGCCGGCCGCGAACGCGCGCACCAGCCAGGGCGCGAGCCAGGCGCCGAGCGCGCACAACGTGAGCAGCACCACCGCGAGCACGGTCATGAGCTGGCGACCGAGCACCCAGGCGTCCTCCTCGCCGCGCCGGTGCAGCGCCTCGGTGAAGGTGGGCACGAACGCCGAGGACATGGCGCCCTCCGCGAACAGATCGCGCAGCAGGTTGGGAATCCGGAACGCGACGTTGAACGCATCGGTGGCGAATCCGGCGCCGAACAGGATCGCCATCATCTGCTCGCGCATCAGGCCGAAGATGCGCGACAGCATCGTGGCCGCGCCCACCGTGCCGGCGTTGCGCGCGACCTTGAGCTCCTCGTTCACGCGCGTTGCCTTTGCCGCGGCTCGGCGCCTCTGCTAGCGTGCCGCGCCATGTCGATCTTCCAGGCGGTGGTGCTGGGCGCCGTGCAGGGACTGACGGAATTCCTTCCCATCTCGAGCAGCGCGCACCTCTACATCATCCCGACGCTGCTGCACTGGCCATACGGCGGCGTGGCGTTCGACGTCGCGCTCCACTGGGGGACGCTGCTCGCGTTGCTGGCGGCGTTCTGGCGCGAGTGGCTGGCGCTCCTCACGCCGCTCGCCGGCGGCCCCGCCCCCGCGCGCCGCGACGCGCTGTCGATGTGGGCGAAGATCGCGATCGCCTCGGTGCCCGGCGCGATCGCGGGCGTCATGCTCAAGGACGTGGCGGAATCCTCGCTCCGCAACCTGCCGCTCCAGGCCGCGATGCTCGCGGTCTTCGGCCTCCTCCTGTGGGCGGTGGATCGCTTCTTCCCCGCCGGCAAGCGCACCGAGCGGCCGGGCTGGGGCGCGAGCCTCGGAGTGGGACTCGCCCAGGCGCTGGCGCTGATTCCCGGCGTCTCGCGCTCGGGCGTCACCATCACCGCGGGGCGCGCGAGCGGGCTCGACCGCGTCTCGGCCGCGCGCTTCTCGTTCCTGCTCGCCACGCCGATCACGTTCGGCGCCGGGCTGCTCGAGCTGCGTCACCTGCCCCACGATGTCTCGCGGGCGGCGCTGGCGGCCGGGGTCGTGACCGCCGCGGTGGTCGGCCTCCTCACGATCCGCGGGCTGCTGCGCTGGCTCGCCCGGGCCGGCTTCGCGGCGTTCTTCGCCTATCGCGTGGCGCTCGCGCTCCTCATCGTGTGGAGCCTGCGCCCGCACTAGGATGGCGCTCCGGCGCCCGGGCGCTGCTTGCCCGCGAAGTAGCGATTGAGATGCCCGCGCAGGAAGAGGCGCGCGCGATGGAGCCGTGACTTGACCGCCGGTACGGTCAGCTCGAGCGTCTCCGCCACCTCGGCGTTCGACTGCTGCTCGATGTCGCGCAGCAGGAACACGACGCGCAGATCCTCGGGCAACAGATCGACCCCGCGTTGCATCGTCTCGCGCAGCTCGTCGTTCAGGAGCTCGTCCGCCGGCAGCGCCGACCAGTCCGGAATCTGCATCGGCTCGGCCTCGTCCGCCGACTGCGATTGCTCGAGCGAGACGTGCCCGGCGCGCCGCCTGCGGTACTTCATCAGCGCCGCGTTGGTGGCGATGCGATAGAGCCAGGTCGAGAAGGTGGACTCGGCCTTGAAGTTCTTGAGGCCGCGGTACGCGGAAAGGAAGGCGTCCTGCAGCGACTCGGCCGCGTCCTCTTCATGACGCAGGATCTTGAACGAGAGCCGGTACACGCGATCGCGATAGCGGTCCACCAGCTCGTCGAAGGCGCGTGTGTCGCCCGCCTGCGCGAGTTGAACCAGTCGTTCGTCGCCGAGAGTATGGAATTCGCTGGTCTTCATGGCTCCGCCGCTACGGCCCGGGATCGGTGCGCCGCGCTTCCGCGGTCCCACGCGGATGGACCACGATGCCGTCCGCAAACGTGCACGATGGACGCGCTTCGTGCAACCGGGCCGCGGGCGTGCGGTGAAGGTCGCGGTCCCAGATCACGAGATCGGCAAGGCTGCCGGCCCGGAGCGAGCCGAGCCGCGGCCACGTCCCGGCGAGCCGCGCCCCGCCCTCGGTGTGGGCCCGCAGCGCCTCATCGAGCGTGACGCATTGCGCGGGCTCGAACGCCTCGCCCGCGGGGGTGAGTCGCGTGCACGCCGCCCGGAGCGCCGCGGCGGCGTCCGGGGGCTCGACGGGCGCGTCGGATCCGAAGACGAGCGCGGCCCCGGCATCGAGGAGCGCGCGCCACGGATAGGAATAGCGGCAACGATCCCCCCAATAGCGACGCGCGAGCGGCGCGTCCGAGGTCGAGTGGAGCGGCTGCACGCTGGCCGCGATGCCGAGCGCGGCGAAGCGCCCGAGATCGGACGGCGCGACCAGCTGCGCGTGCTCGATCCGGCTCGCGAGCGCGGGCGGCGCGCCGACGGCCCGCGCCCGCTGCCGCTCGAACGCATCGAGGGCGTGGCGGCAGGCGCGATCGCCGATGGCGTGGATCGCGACCGCGAAGCCCGCCGCCCGCGCGCGGGTGAGACGCTCGTCGAGATCGTCGGGCGTCAGCACGTCGAGGCCGCGTTCCCCCGTTCCCTCATAGGGCTCGAGCATCGCGGCGGTCCGGGAGCCGAGCGTGCCGTCGGCGAACAGCTTGACGCAGCCGACGCGAAACGCATCGTCGCCCTGACCGCTCTTCATTCCGAGCGCCGCCACGCGCGCGAGATCGTCCGGATCGACGCACTGAACGACGCGCACGCGATCCCCGCGCGGCCCGCCGCCGCGGGCGAAGCGCTCCATCAGGCTGAACGCCGCCTCGCCGCGCTCGAAGTCGTGAACGGCGGTGACGCCGCGCGCATGCAACGCCGCCGCCGCGTCTGCGAGCCGCTCGATCGGATCGCCGGCCGAAGCCGCCGCCCGCTCTTCGAGCGCGTGGAACGCCCGCACCGCGTTTTCGCGCACCACGCCGGTCGGCTCGCCGCCCGGACCGCGAACGATGAGCCCGCCCGCGGGATCCCGGCTCGCGCGCGTGATGCCGGCGGCCGCGAGGGCCGCGCCGTTCACCCACAGCGCGTGAAAGTCCCGGCTGTGGAGCACCACCGGCCGTGACGGCGCGAGCGCATCGAGGAGCGCGCGGTGCGGCGGCTCGTCCCAATCGTTGGCATCCCAGCCGCGCCCCACCACCGGCTCCGAGCCGGCATGGTGCGCGAGGTGCTCGGACAGTCGCCGGGACGCGTCGAGCGCGCTCTTGGTGCCGGCGAGATCGAGCTCGGCGCGCGCGCGCGCCCACGGCAGGAGGTGAAGGTGAGCGTCGCACAAGGCGGGCGTCACGGTGCCCCCGCGCGCGTCCATCCGCGGCACGTCGGGGCCGCAACGCGATTCCAGCTCCGCGCCCGGGCCGCACGCGAGAATGCGGCCCCCGGCGAGCGCCACGGCGCTCTCGCCGGGAACGCTCGCGCCGTCGGTCCAGAGCCGCGCGCGAACGATCAGCAGGCTCGCCGCCCGCGTCGTCACGGCGCGGGCTCGACGCGATTGCGGAGCACGCCGACCCCTTCGACCTCCACCTCGACCTCGTCACCCGGAACGATCGGCGCGATGCCGGCGGGCGTGCCGGTCGCGATCAGGTCCCCGGGCTCGAGCGTCATGACGTGCGAGATGAAGTGGACGAGAAACGCGGCGCCGAACAGCAGATCCTTCGTGTCGCCGCGCTGGCGGACCTCACCGTTCACGCGGCACTCGACGCGCCGGCCGCGTGGATCGAGGAGGGTGGCGACGAACGGTCCGAACGGCGCGAAGGTGTCGAAGCCTTTGGCGCGCGCCCACTGTCCGTCCGACTTCTGATAGTTGCGCGCGCTGACGTCGTTGAAGCATGTGAGGCCGGCGACGAAATTCATGGCCTCGCTCTCCGCGACGGCGCGCGCGCGGCGGCCGATCACGATCGCCATCTCGGCCTCGGGGTCCATGCGCGTGACGCCGCGCGGATAGCGGATCGCTTCGCCGCTCGCGAGCGCGGCGCTCGGCGGCTTGAGGAAGAGCAGCGGCTCCTGAGGCGGCTCCGCGCCCGGTGCGACGCTCTGGCTCTCGCCAATGTGCGCGAAGTAGTTGAGCCCCACGCACACGATCTTGGTGGGCGAGGTGGGCGTGAGGAGCCGCGCCGATTCGCGCGCGTCGCGCGCCCCCACCGGCACGCCGCCCAGCCAGGGCGCGTCGCTCAGACGCTCGAAGGCATCGCCGTCGAGCCGCCCGTACGCAGGGCGGCCCTCGATCGTGTACCTCGCGATGTGCGCGGGCATGGAGTTCCGCATCGAGTCCGACGAGCCGGTGTAAGGAATCGGAATGATCCGTGAGACCGCGCAGTGTCGAAGCGCGCCGCCGGAGGGTCAAGCCCAAACTCAGGCGTCGCTCGCGCGGCGTCGCTCGCGCCGGCGCCGGGGCGCGATCACGCGGTCCCGTCATGTCGCCGCAACACCGCGCGCGGCCGGGTCGTGTCCTGGCAGACATTGCCCGCGGCCGGCGCGCGTTGACGCCCGGTTTCGGCCTCTGATAACGTGCTTCGCTCATGTCCGCTCGCACCCGGCGCTCCGCCCGTCCACTCGCGGCCGAGCGCCTCTCCCGCCGCATCGAGAGCCGCTCCGCTCACCTGGCCGTGATCGGTCTGGGCTACGTGGGATTGCCGCTCGCGGTGGAGTTCGCCCAGGCGGGATTCCGGGTCACCGGGATCGATCTCGACGAGCGACGTGTGGCCATGCTGGCGGCCGGCCAGTCGTACATCCAGGACGTCGCGACCAGCGACGTCAAGGTGCTGGCGCGCTCGGGGAGGCTGTCGGCCACCACCGACTTCTCGGTCTTGAAGAAGGTGGACGCCGTCAACGTCTGCGTCCCCACCCCGCTCTCCAAGCACCGCGATCCCGACGTCTCGCACGTGGTCGCGGCGGCTGAGCAGGTCGCGCTGCACCTCCATCCCGGCATGCTGGTGGTGCTCGAGAGCACGACCTATCCCGGCACGACGGACGAGCTGATCCTGCCGCTGCTCGAGAAGACCGGCATGAAGGTCGGACGCGACTTCTTCCTCGCCTTCTCGCCCGAGCGCGTCGATCCGGGCAACGCGAAATTCAACACCCGCAACATTCCCAAGGTGGTGGGCGGGGTGACGCCGCGCTGCACCGAGATGGCGGTCAGGCTCTATCGCCAGCGGCTCGAGACCGTGGTGCCGGTTTCATCGCCACAGGTCGCAGAGATGGTGAAGCTGCTCGAGAACACGTTCCGCAGCGTCAACATCGGCCTCGTGAACGAGCTCGCGCTGATGTGCGCGCGGCTCAAGATCGACGTGTGGGAGGTGATCCGCGCGGCCGCGACCAAGCCGTTCGGCTTCATGCCGTTCTATCCCGGCCCGGGGCTCGGCGGCCACTGCATTCCGATCGATCCGTTCTACCTCTCGTGGAAGGCGCGCGCGAGCGGGTTCGAGGCGCGCTTCATCGAGCTGGCCGGCAGCGTGAACGCCCAGATGCCGGAGCACGTCGTCAACCTGGTGGCCGAGGGACTCAACCGGCGTGGCAAGCCGGTGCGCGGCTCGCGCGTGCTGGTGCTGGGCGTCGCGTACAAGGCGAACATCGACGACACGCGCGAGAGCCCGTCGCTCGACATCATGGAGACGCTGCGCGAGCGCGGCGCGCGCATCGAGTACAGCGATCCGTTCGTTCCCACGCTCCAGTTCGCGGGCAAGCGCCTCGCGAGCGTCAAGCTCGATGCCCGCAATCTGCGGCGCTTCGACTGCGTGATCATCGCCACCGCGCACCGCAATATTCCCTTCGCGGGCGTGCTGCGCCACTCGAAGCTCGTGGTCGACACCCGCAACGCGCTCCAGGGCCGGCGCTCCTCGAAGATCATCCGGCTCTAGCGGGGCGGCGCCCCGCGCGGGCGCGCGGCCAAAACGAAACGGCGGCGGAATCCCGTTCCGCCGCCGCTCGTCTTTCGATAACCGTCAGTTGACGACTTCGAAGTCCGCGTCCACTGCGCCCGAGTCGCCATCCTTGCCCTTGGCCGGTCCGGCCGAAGCGTCCGCGCCCTGCCCTCCGGCGCCCGGAGCCTGCTGGTAGAGCGTTGCCGCGGCTTCATGCCACACGGCCTGAAGCGCGTCGGCGGTCGATGAGATGGCCGCCACGTCCTCGCCCTTCAGCGCCTCGCGCAGCTTGCCGAGCGCCTCCTCGATGCGGCTCTTCAGCGCACCGTCCAGCTTGTCAGCGTGCTCCTTCAGATTCTTGTCGATTTCGTACGCCAGCGCGTCGCCCCGATTGCGGGCCTCGACGCCTTCCCGGCGCTTGCGGTCCTCGTCGGCGTGCGACTCGGCGTCCTTCACCATGCTCTGGATCTCGGCCTCGTTGAGACCGCTCGAAGCCTCGATGCGAATGCTTTGCTCCTTGCTCGTGGCGCGATCCTTCGCCGACACGTGCAGGATGCCGTTGGCGTCGATGTCGAACGACACCTCGATCTGCGGCACGCCGCGCGGAGCCGGCGGAATGCCATCGAGATGGAAGCGCCCGATGGTCTTGTTGTCGCGCGCCATCGGCCGCTCGCCCTGGAGCACGTGCACTTCCACCGTGGTCTGATTCTCGGCCGCGGTCGAGAACACTTCGCTCTTCTTGGTCGGGATCGTGGTGTTGCGCGCGATCAGCGTGGTCATCACGCCGCCCAGCGTTTCGATGCCGAGCGAGAGCGGCGTCACGTCGAGCAGCACGACGTCGCGGACGTCGCCGGTCAGCACGGCGCCCTGGATCCCGGCGCCCACCGCCACGACCTCGTCCGGATTGACGCCCTTGTGCGGCTCCTTGCCGAAGACCGCGCGCACCAGATCCTGAACCTTGGGCATGCGCGTCGCGCCACCCACCAGCACGACCTCGTCGATCTGCTGGGCGCTCAGGCCGGCGTCCTTCAGGGCCTGCAACACCGGACCGCGGCAGCGCTCGATGAGATCCGCCACCAGCTGCTCCAGCTTGGCCCGCGTCAGACGCAGGTTGAGGTGCTTGGGACCGTTCTGATCCGCCGTGATGAACGGCAGGTTGACCTCGGTCTCGAGCGTGCCCGACAGCTCCATCTTCGCCTTCTCGGCGGCCTCCTTGAGACGCTGGAGCGCCATCGGATCCTTGCGCAGATCGATGCCCTCCTGCGCCTTGAACTCGTCCGCCAGCCAGTCGATCACGCGCTGGTCGAAGTCGTCGCCGCCCAGATGTGTGTCGCCGTTCGTGGAGCGCACCTCGAAGACGCCGTCGCCGATCTCGAGGATCGAAATGTCGAACGTGCCGCCGCCCAGGTCGAAGACCGCGATCTTCTCGTCCTTCTTCTTCTCGAGGCCGTAGGCGAGCGCCGCGGCCGTCGGCTCGTTGATGATGCGCTTGACGTCGAGGCCGGCGATGCGGCCGGCGTCCTTGGTGGCCTGCCGCTGACTGTCGTTGAAGTACGCGGGCACCGTGATCACCGCTTCCGTGACCTTCTCGCCCAGATACTCCTCGGCGGTCTGCTTCATCTTGCCGAGGATCATGGCCGAGATCTCGGGGGGCGAGAACTCCTCGCCGCCGGCGCGCACGCGCGCGTCCCCGGCCGGGCCCTGCACCACTTCATAGGGCACCAGCTTGGCCTCGTTCTGCACCTCGCTGAACTTGCGGCCCATGAAGCGCTTGATCGAGTAAATCGTGTTCTTGGGGTTGGTCACGGCCTGGCGGCGCGCGACCAAGCCGACCAGCCGCTCACCACTCTTCGAGAACGCCACCACCGAGGGCGTGGTGCGAAAGCCCTCCGCGTTCGCGATCACCTTGGGCTCGCCGCCCTCCATGACCGCCACGCACGAATTGGTCGTTCCGAGATCGATGCCGATGACTTTTCCCATGGTCGCCTTCCTCTATGTCCTGGACGGAGAGCCCGCGTCCCGTCCGGGACGCGGGTCGCTCCGATCGATGTGTGCCGAATTAGCTGCCCTGAATCTCGATTTCGCGAACCTTGGCCTCTTCAGCCTTCGGAACGTGAACCTCGAGCACGCCATCCTTGTACGACGCCTTCACCTGGTCACCGCGCAGCGGGGCCCGCAGCACGAACGTACGCTCGAACGAGCCGTGAATGCGCTCGACACGATGGCGGCTCACGCCGTTCTCGGTCTTCTCCTGCGACCGCTCGCCGCGGATCGACAGGATCTCGCCCGTGAGGTTGACTTTGATGTCCTTGAGCGAGACACCCGGCAGATCCAGCTTGACCACGAACTCGTCCGCAGTCTCATGGATATCGGCCGGCGGCGCAAACAACGGCGCCAGATCGCCCGCCCAGGGCGAGCCGGTGAGCATTTCATCGAACAGCTTGTCGAAACTGTCGCGCAGAGAGATCGAGCGCGGCGGCATCCAACGAATGAGAGCCATGACACATCCTCCTTCGAGTTGATGAGTGGGTTCACGACGATGCGGCCCCGTTTCGGGCGACGCGATGAATCGTCGCGGCCCTTCCATTGCAGGGCTCGTTCCAATCGGGACGGGCGCCGGCAAGGCGTGTGGCGGCCGCTCGTTACGCGCGGCGCTTCATGCGCCGCTGGCGGGCGGCCGAGTCGCACCGTTCGGCAGCGAAACGCCCGCGTTTCAGGCGCGAACACCGGATTGTGTCAATCGCGAACGCTCTGTTAGCGTGCCCGCCCCATGCGCATCGCGCTGTTCCTTCCTCACGTCGGCGTGTTCGGCGGCGTGCGCCGATTCCTCGAGCTCGGCAACGCCTGGACGAACTCCGGGCACGAGGTGACGCTCTTTCACACCGACGGCGGCGCGCCCACGTGGCTGGCATTCGCGGGCCGCGTGGCGCCGCTCGCGGCCGCGCGCGACGCCTCCTCCGACCTCGCGCTGTGCGCGGATCCGCACACGCTGCCGGTGTTCGCCGCGCACGCGGCGGCCCGACACATCTACTATTGCGTGATCGAGAGCGATCCCGGGCTCCGCGAGGCGAGGCGCATTCCCGGCATCCACCTCGCGGCGAACTCGGGCGCGCTGCTGCGCCGCATGCCGCGCGTGGCCGGGCGGCCCCCCCTCGACGGCATCGGCGGCATTTCACCCGCGCAGTTCCACCC
>Ga0209698_10002528_pt1 | contig 20666 bp, 21 predicted proteins | sample LitLauG_LLR_2012_FD_187203 | JGI IMG/M metagenome (GOLD analysis project Ga0209698, IMG submission 187203) | Freshwater sediment microbial communities from Pennsylvania, USA - Little Laurel Run_MetaG_LLR_2012 (SPAdes) (version 2) | ecosystem: Environmental > Aquatic > Freshwater > Creek >...
GGCGGGACCTTCGTCCGCGAGCCTCGCATCGAGTGTGACCTCACCGGATTGGCGGGCTTCACCGAGCAGATGCGGCGGGCGCAGCTCCGGGCCGGCGCGCGGGTGGTCTCGGCCGAGACGGTCGCGGCGAACGCCACGGTCGCGCAGGCGTTGGCCATCCGGCGGGGTGACCCCGTCTACGAGATCGTCCGGGTGCGGACGGCACGGCGGGAGCCCCTCGCGCTCGAGCACTCGTTCTTCCCCTGCGAGCCGTTCCCCGACCTGCTCACGCACCGTCTGAGCGGCTCCCTCTACCGGCTCCTGGAGGAGGCGTATGGGCAGCGGCCGTCCCATGCCGTCGAGGCACTGGAGCCGGTCATCGCCCGGCCGAGCGAGGCGGCCCTCCTGCGTGTCGAGGCCTCGATGCCGCTGATGCTGATCGAGCGGACCGCGATCACCAACGCCGGCCTGGCGGTCGAGTTCGCGCGGGACCTCTTCCGGCCCGATCGGATCAAGATCTCGCTCCGCACCGGGATCGGCCAGCCGCCGACGGTCGATGCCCGCCTCGCGGCGGAGGAGCGCCCGACGCGTTGAGGTGCGCCGCGGTCGGCGTCAGCGGACGACGAGCACGGGCCGGTCCGAGAGATGGACGACCTTGTACGCGTTGCTCCCGAGCACGGCGGCTCCGAGGCCCGACCGGCCATGGGAGCCGAGCACGATGGTGTCCGCGTGGTGCTCGCCGGCGGCCTTCAGGATCTCGCTCGCGATGTGGCCGATCGGCACACGCGCGATGCTCGAGGTCACGGTCACCCCAACCGCCTTGCACCTCTCGGCTGCCTCGCTGAGGAGAGCCTCGGCCTCCTCGGTGTATTCGATGTCGAAGGAGCCCCCGAACTTGCCCCTGACGTCCTGGTGCTCGCGCGCGTGGAAGAGGTGGACGCTGCCCCCGGAGAGCCGAGCCAGCTCGCAGGCGGCGTCGACGGCCCGATCGGACTCCGGCGACTTGTCAACAGCGACGAGGATCCTGTCGTACACGGCACTCCTCCTAATCGGTTTCGGGCCGGGTGTGGCGCGTCGCGGCGCGCCACGGGCCCGAGCGGGGTGTGGACGTGCCCATCGGGCCTATTCCGTCGACGCGGACTGACCGACGAGCTCGATGGTGTGCTTCGGGCCGGTGAACCAGCGCTTGACCGAGGCGTGCCAGTAGATCCACAGCAACAGCATCGCCCCCGGCACGACGAGGATCGTGTAGTTCACGTAGCGCCAGCCGAAGCCGTTGTACCAGGGTACGCCCAGGTTGGACGTGGGCAGAAAGGCGGAGACCGTCGTGATGCACACGTCGATGAGCGCCAGCCAGGCGATCACCCGGTACTTCGTGCCGAGGGTCCAGCCCCCGGGCGCGAAGCGGCTCCCCATCTTCAGCCGTTGCCAGATCGGGATGGCAAAGCACCAGTACAGCCCGATCACGCCGATCGACACCACGGCGTAGAAGGCGACCGGCGTCGGCGCACCGTTGACGTTGACCTTGATCAGGGCCGGGAGGGTGAGCACGGCCGCGGCAACGCCGATCGCGATCACGCCGTAGAGCGGGACCGCCCTGTCGGTCAGGCGCGACCAGAGCCGATGTCCGGGGACAGCGCCGTCCCGGCTGAAGGCGAACAGCATGCGGGTCGTGCTCGTGAAGCAGGCCATGGTGCAGAAGAACTGTCCCGCGGTGGAGATCAACAGCACGGTGCCGCCCCATTTCTGGGTCAGGGCCTGGGAGAAGATGATCGGAACGCCACCACCGCCGGAGGTCACCTTGCTCTGGTTCTGCACGGCGAAGAGGAAGGACAGGAGCAGGATCCATCCGCCGATCGCCGAGTAGAAGATCGACTGCCAGATCCCGCGGGCCGCCGTGTTGGCCGCTTGCTTGGTCTCCTCCGAGAGGTGGGCTGACGCGTCGTAGCCGGTGATCGTGTACTGCGTGAGCAGGGCCCCGAGCGGAAGGATGATGAAGATCATCCCGAACCCGCCGGTCCGGCCACCGAAGAAACCGGTGTTGTTGACGGTGTGGGTGAACACCGACCCCACGCTGGCGTGGTGGTGCGGCAGGAAGATCAGGATCAGCACGATCGCGGCGGCCCCGAACACGTGCCACCACACGCTGATGTTGTTGATGATCGCCAGGAGATGGCTCGAGAAGATGTTGACCAGCGCCGCGATCGCCAGGATGGCGAGGAAGTAGAGGAAGATCTTGTTGAGGCTGCCCGAGTGGTAGCTCGAGTCGAAGAAGCCGAGCATCGTGTCGAAGAACAGACCGCACGCGTAGGCGACCGACGCCGTGATCGCGATGAGGCCGATCAGATTGAGCCAGCCGGTGTAGAAGCCGGCCTTGACGCCGCCGAGCTTCGACGCCCACCAGTAGATCCCGCCGGAGGTGGGATAGGCGGAGACGAGCTCGGAAAGGCACAGCCCGATGCACAGCACCAGCATCGCGAGGATCGGCCAGCCCCATGCGATCGCCGCCGGACCCCCGCCGTTCCACCCGCTGCTGAAGGTCGTGAAGCACCCGGCCAGGATCGAGATGATCGAAAACGAGATCGCGAAGTTGGAGAACCCCGACCAGGAGCGGTGGAGCTCCTGCTTGTAGCCGAGCTCGGCGAGGCGTCGTTCGTCCTCGCTCAGCTTCGAGATGTCGACCAGCTCGGGCCCAGGTGAACTGGACACGCTTCCCCCTCTCGTCTCACGGGCGAACCGCGACCGCGACCCCCCGCGACGGACGCCTGACGGTACCACCGACGAGGGCAAATGTCTAGACTCCGTCGCGCCGGAGTTGCCTCGACCCAACAGGTGGGCAGTAGCGCGGAGGTCCGTCCAGCCGACGCTGCACGCGCCACGGGCGCAGGCACCTCGACGCGCAGCCGGGCCCGGCGCTCCCGCTCGGGCGGCCCGACGGTAGTGTGGGAGCGAGAAGAAGGGGGAGGCCGTGGAGCACTACGTGGTCATCTCGTCGGACTGTCATGCGGGCCCGAACTCGCCCGTCTACCGGGACCACCTCGACCCCGGCTACCGCGACGACTTCGATGTCGAGCTCGCCGAACGCCAGACGCTGATCGACGAGCGCCGCGCCGCCATGGGGATGGACCCCTTCACCGGTGACGACGAGTTCAAGGCCGAGTGGTTCGGCGAGGACGAGGAGGGCAACAGCCTCCACGAGATCGGCATGCGCGGCGCGTGGGATGCCTCGACCCGCGACGCCGAGCTCGACCGCGACGGCGTGACCGCCGAGGTCGTGTTCCCCGGACCCGATGCGGCCACCGGCAAGATGGGCGCGCCGTTCGGCGCCGGGTTCAACCCCGTCGCGACCCGCGGCCCCGACCACCTCCTCGCCGGCGCCCGCGCCTACAACCGGTGGGCCGCCGAGCTGTGCCAGGCGAGCCCCGAGCGACGGGCCGGGCTGATCGTCGCACCGATCCTCGATGACGCCGACGGTGCCATCGCCGAGATCCGCCGCGCCCACGAGGACGGGTTGCGGGGCGGCATCATCATCCCCCCGCAGTGGGGGACGCACGAGTCGTACACGAGCTACCGCTACGACTCCGTGTGGGCCGTCGCCCAGGAGCTCGATCTGCCGGTGCACTGCCACTCGGGACCGGGCGCCCACGACGACTACGGCATGGTGCCCGGGTGGATGAGCGTGTACGGCTACGAGACGATCTTCTTCACGTCGCGGCCGATGTGGTTCATGCTCCTCACCGGGGTGTTCGAGCGCTTCCCACGGTTGCGCATGGCTGTCACGGAGGCGGGGTGCTACTGGGCCGCCGACATGCTGTGGCGCCTCGACATGATGGCCAGCCGCGATCACGGCGCCCGCAAGATGGCGGACACCCACGGCACCCTCACGATGCTGCCGAGCGAGTACTTCGATCGCAACTGCGGCATCGGCTCGTCCAACACCCGCCGGCGTGAGCTGGCCCGCCGCTACGAGATCGGCGTCGGCAACATCATGTGGGGCAACGACTTCCCCCATCCGGAAGGCACGTGGCCGTACACCCGGGAGTTCCTGAAGGACCGCTTCTGGGACATCCCCGTCGACGAGACGGCGCAGATCCTGGGCCTCAACGCCGCCTCCTTCTACCACTTCGACGTCGACCGGCTACGGCCGATCGCTGATCGCATCGGCCCGACTCCCGAGGAGCTCGGCCAGACCGACGGGTCGGTGCTGGCCAAGTGGGACGACCTGCGCAAGTCCGGCCGCCCCTGGCTCACCGGGCAGGAGGCCGTACCGCTGCCTGTCGGGTGAACCCCCCAGACGTGACCCTGCCTGAGCACGGAGGAACGACCATGACCGCACCGCAGATCAATCCGGGCGAGATCGCCAACTGGCCGCTGCTGAAGATCGTCTACCGGACCGACCACGACAAGATCGCCGACCTCCTGCCGCCGGGCATCGAGCCGGGCGCCGAGCCCAACGTGCATGTGAACATCTACAACGTCCCGGTCAAGGGCGAGCCCGAATACGGCGTGTCCACGAAGGTGCCCGCCATCTACCAGGGCGTGTCCGGCACCTACGGGATCGGGCTCGGCATCGACCAGGAGTCGGCCATCTTCATCAGCCAGGAGCTCAACGGCCAACCCAAGTTCCCGTGCTCCATCGTGTACTTCCGTCGCGACGACGCCGTCGAGGCGCGCTGCACGCACCAGGGGTACATGTTCCTCGAGTTCCACGGCCAGGTCACCGGCGCGGACGATGTCGAGTCGTCCGAGTACGAGGACCACGAGTGGTGGATCAAGTCGTCTCGGGCGGTGGGCGGCGTGGAGAAGAGCTACGACTTCCCGCCCCACGTCGTGGATGTCGCGTCCGTGCTGACCACCCTGCGCAAGGAGAGCGTCGATGGGACCCTCGTGCTCCGCGACAGCCCGTGGGACCCCTACACGACACTGCTACCCATGCACGAGCTGCTGTCCGCCGACCTGGTCTGGTCCCGGACCGTCAACCGGGAGATCACCCTCGCCGGCCCGCTGGACCCCATCGCGTTCTGGCCGTATGCGGACACGATCGGCGGGTCCCGCTGGCCCGGGTCACGGGGCGGTCCGCGCTTCGAGCGCTGACGGGCGCCGCTCCCCCTCGTCGTCGTAGAACCAGTGGGTCGTCATTGCGCGTCCTCCTACATCCCCGGCAGGAGGGGACCGCTTCCCGGGAACACCTGGCGGTAGACCAGCCGTCGGGATCGGACCCGGGGATCGAGCACACGCCGCCGTGACCCGTACGTGGTGGCCTCTGCGAACTCCGGGCTCGTGGCGACGGCGGCGTCGTCGAGCTCGTAGAGGGTCACATACTGCGAGCGGCCGCCCGCCGCCGACGGACCCGCCCAATCGCGGTCCACGAACCGGCGAGCGGACAGGACGCCGGGGACGGCGAGCATCACGTCCAGGTGCACCTCGTCGTACCAGGCGTTGAGATCAGCCTCGGCATCGGGCTCGACGTCGAGGAGCACCTGGGCGACGGCGGCACCGATGGCCTGATCCGTGTCGACCGGGCCAGCCGGCCCCCACCACCCCTGCGGTGGCGACATCTGGCGGTAGATCGTGCGGACGAACTGCAGCGCGGCGGCGACCTCGGGAGGGATCGGCTCCGCGGTCGGCGGTCGAACCCGGTTGGCCTCGCTGTCGACGACGTCGACATCAGCCAACTGGTACACGGTGAGGTAGCCGGCGGCATCGGGGTCCTGGCCGGGCGCCAGCTCGAAGCGCCGCATCGACAGGAAGCCCGGCACGGTCAGCGGCTCGCGGTGGTGGACGCCGTTGCACCACCGGGTGAAGGGGTCGTGCAGCGCTGCCGGCAGCCACGATTGGATGTGTTGCAGACCCCGGCCGATCGGCTGTCGCACGCAGCGGACGCTACTCCGACCACCCGGCGTATGCGGTGGCGGAGTCACGGTCCTCGAACCCTCGCTGGTACCACTGCAGGACCTGACGGCGGTCTTGGCACGCCGGTGTCGGATCGCCCGGCGCTCCCCACGTCACGTCCGGCGCCAGCAGCCCGGCGAATGCATCGACGTCGCCGGACTCGAGCGCCGCACGCAGCCGGGCGGGGAAGATCGTCCTGCACGAGCGCCAGCCTACGACCGGCCGCGTGTTGGGCCGCCGACCGGGGGTGCGACGGGCTTGTCCTCGCCACCCGGCCCGGGGTATGACAGCAACGATGACCGCAGCGATGAAAGACGACCCTGCCGGCAACCTCGAGCTGGTGCGCCGCTACCGGGACGCCTTCGGCTCGTTCGAACCGTCCCGGTACGAGCCGTTCCTCGCCCCCGATCCCGTCTACCACGCGGGGATGACGATGCGCCGGGGACTGGCGGCGTACGCGCAGAACACCGGCTCGGGCGCCGTGCTCTACCCTCACGGCGCCCTCCGCACCGGAGAGCGCCGCGCTGTCGCACAGGGAGCGTGGGTCGCCAACCTGATCGACCGCGAGGCGATCACCAACAAGGGCGCCTTCTACGAAAACGTCTACACGATGTTCTACGAGGTCGTCGACGGTCGCATCGCGACCCAGGTGGAGCTGCTCGACTTCCGGGTCGCGGGAGACAAGTTCGACCTCTCCGCCCTGGGCCCGGAGTTGCGATCGCCGGGAACGCAAGCCGTGCCGGAGGCGCGGGCGGTGCTCCCGTCGGATGGCGACACGACACCCTCCGCCGACGCCACCCGGACGGCCTTGGCGTTTCTCGACGCCTTCTTGGCGTTCGATCCGGACCGCTATCAACCGCTGCTCGGTGACGATCCCGCTCACCAGGTCGGGATGAGCCGGCGAAGCGGCCGCGCGGGCTTCGACGACGTCGCGCATGCCGGCCGCGTCCTGTACCCCAACGGTGTCGAGGGGCGCACCCACCATGTGCTCGTCTCCGACGGTCGCACGGTCGCCACGCTCATGTCGCTGAGGGCTGTCACCAACAAGGGCGTCGACTACGAGAACCTCTACGGGATGTTCCTCGACGTCCATGCCGGCCGCGTCGTCAACGTGGTCGAGGTGTTGGACCACCGCGTCGCCCAGGCCGCCTTCGACCTCAGCGCCCTGGGCGGATAGGGAGCACGGGGTGGCGACGCAGCACGCGCCGGTGGCCGGCCGTGCGCCGGTGGCCGGCCGTGCGCCGGTGGCCGGCCGTGCGCCGGTGGCCGGAACGTCGCTGGCCTACGAGGTGATCGGCCCCGGCGATGGCGACTGGATCGTCTTCGCCCACGGGGGGGAGGGCACCCGCCTGCACTGGTGGCAGCAGGTGGCGCACTTCGCGGTCGATCGTCGCTGCCTGATCTACGACGCACGTGGTCACGGGGCGAGCCCGGGGGGTCCCGCACCCACCAGCGACAACCCCATGCGCGACGACCTGCTCGCCCTGCTCGACCACATCGGGATCGTGCGGGCCACCATGATCGGACACTCGATGGGTGGCCTCGCCGTCTCGGGGTTGGCGCGATCGCATCCGTCCCGGGTGGAGCGACTCATCATGTCGGATTCCCCATTCGGCTTCGCCACCGCGGAGCTGGCGGCCTGGGCTGCGGACATGATCGTCAGGATCGACGGTGGGTTCGCGGTGCTCGACCACCTCTACGCTCCAGGTTTCGCAGACCGCGAGCCTGCCCTCAGCTACCTCTACCAGGCGCTCAACCGGCTCAACCCGCCCCGCCTCGGCCCGACCGGCATGGCCGCGTACGAGACCTGGCGGGACCAGCCGGCGGGCGACTACCGGGCGTTTGCGGTGCCGGCCCTGTTCATCGTCGGCGCGATGGACGCGCTGACGCCGCCGCCGCTCATCACCGCCACCGCCCGCGCCATCGGTGGCGCCCGCTTGGTGGAGATCGCCGGCGCTGGCCATTCGACCTACGCCGAGCGGGCCGACGCCTACAACGACGCCATCGGGGAGTTCTGTCTCCGCACCTGAGCCGAGGGCCCACGTAGCGTCGCAGGACGACCGGGAAGCGCGCCGCCGACGCCGTCGGCCGCTCGTGCCATCTGCGCGCCGGCGCCCCGCGAAGAGCGCCCGGTCGGATCATGCTTTCTTGTCGAGATGCACGAGGGCAGCCTCCCCGGTCTGGAGGTGATCGGGGCGGTGCGCTCTGCGCACAGACCGACCGGAGGGCCGATGGCCAAGCATGACCGGCATACCCTCATGGCCCTGCAGCGGGAGCCACTTGTCTCGGGGCCTTCGGGGTGTCCTTCGGCCCTGGGCCGCGATGGCGGGCGCGTCATAGGATCTCGTCGGTGGTCGACGAGCGGAGCTTCCCTGCGCACGGTGACCTGCGCGACGGCGGGGCGACTGTCGCGCGGCACGCCTCCTGCCCCGTGATGGTCATCCGAGCGGGCACGCGATGACCGCCGTTCGGATTGGTCGTCGCCGACTGCGGCCGTGGGTCGGCGTGGCGGTGCTGCTACTCGCCATCGCGGTCGGCATGGCGCGTCCCGCAGGAGCCGAGGCGCCGGTGCCGGTGCCGGTGCCGGTGCCGCTCGCGTCGCACCGGGTGACCCAAGGCGCCGGGACCGCCTCCGCGTCTGCCGCGACGACAGGGGGCGCATCGACGTCCACGACCGGCCCGACCTCGACCGGCGTCACGTCGACCGGCTCGACCTCCGGCGCGCCGCTGTCCGCGTCGGGCTCGACATCTACGACCAGCCCATCGTCGACGACCACGTCGACGACCGCCCCGGGCCCAGGCCCCGCCCTGGTCGTGACACCGAACGTCGGTCTGCGCGACCTCGAGACCGTTTCCGTGGACGGCCATGGCTGGGCACCGGGCCTTGCCCTTTCCCTCGTGGAGTGCCGGGTGGCCCAGGGTCTCGCCTTGGGGATATGTGACGGCGCGACGTATAAGGTCGTGACGACGGATCCATCCGGTGCGTTCGTGACGTCCATGGTCGTGCGACGGATCGTCAACCAGGCAGGGGCCACGGCTGATTGCGCGGCTGCGCCGGGGATCTGTGGCGTCACCGCGGGTTCCGCGGGCCCCATCGTGGTCGCCACGCTCGCCTTCGATCCCACGGTTCCCGTGGCTGGTCCGACGCTCGATGTCCGGCCGGCGTCCGACCTGCAGGACGGCGAGGTCGTGCAGGTCGACGGTGCTGGTTTCACCCCCGGTGCCGACATCGTCATCGCAGAGTGCCCGGTGGGGAAGTTCTCGCTGGCGGAGTGCGATACGTCGACGCGGATCGCCGCGCGCAGCGACTCGACCGGGAGGTTCGCGACCTCCTACAGCGTGCACGCGGTGCTCATCCCGAGCGGGTCGACGGGCGAGCCGCAGCCCCAGCTCGCCATCGATTGCCGAAGCTCGCCCTGCCGCTTGACGGCTGCGAACCAGCTGGCGGCATCCGAAGAAGCGGACGCTCCGATCGCGTTCGCGTCCTCGGGCGCCCCGCCCCCGGAGCTGCCCAGCACGGGTGCCCGGCCGGGAGGGTTGACGCTCGTCGCCGGCATGCTGCTCGTCGTCGGTCTGGGTCTTGTGGGCGCAAGCCGCTCACAGGTCGGAGGTCGGCGTCCGCGAGGGTGACCGAGCACGCAAGGCTGCGCCACGGGCGCATGCTCGTCAGCGGATGTCGTGTCCGAGGAAATGCTCGACCTGGTACTCGATCATCATCCGGATAGAGGCGTTGTTGGTGTTGGGGCCGTACAACGTGCCAGGGCGAGTCTTCGGGTGCCGCTCACCGCCAGGGCGAGGGCGACCGAAACAAGGCGCGACTCCCGTGAGGTGCGCGTCATCGTCTTGATCTGACGTGCTTGGCAGGGCCTTCTCGTGATCGAGCTGGAAGGAGATGCACCCCGAGGTGATCAAGTCGTCGATCGGGATCCGACTTGACGACTTGTCGATCCCGGCGCTGGACCCGACCACTTCAGCGACCCTGGGAGCGAGCGGGTTCCCAACGAAGTAAGCCGCTGAGCCGCCCGTTTCTAGGGCGCTCGGAGGGATTCGAACCCCCAACCTTGTGATCCGTAGGAGGTGCCGCGGCGTCGCTGCTGGTGTGCGATCGTCGCAGCAGATGGCGTTCTGGCTGGTCAGGACCGTGGTGAGACCGATCCAGGGCGACGGGGAGCGACATCGAGCGACGGCCGCGACGGGCTTGTTGGGTGGATGTTGGCTCGTCGCCCGTTGATCAGCCCACGGATGAGCACCCGTGGACAAGCACGAGATCGGCGGGGTTCGGCCGAGCCCCACGATCGGGCGATGGAGTCAGCCCCGCCTCAGCTGAGAGGGATTTCGGCATCCTGCACCACCACGGTGAGCACCCGACGGTTCATGGTGACGGTGAACTGGTCGAAGAAGCCGATCTGCCCGAGGATCACGAAGAACTCAGCATCCCAGGGATGCAGGAACCGATGACGTCGCCGTGGGTGTTAGGGCTGGGAGGTCACCGGGGTCGACTTCTCCACCGTCGCTCTGGCCAAAGCTGTGCCAGCCACACCGCGTTTCGGCCCTCGCCGCGTGCCACAGCAGCTCGTCGCCCTGGCAGCGCACGCCCCAAGTCCTGTCGATCCATGGTCCGCGTCCTCTCCTCGGCCGTCTCGGGCCGCGGGTTGTTCACCAGCTCAGCAGCTGTCGGGCGAGGAAGTAGCCGGCGAACGCGATGAGGAGCCATCCAAAGGTGGTCCGCAAGATGGCCGAACCCATTCGCTGCGCCAGTCGGGAGCCCACGACGGCGGCGGGAATGGCGCCCGCCGCGAACGCCGAGGCCACCGTCCAGTCGATGTGCCCGAGCACCCAGTGGGTGATGACCGTGGGCACCGCGAGCGCGGCGACGACGACCAAGCTCGTCCCCGCGGCCCGGTGCATGCCGAGACCGAGGACCACCACGTACAGCGGCACCAGCAAGAAGCCGCCGCCGTTGGCCAACAGCCCGGTGAAGAGGCCGATGCCGGCGGCGTAGATGACGATGCGGTCGGGGCGCCCCGCCGCGACGGGCGCCTCCGCGGAGGGCGCAGCGCTGTGACGCAACAGGGTCAGGCCGACCACGGCGAGGGACAGCCCCGACAGCACCAGGAGGGCGCGGCCGCCGACGAGACGGGAGAGGAGGGCCCCGAAGACCACCGCTGGCACGCCACCGATGATCGACCGCCACGCGATGGGCCAGTCCAGCTGGCGTCGGCGAACGTAGACGAATGCCCCCGCTAGCGAGGCCGGGATGGTGGCGGGTAGCGGGGAGGCAACCGCAGCGAAGGCAGACACTCCGAGGAGGGCGAGCACCGGGGTGGCGAAGGCCGACCCGCCGACGCCGAAGAGGCCTATGAGCAGCCCGATCCCTGCTCCAGCAGCGCCAACCTCACCGGCGGGCGGATTCACCAACAAGCCTTACCTCCGTCCTTCATACGCCCGGGCCAGCGGTCGATGTGATCAGTGGCTGGTGCTACCGCTCGTGCACCGTAGTGAGCTGGCTATTCGTCGGGGCTTCACTGTCGTCGGGGCTTCACTGTCTTGGTCCACCGGCGCCCGCCCGCCGAATCGAGGATCGCTTGCCTCCGGGGGCCGCGCCCCTAGAGCTCTCAGGAACCTTGTAGCGGCCCAGCACGCGTTCGTCTGACGAATCCATCGCAGTGGGCTCATTCGCGGGCCTTCCTCAGGCGGCTTGAGAAAAGCGCGGCGACGGCTCTTGGTCGGACTGCTCGAGAGAGGCCACCGAGGCGAGCTCTTCGCCCTTGCTCAGCGTCCACATCATCATCGCGAACCCGCCAAAGAACGGCCCTCCGACCAACGCCGGCCATGCCGCGATGGCGGCTGCGACCTGCACTCCGACCGCGAACAGCGAAATCATGAAGGACACCAGGAAGACCACCGGAATCCCGATCGCGGCACCAACCGCGATGCTGCGACCAAGTTGAGCATCGCCGATCTCGCTGTGCGTGGTCCGACTGTCCTGTTGCATGACGACCTCCTACCGACCCATTCGTTCGCTGAGAACGCCTATCGCAACATACCCATGGGGGTATATCTTCCCGTTGGGCTCCGGATCGCGTCGGGGACGCCAGCCAGTAGAGCGCCAACGCTTGCGTGGAGGACGGTCCCACCGCGTGGGCCGCGGCTGCCCTGGCCGTTGATGGTTGCCGGTCAGGAGCGCGGCGGCGGGACGGGCTCGTCGATGTCGGCCCGGCGGCCGACCTCCGTTGGTTCCAGGGCTGCTGTCGCCTGGCCCTCGACCGGCGAGCCAGGTGTCCAAGGTGGCGACGTCATCACAGATGACGTCCCAGAGAGCTTGCTGGCAGTCAGTCCGGGATGAATGCTGCAGGAGTCGCGGCAACGCCCGGTCGACAGCCCTGGCCGTCCGGCCTCTTACACGCCGATGGGATGATACCCTAGGGGGTATCAAAGAGAGGTGGTTCAGCGATGGCTCAGGCGATGAGGTTCGGTGGCGATGTCGACGGCGCCATACCGGGGGCGAAGCGGGTCGTGATCATCGGTGGGGTCGCCGGTGGGATGTCGACGGCGACCCGTCTGCGCCGCCTTGACGCAGCCGCGAGCATCACGGTGCTGGAACGGTCCGGGCATGTGTCGTTTGCCAATTGTGGGTTGCCGTATTTCGTGGGCGGCCTGATCGAAGCTGAGGAGGATCTGACGTTGCAGACCCCTGAGCAGCTCTTCGATCGGTTCCGGTTGGACGTGCGGGTCGACAGCGAGGTCGTTGCGATCGACCGGGCCGCGCATGCTGTCTCGGTTCGCTCGACGGTCAGCGGAGCCGAAAGCGTGGTCGGCTACGACAAGCTGGTGTTGAGCATGGGGGCTGCGCCCCTGCGTCCTCCGATCCCTGGCTATGAGCGGGTCCGGACCCTGCGCACGGTCGAAGACGCCGTGGTCCTGGCCTCGGACGTGGGTGAGGTGCCTGCGACGGCCGTGGTGATCGGCGCCGGGTTCATCGGCTTGGAGATGGCCGAGAATCTGGTCACCAAGAGCCTGTCGGTGACGATCGTGGAGGCCACCCCGCAGGTGCTGCCGCCCCTCGATGCGGAGATGGCGGTCCTGGTTGCCGATGAGTTGGTGTCCCATGGTGTCGTGGTGGAGATCGGCGCGACTGTCGCCGAGGTCGGCGCCGACTCGGTCACTCTCGCCGACGGGCGGGTTCTCCCGGCCGACGTTGTGGTAGGCGCCATCGGCGTCCGTCCCGATGTCCGGCTGGCGGCGGCCGCCGGGCTCGACGTGGGGCCGAACGGTGGGCTGGCCGTGGACGACGTGAATCAGACCAGCGATCCCGATATCTACGCGGTTGGCGATGCGGTCGAGAAGTCCGACGCGGTCTCGCATGCCACGTCGCTGATCGCCTTGGCGAATGTGGCCAACCGCCAGGGTCGGCGGGTCGCGGATCACATCGCCGGCCGATCTCCCCGGGGGGTGGACTCGCTCGGGACGGCGATCGTGAAGGTGTTCGATGTGGTCGCGGCGACGGTGGGGTGGAGCGAGCGGCGCCTGAAGGCGGCGGGCCGCCCCTACCGGTCGGTCCACTCACATCCTTTCGATCACGCCACCTACTATCCCGGCGCCACCAGGATGGCGGCCAAGCTGATCTTCGATCCCGAGGATGGGACGATCCTCGGAGCGCAGATCGTGGGCCGCAACGGCGTGGACAAGCGCATCGACGTCATCGCGGCTGCTATGTCCGGCGGGATCAGCGCTGACGGGCTCGCCGACCTGGAGCTGGCGTACGCGCCGCCGTTCTCGTCAGCGAAGGATCCGGTCAACATGTTGGGGTACATGGCCGAGAACGTGCTGAGCGGCGACTGCGACATCGTGGCCCCCGACGAGCTCGACGGCCTGATCGACGCTGGATGGACCCTCGTGGATGTCCGCACGGAGGCGGAGCACGCGGCCGGGGCCATCCCGGGGTCGGTGAGTATCCCTGTCGACTCGATCCGGGACCGACTCGACCAGCTCGGCGGCCGGCGTCTCGTCGTGTATTGCGAGGTCGGTCAGCGAGGCCACACCGCCGCCGCTTTGATGCACGAAATGGGGATCACCGCCCGCAATCTCGACGGTGGATACAAGACCTGGTCCGCCTGGGAACGAGCACACGGCGGAGTCCAGGCGCTGTCCCATCCGAAGTCCTGACGCCAGGCAGCAACCGACCTAGCATGTACCCCTGGGGGTATGGTAGCCTGGCGGGGTGAAAATCGAACCCGAGACCACGGCCGATGTCATCAAACGATTGCACCGCATCGAGGGTCAGATCGGCGGGATCGCCCGGATGATCGAAGACGCCCGTGACTGCGAAGACGTGGTGACTCAGCTGGCGGCGGCCAGCAAGGCGTTGGACCGTGTCGGCTTCAAGATCGTCGCCTCGGGGATGCGTCAATGCTTAGACGCCAAGGCTGATGGAGGTCTCTCCGACACCGATATCGCCCGCATGGAGCGGGCTTTCCTGTCGTTGGCCTAGACGCCGGCTGAGAGGACGTTCGGGCGATCACGCACCGAGGGGGAACGCTCACACCGGTTGGGTGTCTCAGTGGGAGAGGCAGTCGGCGAGGAAGCCGTCGAGGGCTTCGGCGTCTCGGTGGATGTGAAGGTGACCGGATTCGTCTCTGGCCATGCTCAGGCCGGGGCAGAAGCTCTCGAGCGCTCCGCAGAAGAAGTGGGGTGATCCCTTCACGCCGCGGGATTGCCCATTCTCCCAGTCTTCGAGCACTTGCCGATCGTCGGCGGGGACTGCGCCGGCCAGGCCGTGGGCGTCGGCGATCCGGGCGAGGACCTTGGGATCGGAGATGTCCTGGCCCTGCTCGAAGAGTGCTTCGCGTAGCGCCAGGCTCACCGTCTCGCCGGTCCGGTCGTCGTTTCGGTATGCGGCCGCGGCCAAGGCCAGGGCCGGCAGGGTCGTTCGGGGGAATCGGCGCGCATCGAAGCCCGCGAAGGAGTTTGGGGCGACTTGGGTGCGGAGCTCCTCGACGTGGCTGGCGCTCGTCGCCGGGTCGAGCGGTCGGCTGTTGATGAGCTCGAGCGGCCAGGCGCGCACCCGTAGCGCCATGTCATCGCCGTCGACGGCGCCGCGCCGCTGGATGACCGTTCGCAGCCCGAGGTGGGCGAAGGGGCACCAGATGTCCGCGTAGACCTCGATGACCGTCACCAGAGCGCCTGTGGACGTGGGGAACCGGCTGCGGAATGGGTCATCGGCTGCTCTCTGCGTTCGAGCCTGGTGGAAGCGCTGTTGCTGTCGGGGTCATCCTCGTGATCACGGCGCACCCGCGTCCGATTCGGGTCGGGACAAAAGGACCCCTCTGGCCGCCGAGCGGCCCGTAGCCACCGGCAGCGCATCAGGGTACCCCCATGGGTATCAAGGGGCTGGGTAGGCAAGCAGCGTCCTTCGGCACCTCGTGTCGTGCTGGTCATGCCAGGTCCATGAACATCTTTTCGACGGCGGGGAGCGGATATCCGGCATCCTCTGCTTCCTGGGGGTGGGCGAGGCAGTAGGTCAATCCGCCAGCGACCAGCTTGAAACCTGCTCTGTCCACCGCCTTGGAGACCGCGGTGAGCTGCATCACGACGTCGCGGCAGTCGCGGCCCTCGGCCAGCATGCGCTCGACGCCCTGGACCTGGCCGGCGATGCGCCGCAAGCGCTTCCGAACGTCGTCGACGACATCTTCGGGCAACTCCATGACTGGCCTCCTCACTTGCTGGAGGCAGGTTACCATCTTTACATTCCATACCCCGTAGGGTATAACCGCATGGGACCCAGACGATCCCGCCCTGCCGAGATGCTCGCCACGCGGTGGCGCCCGGGTCTGGAGGCCCGCAACCGATGATCGCGACCAGTTCCAGTACCACCACCGGCGACTGCTCCTCGACCACACCTCCCGCTCATCGGGGGCTAGGCCGCCTCGGCGCCTGGGCCGGCTCCCACCTGCGGGCGGTTCTGCTCATCTGGCTGGGAGTGCTGATTCTGTTCGGGGTCTTCGCACCGAAGGTTGAGTCGTCGTTGGCCGGCGCCGGATGGGAGGACTCCACCAGTCAGTCGGTCGCGGCCCGCAACCTGATCCAGCGCGACTTCGCCGGTCTCGGCGCAAGCGCCCTGCAGGTCGTGGTCGTCGACCACAACGCGGCGTTGGCCTCCGACCCCACCGCCCAGACGGTTCTGGCCAAGGTCACCACGATGCTGCGGGCCGACAAACGGGTGTCGACCGTCGTCCCTCCTCAGCAGGGGGCGTCGCTGTCGGCTGACGGGCGGACCGGGATCGTCACCGCCGGCGCGGCGGCGGACACCAACGCCATGGTCGCCGCCGCCGAACACCTCTCCGGCCCACTGCAGCGGCTGGGGAGCTCGTCGATCTCGGTCACCCTGACCGGTGACAGCGCCCTGTGGGCCAACTTCAACCGCGCGAACCACTCGGCGATGATGCGCTCCGAGCTGCTGTCGTGGCCGGTGACCTTGGCCATCTTGGCCATCGCCTTCGGCAGTCTTGTGGCCGCTGGGCTCCCGCTGATGTTGACCATGGCCGGGCTTCTCGTCGCAGCAGGCGCCTTGGTCCTGGCCGACAAGCTGGCCCCGGTGTCGATCTGGGCGCTCAACTTCGCGCTGATGTTCGCCCTGGCCTTGGGCATCGACTACGCCCTGTTTCTGGTGGTGCGGTTCCGGGCGGCCATGCACCGCCGCGGCGCGGCACCCGGTGACAAAGCGGCAGCGGTCGAGGCGGTGGCCGAGACGGTTGCCACCGCCGGCAAAGCCGTCGCCTTCTCCGCCGTGACGGTCCTGGCGTCCCTGGCGGCGATCCTGCTGGTCCCGTCCCCGGCCTTCCGGTCGATGGCGTTGGGGATCATGCTGTCGGTCCTCGCCGTCCTGGCCGCCACCCTCACTCTCCTGCCCGCCGTGCTCGGCAAGCTCGGCACCAGGATCGACTCCGGACGGGTCCGATTCACCCGCCGCGCAACTCCCCGGGAGCACCCGCACGGGCACCGCCTCGAGCAGCGCCTGCACGGCTGGGGGCGCACCATGTGGGCCCACCCCTACCGCGCCGCCACCGGCGGGCTCATCGTCTTGGTCATGGCCGCCGCACCAGTGATCGGGCTGCGCACGTCCATGCCATCTATCACCATCATCCCGCCCTCGGCCAACGCCCGCGTCGGCTACGACCAGGTCACCAATGCCTTCGGCCCCGGTGCCCCCGGCACCCTCCAAGTCGTCGTCCCCGCCGCCGAACAGCCCACGGCACTGGCCGCGCTGGCCCACACCTCCGGTGTAGCCGGCGTGGTGCCCGGCCCGACGAATGCCGGCTACACCCTCGACCAGGTCGTGCCCACCACCGGACCGTCGGCAACCGCGACCGGGGCCACCATCGACCGGATCCGCCACAACCTGCCCTCCGGCTCCCTGGTCGGAGGCGCCGCGGCGGAGAACCACGACCTTCAGAACGCTCTGTCCTCGCGGACGCCCTTGGTGTTCGGGATCCTGGCCGCCATGGGATTCCTGCTCCTCCTCGTCGCGCTCGGCGCCCCGCTCATCGCCGCCGCCGGAGTCGCCGTCACCGCCCTGTCGGTCGCCGGCGCCTTCGGGATCGCCCGGCTCATCTTCCAAGACGGCCACCTCTCCGGCATCTTGAACTTCACCCCGCAAGGATTCGTCGACGCCTGGGGGCCGCTGTTCTTCGGGGCCATGGTCTTCGGCGTCGCCATGGACTACACCCTGTTCCTCCTCTCCGCCGCCAAGGAACGCTACGAAACCCACCCCGACCCCGAGCACGCCATGATCGGATCGGTCGGCACCTCCGGCCGGGTCGTCATCTCCGCCGCCGCGGTCATGATCGCCGTGTTCCTGACCTTCGCGCTCTCCGGGCCGCTCGCCCCCAAGGAGATGGGCGTCATCCTGGCCGTGGCCGTCGCCCTCGACGCCCTCATCGTCCGCATGGTCCTCCTCCCCGTCATCCTCCGCCTCGGAGGGCACGCCGCCTGGCACCGCCCGGCCTGGCTCGGCCGGATCATCCCCCAAGTCCGCTTCGCCCACTGAACCAGGAGCCCAAACCGTCATGACCACTCCAGCCGCACCATCACATCCAGGGTGTGCTCCGGTGGCCCACCCGGCCCGGCAGGAAGGCTGAACGATGGACGCCTCCGAATGGGACCAGCGGTACTCCACCGCCGAGCTGATCTGGACCGCCGAAGCCAACCAGTTCGTCGCCGCCGAAACCGAACACCTACCACCCGGCCAGGCCCTGGACCTGGCCGCCGGCGAGGGCCGCAACGCCATCTGGTTGGCTCAGCGCGGCTGGAACGCGACCGCCGTCGACTTCTCTCAGGTCGCCCTCGACAAAGGCCGTCGGCTCGCCGAGAGCCTCGATGTCGCCGACAGGGTCACCTGGATCCGCGCCGACGTCGTCGCTTGGACACCGGCACCAGACAGCTACGACCTGGTCGTCATCGCCTACCTCCACCTCCCCGCCGAAGACCTGCGGACCGCGGTCAGTCACGCCGTCAGCGGCCTCGCCGCCGGCGGCACCATCGTCGTCGTCGGCCACGACCTCACCAACCTTGACGGAGGGACGGGCGGACCCCAGGACCCCGCTGTCCTCTACACACCCCAAAAGATCACCACGGCCGTTGAGGCGGCGGGTCTCACCGTCACCAAGGCCCACATCGTCGAACGTCACACCGCCAACGGCGTCGCGCTCGACACCCTAGTGACCGCAACCTCGCCCCCCCAGAGGTGACGCGCAGCACCCACCCCATCGCTCGAGCGTGGGGTCCGACCTCGGGGCATGCCGCCGCCGCACGTCCCATAGGCCGCGGCCTCAGAGCCCAACATCCACAGCACGAGCCACTTGAAACGAGGAGCACCGACCATGTGTCGAGCAGTGAACTGCAAGACCTGCGGCAAGCAGACGTGGGCCGGGTGCGGCCAACATGTCGAGCAAGTCATGGCCGGTGTCCCCGCCGGGCAACGCTGCGGCGGGCATCCCCGAGCCGAGGCGTCCAGTCCCGGCCCAGGCGGGCTGGTCAAGCGGATCCGCAACCGCCGCCGGACCGCGTGACGGCCACCGCCGCTGACCAGCCAGAAACGAAATCCTGGTGGTAGCGGCATCCATTCGCGGTCAGATCGCGTCACAGTAGAGGTGCGAACAGCCCCGGAGCTCCCACAAGCGCCACAAGACACTCGGGACCCCGCCGCCTTCGCTCTGCTGATCCGAGCCCACGCCCGCCTGCTCCGTCTTGCGGAGCGCCTGCTCGGCGAGCGCACAGCCGCCGAAGACGCACTCCAAGACGCGGTCCTCTCCGCGTGGCGAGGCTACGACCACTTCCGCGGCGACTCCCAGCCTGCCACCTGGCTCCACGCCATCGTCGTACGGTCCTGCATCACCCACCACCGTCGATCTGGGCCGACGGAGCCGCTCGACGCCATCGAAGAATCAAGCCGGCTCTGGGCCGACGCCGCGTACACGGTGGACCCCGCCGATGCAGCAATCCGCGCGTCAGAGGTGGACACCCTCAACGCCGCGATCGCTGTGCTCCCCGTCGTCTACCGGGGCGCCCTACTTCTCCACGACATGGAGGGCTACACGGCGGCCGAGATCGCCGACATGACCGACGTGCCCCTCGCCACCGCGAAGGCCCGCATCCGTCGAGCGAGGATGACCATCGTCACCGCCCTCGGCGCATCCACATTCCCCTTGGCCGAGGAGGCGACGCCATGCTGACCTGCCGGGAAGCACGGAGCCTTCTCTCCGACTACCTCGACAACGATCTCGACGCCGACGAGGTCGCCGCGGTCGACGCTCACCTCGCAGTCTGTGACTCGTGCCCGCCCCTAGACAAAGCCACCGTCGCCGTGCTTGCGGTGCTGCGCCGGCTCACCCCGCCCACCGGACGGCCGGAGTGGATCGACCAGGTCCTCACCACCGTCGCCGCCACCCAACCGACCCGACCACCGGAAGGATCACCGAAATGAGACCGTTCGTTCGCTTCATGTCCAGCAGCACCGGTCGCCTCACCCGGGTCGTCGCCGGCGCCGCCCTCATCGCAGCCGGCGTCGTCCTCGGAGGCGGCTGGATCGCCCTCGCTGTCATCGGCGTTGTCCCCCTCGCGGCCGGAGCCGCGGATATCTGCGTCTTCGCCCCGCTCGGCCACCTACCGCTCTCCGGCAGACGAACCCGCCAAGCCATGAACAACCCCTAGGGGCGGCGTCAGGCTTTGGCTGCAACACCTTCGAACATGTAGGCGACCGCCTTAGGGCCCCGCAGGTAGTAGTTCTCCATCGCGGCGATCTCAAATCCTGTTCGCGCCACGAGGTCGTCGATCGGGCGGTTGAGATGGCAGCCGCCGAACAGGCGGCGCTGCAAAGGCGTCAAACGGTCCTGCCAGCGCGACACCGCCGGCGCGGGTGACCGTCCGTGCTCGACAAAGTGCAGCTCTCCGTCCGGGCGCAGGACCCGATGGACCTCGGTGAGGGCCCGATCAACATCAGGGATCGTGCAGAGCGTCCATGTGACAAGCGCGTGGTCGATGCTGGCCGTGTCGACGGGCAGGCAGTGGCCGTCCATGCCCACGTATTCGACCGGGACCGGGCTGGCGGCCACCCGCCTGGCAGCCAACTTCCTGCCGGTCGTGGCCGGGTCGACCGCTTGAACCCGCCGGACCGTGGACGGGTAGTGGGGGACATTGAGGGCTCTCCGCGTCTGAGTAGGGAGTTGTAGGTAGGAGGGGGATCCACCGCGCGGGGCAGGGGTCCCGCGATCGTCGTGGCTGTTCGAAGGCTTCGACGA
>Ga0209698_10002529_pt1 | contig 20665 bp, 23 predicted proteins | sample LitLauG_LLR_2012_FD_187203 | JGI IMG/M metagenome (GOLD analysis project Ga0209698, IMG submission 187203) | Freshwater sediment microbial communities from Pennsylvania, USA - Little Laurel Run_MetaG_LLR_2012 (SPAdes) (version 2) | ecosystem: Environmental > Aquatic > Freshwater > Creek >...
CATTATGGACGCGCTCGGCTACTGCGGAGCGAAACTCCGCGAGGAACTCGTGGACATTTACTACGACGGCGTCCTGGCCGTGAAAGGTGGCATGTTGGCAAAGACGCCTTTTGAAAAACTGTGTGAGGTCGTGAAAGAAAAGCGCTTCACCGTCTGCGTTGACCTGAATCTCGGGCGCAGCGAACACATCGTGTACACGACCGATTTCACGCAAGAATATGTAAAGCTGAACATGGGCGACGGCACCGGCGGCTAACAGGCTGCGAAAATTTCTCCTGCAAGACTGATGTCCATTTCCGTTCACTCGCGCGCCGAGGCTCTCATCGAGGCACTCCCCTACATCCAGAAATTCCGCGGCAAACTTTTCGTAATCAAATACGGCGGCAGCGCGATGGAGGACGACGCGATCATTGATCGCCTGCTGCGCGACATCATACTGCTCGAAGCAGTCGGCATCAATCCAGTCGTAATTCATGGCGGCGGCAAGGCGATTTCGCAGCGGATGCGCGACGCGGGGCAAAAGCCGCACTTCGTGAACGGCTTGCGCGTCACGGATGCCGAGGCGATCTCTATCGTCGAGTGTGTGCTTGATGGGATCATCAACCCCGACATTGCTGCGCGGATCGTGAAATTCGGCGGACGCGCAGAGGGCATCCACGGCAAGACAGTGCTTGTTGGGAAAAAATTGCCGTTGCAAATTCAGGGTTCGGAACAAGTGAACCTCGGTTTTGTCGGTGAAGTCACGGACGTACGCACAGCACCCATCGAAGACGCAGTGCATCGTGAAGTTGTCCCGGTAATCAGCCCGCTCGCGCGCGACGAGGCGGGCGTGGTGTACAATATCAATGCCGATATCGCCGCTGCGGGCGTCGCGGGCCGATTGAAGGCGGCGAAGATGATCTACGTGAGCGACGTGCCTGGCCTAATGCGCGATCCGAACGACCGCGAATCACTTATCCCGAGCGTCACCCTCGCTCAGATCGAAAAACTCGTCGCCGACGGCGTGATCACCGGCGGCATGATCCCAAAGGTCGAGAGCGCCGCACGCGCACTGCGGCAAAGTGTGGAGAAAGTCCACTTCATTGACGGCCGGACACCGCACGCGCTGCTGGTCGAGGTGTTCAGCAATCAGGGCGTCGGCACCGAAATCACAGCTTAGGTGGAGTGTACCCGGGGGTCACGCTCCACCGAACACTACGCGTGAAACTCCGCGATTTTCTCGACAACGTAGTCGATCTGCTCCGCGGAGAGTTCCGGATAAATCGGCAGCGCGAGTGATTCGCGTGCTGCGCGTTCGCTCTCGGGAAAATCGCCCTCGCGGTAGCCGAGATCGCGGAAACATTCCTGCATGTGCAACGGAAGCGGGTAATAGATTTCCGAGCCAATTCCCGAATCGGCGAGATGCTTCTTCAGCGCATCGCGCCTCGTCGAGCGGATGATGAACTGGTTGTAGATATGGTGATTTTCTGTGCCCGCACCACTCCACGGCTCGACAGGCAGGTCGAACATCTTATCAAGTCCACGTGAGGCAAATCCTTTGCGGTAGCGCGTTGCATTTTTTCGGCGGCCCGCGCCCCACGTGTCGAGATACGGGAGTTTCACGGACAGCACTGCGCTCTGGATCGCATCGATGCGGAAGTTGCCCCCGATCCATTTGTGAAAATACCGCTGCTCCATGCCGTGATTCCGCAGCGCTAGGATTTTTGCGGCGAGCGAGTCGTCCGCGCACGCAACCATTCCGGCCTCGCCGAATGCGCCGAGGTTCTTCGTCGGGTAAAACGAGAACCATCCGGCCTCGCCGATTGCACCCGCGCCGCCAAGAGGATGCCGCGCACCGAGCGCCTGCGCGGCGTCTTCCAGCACCGGGACGCCGTACTTTCTCCCGAGCGCGAGGATCGCCGCCATGTCCGCACAGCAACCGAAGAGATGAACGGGGATGATGGCCTTCGCGCCGGGATTTTTCAGGAGCGTGTCATCGAGCGCGGACGGCGAAATGTTGAACGTCGCCGATTCAATGTCCGCAAATACTGGGCGCGCGCCGAGCCGACTCACGCACCCCGCCGTCGCAAAAAATGTGTACGGCGTCGTGATGACGACATCGCCCGGCCCGATGCCAAGCGCCATGAGCAACACGAGTTGCGCATCCGTGCCAGAAGAGACGCCAATGCAATGCTTCGCGCCGCAATACTTGGCGACCGCCTTTTCCAGCACCTCGGTTTTTGACCCGAGCACGAGTGCCTGGCTGTCGCAGACGGCCTCGATTTCGGCCATGATGCCGGCCTTGAGCGGAGCGTATTGTGCACGCAGATCGAGAAGCGGAACTTGCATCCGCTCAGAATGTGAAACGCAGGACGCGCGTCGAGGCGGTTTTCAAATTGCGGCTACGAAAGCGTGATGCTGCGGCCCGGCTCCATCTCAAAGTCCGCGACGAATTGCTCGGTGACATTCGGTGAAATCACGTCGGCGAGGAATTTGATATAGATGGAATCCTGCTGGACAAGTTTCAACCGTTCGAGGTTGTCCACATCAATCGCGAAGAAGAAATTCCACGGTGACTTCGGATCCACATTTTTTCCCGAACGTACACCGGCCACTTCGGGGATTTTTACGAGGCTCATACGAGCGGTGATCATCATCTGGTCGAGCTTCGCCTCATCCACATGAGGCTGAACTTGGAATAATGCGACGTGATGAATCATAAAGGCAGCAATCCGTCTAGTTGCCTGTGGAAGTGACAGGCCGCAAGCTTGGCGTTATGATTTCAGCGTTAGCCTTTTTTCCAGTCGAGCACGCCCTTCCGGATGGCATAGACGTAGCCGACAGTCACGAGTGAAAGGAAACCGGTCATGCTCCAGAAAATCGTGGTTCCATGCGATTTCAGCATCTGCGTGAAATTCACCGCCCACGGGTAGAGAAAGACCACCTCGATGTCGAAAAGGATGAACAGCATCGCGACGAGGTAGCACTTCACCGAGAAGCGCGGCTGCACCTCGCCTTGCGGCAACATGCCACACTCGTAGGCCGAGTCCTTCGTCGCCGTGCGCTTCGCGGACTTACCGAGGATCACGCTGATCAAAAGCGCGGACACACCGAAGCCAAGAACGATCCCGACTTGGAGCAGGATTGGCAGAAAGTCCTTCACGTGGACTCAGATGGCAGGTGTTACGTTCGTCTGGAGCGTCGCGAGTTGTTTCGCGAGGCCCTTGTAGCTCTTCTTTCCGTCCTTGCCCACGGTGATTTTCACCATGCCGCGACCGACGAGATTCTGGAGCTTTTCGTAAGCGCGAAGACGGAGCATCTCCTCGCCGCCGCTAGCCGCGTTGCGCGCCTTGAGGTTCTCATGCACCACATCAAAAAGATCCTTGAACTCATAGGCGGTCTTACGCGACAGCACCGCTGCGAGTTCTTCCGTGACCAAGTCAGGGAGACGACGACTGAATGCAGGTTTTTTCGTGATAGACATAGGAAATCCATTTTAGCACAAAACCATCGGCAAACGAGGGAAATTTTCCAAACCGTAACGCTTGGCCGTATCCATCTGGCTTGATGAATGTTACAAATCCACGATGAGTCTGCGATTTTGCTTTGGCGGTCACGGCTCCTCGATCCGCCCGGTCGCCCTCATGCCACGCTCGCCCAACTCAAACACCTCAAGGCTCACCTTCGCCGCCACGCCTTTCCAGGCTTCGAGGAGCATCGGCGCATATTCGGAAAAATCCACGTCCACGCCCGGAAACACAAACACGGTCTGCCGGTTCGGAATAACCAGCAGCACCTTCGGACCAAACACGTCCTCGAACTGTTTGCGAAATTCCGGGGCAAACACCGTCACGCACACCGGGAATTTGTCCGAACGCAGCGCCGCGTACTCTACGACGTTTTTCCGGTTCCGCACAAACTCCACTTTCGTGTGCCGCAGCATCTCCGAAGCAAATCTCGCCGTCACCTTGCGCACGTTTTCCTCGTTCAATCCCATCGCCTGCCACACCGCGACCGTCGGGAATTCCACACCGGTCTCGCCCAACCGCGCCGGTGCGAGCACCGTGCTTTTCGCGCCGTTGAACGGAAACGAAACCTCGTGCCCCATGAACCGCGGCTCCGGCAGAAAAAACCAGTCGTTTGCCATTCCCACGCCAGCGGGAAGCAGGAAAACCGCCGCCAGCAGCATGCGAATCGCTTCCCGATTTCGCCGTGGCCTGCTACCGCTCGCCACATGATCACGCACCTCTCCGGCACGCTCGTCGAAGCGCTTCCCACGCACATTGTCCTGGATGTCGGCGGTGTCGGTTATCACGTGCTCATTCCTCTTTCGAGCTACGACAGGCTCCCCGCCGTCGGCACGCAACTCAAAATCCTCATACACCTCGCCATCCGCGAAGACGCACACGTGCTCTACGGCTTCATGTCCGCCGCCGAGCGCGACCTTTTCCGTCTGCTCATCCAGCACATCAGCGGCATCGGACCAAAGACCGCGCTCGACGTGCTCAGCGGGACGAGCGTAAGCAGTTTCAAGGCGTGCGTCGTCGCCGGCGACATCGCCGCGCTCTCGAAAACCAAGGGCATCGGTAAAAAAACCGCCGAGCGCATCATAGTGGAATTGAAGGACAAGGTCGGCATCGCCGCCACATGGGAAGCTGCGAGCACGGCGCACGCACCGTCGCCCGAGGAAACAAAATCCAACGATGCCGTCCTCGCCCTCATCGCCCTCGGCTACAAACAGGTGGACGCCCACAAGGCCGTGAAACAAGCCATTGCCAAACAGCCCGACGCCACCGTCGAGACGCTGATCACCACCGCGCTGAAACTCCTCCTGTAGCCACGGACGTGACGCGGACACATTCCTGTCCGCACCTACGCTGGCAGCAATTCACACAGCGCCCGCCACAGCGCATCCACCGCCTGCGCGATCTGCGCCTCACTCACGCAATACGGCGGCATCAGCACCAGCACGTCTCCGGCACAACGCGTGATCAACCCACGCTTGCGTCCCGCTTCACTCACACGGAAACCCACACGTCGTTCGACCGGGAAACGCCGCCGCGTCGCGAAGTCCTCCACCAGTTCGATCGCACAAATCATTCCCTCGCACCGCACGTCGCCGATATTCGGATGCTCCCAAAACCGCTGAGTCATCCGCTCCAGCACCGTCGCGCGCCCGCGCACATGCTCCATCGAATGCACCCCCTCCAACAGCCGCAAACTCGCCAGCGCCGCCGCACACCCGAGTTGGTTTCCGCTGTAGCTATGCCCGTGAAAAAATGTCCGCCACTCCGCGTAATCCCCATCGAACGCAGCGAAAATCTCCGCGTTTGCAACCGTTGCCGCCAGTGGCAGGTAGCCGCCCGTGATCCCCTTCCCCAATGCCAGCACATCGGGCGTCACACCTTCGTGCTGGCACGCAAACATCGCCCCCGTCCGTCCAAAACCCGTCATCACTTCATCCAGCATCAGCCACACGCCGCGCTCGCGGCACAGCGCGGCGACGCGTGCAAGGTATCCGTCCGCGTGCATCGTCATCCCCGCCGCGCCCTGCACGCGCGACTCCATCACGAATGCACTCGCCCTCTCACCCGTCGTATCCAGCGCCTTCGCCGCCTCGTCCACGCACTCCCACTCGCACTTGCGCCCCCTGCGCGCATCTGTCCCGCGCTCCGGTGTCGCGCGATTGAACGCACACCGGTAGCACGCCGGCGACATCACCTCGCGGCTCTCAAACATCAGCGCACGGTAAGTCCCGTGGAAAAGCGCGCTGTGCCCGAGGCTCATCGCGCCCACCGTATCGCCGTGATACCCTGCGCCAAGCGAAAGAAAAACGCGCCTCTCATTCTCCCCGCGCTGCCGTCGCGCCTGATGGATCATCTTCAGCCCCGCCTCCACCGCCGTGGACCCATCGTCGGAAAAAAACACGCGCCAACCCTCCGGTTCATTGCTCTGGGTGAACGCACGCAGCAGTTCAAACGCGAAACGCGGCGCGACATCATTCGTCAACCCGAGGAACGAACTGTGCGCGATCCGCCCGAGTTGTTCGCGAATCGCCGCATCCATTTCGGCGCGGCGATGCCCGTGCAGATTCGTCCATATCGAGGAATTCCCGTCGAGATACTCTTGCCCCTGCGCATCGCGCAGTACCGCACCCTCCGCCTCCGTGATCACGAGCGGCTCCCCGGCATTCCACTCGCGCATCTGCGTGAACGGATGCCACACATACCGGCGGTCGAGTTCTGCGGAGTCCATCGTCCCCGTGATGAACACCCGTCGCGCACCGCGACGCAAGTCTTGCCCGAACACAAACCCTTCGCGGAAAAACATCCGCGCGCGGCACCCCGAGCGCTTGTGCGAAGTAGGCAGGTGAGATACGTGGGAACGAATGGCCGAGCCCACTCCCAACTCCGAAGCGGCGGATCGGCGTCCGCTCAAGTCGCGCTCGTATCGTTGGGTGCGGCGACTGTTCCCGGCGCTCGTGCGGGCAAAAGTGCCGCCGAATGCCATTTCGTCGTTCGGCGTCGGGCTCGCCGCCGTCGCATTTGCAGCACTGGGGGCGGTCGCGCACGGATGGCTGTGGACATGGCTCGGTCTGTTCATTGCCGCGCTCTGCGTGCAAGGGCGGCTGATGTGCAATTTGCTCGACGGCCTCGTCGCGGTGGAAGGCGGGCGAAAATCGAAAGGTGGCGATCTTTTCAACGAGATTCCGGATCGCATTGAGGACAGCCTGTTCCTCGCAGGTGCGGGGCTGGCCTGCGGGCATGTCGCGCTCGGCCTCGTCGCAGCGCTGCTCGCCGTGTTCACTGCCTACGTGCGCGCGTTCGGCGCATCCCTCGGGCAAGGCCAGGATTTCTGCGGGCCGCTGGCAAAACCGCAACGGATGTTTTTTCTCACGGTGGGTCTGCTCGCCGCCGCCGCAGGATCTCTCTGCAACTTCACAGGCAACATCCTCGCGTGGGGCCTCGCCTTCATCGTGCTCGGTACAGCGGCAACGGCGGCCCGTCGGATCGTGCGGATCTACCGGCGCGCGCCATGACTGCTTCGCTGCTCGCGTGGTTCACCTGTTTTCTCACCGGCGTGCGGGCGCGCTGGCAGGGTTGCGCGCCGATCGCCGGGCAACGCGTCTATTTTGCCAACCACACCAGCAACCTCGATTTCGTCCTCCTCTGGGCGTCGCTGCCTGCGGAACTGCGCCGCACGACGCGGCCCGTGGGTGCGCGCGACTATTGGGAAGATGGCGGTGTGCGCGAATGGCTCGCCAGTCGCGTCTTTCGCGCAGTTCTCATCGAGCGGCGCACCGTCACACGCGAAAATAATCCGCTCGTGCCGATGCTGGACGCACTGGCCGGCGGCGAGTCGCTGATTCTCTTCCCCGAAGGCACACGGAATCCCGACGGCGAAGTGAATCCGTTCAAGCCCGGCCTTTTTCACATCGCCAGGGCGCGGCCCGAAGTCGCGCTCGTGCCCGTCTTCATCGAAAACCTGAACCGCGTGCTGCCCAAAGGCGAATTCCTGCCCGTGCCGATGCTCTGCTCGGTCAGCTTTGGCAAACCGCTCCGGCTCGCGGAAGGCGAGGCCAAACTGCAATTCCTCACCCGTGTCAGGGAAGCCCTGATGGCGCTCCGCCCTCAATGAATCTCGACTGGCAGACTCTTTGGCTCTTCGGTGGCATGCTCGGCCTGCTCACTGTGGCCAGCATCATCGGCGCAGTGCTGAAAGTGCGCGTGCACACCGAGGACGGACAGCGTGTGGTGGACAATCTCAACGCGCGCACGCGCGCATGGTGGGTGATGTGCGCGGTCTTCGGTGGCGCGCTCGCGCTGGGGCGCAAGGCCCCGGTGATCATGTTCGCGTTCACTTCGTTTCTTGCGCTGCGTGAATTCATCACCCTCACGCCCACCCGGCGCGCGGATCATCGCGCACTCTTCTGGGCGTTCTTCATCATCCTGCCGCTGCACTACTGGACGCTTGGCATCCGCTGGTACGGGCTCTTCGTGATCCTCATCCCGGTCTATGCGTTTCTTTTCATCCCCATGCGCAATGCGCTCGCGGGCGACACCGAGCATTTTCTCGAACGCACCGCGAAGACACAGTGGGGGCTGATGGTGTGCGTGTATTGTGTGAGCCACGCCCCCGCATTGCTTATCCTGAATGTAAAGGGGATGCCGAATGGAAATGCGCGGCTGCTCTTCTTCCTTGTGTGTATCACCCAGCTCTCCGATGTGCTGCAATACGTGTGGGGCAAGCTCTGCGGCAAACATCCGGTCGCGCCACGGCTAAGTCCGAACAAGACCATCGGGGGCCTCGTCGGCGGCGGGCTCTCAGCCATCGCCGTCGGCGCGGCGCTATGGTGGAGCACGCCGTTCACGCCATTGCAGGCCGCAGGCATGTCGGCGGTGATTGTCGTGATGGGCTTCTTCGGCGGACTTGTGATGAGCGCGATCAAGCGCGACCGCGGCGTGAAGGACTACGGTGAACTCATCCCCGGCCACGGCGGCGTGCTGGACCGAATTGATTCGCTCTGTTTCGCCGCACCCGTGTTCTTCCACCTTGTACGCTGGATCTGGACGTAAAAAACGCTCGCCAAAAACCGGGGCCGCAGAATCCCATGCGGCGTGCTTCGCGTCTCCCCTGACATCATTCCTCCGCTCGATTCCGATGTCGCGCACGCCGCGCTGTGGCTGCGCGCCTACCGCGCGCTCGGCCCCGCGCAGCAGCTCGCCATCGCGCTCGCAAGGCCCGATGGCACAGTGTCGCGTTTCAATTTCAAGACTCTGCCGCACTCCGGCGCAAACGCCGCGCTGAATCTCCGCCACATCGGGCAGCTCGTGAAATTCCTGCTGTGGTCGCGTGGAGCGGCGCGCGTCATCATCGGCGGCGAACCGGCACTCGCGGCGGAATTGCGCACGATCTACTCGATGGACGGCGCGCGGAAATTCGACGCAGAGTTTTTCACGAAAATATACGGCTCACTCGAAATCGAAAGCCGCTCATTCGACGACACACCCGCGGCGCGCGAGACGGCAATCCCACTCGGGCGGCATCTCGATGGCTGCCGCATCGGTTTCGATCTCGGCGGCTCGGATCGCAAGTGCGCCGCGGTGATGGACGGCAAGGTCGTCTTTTCCGAGGAGATTGCGTGGGATCCGTATTTCCAGAGCGACCCACAGTATCACTATGACGGCATCAATGACACGCTAAAGCGGGCTGCATTGCATCTACCGCGCGTGGATGCCATCGGCGGCAGTGCGGCGGGTGTGTATGTCAGCAACGAAGTGCGTGCGGCGTCGCTTTTCCGCGGCGTGCCGCAGGATGCTTTCGAGAATCGCATCCGCCGGATTTTCTTCGACCTTCAGCGCGAGTGGGGCGGTATTCCGTTCGAGGTTGCGAACGACGGCGAAGTGACGGCGCTCGCAGCTTCGATGAGCTTCGGCGAGAATCGCGTGCTAGGCATCAGCATGGGCACGAGCGTCGCCGCGGGCTACGTGACTGACAGCGGCGCAATCACGCCATGGCTGAACGAACTCGCGTTCGCACCGATTGACTACCGTGACAACGCGCCCACCGACGAGTGGAGCGGCGACCGCGGCTGCGCAGTGCAATATTTCTGCCAGCAGGGCGTCGCGCGGCTCGTGCCGCTCGCGGGCCTCACATTTCCGAAAGGGATAAAGTTCGCCGAGCAACTCGTCGAGGTGCAGAAGCTCATGGCCGCAGGCGATGAGCGCGCGCGGCGCATTTACGAAACCATCGGCATCTGCTTCGGCTACGCCATCACGCTCTACGCGGAATTTTACGACATCGGCACGCTGCTCATCCTCGGCCGCGTGACGAGCGGCGAAGGCGGCTCGGTCATTTTGGAAAAAGCGGGCGAAGTGCTGCGTGCGGAATTCCCAGCGCTCGCCGAACGCATCAAGCTCCGCATGCCCGATGAAAAGGATAAGCGTCACGGCCAGGCCGTCGCCGCAGCGAGCTTGCCCGCACTGCACAAATAACCGACGAACACCGTCATGAAGTTCCATCTTCCCTCTGCGGATCTCTTCATCCCCGACGGTCTGCCCACCGCCGATGCTCTCTCGCGCATCACGCATCTCGGCATCGGCGCGCATCAGGACGACCTCGAGTTCATGGCATTCCACGGAATCCTCCAATGCTTCCACAGCGACACGGAATGGTTTGGCGGCGTGACCTGCACGAATGGCGGCGGCAGCGCGCGCACCGGGCCTTATGCGGATTTCACCGACGAGGAAATGATGGCAGTGCGACGCGAAGAACAGCGGCAGGCGGCAATTGTCGGACGCTTCGGTGCGATGGTGCAACTCGATTACCCGAGCGGAATCGCGAAAGACGCCGCGGACCCGCGGCTGCGCGAAGACCTGCGTGCAATCCTCGCTGCCGCACAACCGCGCATCGTTTACACGCACAACCCTGCGGACAAACACGACACGCACATCGCCATCGTCGTGCCGGTGATTCAGGCCATCCGCGATCTTCCGCGCGACAAGCGCCCGCATGCCGTCCACGGCTGTGAGGTTTGGCGCGACCTCGACTGGCTCGGTGATGCGGAAAAAATCGTCCACGACATAAGCGGGAATGACAGCCTCGCCGCCGCGCTCAACGGAATCTTCGACAGCCAGATCGCCGGCGGCAAACGCTACGATCTCGCCGTGATGGGCCGCCGCCGGGCAAACGCCACCTTTTTTCAAAGCCACGGTGTGGACAGCAGCGACGCACTCGCTTTTGCTATAAACCTTACGCCACTCGCACACGACGACTCGCTCGACATCGTCGAGCATGTGACCGGAGCGATTGATCGTTTTCGCGCGGATGTCGTTGCAAAACTCCGCAGCCGGCTCGGCAAGTAGCCGCGATCTCACCAGCCTTCACGAACATGGAAATCATCATCCAACCCACGCCCGAAGCCGGCAGCATCATCGCCGCGCAGATCATCGCGAAGTTCGTGCGGACAAAACCGGACTGCGTACTCGGCCTGGCGACGGGCAGCACGCCGCTCGCGACCTACCGTGAACTCGCGCGCATGCACCGCGAGGAAGGGCTCGATTTTTCAAAGGTCACCACCTTCAACCTCGACGAATACGTGGGCCTGCCGCCGGAGCATTCGCAGAGCTACCATGCGTTCATGGACGAGCATTTTTTCCGTCATGTGAATGTGCCACGCGCACATATCCACATCCCGGATGGCATGGCGTGCGACGTTCCCGCCGAGTGCGCGCGCTACGAAGCGGCGATCATCGCGGCAGGCGGGATCGATCTGCAATTGCTCGGCATCGGCACCGACGGCCACATCGGTTTCAATGAGCCATCGTCATCGCTTGCGTCGCGCACGCGCATCAAGACGCTCACGCAACGCACGCGTGCGGACAACGCGCGATTCTTCGGCGGCGATCTCGCGCAGGTGCCGTTTCACTGCATCACGATGGGCGTCGGAACGATCATGGCTTCGCGCGAGGTGCTCATGCTGGCCTTCGGCAAAAACAAGGCCACCGCAGTTGCGGCAGCGGCTGAAGGTCCAATCACCGCGATGAACCCGGCGAGCGCGCTACAGATGCACCCGGTCGTGAAGTGCATCGTGGATGAGCCTGCGGCGGAAAAGCTAACGCGGCGAGAATACTACCGCTGGGTGTATCAGAACAAGCCAATCTGGCAGCAGATCAGCGGTTAGCGCCGGGAGACTCCGCAGACTTCGGAGCGACAGGAACAACGGGCGGCGTCCAAGGCTCATTCGGAAATGCGATGGACTTTGATTTTCCGATGAGTCGGAATCCTTCCGAAACGCGCACCTCGACTGCGTGCGAGCGGCCATCGCGCAGCCACGCCGGCAGATCAGCATGGAAGGCAATTGCACCGTCGCCGTAGCCGCGCTCGCGCAGGTCGGGACGCGACAGCAGGCACTTGGCACGCGCGACCCATGCGTGGTCAGCGTACACGTCCACGGTGACGGGCGTGCCGGCCTTGTCTTTTTGCCACACGTAGCCGGAGACGCCGCGGTAGTCGGCCTCCTCGACCATTGCCTCGTAGGGCGGCGGTGGCGGTGGAGTGAGGCGTCCGCTGAAAAGCAGCATGCCGAGCGCGATAACGTGAAAGGTGATCGTGATGTTCAGCACGCGCCACCATGGGCCGTCGCCCCACACTTTCGCCTGCCTGTTCCAGCGCGCGAACACGTCGTAGCCGCATAGCAGCAAGGCGTGATACATGCCGTAGGCAATGTAGTGGAACGTGAGACCGTGCCAGATTCCCATGAGGCCGAACGTGAGGAAGAGTCCGAGGTAGCTCGCCGTGTGTTTGCCCTTGAACCACTTCGCTTTCGCCGCCGCGAGCTGGAAGCGCATGTGGATGTGATCGCGGAACCAAAACGAAAGGCTGATGTGCCAGCGCGTCCAGAAATCGCGGATGTTGCGCGCGAGGAATGGGAGCGAAAAATTTTCGGGCGACTTGATTCCCATGAGCCGCGACACGCCGACGGCAAACGCGGTGTAGCCCGCGAAGTCGAAGAACAGGTAAAATGTATAGACATACATGTAGCCCGCGTAGGCCCAGAAGCCCGCGATCTTCAGCAGCGGGACGCGCAGGTGCGTATCAATCTGCGCGGCGATGATGAACTTGTAGAGGAACCCGCGCATTACACGCTGGATGGCGAAGTCGAGATCATCGAGGAACTCGGTGCGCGTGCGGGCCTTTACCCAGTCCTGGCCGAAGCGCCGGTAGCGATCGATCGGGCCGGACGAAACGGTCGGGAAGAAAAACAGGAACGCAAAGAGCTGGCCGGGCGAGAGCGCCTTCACCACACCGTCGCGGATGGAGAAAATCACGTCGAGGGCGCGGAAGGTGACATAGCTTATGCCGAGGTAGCCGAAGACGCTCTCGTGTGAAACAAACGGCAGGAGCCTGTTCGCCGTGAGCGGCAGGAGCGTAAGCACCATCGCTACGTAGAAATTACGATTTGATTTCCAGCGCAGGAACGCGAATGGCACCCATATCTGCCATGCCACGCAAAGCAGAAAAAGATACAGTGGCGAAAACTCCGTGCCGGTCGCCGTGGAACTCCACAGGCGGGTCAGCACAGCGCCACCGGCTTCCGGCAGGTGCGCACCCGCGATGCGCAGCACGGTGTTGTCGTGGTGCGCAAAGACAAACCCGAGGATCGGCAGAGTGAGGATGAAGCACCAGCGCGCGCTTGCGTTTCCAAACGCGGCCACCAAGAGCAGAAAGAGTGAGAATGGCCAACCCGCCCCCAACTGCTGGAAAAACTGGGTTGTGGCCCCCTCGTCTTTGATCGGGAACACCAGGGCGGTGACCACGGTGGCGACAAATGGGACGACCAGCACGACCCCCGCCATGGCTGCGATGCGGGACAGGCGGGTCTGCGCGATGCCAAGCGCGAGGATCGGAAGCACTGCGTAGAGCAGCAGCAGCCCGAAGAACGTCCAGTTGGCGAATGGCGTCATCGGAAAATCACCGCGGCAGCTACAGCATTTCCGCCAATTTTTTCCGGTCCGCCTTGCCGTTGTTGTTCATCGGAAAGCTGTCGAGGAAATGGAATTTCCGCGGCACCATGTAGGCTGGCAGCCGCACGCCAAGCTGTGTTTTCAATTTCGCCGACTGCTCGAAATCCGTGCCCTGCTTCGGTCCGCTCAGCACCACAAATGCGGCGAGTGAGTCAATCACCTCGCCCTTTCGCACCGGCAGCACCACTGCGTCGGTGATCTCGGGCAGCGCCCGGAGATTTGCCTCCAAATCGCCGAGTTCGATGCGGTAGCCATGGAGCTTGATCTGGCTGTCCATGCGGCCTTCGCAGAAGAGCATGCCGTGGCGGTCGCGTCCCCAGTCGCCGGTACGATAGGCGCGCGTGCCGTCGAGCGGGTAAAAAGCCTTCGCCGTGAGGTCGTCGCGTTTCAGGTAGCCGGGACTCACGTTTGGCCCGGCAATCACGATCTCGCCGCGCTCGCCGCCAGGCACTGCCTTGCCGTCCTCGCCGCGGATGATGACACGCGTGCCCGGCATGACATATCCAATGGGCAGCGGATTGCACTGCGCGATGATCTCGCGCGTGATGCCTATCTTTGTCATCGCGACCGTCGCCTCCGTCGGACCGTATGTGTTCCAGACAGGAACGTTCGGGAATCGTTCGAGCAGTTGCGATGCGGTCTCCGGTGCGAGCGTCTCGCCGCAGAAGTAGAACGCACGCACATGCGGCATCATCATCGAGTTGAAGCTCTTTTCAATCATGCACATCTGCGCAAACGAAGGCGTGGTCATCCACAGCGTCGCGCCGCTTTCGCGCAGCGCGATGAAAAGCGCGCGCAGGTTGCTGATATGATCCTTGGTGAGGCTGAAGATCGTGTTGCCCGAGCTGAGCGCGAGGTAGATGTCGTGGACTGAGAGATCGAAAGTGAACGGCGCATGGTTCAGAAAAATTTCGCCGCACTCACGGAAGCCGCCGTCGCCATGCATCCACGCGAGGTAGTGGTTCAGGTTGCCGAGCGTGATCACCACGCCCTTCGGTTCACCGGTGCTCCCGCTCGTGAAGAGAATGTAGAAAGGGTCGGACGTTTCGAGCGGCTTGCGCTTGTAGTCCACTGCGCCCGCCGCTGCAACAATCTCGGCGACCTTCGCGGGCGTGAGCACCACTTCGGCTCCGGCGATTTCGACCACGCGCTCCATGCGCTGCTGCGGCGTCATATAATCAATCGGCACGTACGGCCGGCCGGATTTCACCGCGGCAAGAAAGCTCACGAGCATCTCGGGTTCCTTGTGCCCATGGACCGCGATCGGTGTGCGCTTATCACCGAGTTGCGCATCGAGCCACGCGGCAAGCGCGTTGCTCTTTGCCAGCAACTCGCCGTGCGTCATTCGCCGCTCGCCACTCACATGCGCGAGACGGTCGGGTGCGGTGTGTCCGTATTTTTCAATCCTGTCGAGAAGGTGCATGGCTAGAATTCGGCGTAAACAAACTCGGGGGTTTCAAAATTCCCACGCCCGTACATCGCCACGAGCACAGCGATGATCACGAGGTAATACAGCGCCAGCAGCACGGACCGTGCGCGCGGATGTGCACCGAGCCAGATCTGTGCAAACGGAATCACGCTGCGAGCCGCTTTTGCACGTCGGCCACCATCTTCGCGGGCGTCGCCCACGCGTCGCGGTCGAATTCAGCCGGGGAAATTTCCACACCGATTTCCGTCTGGAGCGCGACGATGAGTTCCACCGTCTTCATCGAGTCAAGTATCTGCAGATCGTAAAGCGCGAGGTCGGGATTGCTGCGCACCTCGTCCGTGTCGGCGATGCGCGCGAGGACTTCGAGGACTTGTTCGTTGGTCGCTGAGGCCATGGGTATGTCAGGGAATCGCGGGACGCTTGTCCGCTAGTTTCGGGTCTTCTGTGGCTGGTGGTAAAAATCGTCAAGAACCTTGTTGAACAGCATCCAGCCTCGCTCACCGGGATGATCCAGATTATCGGCGAAAAACGTCGGGTCGTTTTCGTACTTGCTGAAGTACACGAGCTGCATCCCGTACTTGACGGCGAGCGCCTTCAATTGCATTCCGTACGCCTTGCGAGCCTCGGAGGAAACGCCGGTCCTCTCCAGATCCGGCCCGTGCAGGGGCATCGAGAGCAACAGCGCATCGGCGCGCATTTCCCTCAGCGTTCGGAGCAGCAGATCAAAGTCATCCCACTCGTCGGCCTCCTTGAGCGTCTTTAGAAACTCCGCGTCACGTGATCCTTTCGGGCGCTTCGTGAGCCGAGGAGCAATGGGCGGGCGCGTGGCCTTCACCTTCACGCTCGTCCTGCGCAGAATCTCCTTCCAGTTCAGCCCGGCAATGCGGCGCGGCTTCGGATTTTTCTCCTCGAGATTTTCCGCTATGTGCAGACCGGCCTCAATGTGATCCTGCGCGCGACCCACCTCATTTGCCATTTTCCCGAGCGGCCAGATCGCGGCGTAGAGCGCACGGTCGAGCATCGTGTCGCCGGCCAGCCGTCGCAGTCCAAACTCCAACGTCCAGTTTCCCTCGACTGTCTCGGGGTATTCAATCATGCGCCTCGCAGCATCTCGCTTCAGCCCGGCACTGAGGTGCGTGCTGAACGCAAACTCCATCGCCTGCAGCGCGCTGAAATTTCCCTCGTAGTAATCCCGATTCACTTTCTCCGAGAAAAAGTAGCTCGGCGAAATCGAGAACGCGACCTTGCGGTGCTCAATGTAACGGCCAAGCGACGCGATTTTCTGCATGATCGCGAGTGAAGTCGTGCCCGGTTTGCCTACGGGAAACACCCGGAAACCCGTCGGGTATTCCTCGAAAAACTCGCTCGCCTTGCCATGCACGGGCGAAACCAGTTCCGAGCTGCCATAGAGCACCAGCAGATCCGGCTGTGTAAACGCGGTCTTTTGCAAAGCCACACCTTGCAGCTTCAGATCGCCAAACTCATCCGCAAACTCGTGAATGTAACGCTCCTCCGCCTTTGCGCACAGCAGCAACGTTACAAGCGCACAAATCGTGGCGAATCCGGCGGCGATGCCGAAGGCCTGAAGATGATGGCGCGTGGAGGGAGCAATCACGGAGGGGAAATGGAATGACGCAATTAGAGTAAACGATGCACGGCAGAGTCAACCCTTAGCGTGCGGAACACCGCGGTGATCCACCGCCGCCCGCCTTGCCCTGCATGCCACAACAGTGATACCATGCACCGCATCCGACTCCACGTGCGCATCCTGATCGCTCCTGACAAATTCAAAGGCTCGCTCTCCGCTCCGCAGGCGTCCCAGGCTATCTCGCGCGGACTTCAGACCGTGTGGCCCGACGCGCAAATCGATCTCGCACCCATCGCGGATGGCGGCGAGGGCTTTGCCGAATCGCTCGCGGTTGCGCTCGGGGCAGAGTGGGTGACAGCAGCGAGTCAGGATGCAATTGGCCGTCCCATCAAGGCGCGCTACGCATGGCTGCCAGGCGAGCACCTTGCGATTTTGGAAATGAGCGAAGCCAGCGGGCTGCACCGGATCGCGCAGGACGAACGCGATCCGCTCCGTGCGGATACATTCGGAACCGGTGTCCTCATCGAGGACGCTGTCGCCCGCGGTGCGCGGCGAATCCTCGTTGGCCTCGGCGGAAGTGCGACGACGGATGGTGGCACGGGTGCGGCGCGAGCGCTGGGATTTCGTTTCCTCGATAAAAATGGCCGCGAGTTTCCTGCAGTTCCCGGCACACTGCTCTCACTCGCGCGCATCGAACGTCCGTCGAATTTGCGTCTGCCGGAAATTTTCGCAGCGTGCGATGTGCAAAATCCCCTGCTCGGCGAACGTGGCGCATCCCGTATCTATGGACCGCAAAAAGGTGCGGATGCGGAATCGGTGAAATTTCTCGACAGCGCGCTGTCGCGGCTCGCGGAGATATGCGTGGCAAGCCTCGGCTGCGATCATCGCAATGTCCCCGGAGCCGGCGCCGCGGGCGGGCTTGGCTTTGGATTACTCACCTTTTGCGGCGCAACGATCCGCCCCGGCTTTGACATGATCGCGGAGACGCTGCATCTCGAAAAGCGAATCGCCGCAGCGGATCTTGTAATCACCGGCGAAGGGCGCATTGATGATCAGACTCTCGACGGCAAGGGTCCGTCTGGTGTCGCCTTACTGGCCCGGAATGCAGGCAAGAGCGTGATAGCTTTCGGCGGCTCCGTGACGACCGCAGCGGAAGGCACCGGAATGTTCGACGCGGTCATACCGATCGCGGATCGCCCGATCACGCTTGAAGAAGCCATGCGTGAGGCAGCTTCCCTGCTCGAACGTGCGAGCCGACGCGCAGCGCAACTTATGTGCATCCGGAAATAGCAACTCGCTCCAAAACGCAGGCCGCCTCACACAAAAGCAAGACGGGCTTCCCGCAAAAGGAAAGCCCGTCTGGTAAGAACAGGGGAATGTTGAAGGCAGTTGGACGGTTATTTGTCTTTCTTGGCGTCTGAGGCAGCCGGTGTGTCGGCGATGTTGATGCCATAGCCGACGATGATCTTCTTCGCGTCCTCGTCACCCTTGTCCATGAGTTCCTTCACGTCTTTCATCATTTCAGTGAAGGTTTTCTGAAGCGCCTCAGACTGCGCAACGAGCGGCTTGCGCTCCTCGATGGCCTTGGCGAGCTTCTCCTTGTTGTCCTTGAGGGCGGTGATTTGCTTGTCCGCGTTGGTGCTCTGCCATTTCATCGTGTCCGTTGCGGTTCCCACGCCTTTGATTTGGCTGAAGAAGAGAACCGCAAGTGCCAGTGCCACAAGGGCGATTGGAACGTGGACGCTGATGAAGGGATTTTTGGGTTCTTGGTTATCCATGACTGTTGTAAGTTGGGGGTGTGATTACGGACGGAGTGCGGGAGCGGGAGATGGAGCAGTGGCAGGGGCCGGGCTGGCTCCGGCCTGCTGGGCCTTAATCTTATCAATTTGCTTGTCCATTTCTTTCAGTTGCTCAGCATTCGGGATGAAATCCTTGAACTTGTATTTGATCAGGATTTCCTTCAGCTTCTCATTCTTTTTCGCAGCAAAATATCCCATATCACGCAGGATTGGCGGGCCGAGTTTCTGGGCGACCGTCGCTCCGGTGTTGATGATTTCGGACATGCGGTTGAAGTCCTGATTTTGCAGCGTCACTGCTTGCGTGAGTTCTTGAATTTCCGACTGCTTTTTGCGGAGTTCATCTTGCAAGGCGTTATTCGTCTGTGCCGCGCCAAAACTGACGATACTAAGAATGACAGCCACGAGCGCCAGAATGGATGAGAGGAGAAATGGTGCGATTTTCATTTTTTCAATTAAGGGGCGGGACTTCTTCTGCAAGACGCGCAATCCGTCAAGAGGGAAGCAAAGTTTTTTTCTGCGCAGCCTCCACCCGAAGGCTCACCGGATCTTTTTTCCAGACTTCGAGAGCCGCGGAGTCTGGATCAGATTTCCATTCGCGTCGTAGGTATCCACATTCACGACGATGGCGTTGCCATTGCGCGTGCCGTAGGTGTAGTTTTTGGTGCCGAGGAGATTGCCTTTCGCGTCGTAGATGACCTCCTGGATGACGCGGTCTTCGCCATCCAGCTTGTAGGTGCTCTTTTGGTAGATGACGCCTTTCGCGTTGTATAATATCGCGGACAACGGTTGGAGCCGTTCATCCAGCTTATAGACGATCTTGTGTGTCACTTTCCGCATCGAGTCATAGAAAGTCTCCGTGGATTGGCGCTTCGACGGATCCATTTCGCGGGAGCTGCCCGAACCGTCTGGATACTCGCGATTCGTGATCCGGATCGGTGGCACGGCGGATGCGAGGGCTGTCAGCGCGAGAAAAACAGCGAGCTTTTTCATGGTTTGCATGCCGCGTTTAATCCGCTGAAACAAGCTGCACGACATCCGTCGCCACGTTCCCATCCGCAGGTCCGTCACCGACGATCACGACTGCGGGCTGGCCCGGTGCGAAGCGAAACTTGCCGAGGCTGACGAAGCCCTTTTCCAGCGGCGCCGCGATACGCTCATTTACGGCGACAGTCTTGCGGCCCTCTGCGGATTCGATGGTCACAGGCGCGTTTGACGCGCGGTTTTCGTGCGGGCTGTAGCTGAGCCGAACTTCGTATGTGCCCGGCTTTTCAATCACGAACTCGTAGCGCGCCGTACCGGTTTCGCTCGCGGCACGGTAGCGGTAGCCATCGCCGTAGTAGCCCGGCAGACCGTGGCCCTCGGCCCATTTGCCAGTGAGCTTTGCCTGGCTGTCGTCGAGCACGAGGCCCGGCAGCGACTTCACCTGGATGCCCGCAGGCGCGTCGTGCTTGTCCGTCGGAGGCGGCAACGGCTCGTAATCCGTCGGGAGTGCGGGCGTGTCGTTCACCGTCGCGCGGCGGGCGGCACCGGGGAGTTGCAGCAGTTCCTGCAGCTCGGGAAAATAACGCTCGTAGATGTCGCGCGGCATCACGTCGCGCTTCACGCAGAGGCTGGCGGCCTTGCCGACGACTTCGCCGATCATGCCGCCGGTCTTCATCACGCGCACGGTGCCGAGCGCCTCATGCGTCACGCTCACATCGCGGCCCGCCATGAAAAGGTTTTCGATGTTGCGCGAATAGAAGCAGCGGTAGGGCACCGGGTAGCCGTGCTTTTTGTCCACGCTTTTGTCGAAGACTGCCTTCGAGATGAACGGATCCTCCTTCACATCGCCCTTCGCGAACTGCTCCTTCGGATAATGCAGGTCAATGTCCCACGTCGTCGGCACCGTGCCGTCGGGGAATTCCTTTTTCTCCGCGATGTCCTCGCGCGTAAGCACGACGTCGCCGAGCAACTGCCGGCTCTCGCGCGGCCCGCCAATGTAAGCGACCCATTCGAGCTTCGCGTTCGCGTGCTCGGTCTTTCCGCCGCGGTTCTTCATCGCGTTGAACGCGCCGTAGATCGCGCGGAAATTCCAGTCGCGCATGTCCTCCAGCCCGAGGATCGGATGCTTGTTGAAACCGCTCTCCCAAAACCACGGCGCATGGAAACGCTGCGGGTACGGGAAGTCGTCCATATCCAGCGGCAGCGCCCACGGCACTTCGGGAAATGCGGACGGCTGGCCTGCATCCCTCCAGCGCCACATGTTCGACATACCGAGGTGCTCGGTCTCGCGAATGGTGAGATCCGCGCCTGCAAGCGCGCCGATAGTCGCGTGCCCCGTCGCATCGCAGAAAAGCCGGCCGGC
>Ga0209698_10002530_pt1 | contig 20664 bp, 19 predicted proteins | sample LitLauG_LLR_2012_FD_187203 | JGI IMG/M metagenome (GOLD analysis project Ga0209698, IMG submission 187203) | Freshwater sediment microbial communities from Pennsylvania, USA - Little Laurel Run_MetaG_LLR_2012 (SPAdes) (version 2) | ecosystem: Environmental > Aquatic > Freshwater > Creek >...
CAACAATGCGGTCCGCGACATCGGCCGCCAGCCGCTGGCAGACATCAGTGAAGCGGACTGGGAGCGCGCCCTCGCGGTCAATTTCACGGGCGTATTCCTGTGCCTGAAGTACGAGATCCGCGCCATGCTGGCGCGCGGCGGCGGGGCCATCGTCAATATCGGCTCCGGCAACGAGCACACGGCCATGCCGGGCCTCGCCTGGTATCTGGGTGCCAAACAGGGCGTCTACAGCATGACCAAGGCCTGCGCTCTCGACTATGGCGCGCAGGGCATCCGCGTCAATGCCGTCGGGCCGGGGCCGATGTGGACCCCCGCGCTGCGTGAAACGGCGGCCACCATTCCGCATCATCTCGATAACCACATCGCCCATATCCCGATGCGCCGCATCGCGGAGCCCGAGGAAGTGGCCGAGGCCGCCGTATGGTTGTGTACTCCGGCTGCATCCTATGTGCTCGGCCACACGATGTCGGTCGACGGCGGGTATGTACTGATCTAGCTGCCATATGATGATCTGGCTGCCATAGAAAAGTATCGGGGGGGGCATCATGCAAGCCGAACCGCCATCCGGGACCGCAGGGCCCGATCTGCGCGAACTGCCGTTCGTCGCGCCGCCACGCATGCTCGCGAGCGGCGCCTCGTGGGGCTGGCTGCGCCGCGGCGGGCAGGACCTGCTCGCAGCCCCCGTCCAGAGCCTGTCGTACGGCGTGCTGCTTGCTGGCCTCGGCACTGTGATCGCACTGATGTCCTGGCGATTTGGGCTCCTGGCGCTGTATGTGGGTCTGGCCAGCGGCTTCGTGTTCGTCGGGCCTTTCCTCTCGATGGGCCTGTACTCCATCAGCCACCAGCTCGAACTCGGCAGGCGGCCGTCGCTCGGCTTTGCATTGCGCGAGGGACGCGACCATCTGCGCGATACGCTCGTGGTCGGACTGTGCCTGCTGATCGTACTGCTGGTGTGGGCGCGCGCCGCCACCATCATGAGCGTGTTCCGGCCCATCGAGGCCTTCCCGACCTGGCGCGACCTCGTACCCTACTTCGGAATAGGCACGCTCGTCGGTGCGCTGTTCTGTGCCGTCGTATTTGCCGCCACGGCATTCTCGCTGCCGATGCTGCTGGACCGCCGCGCGGACGCCGTCACCGCCGTGGTCACCAGCGTCAATGCCACGCTGCGCAACAAGGCCGCCATGCTGGTCTGGGCGCTGCTGATCGTTGCCGCGGTGCTGGTCGGCTTTGCAACGCTGTTCCTGGGCTTCGTCGTACTCATGCCGCTGCTCGGACACGCCACGTGGCACGCCTACCGCGACACCATCGACGCCTCGCAGTGGCCGCTCACGCACGAGCCGGATGCGGACTGAAGGGCGGCGGGCGGCGCTTCGGATCACCAGGACATTGACGGCACGGCGAACTCAACGACGCCCCCCTGCCGGTGCGCGCGCAGAGCGTGGGGCGCAGGCAGGTGGGCCGGAATGATGAGGGCGGTACGCGCGATGCACAGATCGAGGATGCGGCGACGCGTAGCGATCGCCTGATCGAGATCGTCGGCCGGCCCGTACTGCAGCTCGGGGCGTACGAGCTGCAGCGGATGATGGAAAACGTCGCCGCTGAAATAGGCCTCCTGCGCCTCCGATTCGAGGTGCAGCATCGCATGACCCAGCGTGTGACCGGGAGCCGGTTCAATGACCAGGCTCCGTGAAATCCGGTGCCTCGCATCGATCAGTTCAGCCAGGCCGGCCTCGAGCACGGGCAGGACGCTGCGCTCGAACACCCCGTCATTCCAGTCAAAGCCGCGGTAACCGGACCGCCGCGGGTCCCATCGATCCGCTTCCCGCCGCGCGATCAGGTAGCGGGCGTTGGGAAAGGTCGGGACGTAGCGGCCCCCGCGCAGCTCGGTATTCCAGCCGCAATGATCGTGATGCAGATGCGTGCAGAACACGTAATCGACCTCTTCCGGCCGGACACCGGCAGCGGCGAAACGCTCGATATAGGGCGTGTCGAGGCCGCTGAACTGGTGCAGCGGATGCGGTCGGCCGTTGCCGGTGCACGGGTCGATCACCACGATCCGGCCGTCGACCGCGAGGATGAAACTCTGGAAGGTATTGGACCAGCGGTCGTCCGTGCCGAGGAAATGAGGCGCCAGCCAATGACGATGAGCCTCGATCAGGGCACGGTCCTGCGTGAAGTGCAGGACCGATGACTGGATCGTCATCTCCTCGACGCGTCGCAGTTCCGCGTCACCGATGCTGATCATGTGGCCGCTCCCCCCTTCGAGCAGTCGGTCTGAACAGCGGGTCCGGTCGCTGCGGCGGGATCAGCCGGCCTGCTGTTGCGCATAGCTGGCCCGCAGCGCCTTCTTGTCGGGCTTGCCGACCGGCGTCTGGGGAATGGACGCAATGAACTCCACCGACTTGGGCGCCTGGAACGACCCCTTGCGCGCGGCAACCGCGGCGGTTAGTTCGGCCTCGGTCGCGCTCCGGCCGGGTTTCAGAACGACCAGCGCCTTCACGGCCTCGCCCCATCTCGCGTGCGGTACGCCAATGACGGCAACCTGCGACACCGCCGGATGCTCGCCGATGATGTCCTCGATTTCGCGCGGATAGATGTTGAAGCCGCCCGAGACGATCATGTCCTTGGTGCGGTCGACGATGCGCAGAAAGCCGTCCGGATCGCGCACCGCGACATCGCCCGTGTGGAGCCAGCCGCCACGGAAGACCTCTGCGGTCAACGCGGGGTCGCGATATCCGTCCATGACCAGGGGTCCCTGCACGCAGACCTCGCCGGGCTCGCCGTCAGCGACCGGACGGCACTCGGCATCCATCAGCTCGACCCGCACCCACGGGCTCGGCTTGCCGCAGCTGGCGAGGCGCCGCAGGTCGTTCACATCGTGGTCGGCCTTGCGGAAATAGGTGATGCACATCGGCGCCTCGGCCTGGCCGTAGAACTGCGCGAACACCGGACCGATCCGCCTGATCGCCTCCTGGAGACGCGCTGGTGAAATCGCCGAGGCGCCGTAGAAGACGGTTTCCAGGCTCGACAGGTCGAACTGGCCGAGGCGCGGGCAATCGAGCAGCGCATAGATCATCGTCGGCACGAGGAGCATGCAGTTTATGCGGTAGTCCTGTATCGCCTGCATGACCTTCACGGGTTCGAAGCCGTTGAGGACGAGCAATGTTCCGCCCCGCAGCAGTGCCGGGATGAACATGGCACCGCCCGCATGGCTCAGCGGAGCGCAGGTCAGACAATGCGGCGGATTGGGCCACTCCCACTCGGCCTGCATGATCTGGCCGGCGACGCTGGCGCTGAGCTGGGCGCTGGGAATCGCCTTGGGTCTTCCGGTCGTGCCTCCGGAATAGCCCAGGCGCATGATGTCGTGCGGGCCTGCGCGCGGCGCTGCCAGCCTCTGCGGCGTGAAGCGATCGGCCAACCGGAAGAGATCCTCGCCGAGCATGCTCGCGCCGAACGCCATCAGGCGGATTCCGGGCACTTCCCGGGCGATCTCGGCGGTGCGCTGCTCGAAGCGTTCGGCGTCGAAGATCAACACATTGACCTCCGCGTCCTCGATCACGTTCAGATGGTCGGCCAGACCGCTCAGGGGGTGGAGCGGTACATAGATGGCCGCCAGCATCTGCACCGCATGCGTCACGTGGAGGCATTCGGGTCGATTGGGTGAAAGGAGCGCGACGCGCGAACCGCGGCCGATCCCGAGGCTCTGCAGCGCCTGCACGAACTGGCTGGTGGCGTTGCGTACCTCGGTCGCCGTGAGCGTCGGCCCGTCCTTCAGGTGCAGCAGAGGCCGATCGCCGCCCTGATTCAGCGCATTGGCGAGGACCTCCGCCGTGTACAGCGGCCGATGCAGGTCACCGTCGTCGTCGAGCATGATGTCCCCGTCCCCGATCCGCCGTCACTCCGAAGTCACCGCTCTCAATGTTTGTCGGCGAGCTCCTTCTGCAGGATCTGCTGTCTGGCCGAGTCCTCGCGCGGCGGGATCGCAAACGCTCTTACGACGGCCGCCCGGTCGTCAACGACGCTGATCCGGCGCACACGCTCCAGATTGCCCCGGGTGTTCACGATCCAGACCGGACCGTTGGCAATGTTGTCGAGCCCCTGCTGCGCTACGTTTTCCGGCGGCTCGGCCACCGAGATATCCATGCCCAGCCGGGCCATCGCCGGAGTGGCGGTGTATCCGAGGTTGAGGTGCAGCACGTCGACGCCAAAGGCCGCGCATTCGGCCCAGAGCGCCTCGGTGAAGATCCGGCTGAACGCCTTGGACGCGGTGTAGGCGGCGAGCGTCGGGGAGCCCAGATATCCCCCAAGCGAACCCGCCAGGATGATGCCGCCCCGCCGCCGCTGGCACATCGCGGCACCGTAGTGCCGGGCGAAACTGACCTGCCCGAGGACGTTGATGGCGATCACCGCATCCGTCACGGCCGCCGGCAGTTCCACGAAGTTGCCGCGCGTATTGTTGGCGCCCGCGTTGTAGACGAGCAGTCCCACCTCGATGTCGTCGGTGACGGCGCGCACCGCGTCGAGTACCTTGGGTGTGCTGAGATCGGCGGACAGACTGCGCACCTCCGCACCGCCCGTCCGGAGCTCTGCGGCCAGTTCCTCGAGTGGTCCCGGCTTGCGCGCGACCAGCACCAGCTTGAATCCCGCCACGGCAAGCTTGCGGGCGAAAGCCGCGCCGACGCCCTCCGAGCCGCCGACGATCAACGCCCAGCGACCGTACTTTTCCAGGTTCATTGGCCCCCTCCTTCGCAGATCCGCTGGATCAGGAAATTCGTGCACCGCCCGCCACCCCGGGCGATGAGCCCGGAACCGGCTGGTCCAGCGCAATTCCGAGCTCCGCCATTTCACGCTCGGCCCAGAACAGCCGCCCCGTATATTCCATCGGGTGCTCGCAGGCGGCGAAATAGACCAGCATCCGCGCCGGGACCGTCATGGGAACCGCCACGCTGTCGTCCAGACCCGCGTTCTTCACCCGGATGGCCACGAGTTCGGTCGCAACGAGGCCCGGATGCATGCCGATGATGGCGATATTCATTTTCGCCAGCTCAGGTGCCAGGACATTGCCCAGTCGGTCCAGTGCGCGCTTGCTGGAATAATAGCCGGGTACGGCGAGGCTGAATTTGCCCACGGACTCCAGCTTGGGCGGCTCCTCGGGCAGCCGGAACACTTCCCCGCTCCCGGTACTCAGATTGACGATCCGTCCACCCCCACGCCGTTCCATGATCGGCACGACGCGCTGGATCAGCGTGAACGGGGCATGCAGGTTGACCGCGAACTGGTAGAGCCAGTCCTCGCGCGAGAGTTCGAGGAACGGGGTGTTCCAGATTGGGCCGTTGGTCGCCGCGGCATTGTTGATCAGGACATCGACCCCTCCGAAGCGATCGACCGCCGCGCCCACCAGGCGTTCGAGGTCTGCCTCCCTGGCCAGGTCGGTGGCCACGGCCAGGGCGCCGGCCCCCAGGGCCTGGATCTGCTGCAGCGTCTCGCCGAGCGTGCCAGGCACTGCGCTGTCCGGTTCAACCGTGCGCGCCGCCAGCACGACATTCGCGCCGCGCCGTGCAAAGTCCAGCGCCGCCTGCTTGCCGACACCCCTGCTGGCACCCGTGATGATCACCACCTTGCCGGCAAGGCTGAGTTCTCTCTGCCGTTCCATCCATGCGCTCCTTAAGGGACGTTCGGCGCCCTTACCGCGATCGGGTCGTTGGCCAGGCCCGGGGCATAATTCCATTATTGGAATACTTATTGCTGTACTTGGAATTATGTGGTTACCTGCGCCACCGCGTCAAATGTTTCCCGTGTTCAGGACGCAGTGGGAGTGCAGTTCGTGTCAGAGGGCTCCAATCCGACCGGGCGGGTGCTCGATGTGCTCAGTTTCCTGGCGGCACATCCCACCGAAACGTTCACGCTGACGGAAATCGCCAGACACCTGCGGCTCAGCAATGGCTCGGCTCACCGGGTGCTGACCACGATGAGCAAAGCCCAATTCCTCGCGCGCAACGACAAGCACCGCACCTATTCACTCGGAATGGCGCTGGTGGCCATTGGGCAGGCCGCAGTCGAAAAACATCGCGGCATCGAGGTCGCCCGGCGGGAAATCGCCCGGCTGGCCGTGGAACTGAACGTGCAGTGCAGCGCCAACGTGGTCGTCGACGACGATCTGCTCGTCGTGGTCAAGGAAGGTACGCCCCAATCCCACAAGGGCCTGACACGCGTCGGAGAGCGACGCCCCCTGGTCCCGCCCCTGGGCATGTGCCATGTGGCCTGGGGTGGTGAGCTGGCGATCCAGTCCTACGTCGCCAAGGTTGCCGGCCACATCGGCGAGGACCGGCGGAGGCATCTGCTCAATGCCTTTCCCCTGATCCGGCGCCGGGGCTATGCCATCGCGGCTTATGGACCCAGCACGCGCAATGCCCGCGAGGCCACGGTCCTGCCGATCGGGCAGCTGCGTGACGCGGCCTATTGGTCAGCCGTATACCGGCTGGTCAGAGAACTTTCCCTGGAGGAGATTCAGATCTTCAACATCAGGGAGGCGGGTCCGGACGGCATCAGCTACCTTTCAGCGCCGGTGTTTTCGCCAACCGGCGCCGTTTCCCTGCAGCTTGTCATCAGCGGCATGCCCAGGACCTTGAGCGCTGCAAAAATCGAGCGCTATGCGGACCGGCTTTGCGCCGCGGCCGCACTTATCACGAGCGAGACCCATGGCCGGATGCCCGCACCGTAGCGGCCCCCCTGTCGAGGGCAGTGAGCGCGCGGGCGGATCCCGGGCCGCCTGCCCGGAAGTCCTCAGCGCTTTACGGCGGGAGTCCATGCACGCCGCGCATGAGAGCTGGACAACACTCCTGCTTTGCTCCAACCTGATGCCAATAAGATAATCCAATAAAAGGGGAGGTAGCCGGGATGATCGGTCAATCAGGACGCTATACGGCAGCCACCGCCGCCTCGGCCGCCGACGGTTGGGCCATCGAGCGGCTAACCCCGCCCAGCCGGCTCTACAGCGCCAACGGGCTGCGCACCGGCGCGGACGGGCGCATCTATGTGGCGCAGGTGGCGGGCAGCCAGGTCAGCGCAATCGACGTCGACACCGGCGAGATCCAAACCATCAGCCCGATGGGCGGCGCGATCACAGGGCCTGATGATCTTGCCTTCGATGAGGACGGCAATCTCTACGTGACCGAGATCACCGAGAACCAGGTTCGGGTGCTGCGGCCGAACGGCAGCAGCGACGTCCTCGCGAGCCTGCGCGTGGCCAATCCCATCACCTACACCCAGGGCCGGCTGATCGCAGGTGAACTGGTCATGGGTGGGCGGATCGTGGAGATCGACCGCAACGGCGGTGCGCCGCGGGTGATCCTCGAGAATATCCCCATGGTCAACGCCTTCGACGTCGGGCCCGACGGCAAGCTCTATTTCCCTGCTCAGGCCGCCAACGAAATCTGGCGGGTCAGCCTGGAGGGAGGCAAGCCGGAAGTCGTGGCGAAGGACCTGGGCGTGCCGGATTCCGTCAAATTCCATCCCGACGGCTATATCGTGTCGACCCAGGTCTACAGCGGCCAGGTGCTCAAGATCGATCCGCGCACCGGCGAAAAGACGGTGCTGGCCGACATCGGGCCGGGTCTCGACAACGTCACCTTCGTCGGCAAGCGTATCTTTGTCTCCCACATCACCGGCTCGATCCATGAAATTGTCGCACCCGGCAGGGTGAAGGCGCTGGTGGACAAGGGCCTGGAGTGGCCGCTGGGCCTGGCCGTGGGCGCGAATGGGGAGTTGTTCGTCGCCGATGGCGGCTTCACCTACACGCTGCGTCCGGGCGGCAGCCTGGAGCTGATCGGCATGCTGTTCAGTCCCGGCTTTCCGGGTTGGGTGCGCGGCGCCGCGGCGGCCGGTGCGGGGACCTGGATCGTCACCACGGCGAACGGCGACGTGGCGAGCTGGCAGCCGGCGGCCAAGGAGCACAAGAAGCTCGCCAGCGGCTACGACCGCCTGATGGGCGTGGCGCTTGCGCCGGGGGGCGCGGTGATCTTCGCGGAGATGCCGACCGGCCGCGTGCTGTCGCTCGAGAGCGGCACCACGTCCGAGCTGGCGCGTGGGCTTGACCGACCGATGGGCATCGCCATCGGCCCAAACGGCGCCGTTTATGTCGCCGAAGCCGGCGCCGGCCGCGTCAGCCGCCTGGCGGGCGGCAGAGGCGAGACGGTGATCGACGGGCTCGGCGAACCGCAGGGCCTCGCGATCGCGGGGAACAGGTTGTATACGCTCGACGTCGGCACCAAGCAGCTCATTGAATCCGACCTCTCGGGTGGCGCTCGCCGCGTGATCGCATCCGACCTGCCGGTCGGCGCACCGCCCGGGGTGATCGCCAAGCAGCTCGGCGGCGTCGGCGACCTGTGCGGCCCGATGAACACCTTCTCGGGTCTCGCCGCCGGCGCCGACGGCACCCTTTACGTCGCCGGCGACGGCGAGGGCAGCGTGCTGGCCGTCCATGCCGTTTGACGGGCGGAGCGGGCGGCGCGCCGCGGCGCCGGAGTCATGCGATCACATTGGAGAGACCTGTGAGTAATGCCGTGCTGCAAGCCGACGCTGCGGGCGAGTCCGCGCCGCCGAATGATCCGCGTGCGCCCCGGATGGGGGCCATTGCCTGGCTGTCGCACAACGTCATCATTGGCAGCATCTTCGGGACCGCGGGGGTTCTGCTGATCCCGCTGCAGGAGCGCCTCCACGTCTCTCGCGGCCTGGCCTCGATCGGCGTGCCGATGGTCATCGCCGGTTCCGCGGTTCTCGCTTCGCTCGCCGGAGTACTCGCCGCCCGCTATCCCCTGCGCCGACTGATGGCGGCCTCGGGCGTCCTCCTGTCGCTGGCCTGGCTGATCCTCGCGTTCGCCCATTCATACTGGCTGTTCCTGCTTGCCTATGGCGTGCTTCTCGGCCCGGCGATGTCGGTCGGCGGTTCGGTCCTGCCGCCAACCCTGGTGACGCGCTGGTTCCAGCGCCACCGGGGTCTGGCGATCGGAATCGTACATCTGCCGATCGTCATCACCCTCATGCCGCTCGCGGCAAGCCTGGTGATTGGCCGATTCGGGGTGACGGCGCTGTTCCTCGCGCTTGCCGTCTTCGCTGCGGTAACGCTGATACCCGGCTCCCTGTCGATGATCGAATACCCGCCGGGCCACGATCCTCGCCTGTTTGCCAATGAGACCGCGGCAGAACGCAGCGCGCGCGGAGCCGCGTCCGCGGGGCCGATCTTTACCGTGCCCCAGCTGCTCCAGAATGCACGCTTCTGGCTGCTGGCGGTGGCCGTGGGGGCGGCCAATACGAGTTCGGTCACGCTCGGCACGCACTTGCCGGCGATGGGTGTTGCCTGGGGCTACAGCGCGACTTCCGCCGCGGCGCTGGCTTCGGTCATGTCGCTGGTGGGCATGGCCGGTTCAATCCTATTCGGTCTGGTGGCCGACAAGATCGGCGGGGCACGCGCCCTCGCCCTGATCGCCTTCGATGATGCGATTCTGTGGTCGCTGCTCCTGACGGACCTTCCTTACACCGCGCGGGCAGTCGTGGTCGGCCTCATCGGCATGCACGGCGCGGGCGCTATCCCGGCGATCAGCAAGGCCGCGGCCTCGGCATTTGGCGAAGCAAGCTTCAGCCGCGCCTTTGGTCTCGCCTCGACCGCTACGCTGCCGATCATGGTCGCTGCGGTGTTCGGCTTTGGCGTGATCTTCCAGAAGCAGGGCAGCTACGCCGCCGGCATGGTGGCGATGATCGTGTACTTCGTCACCGTCATTCCGCTCGCCCTGGTCGCCGCACGTCCAGGCACGGGCCGTTCCTAGTCCGGTACCGCCGGCTCCGGCTCCCGGACGCACGGGCAACGTTCGACGATGTCCCGGGATCTCACATTCATGGACAGCGCTCCCGTGGTGGCCAGGCAGTTGATCGGCATGACGCTGCTCGTCGATGGCGTGGGAGGCGTGATCGCGGAGACGGAAGCCTACGACGAATCGGAGGCGGCATCGCATGCTTATCGGGGGCCCACGCCGAGGACGGCGGTGCTCTTCGGGCCTCCCGGACACGCTTATGTCTATCTCTCCTACGGCATCCATTGGTGCCTGAACTTCGTGTGCCAGGAGGCGGGACACGGCGCAGGGGTCCTGATCCGGGCCTTGGAGCCGGTTGCAGGCGTTTCCCAAATGGTGGCACGCAGGCATCAGGCCGATGCCAGGCGGCTGTGTGCGGGCCCCGGCCGACTCTGCCAGGCGCTGGCGATAACGGGGCAGCTGAACGGCAGGCGTATCGACAGAAGGCCTTTTCAGCTGCTGCCGGCGCAGCGTAAGCCGGAGGTCGTGATCGGCACCAGAATCGGCATATCCAAGGCCACTTCGAAGCCCTGGAGGTTCGGCCTGCTGGGATCGCCCTTCCATAGCCGGCCGTTCCGATGACGCCCCCTATGGCATTGCGCACGACAAACGTCCCACACCGGGGCCGATGCCGTTGCGCCAGTGATATGTAATCCAGAGCCGTACTGCACACGGCCGACCCGCATTCAACTGCTCGCCTTCGCTTTGCCGACACGTTTCCCCATGGCTCTAAGGAGCATTCCGTGAAGATATGTCTTTACTACGCGCCGAGCGCCTGCTCGCTCGTGCCCTACGTCACGCTGACGGAGGCCGGCGCGGCCTTCGAGGTCCGCCCGGTGAATTTCTCGAAAGGACAGCATCTGAGTCCCGAGTTTCTGCGCCTCAATCCCAAGCACTCCGTGCCCGTGCTGCTGATCGATGGCGAGCCCCTGACGGAAAACGTCGCCATCCAGATCTGGATTGCCCGCAACTTTCCAGCCGCGCAGCTCCTACCGCCCGAGCCGCTGGCCGAGATCCGGGCCATCGCCTTCCTTGCCTGGTGTGCCGCTGGCATCCATCCGCGACTGACCCCCAACCTCATACCACAGCGCTTCTGCGATATGCCCGGCTCGGAGGAGAGCGTGCGACGCTGCGCCCGGAAACTGCTGTGCGAGAATTTTGCCATCGCCGAGTCCACACTGGCGGACGGTCGCGACTGGTTCTTCGAGAAATTCACCGCTGCTGACGCGTATTTCTACTGGTGTTTCCGCCGCGCCCAGCAATTCACGATTGACCTGACTGCTTTCCCGCAGTGCGCGGCCCATGGCCAACGCATGGTCCAACGCCCAAGCGTGCAGCGGCTGCTGGCTTTTGAACAGTCGGTACTGGCGCAATTCGCCGCGGCCTGAACCTCACGCCGCGTGGCTTATCGATCCCGCGTCGGCGTGGGTGAGCCTCACCTAGGACGCGCACAAGATGCTGCATTTTCGCTACGTTCCCGGAGTGCCCAACCGACCGAAGGATCTTGGCGTTGGCCTGGTGAAGGCGATTCGCAGACCGGCGGGAATTTGGAGAGCTTGCGACGTGCCATCCCATTGCCATTGAGGTCGGCAAATCAACATCACGCTTCCCCAGCGCATCCTGAGGGCGGTCGATGCCCATGCAAATCGGAGCGGCGAAGCGCGCCGGGGCTTTCCGGCCAGCGCCGCTGGCGACGCCATGCGGAAGCCTACGGCTGGGCGGCCTTACGTATTGCGGTCCGCAACCCGACCAATGGGTGGCAAGTCTTCCAGGAGCGGGTCAGCGGATTGTTGCGACATTGCCATATGATGGAATTTTTAGGTCCCACTTCACTGAGAGACCGGTATATTCAGCGTATCCGGTAATCAGGTCAGGGGCTGGGTTTCCACAATATGGCATCCATGGAAGCCAGACAGCCGCTGCAGAACCGAACCCGCATCCGGCAGGCCGCTACCGGCGGTGCCCAGGCGATACGCCGGGCCATCGATATCGTGCGCGTGGTGGCACAAATACAAAGATCGGGAGCCACCTTGAGCCGTGTGGCGCGGGCTTCCGGCCTGACGACATCGACAACCTTCAGAATCCTGCGCTCACTGACCGAAGAGCGCCTGCTCCGCTACGCGGCGGACGACCGCTGTTATTTTGTCGGGCCGCTGGCTTTCGAACTGGGCCTGGCGGTAACGGCCGATGCCGAAGCGCGCATGAGCTGGCGCGACGCGGTCGATCACATTGCAGCGCAGACGCGCCTGACCACGTACCTGATGGCACGCTCCGACAAGGACGCGGTCTGCCTGCTGTGCGTGCAAGGCACCACAGCCCTGCGGGCAATGCCTGTGGAGGTTGGCCAACGGTTGCCACTCGGCATCGGGGCGGGCAGCCTGGCGATCCTGGCCACGCTCGAAGACCAGGAGGTTCGACGCGTCGTGGCCAGCCAGGAATCGAGGTTCGACCTGTTCCCGGGCGGACGTTCGCGCGCGCAAGGCATTTTGAAGGGGGTCGAGCTTGCCCGGCAGCGCGGCTTTGCCGTCAGCAACGGCACCGTGGTTTCCGGGGTCACGGGCGTGGGTGTCGCCATATTCCCGGATCCGGGCGCGGCCCAGCTGGCTCTCAGTGTTTCTGCCGTGGCCAACGACATCGATCCCAAAGAGGCAAAGAAGATCGCAGCGATCATCGCTGCGGCCATACAAGGCCATCGGCCCGTGAACCGCAATGTCCGGCAGGGTGAAAATCCCATGAATTCTCTGCCCGACAACCGGTTGAGCGCTCGTTGAGGTGCAGCCCTGCCGTGCTGTGCCTGGCCCTACACTTGATACGCAGAAAATGTCCAGCCTGCTTCGCTCGGGGCTGCTCACCTTCCAACCATAAAAGCGGGGAAAGCATATGGCGCGCATCAATATTTCCGGTCTTGGCATCGAGTATGACTTGTTGGGCAAGCCCGGTGCCCCGGCGATTGCGATAACGCCGGGTGGACGCTTTGGCAAAGACAGCCCCGGCGTGCATGAACTCGGCGAGGCGCTTGCCGGCGGTGGCCGGCGGGTTCTGTTGTGGGATCGCCCCAATTGTGCGGCATCCGACATTTCCTATGACGCTCCCAATGAGTCGGAACTTCAGGCGCGCACGCTGATTCAGCTGATTCGCAAACTGGACCTGGGCCCGACCGCTCTGGCTGGCGGCTCCGCAGGGTCGCGCGCATCCCTGATCGCCGCAGCCCGGGATCCGGGCATTGTTTCCCACCTGCTGCAATGGTGGATTAGCGGCGGCACGGTCAGCCTGCTGATGCTTGGCGCCTCCTATGCCTGCGAGTCCGCTGTTGCCGCAAGCATGGGGGGAATGGCCGCGGTAGCGGCATTGCCCAATTGGGCTGAACAGATCAGGTGTAACCCGCGCAGCCGGGAAACCATCCTCAAGCAGGATCCCGACACTTTCATCGCCACCATGGAGCGCTGGGCATCGGCCTTCATCCCGTCGCCAACCTCACCCGTACCCGGCATGACACCGGAGGATTTCAAGCGGCTGACCATGCCCGTGCTGATCTTTCGGGGCAGTGCCAGAGACCTCTTCCATCCGGCCCAGACCAGCGAATGGGTGCACGAGCTGATTCCGCATTCCGTACTGGTCGATGCGCCCTGGCCCGATGACGCGTTTCTCAAACGCATGATGGATGCCAACGTTTCCGGCAGCGGACATTTCCTGGACTGGCCCCTGCTGGCGCCGGCCATACTGGATTTCACGAGCCGCTGACACGACACCCATGAGCGGAAGCGCCGCCAGGCCGGCTGCCGCATCAGGGCACGCTCGCGATGGCCTGCCCCGGCCCCGCCGGTACATCGCCATCGCTGCAGTCTCGCTGGGCACCATACTGACGACCGCGGACGGGTCCATCGTCAACGTTGCCCTGCCCACGCTCGCGCGGGACCTGCATGTGCAGGCTGCGTCGGCGGTTCTGGTCGTCACGATCTATCAGCTGGTGCTTATGACGGCCATGCTGCCCTGCTCCGCCCTCAGCGACCGCTTTGGCCATCGCGCCACCTACCAGTACGGGCAGATGTTGTTCGTCGCCGCGACTCTGCTGTGCTTCTTTGCGCGCAGCCTGCCCTTTCTTGTGGTCGTGCGGGGCATCCAGGCGCTGGGTGCGGCAGCGGCGATGAGCGTGAGCTCGGCGATGCTCCGCTCCATCTACCCCTCTGCGCAGCTCGGTCGCGGTCTCGGATTCAACACCGTCATCGCCGCCTCAGCGGCCTCGCTGGCACCTACCGCAGGGGGCGCCCTGCTTGCCGTGGCACATTGGCCCTGGCTGTTTGCCATGGTGGTGCCATTCGGCATCTTCTCGATCCTGATCGGACGCCAATCCCTGCCTGAAGGCACCCGGCACAGCAACCCCTTCGACGTCCTGGGCGCCACGATGTGCGCGGCCACGTTCGGCCTCGTGATTTCAGGACTGGAAAGCGCGGTGCACGGTGACTCGCCGGTCGTTTCCGCGGCACTGGTGGCGTCGGGTGTCGTGATCGGCAGCTATTTCGTGCGTCGCGAACTCGGTCAGGCCCGGCCCATCCTGCCGGTCGATCTGCTACGCCTGCGCAGAGTGGCGCTGCCCTGTGCGGGATCACTGGCTGCGTATTGCGGCATGATGATCGTAACGGTGACCTTGCCGTTCCGGCTGCAGCAGCAGTTTCATTTCACGCCGGCCTCCGCCGGCCTTGTGCTGGCGCCGCTGCCGCTGGTAAGCCTGATCGTAGCTCCCACATCGGGCCTGCTTTCCGATCGCTGGCCGGCGGGAATGCTGGGCGCCATCGGCATGAGCATTGCTGCAGCAGGGATGATCAGCGTGGCCTTTCTGCCGGTCGCGCCGGACCATTCCGACATTGCCTGGCGTGTGGCCGTGTGTGGCCTTGGAACCGGCATGTTCTTCTCACCCAATGCACGGCAGGTCGTTGCGGCGGCGCCCCTGGAACGCGCGGCCGCGGCGGGCGCCCTGTTCACCTCGATCCGCGGAGCAGGGCAGACATTCGGTGCCACCACCGTGGCCGCGCTGCTGGCGGCCGGACTGGGCGTCAGTACGGCGCCTCCACTCATCGCCGCCGGGCTCGCCGTGGTGGCCGGACTGTGCAGCGCGGCCACGCTGTTTGTCGCACGCAGCCGCCGCGGCTGAATCCGACCGCCTCCTCAGTGCCCCGCATGCAATCCGCCACTGATCGGCTGATTCCTTATCACAATGCGGCAATGGGCTCACATTCCTGTTGCCCACCGCCGGGAGATGCACCAAGCTCCTTGTCGAATCTGCACGCACTCTTGCCAGCATCCGGAAACCAGGACAAGCACGTGGATTTTCACTGGACCGCGGAACAGGAGGCCACTCGCCGCAAGGTACGCACCTTCCTCGACAAGCACCTGCCCAGCGATTGGGACGAAATCGCGGCGCTCGGTCCGGGCTCGGAGGCAGTGACCGGCTTTTCGCGGCGCTTCTGTCCCCGACTCGATGAAGAGGGTCTGCTCGTACCGCATTGGCCCGCCGAGCATGGTGGCGCCGACGCGTCTGCATGGGAGCACTTCATCATCGGTGAACTGATGTGGGAGTCGGGAGAGCCGCGCGGACCGCAGTATTACAATGTCAACTGGATCGGTCCGACGATCATGAGGTTCGGCACGCCCGAACAAAAGCAGTATCACCTGGCCCGAATGCGCCGCGGCGATGTCATCTGGTGTCAGGGATTCTCCGAGCCCTCGGGTGGCTCCGATCTCGCGGCACTGCGCACGCGGGCTGAGCGCAAGGGTGACAGCTACCACGTAAATGGCTCAAAGATCTGGACTTCCTACGCGCGTCAGGCCGAGTTCTGCCTTCTGCTGGCCCGGACCGGTGTCGAACGACGGGCCATCTCCGTGTTCCTGCTACCCATGGATCGAGCGGGAATCACCGTCCGCCCAATCTCTAGCGTGGTCGGTGACGGCGACCTGCACGAAGTATTTCTCGACGACGTCGAGGTCCGGGACTCCGAGCGGCTCGGCGCGGAGGGCAAGGGCTGGGAGGTGGTGCGCTACGCGCTCAACTTCGAACGGGTGGGCATACCGCGTTACGCGCTGGGATTGCGGACCTTGCATCGCGCCGTGGCCGCGCTGCGCAGGAGCGGGCAGTTCAGTGAAGTCGCCCGAAACGCCGCTGCCGTGGCCTACGCGGCCTGCGAAGCCGCCAAACTCATGGTCTACGAGGTGGTCGACGGCCGTTCGAAGGATGGCCCGTCGACCGGCACGACCAGCATGGCGCGTTACGCCATCGTGATGGCCGAGCGCCAGGTTGCGGATTTCGTGCTGGACTGGACACCTGAACTGTTCGCCTCCAATGAGGATCTGATGGTGGCGACGCATCACAAGCGCGCCATTGCGGCCGGTATTGCCGTCGGCGCCGCCGAGATCCAGCTCAACCTGATTGCACGCGACGTACTGGGGCTGGGGATCGCCTGTGAATCTTGACCTGACCTCTGAGCAACGTCTGCTCGTGACGTCAGTGGCAGCGCTGCTGGATCGTTTCAGGAGTCCGGGCGGCGGCGCACACGGCTATGTCGACTACAGCCCGGGCCTCCAGGCGGAACTGAGGAAGAGCGGGTTTCTCGAGGTGGCCAGCCAGGCTGACTGCGGCCTGCTGGAAGCCGCCCTTCTGATCGAAGAGATCGCCAGTCGTCCCGTGAGCGTCGAGGCGGCGGCCACGGCCCTGCTCACGCCGCTGATTGGCCGCTGCTCGCCTCCCACAGCCCTGGCCTGGGCGCTCAACAGACCGGTGCGCTATCTCAGCCATGCCGAGGTGTTATGCCTGATTCAGGACGACGACGTGCTGGTTGGAACGCCATCGCCCGAAGACGTCACCGCCATTGACGGCGTCGTCGCCTACCCCCTTGCCGTCCTGAGGACCGTGCCCAGGGATGCCGTTCGCTTCACGGGAGCGGTGGCCGCAGCCATTCGACGCCGGGCGCGGATAGGCATAGCGGCCGAGGCGGCCGGCCTGATGCGCGGCGCCCTGCAAACAACCACGCAGTACGTCAAGGAGCGGCGGCAGTTCGGCCAGCCGCTCGCGCACTTTCAAGCCATCCAGCATCGCCTTGCTGAAGATGCCCAGCTCGTCCATGCCTGCCGGCTGCTGGCATTCCGCGCGGCGTACGAAGACGACGAGCGGCACGCGGCGCTGGCCTGCCTGTATGCGCAGGAGGCCATGCGAAAGCTCATCTATGACTGTCATCAGTTTTCGGGAGCCATCGGCCTGACGCTCGAGTACCCGCTCCACCTGTGGACCTATCGGCTGAAATTCCTGCAGGGGGAGGCCGGCGGCCGGGGCCGGCAGGCGGAACTGCTCGCTCAGCAGCTCTGGAGCTAGAGCCGGCGGGCGTGGCCAGACAATTCAAGGAGTAATGGGAATGACGCCATTCAAGGTACGCCCCCTGAGAGATGACCTGCCCTTCGGATCCCGCATCTCGGGTGTCAATCTCAATTCCCTTAAGGACGAGAATGTCCGCGGGCAGATCAAGGACACCTTCGAAACCCGCGGTCTGATGGTTTTCGAAGACATGGAACCGAGCAATGAACTGCAAGTGGCAGTCAGCGACATCTTCGGTCCGCTGCAGGATCACGCCATGCAGGGCATACGGCGCGTGGACCAGGACTCGATGCTGGGCGTCGTCGACCTCGACTATAAGTCGAACATCTTCGAAGTCGATGGGACGCCGCTGAACGGCTTCGTGCCCTGGCATTTTGATGCCTGCTATACGGCCGAGCTCAATCGCGGCGGCGTGCTTCGCGGCATCGACATCCCTCCCGAAGGCGGCTTGACCGGCTTCGCCGACGGCATTCAGCTCTACGACGCAATCTCGCCCGAGTTACGTACCCGGTTCGTCGGCAGGAAGATCATTTATCATGCCGGACTCATGTTCCATAAGCAGCGCTTCGGCAGGCCAGCGCAGTACCGGACGATCAGCCTGAGCGAAGCTACCGCGAAGCTCCTCAAGGATTCCGAGACCGCGACGCGGTCCGTCCATCCGGTGATCTGGCAACGACCGACGGGTGAGTACGTACTCCACCTATCGCCCTGGCAGGCGGCGGGCATACAGGGCCAGGAGAGCGCCGCGGGCGATGCGCTGCTCGAGGCGCTCTGCCAGGAGATGTACGCCAAAATGAAGCCCTACTACCACCAATGGAAGTCCACGGACATGATCGCCTGGGACAACTGGCGCTTCATTCATTCGGTGAGCGGCAATAATCCGAAGTATCAGCGGCGCATGTTCCGGACCACCATCAAAGGGGACTATGGCCTTGGATGCTTCGAAAATGACGTCGGTAATAGATCCTTGCAGATTTCCGTCTGACGTATGCAAGTCGCTTGCGCGATGAGGCGCAGACGGCTTCGCGGCCTCGAACTGCATCGCGGAACGCCGGGCTCACCCTGGTGTTGCAGCTGTTCGCATCACAGATCTCGAGGGAAGGCGTTATGAAATATCAAAGGTTGGCGACTCGCAGTCGCTCTGGAGTGCGGCTTTGGATTGCTGCGTGGGGCCTGCTTGCGGCACCGGGGGCCATGGCCTCCTGCCGCGTGTCGGATTTCACGACACGCCCGTTGTCGTCCCTGAACGAGGTCCAGCGCCTGTCATTTGTCCGCCAGATGACCCAGGCGGAGTACGACTGGCTGAAGCGGTCGCCCTCCGGCGACGCGAATTACGAGCCCCTCATTGTGCAAAGCGCAGACCGTGCGTCGGCCAGGAAGGCGGCGCAGGCGAAACTCGATGGCCTGCACATGCCGAACGTCAACGACTACGCGACGATCTGGGCGAGCGATGCGCTGGATGACGAGCAGCTGCGAAACTTCGTCGCTTGTTCATCGAATCGGCGGCCGGGCATCGTATTCGCCGGTCGGTCGGCCGGTCCGGCGACCTTCAGCCTGAGCTTTGCGCATCTCACCCCGATTGGCATTGAAAAAATCCGGCTGCGTCTCGTGGCGTCCCGCAACATTGCGAACATCGATCAATTCGAGGCATTCCTCGATAAGCTCGGCGAAAAGGATCAGTACGCCGCGCAGACATTTCCACTGACCCTGTCGAGGCCGAGCGAGGGGGCGGTCGTGGTGCTGAGAGCGGGCTGGGAAACGCCGCTTTTTGTGTACATCCCCGCCTATCCCTGGCCGGATGTGCATTAGCGGCGCGGCCATCCTCCCAGGACGGCGCCTCAGCTCGACTCTCAACTGACCTCGCATTGAACAGGCACAGGAATCCATCCATGCGTACCCAGACTCTCCTGATGATCGTGCTGATTGCGGGTGCCGGCGGCGCGTACAGCACCCACGCGGAATCGGCCGGTTCGTTCCGCGACTGCGCCCAATGCTCCGAGATGGTATGGGTGCCACCGGGCCATTTTCTGATGGGCGCCTCGCTGGCCGAGGAAATTCGGCAAGGCATGCCGGAGCCCGGACGCGGCCGGGCGTTGCCGCAGCACCAGGTGTACTTCAAGCAGCGTTTTGCCATGGGGAAATACCCGGTAACCCGCGGCCAGTTTCGGGCCTTTGTGGAGGACACCGGATTCCAGCAACAGTCCTGTACCGTTCAATATCGACAGGACGGCCATATGGTGTACGAGAATGCGCGCGGCTACTCCTGGCGCGATCCGAGCTTTCCGCAGACGGATCAGCACCCGGTGGTCTGCGTCAGCTGGGATGACGCCATGGCCTATGTGGCGTGGCTGAGCCGGAAGACCGGTCACCACTATGCCCTGCCCAGCGAAGCGCAGTACGAATATGCGGCCCGCGCCGGAACGACGACGTCCTTCTTCTGGGGAGACAACCGCGACGCACAGGCTTGCCGGTACGCGAACCTCCCGGATTGGGACCAGGGCCGTGCCATGGGCGAAGTGCCGATGGGTCCGGATTATCGATTTCAGTGTTCCGACGGTTATGCCTATACCTCGCCGGTCGGCACGTATCGCCCCAACGCCTTCGGTCTCTATGACATGTTCGGCAACATCTGGGAGTGGGTCGCCGATTGCTGGAACCCGAATTACGAGGGCGCACCCACCGACGGCTCCACCTGGTTGGCGGGCGACTGCGACGGGCACCCGAGCCGTGGCGGATCCTATGGGAACGCGGTCTTTGCCGCCTACGCCGGGATTCGCGTCCAGAGGGACGCCGACTACCAGGGGCACAGTTGGGGCTTTCGGGTGGTCAGGCTGGACTGACTATCCAGGCATTTACCGACCGCCAGCGCCGCCATCGAAGAGACTCGGAGGCGGCCGCCGATGCAACTTTCGACCCCATTTCCAATCTGGAGAAAACGATGCGCAGGATGATTTCTCAGGGGAACGGCGTTCCAACCATGACGCCGCAGCATCACACCAACAGCCAGGTGAAGACTCGCTTTGTGGAGGCGCTGTTTGCCAACGATTGGCAAGCCATGGCTCCGTTCGTACACCCGGACTTTGAACTGCGAGAACCGGCAGCTTTGCCTTATGGGGGTGTCTACAAGGGGCTCGACGGATTCAGGAAATGCTGGGAACTCATTCCCCAGAGCGGACACGTCACCGAATACCTCAACACGCTGCGCTGCTATTTCACTGAAGACCCCAACAGCATCATCGTCGAGCTGGAAACGCGCGGCACCAACACCAAGACGGGCAGGAAATTTGCAGGCAAGGTGATGGAGCAATTCGAGTTTCGCGACGGCAGGATCGTCGCGATCTCGCTGTTCTGGTTCAATATCTAGCCCGGATAATTCGCGAACGCGCGCGAATTCCTGAAAGGCAAAAGCCCCTTTTGTGATAGAAATGGCTTTACCACAAGCACTTCTCTCACATCAGA
>Ga0209698_10002532_pt1 | contig 20657 bp, 18 predicted proteins | sample LitLauG_LLR_2012_FD_187203 | JGI IMG/M metagenome (GOLD analysis project Ga0209698, IMG submission 187203) | Freshwater sediment microbial communities from Pennsylvania, USA - Little Laurel Run_MetaG_LLR_2012 (SPAdes) (version 2) | ecosystem: Environmental > Aquatic > Freshwater > Creek >...
CGGCGCCAAAGGCCTGGAGTTTTCGCATGTGTTTGTGCTGCGCGTGAACAAAAACAAGTTTCCGCAGCCGGAACGCGCTCACGTGTTCGAATTCCCTGCGCGGCTTATGAAAGAAGGCGCTCCCGAGGTTCATTTTCACCATCAAGAAGAGCGGCGGCTGTACTACGTGGCGCTGACACGAGCGCAGGACCGTTTGACCATTACTTCGCTGGCGGAAAGGAAAGCGAAAGTGCCACCGTTCATCGAGGACATTTTGATGGATCCGCGGCTGAAGCGGCGCGATGTGCTGCAACTGGCCCCGAAGGTTGCGCCAGCGGTCGAAGTACCAGACGGGAGCGAAGATGGAGTGGCGCAGGAGTCACTCTTTGCACCATTGGGCCGCGCCAAGGTTTTCTCGCGCATCGCGCAATGGGCGAAGACGTTTCATCCGCCGTCGCCGGAACCACTGCAGCTGCATCCTTCCGCAGTGCAAAGCTACCGGACTTGCCCGCAAAAGTACCTGTTCTCGTCGTTGTGGTCCTTACAGGAAGGTCCGAAGGCCACGCTGACATTTGGGCGCGTGATACATGGCACGATCCGGCGGATGATGGCGGAGTTCAAGAAAGGCAACCGCCTGCCTTTCGACGAAGTGCAGCGGATTTACGAGATGGAATGGTCCCGCGTGGGATTTGAAGACGAATATCAGGAGGGGGAGTACAAGAAGGATGGGTTGGAGCAACTGCGCGGCTTTCACCAAGCGGTGGCGGAGCAGCCGTTGCTGGTGCTGGAATTGGAGAAGAATTTCGAGTTGCCGGTAGAAAACAACGTCATTCTGAAAGGGCGCATCGACCAGGTGAATTCGCTGGGACGAAACGATGTAGAGATCGTGGATTACAAGACGGGCAAGGCAAAGAAGGATGCGGATGCAAAGAAAGACCTGCAATTGAGCATTTATGCGATCGCGGCGAAGGAGATTTTTGAGTGGAATCCGGTGCGCTTGGTTTTCCACTACTTGCAGGACAACCAGCGGCAAGAAACGACTCGAGATGCAAAACAGCTCGATGAGGCGCTGCGTTTGGTCCAGGAAACGGCGGCGGATATTCGCGCTGGGGAATTTCCTGCGAAGCCGGGATTTATCTGCCGCAATTGTGCTTACAAGCCGATTTGCCCGGCACATGAAGAAGCGCTGAGCGCTTCTTAGAGATTCTCCAAAATTGCCTCGCAGGAAGTGCAACGGGAGGTCCACGGTGAACCGCAAAAATGTTTACTTGATTCTGTGCATCCTTGGCGCCGCGATTCCTTACTCACAATTCGTGCCGTGGGTAATGGAAAACGGGTTGCACCTCGGCCTGCTCGTTCGTCAGCTCTTCGTCAACCGCATTAGCGGCTTCTTCGGGCTGGATGTTCTCGTCTCGTCCGTTGTGCTACTCGTGTTTATGCGCCTGGAGGGCAAGGTGGCGCGCGTGCGGTTTCGTTGGATGCCGATTGTCGGATTGTGTGCGGTGGGAGTTAGCCTGGCGTTGCCGCTTTTTCTGTATCTTCGCGAGCATGCGCAGGAAGAAAATCAGGAATCCGTTCAGCGCGGCGCGGCGCCGGCGAAGTAACCTTCACGGGCGAGGATGGTCAGGCCTTCGCGTTTCACGCGCACCTCAACGGAATGGTACTCTGCGCCACGGTCGGTTCCACTGGGGGCATAGGCCAGAGTGTACTGGTTGCGCGCCTCTTCCGTAACACGGGCGTAGAGTTCCTCCATCGCGCGGCTCTTCATCCCGTAATAGACGTCGCCGCCAGTGTCGTGAGCGTATTTGGAAAGGCGTTCAAATCGACGCTCGAAATAAGCGCTGCCGACGCCGACGCCATAAACGCCGATGTTATAACGCAGGAGTTCTTTCAGCACGGTGTCGTACTTGTTGACATTGAATTTTGGGCCGTTGACGCCATCGGAAATCAGGAAAATTATTTTTCGGCGCTGGCGTTCCGGGTCGCGATCCTTCAGCAACTGCGCGGCGTTGTACACGGCATCATCCAAGGCCTTGGTCGGCTGGCCTTTGATGTTGGTCAAGCCTCCGGCAATGTTTGGCGCATCTCCCATAGCGGAGTGCCCGTTGATGGAAGGCCCGTTTCCGACGGCGGGGCTGGAAGATGATACGGAGGGCTCATCGTCCAAGCGGGTGCGCTTCAACTCGGTAAGAAGTTTATCCGGGTCGCTGATGAAGCCTTTACCTTCGTGGAAAAACTGATCAAACCGGCAGACGAAAGCCTCATCAGTCAAACTCAGGCCGGCAACCACGGCGCGCAAGCTGTCGGTGACCTGCTTGGCATCTTTCGATTTCAAGTCGTTATCGACCAGCAGGATCATCGAAATGGGCGCAGGATCGGCCGCGAAATGAAGAATTCTCTGCTCGACGTTGTCCTCGAAAATACGAAACTCGTCGCGCCGGAGGTCGGCGATCAGCCTGCCAGACCTGTCCTTTACGGTGACGGGCACCACCACTTCGTTGACCTTGAAGACAATTTTGCCTTGGCCACTCTGTGGAGGCGGCGCCGGAGGGCTTTGTTGCGGGGAGGCAGGGGCGGAGCCCTGTTGTGGCCCTTGCGCGCCAAGCTGGGTGAGCAGGGCAGCCAGTAGTATCGCGAAAAACACGGCAAGGATTATTCGTAGACTTTTCATGGGCCTCAAGCCAAACTTCTAGGTGAAATTATCCGCGCGGGTGATTTCGGCCACGCATCCATCGCACCGCTTCGCGGCATCCTACAAGACGGCAACACCCCGCGGAGCTTTCCGGTCGGGCATCTCTCGCAGAGGAAAGTATACATGCAATCGATGCACAAGCTTTTGATGCAATGTGTGACCGCAACGGTTGCGGTGAGTTTGGCCATTCCGGCGATGACTCAGGAGCCGACGGTGCAAGGCGGCACCATTAAATCGCAGGTAAGCCTGGTGAACCTGTTTGCAACGGTGCGCGACAAGAACAAGAGGATTGTGCCCAACCTCAAGCAGGAAGACTTCCGGATTTCCGAGGACAATCAGGACCAGAAGATCGCATTTTTCTCGAAGGAAGTAGCACTGCCGATTACGCTGGCCCTGCTGCTGGATACCTCCGGCAGCGAGCAGGACATGCTCAGCGGCATTCAAGATGCGGGCAGCCAGTTCATTTCGCGGATCATTCGCAAGGGCGATGAAGCGCTGGTGATGTCGTTCGATTCCAATGTCGATCTGCTGTCGGATTTCACGGACGAGAAAACGCAACTGGAACGCGCCATCCATAAAACCAGGATCAACATTCCGGATCAGGGTGCCAGAGTAGGAAATCCGGGGCCGGTCGGTTCACGGCAAATCACGGGGACCGCACTCTATGACGCGATTTACCTGGCGTGCGGTGAAAAGCTCGCGACGGAGGCAGGGCGCAAAACGGTTGTCATTGTTACGGATGCGCAGGACGAGGGCAGCAAGGTGCGGCTAGAAGAGGCAATCGAAGCGGCCCAGAGGACGGACACCGTCATTCATATCCTGCTCGTGGCGGACCCACGATTTGGCGGCAACTCCGGTGTCGCGCACAAACTCGCGGAAGAGACCGGCGGGCGCATGATTTCGGTCCGCTCGGAGAAAAAACTGATGGAAGCGTTTGATGAGATCTCCGAAGAGCTGCGCAGCCAATACACGCTGGGCTACTATCCGACGAACGCAGCGCAGGACGGAAAATTCCGCAAACTGAAGGTCGAAACGGCCGACCACGACCTGAAGGTCCTCGCCCGCAAAGGCTACTACGCGCCGAAAGGGTAGGCGTTCCAAAGTATTGGGCGGCAACGTCGAACGCACCCCTGCCGAATCAGGATTAGGTAAGGTCCCGCAACAACCCAATCGAGGCGCAAGGCAACTGAAATAATTCTCGATTAATGATGTTCGCAGCAACCACCTGCGGTGTCGGTCGTCTTAGCGGGCTGCACGTATTCGGCCTGCGCGTCTACCTTGTATGCAGCGTCATATTTGTCGTGGTGGCGGACCCAGGCCATGCCGTGCTTTAGTTCGGCCTCGTCGCGACCCTTTGGGGTAATGTCCAGCCAGTTGTAGGCCCCGATGAGAATGTCCAGCCCGCGCGCGTAACTCGAATAGGTGTGGAAGATGTTGCCGGCGGCATCCTTGTAGAAAACGCTGGTGCCGGGCCGCTCTTCGCTTGGAAATTTCTGCATGCTGTAGTTGTAGTAGACCTCACCCTTTTCCAACTCCTCTTTCGTCATGGACACCTGGTAGTCATAGTTGAAGTCCGTGCCGTTCGACGAGACCCAGTGGAATCGCCAGCCCATGCGCTTCTTAAAGGCCTCGATTTGCGACCACGGGGCGCGCGAAACCACGGCCAGACGCACGTCGCGCGCCGCCAAGTGCACCACGCTGCCATCGATATGATCGGAAATGAAGGAGCAGCTTGGGCAGCCTTCCTTCCAATCCGGGCCGAGCATGAAGTGATAGACAATCAATTGGCTTCGGCCGCCGAACAGGTCGGCGAGCGCCTCCTTCCCTTTCGGGCCATCGAACGCGTAAGTCTTCTCCACTTTTTCCCAAGGCATTTCACGGCGTTGCTGGCTCAGTTGGTCGCGCAGTCGCGAGAATTCCTTCTCTTTCTTCAGTAGCTCTTTTCGCGCGGCAAGCCATTCCGCCGGCGACACCACTTTCGATTGTTCCATCGCACTCTTTGTCATGGTTGATTCACCCTTCATCGTGATTCGCTCTAACGAAAACACCTGAAGACCCGGGACTCTCAGACAAGCATTGCGTGCGGCGAATGCGGGAAGCTTGTGTCGCCGTGCTCCTCAAGCCCCCGCATTCACCGGCCATCCACCAAAAACAGCCAAGTTCCACACGCGAGTTCTAGCCGGCAGCGGCCTGCGCCTTGGATGCCTGCGTTGCTTGCTGCATCTGGGCCATCATCTTGCGGATGGCTTCGTTGGAACCAGGATTGCGCTTCTCGCGCCAAGCCTCGAAGCGCGTGCACTGTCCTTCGAGGTTCGAGAGGAACTTCGGACTGCTGAACATCGCGCGCCACGCTGCCAACACGGGCTTCGCTTGTTCAAGCGCGACCCATTGCTCCCCGCTATTTTCGAAGAAGAACTCTTCGTCAATCAGTCCGCGGTTGACGATGCTAGCCACCATTTCCCAGTAACTCAGCACCATGCGCATGTACGCATTGCCCTGGCTGCCGGGGGGACACACACGCATCACGTCCTCCACGCTGTTCACGTGGAAGTTGGCCGAGAACCACTCCCGTGCTTCGCGCAACTTCGGCTCGCGTCGTTCCTCGTACAACCGAAGCATCAGGTTTACTTGCTCGTTCGTTACTTCTCCCATGTTTCCTCCTTTTGAGTTTGGTTCTGAATTGTTTTTCTTGAGCCCTTCCTGGAATCGAGTTTTTTCATCACGACCGCCGTCAGCCCGCCCGTGGACATCACGCCAGCGATCATCATGGCTACACTTGCCAAGCATCCTGGACACATAAACGCTCTCCTTCCCGCACGACGAGATCAGTGCGATCGAGCTGCCTCCGCCCTCTTGCGCACGCCCTCGTTCATGTAACCCCATCCTTTGGAGACACCCGCGCGGTGCTCGTCAGAAATCATTCCTAAGGCGGAGTGCCGGAATTTGATGATCGTTAGGCCGTTCGCCTCGCTCAGGCGGTACTGCACATTGGAGACAACCGGATAGGACATAAACAACGGCCCCGCAAATTCGAGCAGAGTCGGCCGCTTGATGGCTTGCACCACCGCCCAGAAGTGGCCGTTGTTGTCGCCCAGGTCGCGGAACCATCTGCCGCCCGGCCACGCCTCCAGCTTCATCGGCATGGGCCCGATATTGGGGCCTTCGTTGCACGGCCCCAGTTGCTCGAGCAGCGCGGCGAACGTCGTATCCAGCGGCGCGCGCACGTGGATCTCCTCCGTGATGTTTAACGTCAAGTCTTCAATTTTTATTCCGGTCGAAATCATCTTTCCTCCCTGAAATGAATTCTGGGGCACTGTCGTTAGGCGGATTGTGCTTCCGTTCGGCACGCTCTTTGACACGACTCAATTGATGACGCCAGAAGCGCTCGAATGTTTCCGTCCACTCGTGAAGAGGCCGGATCGCCTCGGCATTGGTGCGATAGAGCATGCGCCGGCCGTCGCGCCGCACATTGACTAGGCCAACCTCCAGCAATACGCGCAGATGCTTCGAGACCGACGGTTGCTCCATCCTCAGCGAATCGACGATTTCCCCCACCGGCCGCTCCTGCAGGGCAATGAAGTTCAGGATTTCGCGGCGTCTGGGCTCTGCCACCGCGTTAAAGGCGTCTGAAGTTGTCGCCGCTCGTGCCATGCATGCACAATACATTCCTATATGGGAATATGTAAAGCACTTTTTTTGCGGCCCCGCTCCAGGGGAACCTAAACTCTTGACCGAAGCCGCGTTTGGCGGTAGCTTCACGCCTAATTTCCCGCATTCGTCTGTGCTTCCATGGAGGCTGCGCATGGTTTCGCTCACTGCCCTTTTGCTCCCAATCCTGCTCGCTGCCATCATCGTGTTTGTGGCCAGCTCGATCATCCACATGGTGCTGCCGTTCCACCGCAGCGACTACAAGCAACTCCCTGAGGAGGACAAAACCCTGGGCGCACTGCGGACAGCTGGGCTGCAGCGAGGTCTCTACATCTTTCCCTATACCACGCACAAAGACATGAAATCGCCGGCCCATCAGGAAAAATACAAGCAAGGGCCGGTCGGAATGCTCACTGTGTTCCCCAGCGGTCCGCCGGCTATGGGGAAATTCCTCGGCCTGTGGTTTGCCTATTGCCTGCTAATCGGCTTGTTCGTTGCGTATGTTACAGGGCGCACCGTTATGACTGGCGCGCACTATCCGGCTGTGTTTCGGGTTGCTGGTACCGTAGCGTTTATGGCCTACGGTTTGGGACCTCTGGTGAACGGCATCTGGAAGGCCCAGCCTTGGAGCAATGTCTTCAAGGAAGCCTTTGATGGCTTGATCTATGCCTTGTTAACCGCGGGCACATTCGGTTGGCTCTGGCCGCGGTAGAACAGTTCCCTGCCGACATTTACTGGCGCGGGAAGGTGAATTCTCCCGAGGGGTCGCGCTCCTTCAGAGCGGTGACCTTGCCGTTTTCCATGACGAACTCGTAGATGTCATCCGCGAATTGGGGCGTTCGGAATTTCAGACCTTTGAGTGGAATCAGCTTGACGGGAACTCCGCCCGGGAAGGACAGCGAAAGACCGGTACCGGGCTGGTAGAGCACTTGGAACTTGACCTTGGTCGGAGTGATGTAATCTCCCGCTAGTTTTTCTAGCAGCGCCGGTTCCAGGGTATCGGGCTTGCGCGTAAAAATGACTTCACCCTCGTCCAGCGAGATCACCGCGCTATCAATATCGCCTTGCGGGTTCGTCCGGAAGTTGACGGAGAAACGGCCGTACTGTTCGTCGTCGGGCGTGTCGAAGCGGTCGTAATGGAAGTGGCTCATCGGGAACTGGAACTCATGAAAGCCGAATTGCAGCGCGTCGGTTTTGAGCCCGATTGTGAGAATGCCATACGCGGGATTCTCGTAGTCGCCGGCAAAGTCGGCCAGCGCATGGGACGGCTTAGTGTTCGGAACGCGGTCGCCACCGGCTTTTGCGCGCGCTTCGGTGCCTGCCTTCTTGCCCGCCAGTCGCCGTTGGAGCTGGCGCTGACTCCAGGGGGTCTGGTCCATGCCCAGCAGCCGCTCGTACACGTTGTAGCTAACGATGTTGTATAGCGGAGCGCTATGATCGCTGATCACCAGGACGATCACGCCGATCTTGTCGTTGGGCATGAAAGAGACCTGCGAGTGGAAGCCGGGGAGGTCGCCGCCGTGAAAGGTCATCAGATGTCCGCGATAGGCGGCGGTTTCGCGCGCCATACCATAGGCCGGATTCAGCATCTCCCAATAACCCAGCGCTTCTCCAGCGGTGTTTGGCAAGCCAACGGCCGGTTGCAGCGTTTCTTTCAGGACGTTCGCCGGCAAAACCTGCTTGCCATTGTATTTCCCATCATTCATCAGTGCGATCAGCCAGTGCGAAAGATCGTTAATATTGGAAATGATACCGCCCGCCGGAGCCACTCCCTCGGTGTCTTCGTAGTAGGGAGTCTTGTAGAGCTCGAAGGAGTCGCGTTTTTCCTTGTATGGAACGCCATGGTCGGGATGCTGCGTCATGTCCGCGATGGTGAACGAAGTCGTGCTCATGCCGAGCGGCGTCAAAATCCGCTCATGCACGAAATCCTCCCAGCGCTTGCCAGATTTCAGCTCGATGATTTCGCCAGCGGCGGAGAACATCAGATTGTTGTAGAGAAAAGTCTGCCGCATGGGCTGCTGGGGCTCGAGGTACTTCAGCTTTTCGAAGAGTTCCTTTCTGGTGAACGGCGACTTAAACCAGATGGAGTCGTGGCGCGTCACGCCGGTGCGGTGCGACAACATGTCGCGCAGTGTGACGTTATTGTTGAGCTGGTCGTTGTAGAACTGGATGGTGGGAACGGACTCGCGCACCGGCTTGTCCCAGGTTAATTTTCCTTCTTCCACCAACATTCCCGCCGCAACGGCAGTGAACAATTTTGAATTCGAGGCAATCTGGCACAGCGTCGTCGGCGTGAAGGGGAGCTTTTTCTCATAATCGCGATAGCCGTAGCCTTTGGCGAAAACCAGTTTGTCGTTCACCACGATTCCCACGCCGATTCCCGGCGTATTCCAGTCTTTCAAGACTTGCTCCATGTAGGAGTCAAAACCGGTGAGCTTGCTGGTGATGTCGGGCGACTGGGACCGCGCGATAGGCCCAGAAATCATCAACAGAAGCGTTAGCGCGAAGAAGAACGCCGCTTGAGCTACCCGGGCGGCGCGTCGTTCGTTAGCGAAGAACATGAGGCTGGAATCTCCTCTCTGGATTGTCGAAGGGGAAATGCCCGGGCATTGTATAACACGGAACGAATTGCACCCAATGCCCGACTTGCTTGCCCTGAGGACGTCGAATAGGAACTTTGCACCCATCACTTGTCTCTTGTGCTCGAACCAATTGACCGCAATGCTCCGACCGTCTACCATCCTTTCTTCATTCCGCGCCTATGATCAACGAAACCATCGCGCATTACCGCGTCCTCCGCAAGCTTGGCAGCGGCGGGATGGGCATTGTCTATGAGGCAGAAGACTCCAAGCTCGGCAGGCGCGTGGCGCTCAAATTCCTTCCCGAAGGCACTCACAGCGACCCGCAAACTCTAGAGCGCTTCCTCCGAGAGGCCCGCTCCGCCTCGGCACTGAATCATCCTGGCATTTGCACCATTCACGCCATCGAAGAACACGATGGGCGAACCTTCATCGCGATGGAGTTGCTAGAAGGGCAGACGCTGGATAAGCTCATGCCCCTGGGCGCCCTTCCTATTCCGCGCACCATTGATATCGGCACACAGCTTGCCGACGCGCTCGACGCCGCTCACAAAAAAGGGATCATTCACCGAGACATCAAGCCCGCCAACATATTCGTTACCGAGCGCAATACCATCAAAATTCTCGATTTTGGGCTCGCCAAACTGCTCCCCGAACATCATGCCAACTTTGGGGGCGAGACTCTCGGCGATACGCAAACTCAGCTTCTAACCAGCCCGGGCACGGCGGTCGGCACTATTTCTTATATGTCGCCCGAACAGGCACGGGGAGAAGAACTCGACCCGCGTAGCGACCTCTTCTCCCTCGGCTGCGTGCTGTACCAGTTGACGACCGGCATTCTGCCGTTTCCCGGCACAACCAGCGCGCTCGTCTTCGACAAAATATTGAACAGCTCACCTGTGGCTCCGGTGGCTCTGAATCCCGATGTTCCCGTCGAGCTCGAGCGCATCCTGAACAAAGCCCTCGAAAAGGATCGCGACGTCCGCTACCAGGTTGCCGCCGAAATGCGCGCCGACTTGAAGCGTCTGCAACGCGAACTCGATTCCGGGAAGAGCACGGCCGTCACCTCATCCTCGGGCCGCGTGCTAACGCAGACGTCCATTCCGGCTGCCCCGCCAGCGGAGCTGTCGCGTGCGCCTTCGAGCGGTTCCGTCTTGATCGCCGCCGCTGGAAAAAACAAGTTCGGAACGGGCCTGGTACTTGCAGTGGTTTTCCTCCTGCTCGTTGCCGCCGCTTTCGGTGTGTATTCCCTGCTTCCGCACAAAAAAGTTTTGCCTACTGAAGCGATGTCCATAGAGAATCTCACCAACAATGGCCACGTTGCATTGGCCAGAATCTCCCCCGACGGAAAATACCTGCTCCACGTCCTGGAAGAGAATGGGCTGCAGTCTCTCTGGCTCCGGCATATTCCCACGGGAAGCAACACGCAAGTCGTTACGCCCGCCGCTACGCGCTACAGCGGCCTCACTTTTTCTCCCGATGGGAATTACATCTACTTCGTGCGCCGCGACGATTCGGAGCAAGCGATCGCTGCTCTCTACGACGCACCCATGCTGGGTGGGACTCCGCGCCTGCTCATCAAGGATGTGGACAGCCCTATCGCCTTCTCGCCCGATGGCCAGCGCTTCGCTTACTTGCACCAGCACGGCAATTCGGCCGCGACTGACCTAAAGATCGCGAGGCGGGATGGCTCGTTCGAACGCGATCTCTTCCATCACAAAGACCTTCTCACCGATAGCCTGACGCTCGCCTGGTCCCCCGATGGCAAGACCATCGTGATTCCCATCGTTCAACCAACTCAACAGGATCTCGGCGCATTCCTCGCCGTGGATGCAGCTAGCGGTGAGGCGAAGCCAGTAGCGATTGCGAAGGATCGCATTTACAAGGAACCTTCCTGGTTTCCTGATGGGAGCGCTCTTCTCGTCTCTGCTACCACTGCCTCCACTGGCTTTCTTCGAGATCAGCTGGGAGTTGTATCCTTCCCCGGTGGCGATTTTCGGCTCTTGACCACCGACACCAATGATTACGTTCATCCCAATATTTCAGCGGACGGCCAAAGCATCGCCGCGAGCCAGGTCCAGGGAAAATTTGAAATTGCCATCGCTCCCGCCGGTTCGCCCGAAAAATTAACTCCCATCAAACTGCCATCCAATCTGCCCGTCTGGAGCTGGGATTGGACTCCCGATGGACAAATCCTGGTCGTCCAAGGGCCGGACATTCGAATCGTGAATCCGGTCGGAGGAGACCGCATTATTTTTTCCGAATCCCGCTATCCCATGGACCAGGTTACCTCCTGCGGGAACGGCCGCTATGTTGTCTTTCGGACGCTTGGCCGGTCGGGCGGCGCGGAAGCAAATCTCTGGCGCGTCGACGCGAACGGCACGAACTTGACGCGCCTCACTTTGGGATTGAACGAACGTGTGCCCGCCTGCTCCAATGACGGCAAGTGGTTGTACTACCTTGACGCTGCTGATAGCCATTTTCTCAAGCGAATTCCCATTGAGGGTGGTTCGCCGGAAACAATCATCAAATCACCTTCCGATCCCTACGCACTCGCTCCCGACGGTAAATCGGTTGCCACTTTCGAAGTCCGTGAAGCGGATCACACGGTCATGCTCATTTTGTATTCTCTCTTGGATGGGAAAAAATCGGCGATCGAATTCGATCAACACGGCCTTCCGGGCCTCGCTTTCTTGCCTTCCGGCAAGGCCGTAACCTATGTGGTCCGTGAGAAGGGCGTGGACAATCTGTGGGTGCAGCCGCTGGATGGATCGGCAAAGCGGCAGCTAACGCATTTTACGGCGGAACGGATCGCCAGTGCCGCGTTTTCGAAAGACGGCTCGCAGCTAGGGCTCAAGCGCGGACACGCGGAATCCGATGCCGTATTGCTGCACAATATTCCTCGCTGAGAACCCCGGCTCGATCTTCCGTTCGCGCTGCGCGTAGCGCATTTTCAAAAAAGCATTATTGGATAGCGCCGCCGGACGGGGTTGGTGTCATCGGCACGTTGGCGTTTGCGCGCGCGAAATAGCCGCGGCGGGCGCGAACCTGGTAGCCCTTATGTTCTGGTACTTCGATACGGATTTTGTGGTAGCGGCCATCGAGGACGTAGTTCGTCGGAAGATAGGCGATGGAATACTGGTTGCGGAGTTCGTCGCCGATGTCCTGGAACGATTGATCGAGGTCGTCTACGTGATAGGGGAAAAATGCGCGGCCGCCGGTTTCTTCGGCAAGCTCCTGGAGGATTTTGTCACCGTCCGTGAGGTGGAATTTGCGGTCGCTGGTCTTGTTGGGATCGGTCTGCGAAAGAGAAACCCATTGCGTACTCGTGCTTATGGTGTAAATAACCACGCTGGTGCGCTGGGCCATTTCGATGGCATCCGCGCGAGTGTGCGTGGATAAATTGTCCTCGCCGTCGCTAATCAGAATCATCACGCGGCGCACTACGTCCGGCTGGTCACCGGGCGGGCGCGGCGGATGGCTCAACTCTTTGACGCATGCTTCATAAATCGCGTCGTAGATGGCGGTGCCGCCGCCCGCACGAGTCCTGGTGATCTGGTCGCGCAGCGCTCCGGTGTCGCCCGTGAAGCCCTGGACGATTTGCGGCTCGTCGTCGAAAGTCATCACAAAAGCTTCATCCTTGTTGCGGCGTAGCACGCTATACAGAAAATTGACGGAGGCGTCCTGCTCGAACTTGATGCGGTCGCGGATGCTGTTGGAGGTGTCCAGCAACATGCCAATGCGCAGAGGCAGATCGGTCTGCTTGCTGAAGTAGCGGATCTCCTGCGGAGCCTTATCGTCCCAAATCTTGAAGTCCGCCTTTTCCAGTTCCGGGACGAGTTTGTTGCGGCGGTTCAACACGGTGAAGAGCACATCGACGAGGTTGACGACCGAAATCAGTTTCTCGTCGCTCTTTTGTGCGGCCTCTTGTTTGGGTGGCGCCGAAGCCGCCGGAGCGGGGGCTTGGGGTTTAGTATCTGGTGAGGATTGCTGCGCCCTGTCAGTGAATGGAAGTAGAAAGAGTGCCAAGGCCAAAACGATGAAGATGATTGTCCGTCGCATTTGCATCGATTATAGGTATCCCGCCAGTGCAGCGTCAATTCGGCTTTGTGGTTCTCCCGCGGCTTCGCAAAGTGTCTTCAAGTAGTCGCGCAGTTCAAGTGGCAACGCGGCGCAAACTTCAATCCAGACACCGGTCCGCGGCTGTGCGAAGCCGAGCTTGGCCGCGTGAAGAAAATTGCGCTCGAGGGGCGGCAAGTTGACCTTGCCGACTCGCAGCTCCCGTGCGGCACCATATAGAGTGTCGCCTACGACCGGATGCTTCAGCGCGGAGAAGTGCACACGAATCTGATGCGTGCGCCCGGTGTGGAGTTGGACCTCCACCAGTGTCGCGCTGTCGATCTCGGCGAGAGCTTTCCAGTCGGTACGCGCCTCGCGGGGATTGGCGATGGCTTCGCCGTGCCAGGATTTGCTCTGTGTGGTCATGCGCGTTCGATGAATCGGGTCGCGCCCGATGGCCAGCTCGATTCGACCGCTCTTTTCCCCGAGTAAGCCCTGCACCAGCGTAATATACGTTTTCTTGACGGCGCGCAGGCGAAAGGATTCGCCGAGTTTGGCATGAGCGGCATCGTTCTTGGCGACCAGAATCACGCCCGAAGTTTCCTTGTCGAGCCGATGCACGATGCCGGGCCGCAGCGGATCGCCCGCCTGTGAAAGCGATTGACCACGCCCCAGTAACGCATTGACGAGCGTGCCGGAAATGTTTCCCGCGCCGGCATGAACGGTCATGCCCGCCGCCTTGTTTATGGCGATCACGTCGTCGTCTTCGTAGAGCACGTCCAGTGGAATCGCTTCCGCTGCCGCGATGATCGCCGGCCTCTCCGTGACCTCGATAGACACTTTCTGGCCCTCGCGAAGTTTCGCCGCCCCCTTCTTTGCAGGGTTCCCATCGATGAGTACGAGGCCAGCTTCGATCAGCTCCTGAACGCGCGTCCGGCTGAGTTCGGGACAGTGCGCCACAATGAAACGGTCGAGCCGCGTCCCGGCATCCTCCGGTGCGGCCACGAGTTCGCGATGAAAGGTAGTTTCAGGGGAGGGCACGGGAAGATTGTAGCAAGCCGCGGGTGTCTGGGTGTCCCTCGTCAGAAAGGCGTCCCGATCGCAACTCGGTGTTAGACTTTTCTCAGCCACCCCCCATGGGCACCCGTGCGGTCGGGTTCCGAAGGCAGGAGGAAGGAAGATGCTTCGCGGCCGGTTTGTTTTCCTTTTCTTTGTAGTTTGCGAGCTGGTGCTCCTCAGCACCGTCTTGGCGCAGGAGAAGAATACATCCCGGGTTGGTTGGATCAGCGACGAGGCCTGTGCGGCCGATCACACCAAGCCTGGACGCGCGGACTGTGTACAGAAATGCTGGCGTGGGGGCGCTGCGGTGGGCCATCCAGAATGGAAACCTCAACGAGCCGTTTTTGTATCAGACGAGGATAAGGCCATCTGGATTGTCGAAAATCCTGAAGCTGTAGTGGGGTTCCCAGCCGAACACGTCGTAGTGGCCGGCCAATTTGATTCTGCTAAGAAGACGATTCACGTCGAGAAAATCACTCTCGCCGCGAAGTAGTGAACAGCAAGGTCGGGACAGCGCTTCAGCCCAATGCGCGGTACGCACCTTTAACAGCCACGAGGAGCAGGAAAAGACCGAGTGCAGACGCGGGAGCCCAAGGGATCCAGTTCCAGACGGGGCGATCAATCATGGCTACCTTGGGATTGGCGGGGTCGTAAAGAACAGTCACTGGAGTATGTGTGTTGCCTGAGATCTGGCCTCCCAGCCAGTCCTGAAATTGGACGAAGCAGTCGTTGGTATGGAACTCGACGATAGGCATATATCGCGTCGAAGAGGATCCGGAGGAACGGTGGAAGTTTTCCTGCTTGTAGCCAACGATAGTTCCCGGCGCCCTCATGCCCAGGCGGATCAGATGAAAATGTTCGTGGCCCATGAAATAGCCGAGGCCCAGGAAGACCAGCCCGGCAAACAGTTGTGGGAGCCAAGCATAGCGAAGTATCTTTTCCCGATTGCTAAGGACCCGCGCAACGAGCTGTTCCGAAGACGCCATGGCTCTGCCTCAGGTGGCGGCGCTGGTTTTGTAAATCGATCCGCCACTAAACGATAATGTAGCATTGCTGAGGAACGGGGCGATTCGGTGCGTTGGACGGGTGTTCCAAGAGCGCGCCTTAGGAATGTGGAGGGTTCGCCGAGATTTCATCAAATGAGATCCCTAGCGCCAGCGTGAGCCGGAGGACGGCCTCAGTACGGGTGATCTTTCGTTTGAGGAAACACCGTTACTTTTTGGGGTGATAAGTGCTGAAGGCAGAAGCTGAAATCAGGAACTGGCCTTCGGCGGTTTCCACCGGTTCCAATTTCACATTGTGGTCCTTCTCGCTTCTTTCGTAGACCTGGGTCCGCAAATAGTAGACCTTGCCTGGTTCGGCTTTGAGTGTCATGGCCGAACCGATACGCTTAGCCGTTTCCTTGAAAGTGCCGGATTGCCAATTCGTGCAGACCTGATGATCGCCGGGATCTACAGAAAAGAAAAAATAGGATTTGCCCTTATTGGCGCCAATCCAGGTGCCATCGATCCCGATCCTCATGGTCGGTCCACGCTCAATGTCCTCGAAAACAAAGATGAGCGCTTTGCCCGAATCGGGCGAAGCAACAGGGTGCTGTCTTTTGTCGGTTTTTACGTCGAACTGCGCCTGGCTCGGGCCGCACCCGCCACCGGGAGAAACGCTTGGGGGCGAGTCTTGAGCAGAAGCAGATGAAGCGAAAACCGCCAACAAACCGCTTAACATAATGGTTTTCATCATGATCATTGGACGCGATTTGATGCGCGAAGGTTTCATGCGTCGCCGCCCAAGTTCGTTACGTGAGACTGCCGTTGGAGGCCAGTTTGGCGTACCAGTGGCCGGAGTCCTTGATGATGCGCTTTTGCGTGCGGAAATCGACGTAGGTTAAGCCGAAACGCTGAGAGTAGCCTTCGGCCCACTCGAAATTGTCCATCAGGCTCCAGTGATGGTAAGCGCGAACGTTGGCGCCGTGGAGCATGGCGCGTCCGAGGGCGTGGAGATAGCCGCGCATGAACTGGATGCGGCGTTCATCGGGGACGCGGCCGTGCTCGTCGGGTGAATCGAGATAAGAGCAACCGTTTTCGGTGATTTCAATGGGGGTCGTTTTGTATTCGCGAGAGATTCGAAAGACGAGATCGTGGAAACTGTCGGGCCAGACTTCCCAGGCAAATTCGGTGAGTGCGCCCTGAGTAGCATCGGAATTGTGCACGCCGGTGGCGTCCTCGCCTGCGTCGGGGGTGATAGCGGAGACCAGCTGCCGGCGGTAGTAATTGATGCCAAGAAAATCGAGCGGGGCGCGGCAGAGTTCCATGTCACCGGACTTGACGCCCATAAGCTCGAGCGGATTGTCGCCCGGGAAAGCCTTGGGATATTCGCCGTGGAGCGCGGGGTGGAGGAACCAGACGTTGCCGAGAGCGTGAGCGCGATCGGCGGCCTGGCGATCAGCGTCGCTCTTGGTGGCCGGCTCGCAGTTGGCCATGCTGTACGCGGTGCCGACCTGAAGCTTGGGGTTGATGGCTTTGATGGCACGGAAGGACTGCCCCTGCGCGATGTTGACCACGTGGGTTGCACGCATGCATTCGGCGAAATTCCTCCGCGACGGCGCGTGGATACCCCAGGCGTAGCCGAGAAAGGTAAAGACCCATGGCTCGTTGAAAATGCACCAATGGGAGATGCGGTCACCTAGGGCGCGGACGGTAAGATCAGCGTAATCGGTGAAGCGCGCGGCCAGATCGCGATTGGGCCAGCCGCCGGCTTCCTCTAATCTTTGCGGGAGATCCCAGTGGTAGAGCGTGGCGAGCGGGCGAATTTTCGCTTCGAGCAGCGCGTCGGTGAGGCGCTTGTAATAGTCGAGGCCCTTCGAATTGGAAGCGCCACTACCATCAGGCTGGATGCGCGGCCAGGAAATGGAGAAACGGTAGCTGGTGAGATTCATGGCTTTTAGCAGCGCAATGTCTTCTTTATAGCGGTGGTAGGAATCGCAAGCGACGTCGCCGGTGGCGGCGCCCTTCACCTTGCCGGTCGTGTGCGAGAAGCGGTCCCAGATGGATTCGCCCTTGCCGTCTTCGGCCCAGCCGCCTTCGATTTGATAGGCGGCAGTGGCTGCTCCCCAGATAAATTCGTCGGGGAACTGGAAGGGTGCGAACTTTGACTGAGGTTCGAGAAGCTCGCTGATGAGCCGATGCCCGGGAGGCAGGATCGAAAAAGAGGCCGCGGCGCCGAGAGCACTGGAAAGAAATTCACGGCGGTTGAAGCGATTGTATTTACTCACGAAGTTCCTCCTCGACTAAGGTGTTCGTGGATTTGAATGAGTGGTTTCGGGATGGCGGCCAAAGAGTATGTCAAAAAGGATCAGGACAGCCCCGATAAAAATGGCGGAATCCGCGACATTAAAAGCAGGGTAACGGTAAGTGCCAAACCATACTTCGAAAAAATCCGTGACCGCCCCATGAACGATGCGATCGGTGACATTTCCGGTAGCGCCGCCCAGCAGAAGTGCCAGACCCGCGAGGGCCATGCCGCTGCCGCTCTGGCTGGTAACCAGCAGCCAGGCAAGCACGGCGATGACTACGACGGAGCCGACGATCAAAATGATGCGCGTGGTGGCGGAAGCGGAATCGGAGAAAATGCCGAAAGCGAGACCGGGGTTTCGGCTGTGCACGAGATACATAAAGTTGTGGACTAGTTCGTGGCGCCAGCCTTCGGTGGTTTGCGATTCAAACCATGCTTTGGTGGCGCGGTCCAGGAGAACGACGGCGAGGGTCAGCCAGAGCCAGCGGAGGCGGGACGGGAGGGTCATGAGCCGAAGGAAGTAAAGAGAACTGCAAAGGCCGGGTTGTGCGAGTCGCGAAGATTGAGCGTGACGGAGATGCGGCGCCAAGCCGCCGCACTCCAAAGGTGGCGCGTAATAGGAGGCAATTGCATGTCAGGTTGCCGCCACGTTCGCCGAGCTGGCGGCCTCGATTTCAGCTACGGCTTCGCTGCAACGCTCGCACCAGGTTGCGTAGCGTACGTTTTCGCCGACGTGTGTCGAATAATTCCAGCAGCGGTCGCACTTTGCGCCTTCGGCGCGGTCGATCTTTATCGTTAGTCCCGGCAATGTTTCGGTAGGAACGGATCCAGGCACGGCGGTTGCTTCGATGGCAACCTGGGAGACGATGAAGAGCGCGGGAAGAAGGGACTGTTTTTCTTCCAGCAGTTTCTGCAAGCCCGCGGCTTCGGGCCCGGCGTGAAGATGGACTTTGGCTTCCAAGCCGCCACCGATGACTTTTGTGGCGCGCGCTTGTTCGAGCGCTACTAGGACGGCAGCGCGGACCTGGGCGAGACGCTCCCATTTTTCAGCAGCATCCTTTGCGATTCCACAGGCAAGAGACTCGGCTTGAGGGAACAACGTCATGTGCACGCTGTCAGGCTCGTTTTTCAACTTCGGCAAATATTTCCAGATTTCCTCGGATGTGAAAACGAGGATCGGGGCAGCCAAACGGACCATCGCGCTGCTGATCTTCCAAACAGCGGTCTGCGCAGAGCGGCGCGAATTGCTCCGCGGCGCTTTCGTGTACAAGCGATCCTTCAGCACGTCGAAATAAAAAGCGCTGAGGTCCACGACGCAATAGTCGTGGAGTGCGTGGTAGACGCGATGAAATTCGTAATTGGCGTACCATTCTCGGCACTTCTTAACCAGCTCGGCGGTGCGATCCAGCATCCAGCGATCGATTTCCTCGAGTTGCTCGTTCGAAAGGACGTCGCGCGAAGGATCGAAATCGCCGAGATTGCCCAGCGCGAAGCGAAACGTGTTGCGAATCTTGCGATAGGCTTCGCTGAGCTGCGTCATCACGCGCTCGCTCATTTTCACGTCTGCCTGGTATTCGACGGAGCCGACCCAGAGGCGAAGCAAGTCCGCGCCCCACTTTTCGCAGATTTCGATGGGATAGAGCGCATTGCCGAGAGACTTGGACATCGGCCGGCCCTGCTCGTCCAGCGTCCAGCCGTGGGTGACAACGCCGCGGTAGGGCGCGGCATCGCGAATGCCCGTAGCAACCAGCAATGAGCTATGGAACCAGCCGCGATATTGATCGGGGCCTTCCAGATAAACATCCGCGGGCCACTCGGCGCCCTTTAGAACCGAAAGGTTCGAGGAGCCGGAGTCAAACCACACGTCCAGAATGTCATTTTCTTTGCGCCACTTGGACCCGCCACAAGCGCACTTCGTGCCGTTGGGCAGCAATTTCTCCGAACTGTGTTTGTACCAGGCGTCGGCGCCTTCCTCTTCAAACCATTTCACGACATGGCGAAGCGCTTTGAAATCCTCCAGGCGCTTTCCGCAGCCTTCGCAATAAAAAACGATGATGGGCACGCCCCAGAAACGCTGGCGCGAGACGCACCAGTCCGGGCGCTTCTCGATCATTTCGTACATGCGGTCTTCGCCCCAGCCGGGGAACCATTTCACTCCATGAATTTCTTCGAGCGCTTCCTGGCGCAACGTTTTTTCTTTTCCATGGGCGGCCTGGTCCATTTTGATGAACCACTGTTCGGTGGCCCGGAAGATCACCGGATTGTGGCAGCGCCAGCAGTGCGGGTAGCTGTGTTTGTAGTCGTGATGGCCTAGGAGCGCTCCCCGATCGCCAAGCAGCTTTACGATGATGGGGTTGGCCGTGAATACATCCTTGCCTTTGTATTCGGGCAAGCCCTCCAGATAAACACCCTTGTCGTCGAGCGGAGCGTAAATCTCCAGTCCGTATTTCTGGCCGGAAACAAAGTCGTCCGCGCCATGGCCGGGCGCGGTGTGAACGATGCCGCTGCCTTGATCGAGCGTGACATAACCGGCGAGAATGCCAGGCACCTGAAGGGGCAAGAAAGGATGCTGAAACTTCATGCCATCGAAATCGCGGCCCTTGAAGGTGGCGCGAACTTTGGCTTCTTTTATACCGCATTCAGATTGCAGCGCGGCGACCCGATCAGCAGCCAGCAGCAGCGCTCCCTTTTCGGTGTCCACGACGGCGTACTCAAAATCCGGATGAAAGGCCAGACCGCGATTGTGGGGAATCGTCCAGGGCGTGGTGGTCCAGATGACTGCGCTGACTTCATTACTGATCTTCGCGGCTTCGCCTTTGCCACCACCTACGACTCCGAACTTCACCCAGATTGAGGGGCTGGTGTGATCTTCGTACTCAACTTCCGCTTCGGCAAGTGCAGTGCTGTCATAAATGCACCAGTAGACCGGTTTGCGGCCACGGTACACGTAACCCTTCTCCATGAAATCGAGAAACGCTCCGGCGATGGTGGCCTCGTATTCATGGCTCATCGTCAGATACGGATCGTTCCAGCGGCCGAAAATGCCCAGGCGCTTGAAGTCTTTCTTATGCTGCTCGACGTAGCGAATCGCGAATTGCCGGCACAGCTTGCGGAATTCCGCAGGCGGTACTTTCCCCTTGCCGCCCAGTTCTTTTTCGACCTGCGTCTCAATGGGCAATCCGTGGCAATCCCATCCCGGCACGTAAGGCGCGTAGTGCCCTGCCATACTCTTGGTCTTGACCACCAGGTCCTTGAGGATTTTGTTCAGGCCGGTGCCGAGGTGAATTTCGCCGGTTGGGTATGGGGGGCCATCGTGTAAGACGAAGAGCGGCTTGCCTTTGCGCGCCTCCAAA
>Ga0209698_10002533_pt1 | contig 20657 bp, 19 predicted proteins | sample LitLauG_LLR_2012_FD_187203 | JGI IMG/M metagenome (GOLD analysis project Ga0209698, IMG submission 187203) | Freshwater sediment microbial communities from Pennsylvania, USA - Little Laurel Run_MetaG_LLR_2012 (SPAdes) (version 2) | ecosystem: Environmental > Aquatic > Freshwater > Creek >...
GCGGAATACAGAGTCAGCGCACAGCATAAACCAGAGTATCCCCTGCTCGTCATTATTAGCGGCAGCGGCCGACTGGAGTTGAATCGAGCGATTTTCCAAACGCCGGCGATGCACACCGTGGTTATCACGACCTCGGCTGGCAGAGATGAACTCACGCGCCGAGGCGCTGAGAGTCCAGGCTCCCTGGAGATCCATGTTTTGGGTTCGAGTAACGGCAGCATCGCGCCGCTGGCAATTCTGCAGTTGCTGCAGTCGCAGTTTGGAGTTAAGACGGTTCTCCACGAGGGTGGCCCGACGCTGTTCGGACAATTTCTGGCGGCAGAAGCTGTTGACGAGTTATTTCTGACGCAGTCACCCCAGATCGCGGGCCGTAAGGGCGATGGAACCCGACCGGGCGTCGTGCAAGGAGTTGAGTTTGCGCCGGAGTCTGCACCCCGGTTTCAGATGGTCAGCGCCAAGCAAAATGCTTCGTATCTGTACCTTCGCTACCGCCGTTGGAACTGAGTCCTATACCGTCGTTCTCCACTGAGGCATGCGCCGTGGCCGTTCTGTTCAATCGCCGCTGGATGAATTTGCTCAAGATTAAATTCCAGGTGCGCTACAAACTTTGCTTCGCAGGTGGGGACTGCTACAGGTGCGGTATTTCAAGCACAATCTTGCCAGGCTTGTGAGGCGCGCCTGCCAGCATGTCGTGCGCCTGGCGGGCTGCTGATAGCGGCAGCACTGAGCCCACCCGCGCCTTGATTCTGCCCGCATCAAACAATGTTGTGAGGGTCTGCAGGCGCGCAGTGGTTACCTCGGCATAAAAGAAAACAGCGTCTGCAGGCAACGGATGCGTGGAGACCGAAGTGACGAATTTGCCGCCAGGTTTCAACGCTTCAATGCTAAGCTGCGCCGTGTTGCCCCCAACCGTGTCGAGGATGGCATCTACCTGCGGCAGGTCCTTATCGAATGCTGGCTTGCTCGAGTCGACAATAGTTTCCGCGCCCAGTGAACGGAGAAAGTTTTCGTCGTTCAAGTGGGCGATGGCGACGACGTGAATCCCGGCGTCCACGGCCATTTGCACGGCGTAAGCCCCGACGTTTCCTGCGGCACCGACGACCATTACCGTTTGTCCACGCGTCGCCTGCGCATACTGGAAGAGCATTTGCCAGGCCGTAACTGCGATGACCGGAGCCGAAGCCGCTTCAACGTGATTGAGTGATTGCGGCTTGCGTGCGACCATCACGGCCGTGGCCACGGCGAACTCAGCCTGGGCGCCACAGAACTGTGGATTGGTGACGCCATAGACTTCGTCGGCCGGCGCGAAGTTCGTAACGCCGGGGCCGACCTTCTCGATAACACCCGATAAGTCAGAACCGAGGGTGAGTGGAGGTTGCGGACTGACTTTGCTTTTGCCTTCACGAATAATCGCGTCCCAGGCAGCAACGCCCGCGGCCATCACGCGCACCAGAATTTCGCCGGGGCCCGGCGACGGTACGGGCACATCCTCAACCAGTACAACGGAGGGCGGGCCGAAGTTATGAATTCTGGCTGCCTTCACAGTCGATCCCTCCTCACCGGAACGATGCTGGATGAACCCCATCCAGGCAGTGCGCCAACGAAACTTGAGTTCGGAGTTCTTCAAGACCTCGATCGCGATGAAACATTCACATCATTTGCTGATGTGACTTATGCCTCCGGGAATCCGAACATCAGCCATGACTGGTTGGCTACACAATCGGGATACAGCGCCGTCATCCGATCGAAAAGGTCCTGCTCGGATGTGGCGACTTTCTTCATCCGATCGAAGTCTTCAAGGTAACGCTTGGTCTCCTGGATCGCTACGGGAGAGTCGGGCGCACCCGGCTTCTTGTGACCGGCGACAACAATCGTCGGATTCAGCGCCGCCAATCGGTCGAGGTCTGCGATCCAATTCTTTCGGCTCTCGGCTGTGGTGTCGCCGACATACATGCGGCATTGGTTGTACACAACGTCGCCAGCGACGATCAGGCCGATCGACGGGACATAGAGAGACGTCGAATCGGGACTATCGGTGCGGCCCTGTTCGATGATGCGCAATTCGTGGCCCTCGAGAGTGAACGTATCCTGCTCATAGGGCTCAGGTGGAACCAGCCTGGTGGGCAGTTGTCCGGGAAAATGCCGGCGGGCCAACCGCTCCACTGGCGGAGTAAAAGACGACTGCATGGCGTTCACCGTCCTGGGCGTCGCTATTGCCCGCGCACCCGGGAAACGGTCGAGCAGAATGCCCAGGCCATAGAAGTGGTCGTAGTGGGCGTGCGTTATGTAGATGGTCTCCAGGTTGCGGTTGTGCAAAGCGACCCAATCCGCGAGAGCCTCGGCCTCTGCCACCGTTCCCATTGCGTCTACCAGCACCGCGTCGTACTCGCCGAAGATCAAGGTCGACGTGATCGGGTCAAAGCCGAACGCTTCGCCGAATGGCTTTGGCCTCTCGCCGACCATTGCCTTTCCCGGTGCCGTAAACACATTCACACTGAGCGTGCTTGACGCGACGGCCGCGGCCGCGCTCGTGGTCTGTGTCATTCCATTCTTGACGTCCATCTTGTACTCCTTATCGGTGTCAGAGCGAGTCGTTGTTCAATTCGAGACTTGCAGAAGAACGACGACAAATCCATTGGACGAACGTATCGATCGAGACCAAAGTGCTGGCTCGCCGATGCGGGCCGGAGAGCCTCAAGATGAGAATTTGCAGCCGTTCGAATCCGAATCCCAACTAGGCCGAGCGCTAACCGTACTTGAGATCTGTGCTCTGTCCAACCTCGATGATGTATCCGTCAGGATCACGGATGTAGCAGCGAATCTCACCGTACTTGGGTATTGGCGGTGTGATGAACTCGGCTCCCCGACTTTTCCATAATTCGTAGCACGCCTGGATGTCCGCAACACGGAAATTCATAAAGCTGTTGATGTGATTCGGGTCGGGAACGCTGAGTGTTACCGTCGGCTTGTCGGGAGTCGGCCCGCCACCAACGTTCAAAATCATCCAGATATTCGCAAGCTGAAGGTAAGGTGGCGCGTTGCCGTCACCCATACTCAGAATGCGCGCGCCGAAGACCTTTTCGTAGTAGTGAGCCGAGCGTTCGACGTCGGCGACGGTGAGAAAATGCGCGATGCTGAACCCTTCGACCGGGGGCATCTCATAGCTCTTCTGTTCGACTTGTACCGCGCTCATTGACGGCTCCTTTCGATGCGGCGCTCATTGCAAAAAGCGGTGACCAGAGTTCCGCTTCCTTTCATCAAAAATCGAATGACTCCAGCTAGTGCAGCAGCGATTCCCAGTTGATTGGAACTCTCCCAGACGGGCCGGGAACTGCTTGATCTCGAGGATGCGCACGCGGCGGGAGCAACCGCGCACTTTTGAACATCTGCTGCGTTTCGTAATCGAAGAACCAATCCTCGCCTGGCTCGAAGCTGGCGATGATGGGATGCCCTGTCTCTGCCGCATGCCTCGATGCATGCTGGCTCGGAGAACTGTCACAGCATCCGATGTGCCCACACTCAGCGCACCGGCGAAGGTGAAACCACCAACCTGCCGGCGACCCCAGACATTCCACACACCCGTTTCCACTTGGCTTTGAGGCTGGATTGATCCCGCGTTCACTTTTCTTCATTTAGATTCTTCCTTCAGAAGTTGCATATCCGGCAATGCGCTCATGGCACCAGCAAGATCTTCCCGATGCCGCCCTTCTCTGCCATCGCCTGGGCCTTGGCCGCGTCGCTCAGCGGCATTCTCGGGCCAATCGGGATGATCAGCTTGCCATCCCTCACTGCTTCAGCCATGAATTGAAGGGTACTTCTCTCGAAATGCGAGAAGACGGGTACAATCTTTACCCCTGGGTATTTCGCGGCGTTCTGTGGTCCTCCGACCACCGAAGCAAACACTCCTCCCGGCTTGACTCTGGCGATCAGCTTCTCTGCAGTTTTTCCGCCGACCGTATCCGCAACCGCATCGACCGAGGAAAGATTCGCAATCGCATTGTCGTCGTCCGTCGCCACGAGTTGATCTGCGCCAATGGCCTTAGCTGCCTCCATCTGCTTCTTCAAGACTCCGGCAATCACCGTCGCTCCGAGTTGTTTCGCAGTAAAGACCGTGGAACGGCCGACATTTCCCAGAGCACCCATGACCATAACCGTTTGGCCCGCCTTGACTCCCGTAGCGGCAGCCAACTGGTTGCCGGTCGTCGTCACCAGCGGCAACGCCGCGGCCTCGACTAAATCAAGACCCTCAGGAATATCCGCGAGAACTTCCGCTTTCACCACGCAAAGCTCGGCATACGTGTTGTCCGCCATTGCGAACACACGATTGCCGTCAGAAACGTCCTCAACTCCCGGTCCCACCTTCACCACGGTCCCCGACATGTCGACTCCAATGAGGCTCGGAAACTCCATGGGATAAAAATCCTGGGTTAATCCGGCACGCCGTTTGTAGTCGATCGGATTCACGCTGGCGGCTGCGACTCGCACCAAAACTTCGCCCCGGCCGGGAACCGGGTCAGGGTACTCCTCAAACCTCAATACCTCAGGACCGCCATATTCGTGGACAACAATTGCTTTCATCCTTCGTCTCCAGGTTCGATAGGCATCGGCCAGCAGTCAAATCGAAAACTGCAATTGATCCATCTTTCGCCTCTCGGCAGAGTTCTCGCGCTTGCCAACCTTTTTATTCTTTCCTTCTTCGAGCACTCTGAAAGAGAGCACACATCCGCTCTCCTGTTGTGAGCGAGAGGTTGCGGGTCCTTACGCCGCGTTACCCGATATTAAGCCAGATGCGATGTGAAGAATCTATTGGACGATGGTATCGGTCGATGTCTTCGCAGTCGATGTGACGGCAAAAGCGTGAGGGAAACGGAAAGTCACAAGCTTTTGGCAAGCTCGCAGCATCCTACGATTATGCCGCGATGGAAGAGATCTTCCAAGACGGCAAAGCCTTTTGGTACCGGAGAACAGAATGGCTGGCACAACCGAAGTAGCGGCTGAGGCCGCTGCGCCGATTACTCCCGACGAGCTGCGAAAGATGGATGCTTACTGGCACGCCTGCAACTATTTAGCCGCGGGCATGATCTATCTTCGCGGGAATCCTCTGCTTCTGGAACCCCTGAGGCCAGAACACATCAAGAATCGGCTTCTTGGTCATTGGGGGTCAGATCCGGGTCAGTCTTTGATTTGGATTCACCTGAACCGTCTCATCGAGAAATACGACCTGAATGTCATGTATATCGCGGGGCCAGGTCACGGTGCGCCGGCGATGCTCGCCAATTGCTACCTAGAAGGCCATTACTCCGAAATCTATCCCGACAAGAGCCGCGATGAGGCTGGCCTGCTCAAGTTTTTCCAGCAGTTTTCGTTTCCGGGAGCGATCGGTTCGCACTGTACTCCGGAAACACCCGGCTCGATTCACGAGGGTGGCGAGCTGGGCTATTCCATCTCTCATGCGTACGGAGCCGCTTTGGACAATCCTGACTTGATCGTTACCGTCGCGGTTGGGGACGGAGAAGCCGAATCCGGTCCGCTTGCCACTTCCTGGCATTCGAACAAGTTCCTGAATCCAATTCGTGATGGAGCCGTCTTGCCGGTGCTGCACCTCAACGGCTACAAGATCGCGAATCCTACGGTTCTCGCGCGCATTCCGCGTGAAGAGCTGGAGGCGCTACTGTTCGGGTATGGACACAAACCTTATTTTGTCGAAGGTGAAGAGCCCGACGCCGTGATGGCTTGTGCCGGTGATATTCCGACTATGGAATCCCTTGCGGCAGTCGCAATCTTGAAAGAGCACGTTCCCGATTTGAAGATACGATTTGTCAACGTTGTGGATCTTTTTCGCCTGATGCTGGAGACCGAACACCCCCATGGGCTTTCCGACCGGGACTTTGATTCGCTGTTTACGACCGACAAACCGGTGATCTTCAACTTTCATTCTTATGCTTCGCTCATCCACCAGCTCACTTATCGCCGCACCAATCACGAAAACATACATGTGCGCGTTATAAACAGAAGGGAAGCATCAACACTCCGCTCGAGCTCGCAATTCTTAATCAGATCGACCGCTTCAGTTTGGCAATCGACGTAATCGATCGTGTTCCACGCCTGCGAGCCGTCGCAGCGCACACCAAGGAATGGCTGAAGGATCAGATCATCGCGAGCATCAGCTACGCTCACACCGGAGGCATCGACAAAGAGGAAATTCGAAACTGGAAGTGGCCTGGATAGGCAGATCGAACGCGCCGCGAGCAAACTTCGGCATCTCCAGGTGCCAGGCGATGGGATGGAAGGCTTACGGCAGCTTCTTTAAACTCCTGTGAAAAGTGGTTATGGCCAATTGACTGAGCGCCGGATCGATTCTATGTTCACAGCCATGGACAATCAGGATTTTGACCAATTGCTTCGCTCCTACAGGCAAGCCGTGGATGCCTGGGTAGGAGCGATTCGCGCCGAGGAATCGCTCGCCACAGAGGATCACTCAATGGTTCAGATGGAGAAGTGGGATGACGCCGGCTTTAAACTGCACGACGCGGAACTGACCGCAAAGAAGGCGCGCGACGCATACAAGAATGCCCTGCGAAGAAAGAACTATGGCATCTAGGCGAGTCTTCCCCGCGAAAGGATCGAAGGGGCCTGGGGTGGGAAACTGGAGATGCTCCCCACCCACGACAGCTTTACCGGCTCGCCGTTTGCATTGCAGGTTCGAGAACGTGATCGGTTAACTGGCTTGGATTCGACGCGTCCAGAATCTTTCTGGCCTTGGCCGCTTCGGCGGAAGTCCCATGAGCGACCACCAGGTACTTGCCAGCTTTTACGGCGGCCTCGTAGAGCACGATGCTGTCTTTTGGTATGCCAATGCTGTACAGGCCGGCGCCGAGGGCACTCAAACCTCCGACGATCACGGCGTTTTCCAGGCCGGCCACGATCCAGGCCACCAACGGACCGCCGACCAGAACGGGGCCTATCGCAGGCACCCAAAAGAATGCGGATCCAAACAGCAGGCCCCAGAACCCACCCCAAAAAGCGCCCCACTTGCCCCAGTACTTCATGCGGTCTCCCGCGTTATAGTAGCCAACCACCTGTTCCTCCGTGTGGTAGTCCTTGCCCACAACTGACAACTTCTTTATGTCGAAGCCTGACCTCTGAAGCTGCTTGACAGCTTCCTCAGCACCCGAGTGGTTCTCAAATACTGCGATCACCGCGTTTGTGTCGGTCATATTTTGTCTCCTGTTCCATTTTGGCTTTGGCTGGTTGAAACCAACCGTTTTGACTTTCGATCTTCTGTCGGTCGGCTCACTTACCAGAGAATTGTTAACGTTGGGTTCGGAGTTCGCGCGTTACGGCGCTCCTCCCGGCGGCCTCTTTCTGTGCTATTCAGCATGCCCGCCAAGCTCGTGCCATGATGTTTCCGAGAGATTGACGTCGTAGTAGTTTGCGGCTTTCTCGATATTCGCGAAGGCCAGGTCACGGTCAGCATCGGAGACGCCGATCACCTGATCGAACCGCGCAACCGCATTGCGGACATGTTGCGCGTCCGTCAGCGGCTCTTTACGCTGCTTTGGGAATGCGTACACGCTGTCGGGCAGATCGCTCTGCCTGGTCAGCAGACCGTGTTTCTCGTGAGGTTTCCAAGTCGCTTCCGGCATGCCGTTTCACCCCGTTGTTTCATAATTTGCAGGCGGCAAGCGCGCCTTTCCCTGCACAAGCAATAGTTCGCCACACGCTGAGGCGCGAATCTATTGGACAAAGGTATCGGCCGATACCTCTGTATTGAGGTTGCACAGAATGCAGTGCCCGCCAGACTGTGCCCATATGTGCAGTCCACTTTTTGGTCCCGACCAATACGTTCGTCCAATGGATTCGTCATCAGGATTCTGGCCTAATTAACCTCTGGCCGACGGGAGTGCAGATGGATGCCGCAATCACTGGTTTTCTGATCGGGCGGACTTCGGAAATCCTTTTGCGGCGACTTGCGGAGTCCGCCGTCAGCAGCGATTGGTGCCCAGCTCGCAGAGACAATCGGCTGGAGCGCAAATGTCTTGGCAGCGATCTGGCAAGTGGATTGGAGAGAAAATGACGACTCAGGTAACGACTGCGAGCAACAGACCGATCCGCAGCGCCGCGGGCGAGCAAACTGACTTGAGTTTGGAGGTGATCGTTATCCCGGTCGCGGACGTCGACCGGTCAAAGGCTTTCTATACGAAGCTCGGCTGGCGACTCGATGCCGATTTCCCGTTTGATAATGGCTTCCGCGTCGTTCAGTTCACGCCACCGGGTTCGGGGTGCTCGGTTCAGTTTGGCTCCAAGATGACAACTGCTGAACCAGGCTCGGCGCGCGGCCTCTACCTGGTCGCCTCCGACATTGAGGCCGCGCGGGAAGAACTTCTCGATCGCGGTGTTGAAGTCAGCGAGGTGTTCCACCCCGGAACGCCGGGCGCTCAGTTCCTGATGGACGGTTGCGGACGCATCAACGGGCCGGCGCCAGAGCAGGCGTCCTACGGATCGTTCGCCACGTTTCGCGATCCCGATGGCAATGGATGGCTTTTGCAGGAAGTGACAACGCGGCTGCCTGGCCGAGGGCTGGGTACTTTGGATGTGGCGACATTGACCGAGCTTTTGCAAGAGGCCGAAAAGCATCACGCCGAATACGAACGCACCGCCCCCAAGCACCGGTGGTCAGACTGGTACGCCGCGTACATTGTCGCGCGCCACGACGGCAAGACCCCTGAAGATGGAGCCAAGGACGCAAGGGTTAACGTCGAGGGATTGCGATGACCACTACGATCAATCACTTTGACGCGATCATTATTGGGACAGGCCAGGCGGGCCCGCCGTTGGCCTCGCGATTTGCAAGCGCCTGCAGGAGCGTGGCCATTATCGAACGCGGAAAATTTGGCGGTACCTGCGTGAATACGGGATGCACGCCGACCAAGACGATGGTGGCAAGCGCCTATGCGATCCATCTAGCCCGCCGGGGAGCGGAATATGGATTCGCAACTGGGGATGTGCACGTCGATATCAAGAAGGTGAAGGCGCGCAAAGATGCAGTCGCAGAGAGATCGAGCAGGGGAGTGGAAGCGTGGCTCAGAGGAATGCCGAGTTGTACTGTCATTCAGGGGCATGCCCGCTTTCAGTCGCCGAACACTGTCGTCGTGAATGATGAAATCTTGCAAGCGGACAAGATTTATATCAATGTCGGCGCGCGTGCTTCTATCCCCGAAATGCCGGGTATTCATGATGTCCCATTTCTCACCAACTCCTCAATTATGGACATTGATTTTCTGCCCAAGCATCTCGTCATCGTCGGCGGAAGTTATGTCGGGCTGGAGTTCGCCCAGATCTATCGCCGCCTGGGAAGCGAAGTCACGATTGTGGAAATGGGGCCGCGCCTGATTGGACGGGAGGATGAAGATATTTCCCAGGCCGTGCGAGAAATTCTGGAAGCTGAGGGCATACAAATTCGGTTGAATGCGAAATGCATCTCGCTGGAGCAACACGATGACGGTGTGGCCGTCGGCCTCACGTGCGAAGAAGGTCCTCCCGAAGTGTTGGGATCGCACGTTCTTCTGGCCGTGGGACGGACTCCAAATACCAGTGACCTCGGACTGGATCTGGCAGGCGTTTCCGCAGACAAGCGCGGCTACATCATCGTCGATGATCAACTCCAGACAAATGTACCCGGCATCTGGGCGTTGGGTGACTGCAACGGGCGCGGTGCCTTTACCCACACTTCGTATAACGACTATGAGATTGTTGCGGACAATCTCTTTAATGCCGACCGTCGCCGGGTTTCCGACCGTATCCAAGCCTATGCGCTCTATATTGACCCGCCGCTGGGACGATGCGGGATGACGGACGCTGAGATACGAAAATCGGGGCGGCGGACCCTCATTGCGAAACTCCCGATGAGCCAGGTGAGCCGCGCGTACGAAAAGGGTGAAACAAAAGGCTTCATGAAAGTTTGCGTCGATGCGGAGACGAAGCAGATTCTGGGCGCCGCGATTCTCGGAGTTGGTGGTGACGAAGTCATTCACGTTCTGCTGGACGTGATGTATGCGAAGGCGGCCTACACGGTGATTGAGCGAGCCATGCATATTCATCCGACGGTCGCGGAATACCTCCCGGGCATTTTGGGCAAACTGGAACCTTTGGTCTAGATAGGAAGCACAGAACCAACCTGAGGATCCAGGAAAGGCCCCGACGCGAATCGCAGGCTAGGCAAGCATCACATCAACCGCCGGCCCCGAGGACCGCATTGGTTCAAGGATTGTGGCCCGGTACGTGCCGTTGAGCGTACGGCCGCGCTTGTAGAACTGATACCTAGGTATCACCAATACCATTGTCCAATTGCTCAGCCTTAATGACTCTGTTTTCATCCATTCAGCGCAGGGGAATCAATCAGCAAGTGGGATCGAAGAATTCGCGGGGGACAACATGGCTCTGGCAAATGCTACTGCAATTCGAGGTCAAGAAGGTGTAACACGAGCAGCTGATACGAAGGTTGGGAGCGCCGCTCGGGATAGTGTGGTCGGCTCCAAATACAAGGCAGTGCGATCGGCTACCAGTGAGTTGGCCTCGAGAGCATCGCCCGAAGACCAGATGGTGCAGTCCTGTCCTGAAGCTAGCCCCATGAAATGGCACCAGGCGCACACAACATGGTTTTTCGAGACATTTGTGCTGCGACCCTTCTTGAAGGATTACAAATCACACAGAAAAGAATTCCATTGGCTATTCAACAGCTACTACAACGCGCTCGGCGAAGAAATTCCGGAGAAGAGCCTACGGTCGACCTTCTCACGGCCCTCGCTTGACGAAGTTCTTGCTTTTCGCGCAGAAGTTGACGGGGAGATGGACCGATTCCTCGCGAGTGGTGCAAATGAGGAAGCTATTCGACGCATTGTGCTGGGCGTGAACCATGAACAGCAGCACCAGGAGCTTGCCTTGACGGACATCAAGCACGCTCTCTTCTCCAACCCGCTTCATCCCTCCTATCAATCCGGCTCGCTCTCAGACGACAAGCATCCCCAAGTGTCCGAGCTTACCTGGCATGGCTTTGATGGTGGTTTGGTGGAGATCGGTTACCCGCTTCAAGCGGAAAATCCTCTGGATTCTTGTTTCGACAATGAGAGGCCTCGCCACAACGTTTTCTTGGAGCCCTTCGAGATCGCAGACCGCCTGGTGACGTGCCGCGAGTATTTGGAATTCATATCGGACTTCGCTTACTTGCGCCCGGAGCTTTGGCTATCGGACGGTTGGGATATCGTGCAGCGCGAGTCATTGTTGGCGCCTCTTTATTGGCAGCGCAAGGGTGACGATGAGACCGGCTGGCGCGTGTTTACGCTCAACGGATGGCAAGGGCTCTCGACCCTCCTTGATACACCGGTGTGCCACGTAAGCTCATTCGAGGCTGATGCGTTTGCACGTTGGAAGGGGTGCCGGCTTCCGACCGAGGCCGAATGGGAACACGTTGCAAGCCAGATCGCGGTGCAGGGAAATCTGCTCGAGAGTGGAAGACTCCATCCCGCCGCGGCACGAGGTAACGGAATTAAGCAAATTTTTGGTGACTGCTGGGAATGGACGGCAAGCGCCTACTCCGGATATCCGGGGTACAAGCCCTTGCCCGGCGTGCTCAGCGAATACAACGGCAAATTCATGTCAAGCCAAATGGTTCTGCGTGGCGGGTCATGCGTCACTCCTGCGAGCCACATTCGCGCGACTTATCGGAATTTCTTTTCGCCTGGCACGAGGTGGCAGTTTTCCGGGATCCGCCTGGCGGTCTGAGAGGAATCGAGTAAATGGCAACCTGCATCCAGACAGTTGAGTTTGAGCCTCGCGCAGGCGTGGATGTACGCGACGCACTCACGTGCGAAGTCCATTGCGGCTTGACCGCGCGACAGCGCTCGCTCTCACCGTGGATGTTCTACGATGCGGAGGGATCGCGTCTCTTCGAACTCATCACGACTCTCCCCGAGTACTACCCTACTCGCACCGAAAGAGCGATTCTGGCAGGACACGCCGAGGCGATGATCGCAGGGGTTCAATGCGACCGATCCTTGCCGCTGCGCGTTGTTGAATTGGGCGCTGGTAGCGCTTCGAAAACAAGCGTTCTGCTCGAAGCAGCGCTCCGCCTCTCAGACGACGTAGTCTACGTGCCAGTCGATGTCTGCTTCAACGCGCTTGAGTCAGCGTGTCAAAACATCGCATCCGCGGTGCCGGAAGTGCGTATCGAGCCAATTGTCAGGAATTACGTGACTCACCCGCTCGAACTTGAACCATTCGACGGAACGACCTTGGCAGTCTATATCGGCACGAGTATCGGCAACTTTTCGCCAGAAGAGGCGCGACTCATCCTTCAGGATTTACGTGCTCAGCTGCAGACCGGAGACGCGTTGCTGCTCGGCACTGACATGGTAAAGGATGTGCGCACTCTCCTGGCGGCATATGACGACGGGGACGGTGTCACCGCCGCGTTCAACTTGAACATTCTGCATCGGCTCAACAGGGAACTCGGGGCCAACTTCGATACTGCGCGATTTCGTCATCGCGCGATTTGGAATCCCACTGAATCTCGGATCGAAATGCATCTGGAGAGCCGTCGGGAACAACATGTGAGTATCGTGCACGCAAACCTTGACCTTCATTTCATGACATGCGAAACCATTCACACCGAGAACAGTTACAAATTCACGGACGAAGGCGTCGGATGCCTTCTCAATGATGCAGGCTTTGAAATTGGTGAGGTCTGGAAGGACAACCGCGACTGGTACGCCGTAACGCTTGCCTTTGTGCGCTAGTGCTTTCGATGGTGGCAAGAGCACCAAAAGGCCGGTGGCAATAAGACGCTGCAAATGCCGGGCCGCCGAAAGAGGCGGATAAATGGGGTCAATACCAAGGTACCGACGATACTATCGTCCAATTGTCCAGCTTTCGAGATTCTGTACCAATGGCTGACGGTGGCCCCTTCAGACCTGAGTCCTTGAGTCGAGGACAGCGAACAGAATGTGAAAATGCTGATTGTCAGTTCAGCAACCTTCGAATTTACAATGCCATCGAGATGGAGGAACGAGTATGAAACGGTTGACATTCTATCTGGTCGGAGCTGTAACACTGGCAGGCATGCTCGGCGTTACGTCGCCTGCGCCGGGGCAAGGGGACGGGCAAGCCATTGCACCCTTCGTGACGGAGATCCCCGAGGGGTACCGCGACTGGAGGTGGATTGCCTCGGCTCATGAAGAAGGAAACCTCAACAGTATTGGCGCAATTCTGGGCAACGAAGTTGCGATCAAGGCCTATCGGGAAGGGAAGCTTCCGTTCCCGGATGGCACGATCATTGCTGCCTTGCATTACCACTACGTCGCGTCCGACGAAAACAACAAGGTGTTTGGCCAGGCTCAATCTTTCGTTCCCGGCGCCCCCACAAATGTTCAATTCATGGTTAAGGACTCGAAGAAGTATGCCGCAACGGGTGGTTGGGGCTTCGGCCATTTCCAGGACGGCAAACACGGCGACGCAGCGTTTATGAAAAGCTGTTTTCCCTGCCATGAAAAGGCAAGTGGCACTGACCTTGTTTTTACTCGTTATGCACCGTGATGCAGGAGACGAAGCGAGAGGCCGAATATGTCGGGCAAGCATACAGCAGTGATCACTGGAGCATCGGGAGGTATTGGTGCTGGCCTGGTCGAGAGATTTCTGGAAGCAGGCTACAACGTCGTCGCCACCTCTCGTCATGCCAGTCAGACGCTGACTGCCTCGCCCCGCCTCGTTCTTGTCGATGGCGATATCAGCAACCAGCAAACGGCTGTCAAGGCCATCCAAGCAGCGGTCAATGCTTTCGGAGGTATCGACGTTCTGGTGAATAATGCCGGTATCTTTTTGACCAGGCCATTCACTGATTTCACTCCGGATGATTTCCAGACTCTTGTCTCGACGAATCTACTCGGTTTCATTTACATCACTCAGCATGCTGTACGAGAGATGCTGAAACAAAAAGCGGGGTGCGTTGTGAGCATCACTGCCGCGCTGGCAGATCGGCCAATCGCGGGCGAGAATGGCTCGATTTCGATGATGACCAAGGGTGGCTTGAATTCCCTAACTCAGTGTCTCGCAGTCGAATATGCAAGGGACGGCATTCGCTTTAATGCTGTCGCTCCCGGTGTTGTGGATACACAGATGCACCGGAATGATCCGAATCCATCGGCAGCGCGGCCGGCCGTGAAAATGGCGAGGGTGATGGACGTTGTCGATGCGGTTTTTTACCTGGCAGAGGCCGGTCATGTGAACGGGGAGGTCTTGCATGTGGACGGAGCTGCTCCAGCTCGTCGCTGGTGAAGCATGAAAATGATTCGAGCCATGCGCTCGATTTGTTTGAGGTACGGATGTCAAGATTGCTTTCAGTAAATGTCGGCCTCCCACGCGATGTGAAGTGGGAGGGGAAGACTGTGCGCACCGCGGTGTGGAAGAGCGCGGTTGAGGGACGGCAGTTGGTGCGCAAGCTGAATATTTTCGGCGACGGCCAGGCCGATCTGGAGGGTCACGGAGGTGAGCAACGCGCCGTATTCGTGTACCAAATGGATTCGTACAACTACTGGAAGCGATTCCTGGGCCGCAACGATTTTGTTTTCGGGCAGTTCGGAGAGAATTTCACGGTCGACGGACTGGCGGATAGCGAGGTTTGCATCGGCGATCGATACCGCATCGGTACTGCCGAGTTTGAGGTAACGCAACCGCGCGTAACCTGCTACCGCGTCGGCATCCGCATGAATGAACCTCGAATGCCGGCGCTTCTCGTTGCACATCACCGGCCAGGATTCTACTTTCGCGTATTGCAGGAGGGAGAGGTTGGCGCGGGCGATGACATTGTGAAAATTGCGGACGGGCCAGAGCGAATCAGTGTGTCCGAAGTCGACGCGCTCCTTTATTTGCCGGGTCACTCGAGTGGGCAGTTGCAACGGGTGCTGAGAATTCCTGCACTAAGCAAGGGCTGGCAAAGTTCGTTCCGGGCGATGCTGCAGCAAGACTTGAATTCCAAATCTGCGGCGGGAAATCCGGGACTCGCCTATGAGGAGCAGGCGCCCGCGTGGCCTGGATTTCGTCAGATGCGCGTCGCAGGTATCCATAAGGAAAGCGACAGCGTAAATTCCTTTGTTCTTGCGCCGGTCGATGGACAACATCTTCCTCTCTTTCAGGCGGGCCAATTTGTAGTTGTGCGGCTGTCCGTCGATGCGGGCAAGCCTCCCGTTCTTCGCAGCTATTCGCTCTCTGATGCGCCCAGTGTTGATCATTTCCGCATCAGCGTCAAGAACGAATCGAACGGTATTGGAAGCTCTTTTCTGGACAAGCATTGCCAGGTAGGCGATGTGTTGGATGTCAGCGCACCGCGAGGAAGCTTTACCCTGCGCCCCAACCAGAATCCTGTGGTTCTGCTGAGCGCTGGTGTTGGCGCAACGCCGGTGTTGTCGATGCTGCATGCGCTTGCCGATGAAAAATCGGAACGAGAGGTCTGGTGGATCTATGGAGCGAGGGATCGTGTTGATCATCCATTCGCAGATGAATCGCGGTCGTTGTTGAAACAGCTTTCGCGCGGGTGCCGATACATCGTGTACAGCAGGCCCAGTGCAATCGACCAGGTTGGGGAAGATTACGATGCGCCCGGGCATATTGACGCAGCGTTGCTCGAGAAGATCGGCGTTGCCAAGGGCAGCGACTTTTATCTTTGCGGTCCCACTGCATTTCTGAAGAGCATGCGCGACGGGTTGCGAGAATGGGGTGTTCTTGCTGGGAATGTGCACACGGAAATATTTGGTGCTCTCGACGCCATTACTCCCGGCGTGGCGCAGGTTGAACACACGCCTCACCAGCCGCAAGGGCCCGTTGGAGCCGGCCCTCCCGTTACATTCGTGCGCAGCGGAATTACTGCAGCCTGGGATCCGAAATTTGCCAGCCTGCTTGAACTGGCAGAGGCGTGCGATGTTCCAGTTAGATGGTCATGCCGTACCGGTGTTTGTCATACCTGCATGACTGGCCTGATTGGCGGTTCGATCACTTATGACCCAGAACCGTTGGAGAGACCCGCTGCCGGGAACGTGCTCTTGTGTTGTTCGCGGCCAACCGCAGGTGTCGTCGTGGATCTTTGAGAAAGAGTGAAGGAGTCGCGTTATGCGTTCTGATATCATGCCTGGCGCCATTTTTCCGGACTACCAACTGCCCGATCAGACTGGTCAATTGCGCAAGCTGAGTGAGCTTCAGGGCGACGACCCACTCATCCTTACGTTGGCGCGCGGCCACTATTGCCCAAAGGAGCACCAGCAGCATTTGGAAATCGCCGCGTTCTACCCCAGGATCGCGGTGGCATACACACAGATCGTCACGATCGCCACCGACGATCACCATACCCTCCAGGAGTTCCGCGCCTCCGTCGGAGCCCAGTGGACTTTCCTTTCGGATCCTGAGCGAACGGTTCAGAAGGATCTCGATATACAGGAGTACACCGATCCCGAGCATGATCCGATGATCCCGCACACGCTGGTGCTCAAGCCAGGCCTCGTGATTCATAGCATCTATAACGGCTACTGGTTCTGGGGCCGCCCGTCCATCGCCGATCTGTGGCGAGATTTGCGTATCGCAACGAGTGAAGTCCGCCCGGACTGGGACCTGAGCGTTCCGGGGCTTCGTGATTCGTGGAACGCTGGCGAGCTATCGCGATTTCATGGGTGGAACAAGAGAGCGAAGATTCCCCTGGTTGAGTCGAAAAAGGGTGCCGATCAAAAAAGCTGACGACGGGGATCTGATGCCCGGAGACATTTACATCCTTGATCTCGGCGAAGTAAGAGCGCATCGCAAATTGTCTATTGGATGGATCAATGGCTTCTGCATCGAAGTCTCAAGCGCGGTTCGACACAAAACGGGAAATTCGACGGCTTGTGCGTGCAGAGCTTCCTGTCGACACTGTGGCTCTGGCGCGTTATCTGATTGGCAAGGTCATCGTTCATGACACCGCTGAGGGAAGATTGAGCGGACGCATTGTTGAAACTGAGGCCTATCCGGTAGGCGATATAGCCAGTCATGCCTACCGAGGGAGGACACCACGGAATGGCGTCCTTTTTCTTGAGCGGGGGCACGCCTATGTCTATCTCGCCTATGGCATCTCGTATCTATTGAATGTGTCGAGCGAGAGGGTGGGAATTGGCGCCGGAGTCTTGTTACGGGCCATTGAGCCACTTGACGGCATCGAACCGATGAACAGCACGCATCCAGGAAAACAGTGGGCCGATATTGGACGAGGGCCCGGACGCTTGACAAAGGCGCTGAAGGTCGACCTGAGGGAAGACGGAGTGGACCTTTGCAGTGCAAGCTCTTCGCTCTGGCTCGCGGAGACGACGCGCAAGACTGGCGCGATCGGCAAGACCGTGCGCATCGGTCTGACGCACGGAGGCGAACGCGTCTTACGCTTTTACGAACGTGGCAATGAACATGTAAGTGGCCCAAAGAGATTAGTCACTGGATGACAGACATAGAATTCGTGAGACGGCTATTGCGCTCATACGACGGAATCCGCGCTGGCGAGTGTGGGAAGAAGCGCTAGGAGTGATTTGGTGGTTCGTGAATATCAAGTCTCGATCCTCGGAACGGAGCTTCCGAATGCTGAGACGCTTGACGGAGAAATATGTCAATGACGGAATTAGCTACGAAACAGAACCCGAGCAAGGGGCTCGTCGCGACGATTGAAGAAAGCGACGTAGAGGCGGGAAGCCCGCTCCCGATGGGGGGAACCCATAAACAGGGCGACGGAGTCAATTTTGTTTTGTTCAGTCGTCACTCAACCGGTGTTCGCCTGGAGTTGTACGAGCATCCTGACGATTCCTCTCCGGTGTTGGCCATCGATTTGGACCCAATACGAAATCGTACTGGCGACGTATGGCATATTTGGCTGCGAGGTATTTCCGCCGGACAGTTCTATGCTTATCGCATCGAAGGACCTTACCAACCGGAAAACGGCCATCGCTTTAACTCTCACAAATTGCTTCTGGACCCATATGCAAGGGCAATTGCCGGCGTCAAGGATTGGGATTTTCGAGCAGCGCTCGGCTATGACTCCTCCAGCAGGCTGGCCGATCTGAGCATTTCGACGACTGACAACGCCGGCAGCGCACCGAAATGCATCATTACCCGTGACGAATTCGATTGGGGGATCGATTCTCCTCCGAGGCATTCCGCTTCTGACACGGTGATCTACGAAACACACGTTCGCGGTTTCACGATCCATTCCAGTTCGAAAGTTGAGCGTCCCGGAACATTCGCTGGGCTCATCGAAAAGATTCCATACCTGAAGGACCTTGGAGTGACCGCCATTGAGCTCATGCCCGTGCTCGAGTTTAACGAGAACGAGTTGGAGCGGTTCAATCCAACAACCGGAGAGAAACTCAAGAACTACTGGGGCTACAATCCGGTAGGCTTCTTTGCTCCAAAGCAGTCTTACAGCTTTGAGGGGGCGCAATGGCGGCAGATTGTCGAATTCCAGGAGATGGTGAAGGCCTTTCACAGCGCCGGCATTGAAGTGATCCTCGACATCGTCTTGAACCACACGGCTGAGGACGACGAGTTGGGGCCCACGATCTGCCTGCGCGGGATCGAGAACTCAATCTTCTATATGTTGCAGGACGATCATCGCCGGTACTACAAGGATTTTACGGGAGTGGGCAATACGCTGAACGCAAACCATCCCGTTGTGCGAGAGTTTGTTACTGGCGTGTTGCGTTACTGGGCGATGCACATGCATGTTGACGGATTTCGTTTCGACCTTGCGTCCGTGCTGGGCAGGGATGTGCACGGAAACATTCTGCGCGACGCACCGCTTCTCGAGAGCATCGCCGAGGATCCAATCCTGCGCAATGTAAAGATCATCGCGGAGGCCTGGGACGCAGGGGGCGCCTATCAAGTGGGAGATTTTTCCTCCCAGCGTTGGACGGAATGGAATGGCCGTTACCGTGACGATGTACGCCGCTTTTGGAATGGCAATACCGGCATGATGGCATCATTCGCGAGTCGAATCTGCGGAAGCTCGGATTTGTACCGCAGCTCGGGCAAGGGACCAGGTTGCAGCATCAACTTCATCACTTGTCACGACGGTTTCACTCTGAACGACCTTGTCAGTTACAAGGAAAAGCACAACTACGAAAACGGCGAGCTAGGTCGTGATGGAACCGACGCGCACTATAGCGACAACTGTGGAGTGGAAGGGCCGAGCCAGGATCCCGATGTCGAGCGCATGCGCACCCGGCTGATCAAGAATTTCCTGCTGACCCTGTTTATCTCTCGAGGGGTGCCCATGTTGCTGGGCGGCGATGAGTTTCGCCGCACCCAGAACGGCAATAACAATGCCTACTGTCAGGATAACGAGGTGAGCTGGTTCAATTGGGACCTGCTGGAGAAGCACGAGGAGATCCGGCGCTTCACCCGGGGACTGATCGCGTTTCGCCGCGCGCACCCCGTTCTACGAAAGGAGACTTTCTACACAGATGCAGATATCAGGTGGTTCGCGCCAGGCGGCGCCGCGCCAGACTGGACGGACGAACGACAGAACTCCATTGCGTGCCTGATCCTCGGGCTGACAGAACCGGATTTGTTGCTCATGTTCAATGCTGACACCAAGTCAGTTGATTTTGTCATTCCAGCCTTGCCCGCCGGGAAGATGTGGCGTTTAGCGATCGACACATCCCGCACCGCCCCTGACGATCTGGCCGACGTCGGGAAAGAGTCTCCCTTGCAGGACCAGCTCGGTTTTCGGGTCGAATCTCGGTCGAGTGCGATTCTCTTGTCAGAAAGTCGCGAGGTACTGCATGGCAATTAATCCTGCGGCCGGAAAACCGGCTGACCCCTCCATTCTTGTCAACGTGCCGAAGCTCATCACGGCCTATTACGAGTTGCGGCCCGATTCGACTGTTCCGGGACAGCGGGTGGTGTTCGGTACGTCAGGCCACCGCGGATCCGCATTGGACATAGCGTTCAACGAATCGCACATCCTTGCAATCACGCAGGCAATCTGTGATTACCGAAAACTCCAAAAGATCGATGGGCCGTTGTTCCTGGGGATCGATACGCATGCCTTGTCAGAGCCTGCGTTTGCAAGTGCGTTAGAAGTGCTTGCAGCAAATGAGATCGAAGTCATGCTTTCCGAAGGCACACCTTACACTCCGCCCCCCGCCGTTTCCCACGCGATTCTGCTTTACAACCGCGGAAGGAAGTCCGGACTCGCGGACGGCATCGTCATCACTCCATCACACAACCCTCCCGATGAAGGTGGCTTCAAGTACAACCCGCCGCATGGCGGGCCGGCAGATTCGGCAGTCACGTCATGGATTGAATCGAAGGCGAATGAATATCTCGAGCGAATCCTCGACGGCGTCAAACGCACACTGCGTGCCACAGCTCTGCATGCATCCACAACACACAAATACGACTTTTTGACCGCCTATGTTAACGATCTCAAGAATGTCGTCGACATGAATGCCGTGCGCGACTCCAAGATCAGGCTGGGCGTGGATCCCCTCGGAGGAGCGGGCATTGATTATTGGCCGCGGATTGCCGAGCAATACGGTCTCGATCTGACAATCGTCAACGAATCCGTAGACCCAACATTTCGCTTCATGACCGTGGATTGG
>Ga0209698_10002534_pt1 | contig 20649 bp, 17 predicted proteins | sample LitLauG_LLR_2012_FD_187203 | JGI IMG/M metagenome (GOLD analysis project Ga0209698, IMG submission 187203) | Freshwater sediment microbial communities from Pennsylvania, USA - Little Laurel Run_MetaG_LLR_2012 (SPAdes) (version 2) | ecosystem: Environmental > Aquatic > Freshwater > Creek >...
GCGCTGGCGTAGGAATTGATTTCGCAGTTCAGGCAAATCTCTTCAAAAGCGGGTGCGGTCCATTCCATGGTTTCCCCCAGTCATAGTTCCGGCGAGTTCACCCGGATATTGTACCAAGCATAGTCGACACGCAGACTGAAATCAAATCGGCCGAAAACCGGGTAGTGGCTCAATTTGAATTAAGCCACTACCGAAAACCGGCTTGTGGGTTGGTTTCGGAATAGCCGACGATCCAGCCGGAATTCCCTCGAGTGTCGGCGCGTGATCCTTATCCGGAAATATGGTTCGCTCCCTTATCGGTCAAGTTAGCAGTCAACCGGCCAGATTCGCAAATCCTTCAATCTCTGAAATTCCGTGATCTTGCCAGACGGCCACTCAAAACGAATCATCTGAAAATAGTTTTCGTGGGGATGTAGCTCCAGCGTTCGAAAGACTTGGACGGTCTGAAACGAATCCGCAGTTTCCGCGACCTTAGTTATGTGATAGACGTCGCCCGACCGTTCGAACCAGCCCCCGATTGGGGTGTCAGCGTCGGAGTCGAGATCCCATACCAGAAGTCGATTCTGCGGCCGGTTGTCGTTCTTCAGTAAGGCAGCGATGAGCCAGCGCCCACCCGCTAAAGCAACTTCCCCAACGAACTTCTGAATCGCAATCGGACGCCGAATCGACACCAGCGATTTTGGATCCAGGAAGCAAACACCCACGCCGCCATAAGCGGTCCTGGTAACAATCAGGCAGGGAAGGCCGGAAAGCGTCCCGAAAGCCAAATCACGATGGAGTCCTTGCCAGACTACCTTCCGACCAAGCCTTCCAAACTCAGCCACGAATACCGGATCTTGCCAAAGATCGTCAGCGGATCGCGTTACTGGCGAAACGGCACAGGAGCCTGATGAGACGTCGCCGTCTCGCGTGAGCCAGAGAGCGTACCAGGACTCTTGATCCAGATGATCGACCCAGATTCGCGCATCTTCCAAATACAGTTTTTCAGTGGGAGTATAGATCTTCTTCTTCCCACCCTCAGGCGTCAGTTCGCTGACCACTCCGTCGGAATCGACCGCGGCAACTGCAGCTCCGGGCTCGGGCGACAAAAAGTGCGCATCCTGGATCCCGTTCAGCGCGAATTGCATCGTCGGAAGGGGGCTCGAACTCTGCCAGTAGTAAAGATGTTGAAAATCATGAGCAACCAAGTCTATCGAGCCTGCCCGGTTTTTTTGCGCACACAATCCAAAAAGCTTGAGCGTCCGCGCTGCAAAGGACCCGATAATCTCCATCTCCGCGCCGGGCGATACTAGGTGTAACCTCGGATCCTCCTGTATACGAGCCATCAGCAGAGTTCCGTAGGCGCTGAGATCGGTCGGGCACACTTTGTGATCGCTTTTAGGCTTCTCGGAAGAGCCGGTCTTGAGGAACCCTCGCGGCAGCGAATCCGGGTTGAACCGGGCGAGTGCGACCGCCGATTCCAAAACGCGCGCAATCATCTCGAACCCGTACCTATTGAGTTGGAGCGAGTCACGCTTCATCCCGAGCTCCGCGCGACGGAGGTTGAGCCGCTTGTTTTCCTCGCTTTTTTCCCATGCCAGAGCCTTGACAGAATCGGCGACGTCCTCCATGGCGTTCCCCCAGAAAACTGTTGGGTGAACAGCCAGACCATACGGCCGAGCGAACTCCAATGTCTCAATCGGGAGGGAGCGAAAATCCTGAGCAACTCCGCCTGCCAGAGCAATCACTTCCGCGACTTTGTCGTCGAATTCGGTCGGAACTTTCTCGGACCAAGCTCTGGCAAGCTCGCCCGCAGCACGGAGCGTATCGATCTCGCCCGAGTACAACCCTCGCCAACGAACAATTGCATGGAACGCCGGCAGAAGTCGCTTTTGATCTTCTGCTTCTGCCGGATAGACCGGCTTCACCGCAATCGACCGCTGAGCGTCGCTCTTCCCTGCATTACTGCGGGGAAACTGCGGACTAACGCTCGGTTTACCCCGCGCGCCTCGCACTCGCTTCAATAGAAGCTCCAGTGCCTCCGCTTCATTCTTACCAACGAAGTCGACATAGATTATCTGACCCAGAACTCCCTGCGGTTCGACCGGCTCGACCCGCACCGGAATCAGTAGATCCATAGCCCCAGTCGGATCACGGCGGAAGGCATCCGCCCACTCTGATTGGGTAAACTTGGCATCAACGTAGTGCGGAGATAGCACCACAATGGTCCGTCCACTTTCCCGCATCGCGCTGTCCATCTTCATCACCCAGTTGCCGACAAAATCCCAAGCCTGGATAACGACGCTAAATTCGTTCTCTTCAAGAGTCCAGGCTATCCATTCCGCCCATCCTCGATCGTGTTGGTTGTAGCTGATGAAGAAGTCCTTCACGAGCTTCCCTCTCCCGCTGAGGCGTCCGATTTTGGCCGACTCGTGAGACAGGCCAAGACGGTGCGGACGAACTGCGTATGGAACCAATTACAGCACCGGTGAGTATGCTGGACAAGACCGATCGGGCATCCTAGCGCTCTGTCTCGACTAGACTAAGTCAAGGGGGCCTTTTCCGCCCTCTTTTCCACACCCCGAACCTCCATCGCTACTTCTGCCCCTCCCAATGTCTGTTTACCTTCGATTGCACCGTGACGGGAAGAGAGGCCCTGGAACCATGTTCGGAAAGACACTGTATGGCACGAAGTTCAAAGATATCCCCTTTGTCCCATTGCAGTCTGCCACCTTCTGTGTTCAGTGCGAGTTGATTACCGCGAGCAGCAAGCCGTACTGTGTCGCGTGCGGAAGCCACGCCCTGATTGGCCTTTCGCGAGTGCTGGGCGGGTCTTTGCGCCACCAGCAGACCGTGCATCTCATCACCGATTCCGAACTCGACAGTCTGGTTCGCGAGCTGCTGCGAGCCGTGCCCGACCCCGCCGTGATCGACGTGGCCGACCGTTCCCGCGTGCCATCGCTTGCCCTGCGCAGCCAGCTTCGAGTAGCCAACGCGGTTCATCCCGCATCAGGCTTTCGGGCTGTGACCGTGCCGGAGGAGATCGAGATCCATCCGGCCGAACTTGAGCTCGAACCCGCCATCAGCGCCATTACGGAACGTGCCCAGGAGTTGACCGGTGCAACTGGTGCGGCCATTGCCCTGCGCGCAGGAGACGAGATTGTCTGCCGCGCCCGCTCCGGACGCACCGCCCCTGATCTCGGCATCCGCCTGCAAACCGAGGGGGGCATTTCTGCGGAAGCGGTCCGCTCGGGCGAGGTCATGCTCTGCCATGACGCCGAGCGCAACCCGCGCGTCGACTTGGCCAGTTGCCGACGACTGGGAGTCCGCTCCATTCTGGTCTCTCCACTACGCCATTACCGCCGCACTCTGGGGGTTTTTGAGGTGCTCTCCTCGACCCCGGGAGCATTCGACGAGCGCGACGTCGCTACGATGCAGTTTTTGTCCAGCATGATGGTGGCCGCCATTTCCCGTATTTCCAGCCTGCAAAGGTCTCAAACACGGCAAGTCGCCTGAACGTCTCTTGGGACGTTCGGATCCCCTGGGCCATCTGGCCATGGCCGATTGACCTGCGGTCACACTATAAGCTCCCCCCGCTCATCCGTCTCCTCGGCCAGAGTTTGTCCTTCAGCTAAATAAACTCCCCGTGCGCAGGGCCATCCTAACGGGACGTTGCATTATTATGCAGCGTCGTCCTACTGTGTTTTTTCTTCGTTCTCTTCGTTGCTTACTTTTCTGGAATCCCGCGCTAATATGTAGCTGCAACTATAGGGCCCCCATCCATGGCTGCATCAAGCTCGGGCGTGCAACCCGCTACGAACCGTCGCCGGCGCGTGCGACACAAGATCCAGACTCCTGCCTACGCGACTTTCACGGGCGAATCCAAAGGCGCGATGCTCGAGTTGCATGAGATTCTGAACGTCAGCGAAGAAGGCGTCGCGATTCAGTGTCCCGCGCCGCTCGAAGTCGGCAAGCGAATCAATCTTTGTCTCGATCTGGCCGAGTGTCCGGATCATATTTACACCACAGGTCAAGTGATCTGGTCCAACGCTTCGGGCCGGGCCGGCCTGCGTTTTGCCGAACTGCCGCCGTTTTCCGTGTTCCGGCTGCGCGAGTGGCTCTTCCTTAACGCCGTGGCCGCCGTGGCCAATGCCGACGATGCCTCTGTGGTCGCTCCGCCCCGCCTGGAGCACGTTCCTCCGCGGCCCAGCTATACCGACATGCTGGCGGCGGTAACCGCTATCCAGAGGGAAGTTGAGGCTCTGGGCGCGAATCTCTCCGCCGCTCTGCAATTGATTGCCGCTCGCACGCAGACGCTGATTCATGCCTCGGGTGCAGCTATCGCACTCGCCGATCACGATCCGGAGTTTATGGTCTGTCACGCCAGTGCCGGTCCAGACGCTCCACCCGTGGCCGCCCGCCTTCACGTTGGATCCGGTTTCTCCGGCGAGTGCGTGAGGACTGGAAGACTGCTGCGCTGCGACGACACGGAGAGCGATGCCCGCGTGGACGCGGAGAGTTGCCGTGCTCTGGGCATTCGCTCCCTGATCGCAGTTCCGGTGCTCGTAGGCGAGAAATCCGTGGGGATTCTGGAAGCGTTTTCGGCCCAGCGTGGTGCCTTCAGCGATAGCGAAAGCAGAGTGCTGCAGCGCCTCGCGGAAACCGTTCTTGCCGCCGTTAATCGTGCCGCCAGGGCCGAAAATCTGCCGCCACTCGAACCACCCCCTCCGGTTGCGGAGTTTGCTCCGACCCCCGGCAGTGTGCTGTTTGCTTCGCCGCTTGATCAAGACAAAAAGACGGAGCCCAAAGGCAACGGTGGAATCAGCCTGCCCCAGACCCACCTGATTCTGCTGATCTTCGCAGCCGCCGTGATCGCGTTGGTTCTCGGGTATTACTCCGCCCCGTTGTTTCAGAGCAGCCTGCGTGAGCGCGGACGGGACCAACTACCGACGGTGCTGGCCTCTTCTCCTGAGCTCAAGCCGGCGAACTACTCTCCTGCTGGCCCAGCCGTCGAAACGGCCACCTTGGGGCAACTTCGCCAGATGGCACTGCAAGGCGACTCTGCGGCTGAAAATGCTCTGGGACTGCGCTACGCGACAGGCGATGGCGTAACGTCGAACGAACGTGAGGCCGTGCGTTGGTTCACCAGGGCCGCGGAGCAGGGCAACACAGCGGCGCAGTCCAAGTTGGGCTCCGTGTTCTTTCGCGGGCGGGACATCCCTCAGAACTTCAATCAAGCCTACTTCTGGATGGCTCTGGCTCGCGCCAACGGAGACGAGAACAGCAAGGTTCTCGCGCCCCTGGTAGCGGCTCACTTGACGCGTGACCAAATTACCGCCATCGAATTGGATGCCAACCGTTGGCTCCAGCAGCATAATCCCGGCACCAAGCCGCAGGCTGGACACTGAATCCTCGGAGTTGCCCTCCGCGGCCGAACCGTAGCGCTAGAATGTATCCAGGGAATCTCTGATCGAGTCCCTCGCCGATTTTCTTTGCGGCCTTTGCGCCGTTTCTTAGCGCTCTTCGCGGTTCACGCTTTTGACTGGACCGACGTGGTTGACTTGTTCAAAGGTGGCCCCAGAGGTTCCGTGCCTACTCTTCGCGACATCCTCGACCAGAGAGTCTGCGAGGCCGACGCCACTCTCTACGAGAAACTCGACCACAACCGCGTTCGTTGTTTCTCGTGCGGTCACTGTTGCCCGATTCCCGAAGGCCAGCCCGGCGTATGCAAAGTCCGCTACAACCGCGGTGGGACCCTCTACGTGCCCTGGGGATACACGGCCGGGATGCAATGTGATCCCATCGAGAAAAAGCCTTTCTTTCACGTCTACCCCGGCGCGCTCGCTTACAGTTTCGGCATGCTCGGCTGCGATCTACACTGTGCCTATTGTCAGAACTGGGTGACGTCGCAGGCGCTACGCGATCCCAACGCAATCTCGCCACCGCTCGAAGTGTTGCAGGCGCACATGGTGCGCGATGCTCTCGATCAGGGCGCGAAAGTTCTGGTCAGCACCTACAACGAACCGCTCATCACCAGCGAATGGGCGGTCGCTGTGTTCAAAGAAGCCAAGGCCGCCGGCCTGCTCACCGGATACGTGTCGAACGGCAACGCCACGCCCCAAGTGCTCGAATACCTACGGCCCTGGCTCGATCTATACAAAGTTGATCTCAAGAGCTTCGATGATCGCCACTATCACGAACTCGGCGGACGCATCGGTCCCATTCTCGACAGCATCCGCCGTATTCACGCGATGGGACTCTGGCTGGAGATCGTCACGCTGCTCATTCCCGGCTTCAACGATTCTGCCGACGAACTCCGCCGCCTCACCGAATTCCTGGCAGGCATTTCCCCCGACATTCCCTGGCACGTCACCGCCTTTCACACCGACTACAAAATGCAAGGGGAAGGTCAGCGCGACACCAGCACAGAAGATTTGCTGTGCGCCGCCGAAATCGGCCGCGCCGCCGGACTGCGCTACATCTATGCCGGAAATTTGCCGGGAAGTGTCGGCGGCTGGGAAGATACTCATTGCCCCCAATGCAGCGAGATGCTCATCCGCCGCTACGGCTACCTCATCGAAGACTATCGGCTCACTCCCGAAGGCCGCTGCCCGCGATGTGCCCATCAGATCCCCGGCCGCTGGGACATCCAGTTCTCCGGCCAGATCACTGCACGTCCTTTCCTCCCGCACAAACGCTCGCGTTTGTTTACAATCACAAGTCATTGATCCCTGCGGAGCGATTCATTGGGAAAGCGACAGATCTCCGGGAAAGGTCTATGTGGGGACAGCCGCCCCCGGCAGTCCGCCGGGCGAAGCCCGGTTGTTCTTGACGGCAAAGTTCACGCTGGGTGCCCCATTTCTCGCGCGTTCTGTGCGCCAGAAGTGGGGATTGTGGCCGCTGATAGCTGATCATGCGGAAAAAATCGATCCTCTCAATTACGATGGCGCTCCTGCTCGCATCCTGCTCTCCGCGCGATTTCCTAACCCGCCGTCTGGCTCGGGACCTGATCTCCTCTTCCGACGCCTTCCGAACTCCGCAGCATTTCATCCTGCAAACCGGAGTCGTCTCGAACAGCGTTTACCTCGAGCCCGAGTATCTCGTGCTGCAGCACCACGGCTGGATCTCCGCCACCAACGCCCCCTGCGCTGCCCGTCTCGCTCCCCCGCCGTGCTGGGACATTCTGCTGACTCCCTCCGGAGTGGACACGGTTCGCACTCTGGTCCCGGCAGAGGAGGTCAGCAAACCTTCATTCGCAATTCCGGTGGCCCGAAGGGAACTCGTCGAGATCACCGGCCTCTGCAAACAAGGCAATGTTGCCGACGTCGACTTCACTTGGAAATGGGTTCCACTGAACGAAGTCGGCGCCGCACTGTACTCGAGCGAACTGCGATACAAATCCACCGTCGGGTTTCGCGACTACGATGACGGCTGGCGCGTGGTGCAAGGTGCCCCTCACCCCGAGCAAACACTCGACGACGCGCTCAAGAACGCCGAGCCCGCTCTGTGACCAGTTCTTCGCGCACGGTGACGGCGTGGCTTGCCGCTGCCGTCGCATGGTTGAATCCACGCCGACTTCGCGCCCAGGCCGTTGTTCTCGCTCTGTGCCTGTGGGGAGTCTGCGCCGTTGACTTTGCCACGCCTGGACTATTCGACCGCGCCGGCAACGTCAAGTTCCAGGATTTCCTCCCGATCTACGTGTCGGCCCGGATGATCGCGCAAGGCCGCGCCCACGAACTCTACGATGAGCGGGTGATCGCCGCCGGAGAACTCCAGATCATCGGCCAGCCGTCCGCCGTGCGCCTGCCGAATCTCTATGGACCACAGGTCGCGCTCCTGTTTGTTCCCCTCGCGCGTCTCTCATGCCCAGTGGCAGCACGCATCTGGATGGCACTGAGCCTGCTGATGTATTGCGCTTGCGTTTATGCAGTTGTGAAGACGTGCCCGAGTTTGACTCCCTATTCCACAATTGTCGCCATAGCCGCGGTGGCATATCCTCCGCTGTTTCACTTCTTTGTTCGCGGCCAGGTCTCTGCTCTGGTGCTGGCCTGCTTTACGGCTGCTCTGCTTGCATTCCGCTCGAATCGGGAGTGGCTCGCAGGCATCGCGCTGGGTCTGCTCGTTTTCAAACCTCAGTTTCTGATCGCTGTTCCTTTGGTGTTCCTGCTGGCTCGGTCGTGGATTTCATTCGCCACCATGGCCGGCGCGGCGAGCGTTCAGTTGGTTTTAACGTGGGCCTGTTTCGGTTCAGCCGTGATGCGTGGATACTTCGACGCCCTCTGGCACGTCTCGCGCCGGATCAGTAGCGTCGAACTGAGTCTCGCGCCGATCCAGATGCATTCGCTGCGCTCGTTCTGGGCGCTGCTGGTTCCCTGGTCCGATGCCGCGTTTCCGCTGTATCTAGTCAGCTCCATCGCAGTCGTTTCGATGGCAGCGGCTACATGGAAATCATCCTCTCCGCTGGCATTGCGATTTGCGGCTTTGACACTCGCGGCGGTGCTGGTGAATCCGCATCTGTTCGTCTACGACCTGCTGGTTCTTGCTCCCGTGCTCTTGCTGGTTGTGGACTGGACCTTGAGCGATGTGCGGCGCTGTTCCTCCGCCCCGCTTTTCTTGCTTTCCTATCTCGCATTCATTCTGCCGTTAGTCGGCCCGCTCTCGCGCTGGACTTTTGTCCAGCTTTCGGTCCCGGTCTTGGTTGCGCTGTTGTGGACGTTGTGGCGCCAATCCGCGCAACTGATTTCGCTGACTGACGGTCAACTTGCCTCACCCGATTCCCGCGTTGTATAAACCTTGTTCCCCCAGGATCCCTATGCCAATCCGTAAAACTGCTTTAGTCGTGGTCATTGCGTTGAGTTCTGCGCTCACCGTTTTGGCGCAAACCGAAACCAAAATCAAGCCGAAGCTCACCCTCGACGAGTTCTTTAACTCCGTCAGCTTTCCTGAGCTCGAAATCTCCCCCAACGGCAATTCCTTGGTGATCGTCACTGAGCGCGCCGACTGGGACCAACAGATCTTTCGCAAGGACCTGTGGCTCTACCGCGACGATGCCAAAGGCGGCTCGCTGATCCAGTTGACGCACTCCGGCCACGACTCCGGCCCAAAGTGGTCGCCCGACGGCCAGTGGATCGCCTTTGTCTCGGAACGTAAGACCTCCGCAGAGAAGGGCAGCGAGAACGATTCCGACTCCGACTCGAAAGACGAACCGCCCAGCCAGATATACCTGATCTCGCCGAATGGCGGCGAAGCCTTTCCCGTGACGGAAGGCGAGGAAGGAGTCCACGCCTTTTCGTGGTCGGCTAACTCGCAGACGATCTATTTCGCCACCCGCCAGCCCTGGAGCAAGACGCAAAAAGATGATTACAAAAAAGAGTGGAAAGACGTGGTGCAATACCGCACCGCGGAACGCGGCGATACGATCTTCGGGCTCGACCTCGCCGAAGCTCTCGCCCGCCACGCTGCCGCGCCGGGGAAAGGCGATCCCCGAAAGGACGATGACGACAAAGAGCCCGGCCTCACTCCCGGCGCGGTCGAGATCGCCAGGATGCCGTTGCGCGTCGATCACTTGCTTGCCTCGCCCGACGGCGGCACGCTTGCCGTTTTGACCAACGCGATCAACCAGCGCCAGGAAAAGTACGAAGACGTCGAACTCTACACCCTCGCACTGAAAAGTGTGGGGCGGACACTCCTGTCCGCCACTGCCGGCAGTACCGAAAAAACCGCCCCGGCGCCGCCCATCCGCATCACCCACAACGAAGCCGAAGAAGTTCGCCCCCACTGGGCCAACGACAGCCGTCACATCTTCTTCAGTGTCGAGGTCGGCGATCCCCTCGCCCCCTACCGCGATTTGCAGCCGCATCTCTACTGGGTCGACACCGTCGAAAAAAAAGTTGAACAGTGGGCCCAAGACTTCACCGGTCAGATCGTAAGCTATGAACTTAGCGACAAAGGTGTAGTCGTGACTGCGCGTCTGGGCACCGAAGTCCAGATGTACACCGCCGCCAATCCGGCAGATTCCTTGCATCCAGTTCCAGGGCAAAAGGGAACCTATGAGGAACTCTCGGCAGCTTTGCACACGCCGCGTGTCGCATTTCAATACTCATCGCTGACCCAACCCGCCGAAGTGTACCTGACTGAAGGACCCAATTCTCTGAATACCGCTCGCCCCATCACGTCTTTCAACAAACTCTTCACCGAGCGCGATCTTCCGCAAGGCAAGCCCTACCAGTGGAAGGCTGACGACGGCACCACCGTCGAAGGCATGCTGATCTATCCTCCTGGCAGATTCGAGACTAAGCGCCTGCCCATGTTCACCTTCATTCACGGTGGCCCCGCCGACGCCGACGGTAACCACTTCGAAGCCGACTGGTACCAGTGGGCCGCGCTAGCCGCGACCAACGGATGGCTGGTCTTCGAGCCCAACTACCGCGGTTCCACCGGATACGGCGACAAGTTCCTCATGCAGATCGTTCCCCAGTTGGTCTCGCGCCCCGGCAAGGACATTCTCGAAGGCGTCGACGCGCTGGTGAAAGATGGCATCGCCGATCCCGACCACCTCGCCATCGGCGGCTACAGCTACGGCGGATACATGACCAACTGGCTCATCACCCAGACCACGCGCTTCAAAGCCGCCGTCACCGGCGCCGGCGCGGTCGAGCACATCGGCAACTGGGGCAACGACGACACCACCTACGACGACGCCTACTTTCTCGGCGGACGTCCCTGGGAAGCCCCGCAGCGCTACCACGACGAAGCCGCAATCTTCCAGATCGACAAAGTCAGAACGCCAACCCACATGGTCGCCGGCGCCGACGATATCCGCGTCGCGGTCCTAGAAGATTATCTGCTGGAGCACGCCCTCTACTCGCTAGGGATTCCAAATAAGTTGTTAGTCTTTGCAGGCGAAGGCCACTCGCTGGCCAAGAATCCCTGGCACGGAAAAATCAAAGTGCGCGAAGAACTGAAGTGGCTGCAGAAGTACGCCGGCGTGCCAGCAGGGAACTGAGATCAGATCCCCAAGGGTGCCCATCCTAGTCGCGTTCTGTGCGACCAGGGTGGAAATTTTGCTACTCAGCCTCCGCTATCACTGCATTCCCGCGCACGCCCATGCGCTCCTGCAACTGCTTGCGGTACCTCCGGCTCATGCGCACTCTCGTCCCATTCTCCAGCAAGATCTCGTATTCGCCGTCCTCGCTGACCCTCAGGCTTCGCACCCGCTCCAGGTTCACGATGCTCGACCGGTGAACGCGGCAAAACATGTTCGGATCCAGGTCCTCCTCAAGTTCCGACATGCTGCGGCGTAACAGGTGGCTTTTGGCTCCGACGTGCAGGCAAGCGTAGTAGTCGGCCGCCTCGATCCAATCAATCTCTGCAGTTTTCACGAAGCAAACATCACCGGCGCTCTTGATGACGACCCGCTCCAGCTTCCTGGGCCGAGCTTTCTCACTTCCACCGATACGGATTCTTTGCTTGGCGCGGCCGAGCGCCAGTTCAAATCTCGCGTTGTCAAACGGTTTCAGCAGGTAATCGAGTGCTCCGGCTGCGAAAGCCCGCAACGCATACTGGTCGTAGGCGGTGACAAATACGATGGCAGGAGGCAGGTCGTTACCCAGCAACTCGAGCACATCAAAGCCGTCGCACTCCGGCATCTGAACGTCGAGAAAAAGCAACTCCGGCTTGGCAACGCGGATCTCGCCAATTGCTTCGGTCCCCGACCCGCATTCCCCCACGATTCCGATGTCCGGGTCCGCCCGCAGCAGAACGGCGATGTTGCTCCGAGCCAGCGGCTCGTCATCGACAATCAGCGCGCGAATTTTCGAGGGATGTGCTTCCGAGCGCACGAGTTACTTCCGCTCCATGCGCGGGGGCGTTTCGCGCTCCGGCGAAACGAAGGGTACGGAGACCGACGCTTCCACGCCTCCAGGCTTGCGATTTCGCAGGCTCAAATCGAACCCATCTCCGTAGAGGCTCTGGAGCCGTGTTCGCACGTTCAAGATTCCGATCCCGGACGGGCTCGTCTCGCTTGCCGCCGGCAGACTGGGGCCGTCGTTATAGACGCGCAGCGTAAGTATTCCGTTGGAGCGAGTTGCGGCAATGCGAATCGCTCCTCCATGCGTGCGTTTGGCGATGCCGTGTTTGATGGCATTCTCCACCATCGGCTGCAAAATCAAGCTGGGAATCTGAGCGGAGAGAAGTTCTGCGGGAACATCGACGCTGAATTGGAGGCGCTCGGCGAATCGCACCTTCTGAATGTCGAGATACTTCTGCGTAAACTCCAATTCTTCGCCGAGCGGAACCTGCTGCCGATCGGAGTCCGCGACCATTCTCCGCAGAAAATCACTCAGCCCGGCGATCATGCTTACCGCGGCGTCGTTTCTTTGCTCGCGCACCAGGCCCGCGATGGCATTGAGCGTGTTGAACAGGAAATGCGGCTCGATCTGTCGGCGCAGCGCTTTGAGTTGCGCTTTGGACAGCTGCTCGTTCAGGCGCGCGGTCTCGGTTTGCTGCAGTGCCAGCTTTTCCCTGGAATCGAGCAGGTGTCCGACCAGCAAAATCATGCTGTAGAGAATCAGATACGAGAGCAGCCCGCCGTAGAACTTATGCAACCACAGCTGGAGAAAGGGATCCGGTCCCGGCGAAAGTGCCCATGGATTCAGCAACGACTCCAACAAGGCGACCCATGCGGCATACGTCAAACCAATCCCGCCGCATACGGCCAGATGCACCACCCAGGTGGAAACGCGCCTCCATTGTGCCGGAGGATAGCGGCGCCCCAGACGCAACACCAGCGGCGTGGCAAAGATCCACGGCAGCCACGCAAGCAGCAGAGTAAAGAACAGGCGGACCCAGTAGTGGTGCATGCCTTGGGAACGCATAACAAAAACAGTCTGCGTGGCATCGAACAGGCCGATTCCGCACCAGATGGCTGCAATCCACCACCATCGCGGCGACTCGAAACGCTTGCGGGGCACTTCCATAGGCACGATCGTATTCTACGATGAGGCAAAAAGCTCAACAATGCAGCCAATCGCCGAAAGTGTGCAGCGGGAGGTCTGGCTCTCGACAACGACTTGGATCATACTCCCGCCCATGAACAAGACCGCGACTCTCCTCCTTGCTGCGATGGTTCTGTTGTCCTCGGCCGCTCTGCTCAAGTCCGCGACGCCGCCCGCGGCGGGCCCGGAATATACCGGAGATGACCAGCTCAAGCTGCCGGAGAACTATCGTCAGTGGACGTACCTGACCACGGGCTTCGACATGAGTTACAGCCCCAACGCAATGAACATGGACCACCACATGTTCGACAACGTCTTCGCGGCCCCAGAGGCGTACCAGTCGTTTCTGCAGACGGGAACCTGGCCCGACAAAACCGTGCTGGTTCTCGAGGGTCGCAAGGCGGAAGGTAAGGGCTCCATCAACCAGAAAGGCAACTACCAGAGTACGGAGATCATGGGGATCGAGGCGCATGTGAAGGACGAGGCGCGCTTCCCGGGGAAGTGGGCTTTCTTCATCTTCGGCGACGCCAAGACCGCCAAAATGGTTCCCACCAACATGGAGTGCTACAGTTGCCACGTGCAACACGCCGCCGTAGATACCACGTTTGTCCAGTTCTATCCCACGCTGCTGCCCATCGCCCAAAGCAAAGGCACCCTGAGCGCCGCATACCAGAAGGAGAGCGCGGGCTCGCCCCAGAAGTAGCAAGGTCCGTTATTCGGTTCGCCGATTGGCCGGCCAAACCCCTCATGTGGGGACAGCCGCCCTCGGCTGTCCAGCGGCCCAGCTGTATCGGGCCGCAGCCTTCAAGCTGCGTGCAACCTTCACGAGGAATCTGAAGACTGAAAGGGGGTCCCCCGTCTTTGTCCCGCCGTTCTCTGGCGGGACGGGGCGGGGATTTCGGCTGGTTCGCGGATGACTGTACCGTCAAGTGATTTTCCAATCCACCATAAAATTGACAGTCCACCTGGCCCGTAGCAAGCTTTAGCCATGGAATCTCTATCACTCTCCGACCGTGAAAGAGCTGGCTTACGTGGTCCGGTCCAAACCATCGTTGAGGAATGGAGCACGACGGTTTTTGATCGAGAAGGCAAGATTCTTGAATGGCGCGGGAATACGTGGCACGGACCTTCGGAGCGAACATACTCGTACGACGATAGCGGGAAGCTGATCCGCATCACGGGCACCAACGGTGACCAAGTCGACGAATTTCGCTACGACCAACAAGGACGGAAGACGCAGATCAGACGCGTCCCAGCTCAACCCGAGGGAGCACCCAAAGCATTCGGTATCGGTATCTGGTTCGAAGCTGCCGCCGAAGGCGACATGCTAACGGACGGCGGGACGGTTGAGACGACGTATAACGAACGCGGTCAGCCAGTCGAAATGCGAATTGTCGACGACGAGGGGATGCTTCTGTTTCGCATCATGCATATATATGACGCCCGCGGTCGGCTCGGCGAGGAGCGGCTAGTCAACGAAAATGTTTCTCTTCCCAAGGCATTCCGAGACCAGATTCCCAGTGAACAACGCGCCGAGATACTCGCTCAGATGAAGACGCAGCTCGAAAGCATGATGCAGCAAACCGGTTTATTCGGCAATGCCGAGAGGACCTACGTCTACGACGACCAAGGCCGCCTCGCTGAAAGGCATATGCGCAGGGGGCCTGTTCGGGAGGATCTGACCTGGACCTACAACGATCATGGAGACATAAGCGAATCGGACCGCCAGGCGAGTGGATTTCCATTTCCCCACGAACTCGGCGAACATTCAGAGCCGCGGTTGAGGTGTCATTACATCTACGAGTACGACGAGTACGGAAACTGGACGAGCAGAAGTGAGACTTGGGAAGTTGGGGGAAACTCAACCACGCACACGCATGTGCGCCAGCTGACCTACCATCGTTAAGGCGTGGCTAGGCAGGGTGCCCGATCGTAGTCGCGTTTAGTGCGACTAGGGTGGAGACTTTGACCTTGCATTGTGTGGAGCGGGCGCCCCTGCCCGCTAGACGTATCCAGGAAGGGCGCGACTTATAGTCGTGCCGATTCAGAGCGGTAAGAGCCGCGGCTTTAGCCTCTGAGGGGGTGCTCCGAACCTTAGAATTCCGTCTTCAATCCTGCTCAACTTCATGGTGAGCATGTCGAGAATATAGTTCTGCCGAATCAGCCAGGGTTTTCCAGTGGCTTGTTTTGGCCGGGTGCCCCATCCTTTCGCGCTTTTTGCGAAAGGATGGGTGCCACAGAACTGGGGTTAGTTCTAATTTTTGATTGACACATAACCCGTGTCCACATATACTGTGTCCATGAACGTCACCCTCTCCATCGACGACCAACTCGTCGCCCGCGCCCGCAAAAAAGCGGAAGCCCTCGGCAAGAGCCTCAACCAACTTGTCCGCGACTACCTGCAGACGGTCGCAGGCGGGGACGACCCCGAGCGCAGCATCGAAGAGTTCAGGCAACTCTCCGGCAAAGGCCATTCCCGCGGCTGGCGCTTCAATCGCGACGAGATTCACGATCGCCACAATGCCCGCTCGTAGCTTCTTCGACTCCAACGTCCTCGTCTACGCCGACGATAAAGCCGCTCCCGCGAAACAACGCCGGGCCATCGATCTCGTCGCAGAACACCGCCGCGCCAGAACCGGAGTTGTCTCTCTGCAGGTGCTCCAGGAATATTTCGTCACAGTCACGCGGAAGCTACACGTAGACGCAGCCATCGCCCGCCGTAAAGTCGAACTGATCGCCGAGTTCGACGTGGCATCCCCCGATGTCACGGACGTCCTCGCAGCCATCGACCTCCACCGCCTTCACGGCATTTCTTTCTGGGACGCCCTGATCCTTCGCGCGGCCAAACAAGCGGGCTGCAGCATACTCCTTACCGAAGATATGCAAGGAAATCGGGAGATCGATGGAGTCCAGATCGTCAACCCGTTTCAGTAGCTGCAAGTGTGGGGCGGACACTCTTGTCCGCCGCTCTTGCTTTTGGTGTTGCAGTTGTCTTTGAAGTTGGTTTCCCTTGAACTTGATCGGCTTTGGACATGACGCCCAAGACCAAAGTCAAAAGCGGCGGACAAGAGTGTCCGACCCACACGGGCTATCTACTTCGCGGCGCTTGCGACCTTCACGCCTTTCGGGCTGGCCGCGTACCGGGCGATGCCCTTGTACAGTGCTTCGGCGATCTGCTCGCGGTAGCCGTCGCTGCGTAGTTTTTGCTCGTCGGCGGGACTGCTGACGAACGAAACTTCCGCGAGGATTCCCGGCATGGCGCTTTCGGTCAGCACCACGAAGCCGGCTTCTTTGATGCCGCGATCACGCAGGCCAGGGTTCTGGACTGCCAGCGTTCCGTATAAAGCGCGCTGCACGCTGGCCGCCAGGTGCCGCGATTGTTCGATGCGCTCGTGCAGGTCGGCGGGCGAGAGCGCGGGCATCACGGCGCTTTTGGCGGCGGTGTTTCCGTGCGCGTCGAGATCCTTGGCGCCAGCCTCTTTCGAGCCAGGGGCGGAGAAGGTATTCGTGTAGTAAGTTTCTACCCCGCGTGCCGAGGGCATGTCGCTGTAGTTAGCGTGCACCGAGACGAACAGGTCAGCCTGCACATGATTGGCAATTTCCGCCCGTTCGTCGAGTGGAATGTAGTTGTCGTCCTGGCGGGTGTAGATGACCTCCATCCCCAGGCGGGTTTCGAGCAGCTTGCCCAGTCGCTCGGTGATTTCGAGCACCAGATCTTTTTCGAGCAAGCCGCGGCGGCCCACGGTGCCGAGGTCCCAGCCGCCATGGCCGGCGTCGACTACGATGCGCATCTTGGGCACGTGCGCCCGCAGTTGCAGATCTTCTTTCGTTGGCGGTGGAATGACGATGGCCAGCCGGTTCCTCTCTGCTTCAGCGTTGGGGAACAGATTCACCGCGCCCTTGGGATTCGATCCAATCTTGCGCACTTCAACCACCAGGCGATACGGATTTGGATCCAGGCTCACCGAGAAATTCGAGTTGCCCCGGGTTTCCAGCACGATGCGCGTCATGCCAGCCACGGGCTGCGCCACGCGGACACGGTTGAGCAACGTATCGCCGATTTCGATCGACCTTCCGGTGAGTTCGGGCGGGAGTTGGGTGTCGTGGAGGTCGAAATAGATCCGGTCCGGCCCGGCCAGGCGGTGCGCCTCGTATTGCACCTGATCTTCGAGGTCGAGAACAACCGTGCTCGCGTCGGTCGACGCCCAGTGCCGGACTCCAGTGATGCGCGGAAACTTCGCCAGGTCCTCGGGAGCGGCCGGGGCATTGAGCTGTTCATTGATAACGGATGTTTCGTCTTGACCGGCCACAGGATTCAGATTCGCGGCTGCGTTGGGCGAGGCCGTCGAGCCAACCGCGGTGGTGTTGGAGACGGACGGTTCCGTCACCATTAGTCCGTCCAGTTGCGCTGCTCTCCACTTCCACCAGACTCCACCCCCAAAAGCCGCAGCGATGACAAAGCAGATCAGCAGAATCAGAGCGCGGGACTTGTTGGGCGCGTCTTCTGCCTCTTGCCCGAGGGTGAGAACGGGCTCAATTGCGGGTTTGGCCGAGACGCGGGGTTCGAACTCAGGAAGCTTCCCGGCTTTCTGCGGAGGTACAACCGGAAATGGCAGCGACGGTGTCGCACCGACTTGAACTGGAGTAGGAACGACTGCGGTTGTCGAAGCTGGGATCGGCGCTGCTGCAGGTTTCGGTTCGACGACAGGAGCAAGCGGTTTCGCCTGCACTGGCGGCGCGACCTCCGATGGAGCAAGGGGAGCAACAACCGGAGGAGCAGGAGCAACCACTGGAGAAGCAACCACTGGAGAAGCAACCACAGGTGTGACTATGGGCGCAGCGACGGCTGCGGAAGGCGGAGGCACCTCCAGTTTGGTTTCGGCCACCTCGGCCGAGTCCGCAAAACGATCTTCATCCTCCGGCTTCAGCGCGCTTACGACCAGCTCGGCTAGCAGGCTCAGGTTGCGGACGTCGCTGTCGTTGAATCCGAAGGGCCAGGAGGAAAACGCCTCCAGCAGTCCGATCACGCGCCGCCGCCCGCACAGCGGCACGGCGACCATCGAGCGCGCGCCCAGGCGCCGGCAGGCCTGCACATTCACTCGCGGGTCGGTTTCCGTGTCATCGCAGTTCACGGCCTGCGCCATGCGGAAGGAGGCGCCGGAGAATGCTGAATCGCGGTCGATGCGCGCGCCCACGTCTGGCCGAACCGTGCCCGCCGACGCGCGCAACACAATCTCGTTGTTTTCGGCCAGGGCAATCGCCAGACCGTCGGCGCCCGTGATCGCGACTGCACGCTCGGCGACGAGTTGCAGAATTTCGTCAAGAACGAACTGCTCGTCCTTCTCGAACTCGGCTACTGGAGCACCGGCATCGAAGCCGCGCAGGCGTGCCGCCAGCGCTTTTCTGCGGCGAAGCTGCTCGTGCAGAGCTGAGAAAGCCAGCAGAGCCTGCAGAGCGTCTCGCTGGGACGGCTTCTCTGCGGCATCATCTTGCGGCGACTGAGCAGGCGACGAATGACCGTTTCCCGAGTAGTTTCCTTCTGTGTGAGCGGAGAAGACACCCGAAGCAGCACTCTGCCCGCGCGGCCAGGCAGGCACACCGGCTGAGGTGAGAGACGTGGGTATCTCCGTATCCGGTTTGGTGGGTATGGTCGCCATTAAAGACAGTTCACAATGTAAGTTATCGGTCTTTGGCCCCAGTTGCAATTACCTGGCATGACCTTTTGGGCATGTACTTTTGGGCGTCTTTCGCCGCCCCCGGCCAATCTGCGAAAGTGTACGCCATCTTTCGGCTGGAGGAGGCCCAGTACCCGGTTTTTCGGGTCGAACCATTCGAGGTACTAAGCCGTGGTCGCCGCGGGCCATAGAATCCTGCGAGTAGCCTCTGGCTGAGACAGACCAACCTGCGACTTTCTCCGGAGGCAGATGCATGCAAGCAGGACCATCTCCCCCGCCTCTAGGGCGAACCCGGTACCGGCACGAACTGCGCATCCTGAGCTACGTTACGCTGGATCAGGCGAATGGCGGCATCATTCGCAATCTCACACACGACGGTATCGGCGTGCAGGCGGTGGCTGCGATTCGCCCGCGCCAGCAGGTGCGAGTGCGCTTCGAGCTGCGTTATCCGCGGCTACGGGTGGAGACCCGCGGTGAAGTGGTCTGGTCCACCTTTTCCGGACAGTGTGGCATCCGTTTCCTCGACCTCTCTCCCCGCACGGCCCGCCAGATCGATGAATGGATTTTGGGGGACCTGCTGTCGGGGCTCGCGGTTCCCTGGCAGGGAGCACAGTCGGGGGCGGGCACGCCGGCATCAGCGACTCCAACTTTCTCAAGACGTTCTTCCACGGCGGTTGCGGACCGCGCAACCGGAGCGGCAACCGGCGTTGCTGCGGAAGCCGAAGAAGATGCCGGGCTCATCGTTTCTCCGGCACCGGTGGCGGTGATCGAGTTGCCGGTGCAGGCCGATCCGGCCGAGCCCGCTGTGGCGTCCGATGCCATTTCTGCTACCACTCGACCGATGACGGGACCCGAGCTGGACTGGCTCTCGCAACCGCTTTCCGGCCGCAACCTCGCTTGGACGGTTAACACGCTCGTGGTGATCGCAGCGTTGCTACTGTTCGCGCTGGTGTTTCTTTCTGTCACACGAGAGTCACCCAGGTGGCCGTTTAGTATGGCGACGGGGGCAGCCATCGTGGTGGCTGGGCTGTATTGGGGATTCTTCAAAACGTTTGGCGGCTCGAGCTTCGGTACGCGGTTGGCGCGAATGGCAGGGGCCGACCTGGAAGATGATGGGGAAGATGACGGCGCTCGCTTTCGTTGACGGGGCGGCAGAGACGTAGCCAGCCAGGTCTCTACGATTGACGAGCGCGTTCAGTTGGCGAAATATTGCTGGGCCAGCCAGAGCTGCAGGGTGCGTTGTTGTCGCGGCGCAATCTTTACAAAGCGGATGCCCAGGTTGCCGCGCTTGTCCTGCCATGCAATTTCGGCTTGCGCTTTGAGCCCCGATCTGGCGCCGGGTAGCTTGAACGAGACCTGCAGCGTTTTTTCGAATTCGACCGCGTTCATGGTGTGAATCTGCATTCCGCCCTGACTTACGTTGACCAGATGGCCTTGCGCTTGTTTCCGGCCGCGGTAGTCTAAAGACACGGGCACTTCCAGACCGGCGCGATGATAGCGCAGGCGTCCGTCGAGGATCATGCTGCGGGCGGCAGACAGCGTGCGCACAGCTTGCTCCACTGAAATTGGCTTCTCAAACGCAAATAAGGCGCCGGTATCTTCCAGTGTGCGGTTGCAATGCGGACCGCCCATGATGACCAGGGGCACGGTGTTCGATCGCTTTTCCTCGCGCTGCAACTGGTGCAGGAACTGTGAGCTTCCATTCAAATCGCAATCGACGATGAGCGCATCGACTTTCGACTTGGTGATGCGGGCCATGGCCCGCTGCGGTTCGTTTTCAACCTCAACATCCATGTGGAGACCGCCGAGGATACATTCCAGAACACTGACTTCCTGCCAATCGCGCGAGAGCACCATCGAGGAGAGCGTCATGCCTTCACTCTAGCGATGAGCGTAATCGGGACGTAGATAACCAACGTAATGAAGAGGTCCTCAGCTGTCACGCTGTGGGAACGACGCGTCGACGCTTCTGGCAGCGATGAATCGCTCGTCGGGTTCTG
>Ga0209698_10002535_pt1 | contig 20639 bp, 19 predicted proteins | sample LitLauG_LLR_2012_FD_187203 | JGI IMG/M metagenome (GOLD analysis project Ga0209698, IMG submission 187203) | Freshwater sediment microbial communities from Pennsylvania, USA - Little Laurel Run_MetaG_LLR_2012 (SPAdes) (version 2) | ecosystem: Environmental > Aquatic > Freshwater > Creek >...
CCACTCGGTGAGAGCGAGCGCACCCGCCGCGTGGCGCGCGGCGAGATCGATGCCGAGGTTCGAGTACACCCGTTTGGTCGCCGGGGCGCACGTCGGGTCACCCTCTTCGAACCCGAGTCCGGCGGCGTGGGCGAGCAGGTGCGCCAGGGTGGCGCCCGGGGGTCCGACCGGGTCGTCGAGCCCGACGGTGCCCTCTTCGAGGGCGGTGGCCACCGCCAGGGCGGTGGCGATCTTGGTCACCGAGGCCCACGAGCGCGGCGCGTCGAGGTCGCCGACCGCCGCGAGAGTGCGCCACTGCCCCGCGCCCCACGACGAGACGATGATGGCCGGCTCGCCCGGCCAATCGACTGCGAGCGACGAGGGGTCCACGACCTTCGATGTTACCGAAGCGACCTAGAGTCGTCGGGGTGATCACTGTGTTGAGCGGCGGCGTCGGAGCCGCCCGGCTGCTGCGCGCCCTACGACACCACGACCCGAGCCTGACGTTGCGCGCGGTCGTGAACGTGGGTGACGACCTCGAAATGCACGGACTCACTATTTGCCCCGACCTCGACACCATCATGTACACGCTGGCCGGGGCGAACAACGAAGAACTCGGCTGGGGGTTGCGTGGCGAGTCGTGGCGAGTGATGGAGCGCCTCGGCCAACTGGGCGGGGACAACTGGTTCGGCCTCGGCGACCTCGACCTCGCGACCCACCTCTATCGCACGCAACGCTTGCGCCAGGGGGCGACCAAGACCGAAGTGACGCGTGAATTGTGCTCGCACTTCGGCCTCGACGTCACGGTCCTGCCGGTAAGTGACGACCCGCTGGCCACCGAGTTCGACACCGAGCTCGGTCCCTTGAGCTTCCAGGAGTACTTCGTTCGTCATCACCACGACGTCGTCGTGCGCGCGGTGCGGGTGCGTGGCGCCGCGGCGGCGCGCCTCAGTGACGAGTCGCGCGACGCACTGGAGCGCGCCGAACGCATCGTCATCGCACCCTCCAACCCCCTGATCTCCATCGACCCCATCCTCCAGGTGCCGGGCGTAGCCGATATCTTGCAGCGTCGTCGCGACGACGTGGTGGCGGTCTCGCCACTCGTGGGGGGCGTCGCGTTAAAGGGTCCCGCCGATCGACTGATGCGCGAGCTCGGGCACGACGTCAACGCGGTGGGCGTGGCGCGCCACTACCGCGGGCTGGTGGGCACCATGATCATCGACGTCGTCGACGCCAATCAGAGTGACGCCGTCGCGGCCACGGGCTGCGACGTGCGCGTCACCACCACCGTGATGAGCGACCCGGCGCACGCCCGAGCCCTCGCCGAGGCGGTGCGCGCGTGAACGATGTCACCCTCTTCACCCTGCCGGGCGTGGGCGAGGTCTCGTCCGGGGACGACCTCGTCGCGCTCTTCCTCACCGCCCTGGACGCGGCGGGGCGCACCCTCGAGCACCACGACGTCGTCGTCGTGACCTCCAAGGTGGTCTCCAAGGCCGAGGGTCGGGTCGTCGCCTTCGACGGCACCGCGCACGACCGCGAGCGACTCATCGGACTCGAGGCCACCCGCATCCTGCGACGACGTGGCGATTTGCGCATCACCGAGACGCGCCACGGCTTCGTCAACGCCAACGCGGGCATCGACCACTCCAACACCGCCGCCGGGACCGCCGTGCTGCTCCCCCTCGATCCCGATCGCTCGGCGCGTCGCTTTCGCGCGGGGCTCGCGCGCCAGCGCGGCGTGGACGTCGGGGTCGTCGTGACGGACACCTTCGGACGCGCCTGGCGTCACGGCGTCGTCGACGTGGCTCTGGGCTGCGCGGGGTTGACACCAATCCTGGACTTGCGCGGCACCCTCGATGCCACCGGGCGGCGCCTCGACGTCACCGAAGTGGCCCTCATCGACGAAATCGCGGCGGCGTCGAATCTGGTCATGGCCAAGCACGCGGGCACGCCATTCGCGGTCGTCCGGGGCCTGGCCGGGCACTTCTTCGGCGAGGGCTCCGTCGCCGACCACGTCGTGCGGCGAGCGCACGACGACTTGTTTCGTTAGAGTTCGCCGCCGAGCTGGACGTCGCCCGAGAACTCCGACCCGCCCTCCACACTGACCTCGGCGCCGACCACGCAGGTGGGTCCGAGCACCGACGCCGCACCGATCACCGCGCGAGGTCCGATGATGGACGAGCGGATTTGCACGTCGTCGTGGACCACGGCGCCCGGCATCAACACCACGTTCTCCAGAATGACGTTCTCGCCCACCACGCAGTCGCGGTCCACCACGGCGTTCTCCAACGTCGCGCTGGACGCGACGCGCGCCGAGGAGTGTCGCCAGGTGGTGCCCTCGAGGTCGGTGACCACGCGCGTCGCGTCGCGACCGTTGAGGACGTCCACGTTGGCCTGCAGGAACGTCGCGGGGGTGCCGGTGTCGAGCCAGTAGGCGTGATCGGCCATGGCGAAGAGGGTGCCGCGCGCGGCCAGGGCCGGGAAGGTCTCGCGCTCGACGCTCACCTTGCGGCCCGTGGCGATCGTGGCCAGGACCGAGGGCTCGAACACGTAGGTCCCGGCGTTGATGAGATTGGTGGGTGCGTCTTCGCGCGCGGGCTTCTCGATGAATGCTTCGACGCGCCCGTCTGGACCGGTCACCACCACGCCGTACCGCGACGGATCCTCGACCGGGTGCAGCGCGATGGTCGCCTCGGCCGCTTGGTCGCGGTGGAAGGTGACCAGTGCGGTGACGTCGAGATCGGTCAACACGTCGCCGTTCACGACGAGGAACGTCTCGTCGATGCCGGCGAATTCGGCGGCGAACCTGATGGCTCCGGCCGTGTCGAGGGGCTCGGGCTCCACCGCGTACGTGATGTTGACCCCACCGATCGAACCCTCGGGGTAGGCCTCGATGAAATGATCGGGCAGGTACCCGAGCGATAGCACGACGTCGGTGACGTTGTGGTGCGCCAGCATCTCGAAGACGCACTCGATCATGGGCTTACCCACCAGGGGCAGCATCTGCTTGGGCATTTCGTAGGTCAGCGGCCGCAGCCGCGTCCCCATACCGCCGACCAGAATGATCGACTTCAAACTCAGCCCTTAGCGGTCGTGGTCGTCGTAGCCTTCGCGGTGCTGGTCGTGACGGGCGCGGTGGTCGTGGTGACCCCGGCCGTCGTGGTCGTGGTGGTCGCACTCGCCGCCTGGTAGGACACCATGGCGTTGAGCGTGGTGGTGCTCGGAGCCTGGGGCGTCACGCCCTTGGGGTCGAAGGCCATGGTGATGCGCATGTCCTGGACGAACTTGATGGTGGTGGGGTCCGTCGTGATGGTCGGCGTCTTCTGGCTGAACGAGTTCCAGTAGGCGTAGGTGACCTGGCCGAGTTGCTTGGGGTACTTCGAACCCGTCGGGCAGGCCTCGCCGTTGCGATAGGTGGTGGTGGCGTTCGCGACGCCCGCGGCGTTGGGAATGGCCAGTTCGTTCGAGGCCAAAATCAGGCCCGGGAACTCCGCACCGAACTGCGAGAGGGTGGCGTGGTTCCCCGCGTCGGCCGCGCTGACCGGGCTGACCTCGATCACGTTGTCGGTCAAGACCTTCAGTCCCACGTTGGCCGTCGGGTCAGACTTGAGGTACGGCAGTGATTCGCCACACGCTTCGATATTGAGGGCGGCGAACCAGGTGGTGCCGACGGCCGGCGGAGTGCCGGCGGCGGCGCTCGCCGGGTGCTGGTAGTCGTAACGCGCGATGATGGTCGAGGCGAGGCCGAGCACGACGATCACCACGAGGATGCCGTAGTAATTACTCGGGCGCGACTTCTTGTACGCCTTCGAACCACCAGCCGCACCGACTCGACTGACCCATTTTCCTGTTGCGCTATTAGCCACGGATGCCACGCTACTAAAAAATCACCGGTACTCAGGCGGGCGCCGACCGTCGAGGTCCGTAACGCGGCCCCGTGACGGGACACCCCGCGGTCCTCGGTACCATGGCGTATGCGTCTCGTCTCATGGAATATCAACGGAATTCGCGCGGTCCAGCGCAAGGGGCTCTTCGACCCCTTCGTCGCCGCCCTGGCCCCCGACGTCATCTGTTTACAGGAGGTCAAGGCCCTCCAGCACGAATCCGACCACGTGCTCGAGGGGTACGAGGAGCATTGGCACTCGGCCCAGAAGAAGGGGTACTCGGGGACGGCGTTGTTCAGTCGACCGGCCCCCTTACGCGTCGTGACCGGACTGCCGACGGCCATTGCCAAGAAGTACTCGCTGCACGACGACGAGTTCGGCAACCCCAATGACGAGGGTCGTACCATCACCGCCGAGTACGAAGACTTCTTCCTAGTGAACGTCTACACCCCGAACGCGAAGGGTGATCTCAGTCGACTCCGCCAGCGCCACGAGCAGTGGGACCCCGCATTCCTGGCCTACCTGAAGAAGCTCAACAAGACCAAACCGGTCGTGGTCTGCGGCGACCTCAACGTGGCGCACACCCCCGACGACCTCGCCAATCCCAAGGCCAACGTCGGCAAGGCTGGCTTCACTAACGAAGAACGCCACCGCTTCGACGAGTTGCTCACGAACGGTTTCGTCGATTCGTTTCGACTCTTCACCCAGGGCAACGGCCACTACACCTGGTGGTCGAACTTCTCTGGAGCCCGCGCGCGCAACGTCGGGTGGCGCATCGACTACTTCTTGGTGTCGAAGGATTTCGTCCATCGAGTGGTGGCGGCCGACATCCACGCCGACGTCATGGGATCGGACCACTGTCCCGTCTCAATCACGCTGGACCTGTGATCCGCTGACTCGCCCGCAGTGCGACCCGACGGCGACCTCGACGCGCCGTGATGCGTCGCGAGGTGCGCGCCGTGATGCGTCGTAGGGGCGGAGGGACTCGAACCCTCACTGGAGGCGGTTTAAGCGCCCTGCCTCTGCCAATTGGGCTACGCCCCCACGCGCATCTGCGGTAGCTCAACGCTAACCCATCAAATCGGTCACAAATCAAAGGTCGTTTCCGAGGCGGTCACTAGGATTAGGTGATGAAATCCGTGCGTCGTCGGGGCACGTCTCCCCTCCACGCGCTCCTCGCGGGCGCGATGTTGAGCGCTCTCGTCACGGCCGGACCGCTGGTGACGTCCGCCTCGGGGCAAACCATCGCTCAGACGAAGGCCGAGATCGCGGCCCTCTCGGCGCAGCTGGCGCGCGAGCAGAAGTCGAGCGAGATCACGGCTAACGCCTACGACGCGGCGAAATCGCAGTTGGCCGCCCTGACCGCCAACGTCATCGCGCTGCAGTCGCGCGAGCGGGCCCAGCGAGCGGTGGTGGCCGTCACGCAGCGTCACCTGGTCACCGCAGTCGTGCGGTCCTACGTCTACGGAACGGCCGCCGAGCAGAACATCGCGATGTTCAACCAAAATTCCGGGTCGGCCGACGCGCGACAGGTCTTCGAGTCGTTGGTGGTCGGCAACCTGCACACCCTGCGCGACCAATTGAACCGCCAGCGCGACCAACTCTTCCTCGCCATCAACCAAGTCGCCGCCCAGCGCCGGCGCGCCACCGTCGCCACGGCCCACTTGCAAAACCTGCTCGCCTCCAACATCGCCGCCGCCGACCAGACTCGCGCGACCCTCAACGTGGTCACGGCGGCGCTACGCACGCAGATCATCGCCTACGAGGTCGCGGCCGGGGCCGCCGCGGCGCGGGCGCGCGACGTCGCCGGTGAGGCGTCGGCGGTGGCCGCCGCATCCTCGGTGGGTGGACAGAGCGCGGCCAATGAGGTACTGGCCGCCATCGCCGCCAATACGCCCCCGGTGTTGAGCGACAAGGTCCACGGCTCGGCCGCCGGGAGCGCGGCGGGCAACGCCGCCGTCGCCGCCGCCGAATCGCAGCAGGGGGTGCCCTACGTCTGGGGTGGCGAGACCCCGCGCGCGGGCTTCGACTGTTCGGGTCTCGTCCAGTGGGCCTGGGCCCAGGCCGGCTACACCATGCCGCGCACCACCGAGGAGCAATGGCTCGCCCTGCCCCACGTCCCCCTGACGCAGCTGCGCCCCGGCGACCTGCTCTACTACTACAACCTCGACGGCGACAACGCGGTCGACCACGTTGTGATGTACGTGGGCGCGGGGCCCTGGGGAACGAACACCATCATCGCGGCGGCCTACACCGGCACCCTGATCTCGCTCGCCCCCCTCTTCACGGCCGGCCTGATCGGCGCCGCGCGGCCCTAAGCCCATGGCCACTCTCGCCCAGTCGCTGGTCATTCCGGCCTACAACGAAGCCCTGCGTCTCGAGGCGGGTTTCGCTCGCTTGCGGCCGACGCTCGACATCCTCGGCGCCGACCGCACCGACATCGTGATGGTCGACGACGGTTCCACCGACGCCACCATGCGCGTGGCCCACGAGGTCTACGGCCACCTGGCGAACTTCCGGCTCGTCCAGCACCCCCACAACCGGGGCAAGGGCGCGGCCGTGCGCACCGGTTTCGCCTACGCACGCGCGCCCAAGGTCATCGTGGCCGACGCCGACATGTCGATTCGGCCCGAGCACTTCGTCAACGTGCTCGACACCCTCGAGCGCGCGCCGATGGCACCGGGGTCGCGGGCCCGTGACGGCAAGATCCTCTACGAGACCCTGACCCGCTCGCTCTCGGGAACCGCCTTTCACATCCTCGTGCACCACTACACCAAGTTGGCGGTGCGCGATACGCAGTGCGGGTGCAAGGGTTTCGACCTGGCCGCCGGACGGTTGCTCGCCCTGCTGGGCTTCGTCGACAGTTTCGTCTACGACGTCGAACTGTTCTACCTGGCGCGCCAACTCGGTCTGGAGATCGAACCGGTCTCGGTGACGTGGGACGACATCGCGGGCTCCACGGTGCACCTGGCGAACTCGTCGCGCACGCTCCTGTCCGACCTCCGCGCGATTCCGCGCACCCGCTACACGTGCCCGGTGGTCGAGGTGCGCGCCGACCGATCGCTCGACGACATCCGCCGCGCGGCCACCGAGGCGCGCGCCGCGGGACTCGTCGTGGCGCGGCATCCCGACAACGCCTTGATCGTGATGCCGCGCGACAGCGCCGTCGCGGCGGTGGGGGTGGCGCAGGCGCTCGACGGGGTCGTGCGCACGACGACCCTGGCCGAACTACGGGGTCGTCCCCTCGACGCCGTCTAGTCAGTCGTTGCGGGGCAACAACCAGTCGGCGACCAGTTGAGGCGCCCGGTCCGACCATTCTTCGTGAGTGATGGCGTAGTGCGCGTGGTCCTCCCAGGCGCCGTCGATCTCGAGGTAGCGCTCGGCGATGCCCTCGAAACGGAGGCCGAGTTTCTCAACGACCCGACGCGACGCGGCGTTGCGCGGAATGATGTTGATCTCCACGCGGTGCAGGCGCAACGTGTCGAAGGCGTACTGCAGCACCATCACCACCGATTCGGGCATCAGTCCCAAACCGGCGACCGCCTCGTCGATCCAGTAGCCGATGAAGGCGGATTGCAGGGGACCGCGCTGAATCGACGAAAGAGTAATCTCGCCCACGAATCGACCCTCGTAGAAGATGCCGAACCCGAAACCGGTCCCCATTTGGCGTTCGCGTTCGCGAATGGCGCAACGGTTGACGAAGCTGCGCTCGTCCTCGGCCAAGTGCGCGGCGTGCGCCGAGCGCGGCTCCCACTTCACCAACCAGTCGTGGCAACGCCGGCGCACCTCGAGCCATCCGTCGTAATCGGAATCGACGAGCGTGCGCAACACGACACGACGCCCGTGAAGATTGATGGGCGAATGAATGTTGGAACGGGTGGTCACCATGAGCGCTTCCTCACTCCTCCATCGTTACAGGTTCATCCGCGACGCGCACATCACCGCAACGAGGCGGCCACCCCGTCCAAGATGTCGTCCTCGGAACTGAGGAGTTCCTCAGTTCCGACCCGCATCATGACCTCTTCGAGGATGACGAGTCCGGCGACCAGGACATCCTCGCGTCCCGCGACCATGCCGGGCAACGCGAGACGCTGTGCCGGAGTCAACGCGCCCAGTCGCGACTGCCAGTCGCGCACCGTCGCCAAGGTCATTCGCCGGTGGTGGACGGCGGCGCGGTCGTAGTCGCGCCGCCCGGTATCGAGTTGGGCCAGCGTGGCGACCGTGCCCGCCAGTCCCACCAGGCGCACGCGACCCACCAGCTCGGCGAACTCCGGTCGGGCGACGAACGCCCGGTCGAGTTCGCTCGCGATCATCGCGCGCGCCGCCGCCTCGCGCTCCGCGGTGACGACGCCGGCTCCCAGGGCGCGTTCGGTGACGCGCACGCAGCCCAGCTGCATCGAGTAGCCGAGCACCGCACCCTCGACGCGCACGGCGAGTTCCGTGGAACCTCCACCGATGTCGACGATCATCGTGGTGCGCTCATCGGGGGCGAGTCCTTGCGTCGCTCCGGCGAAGGAGAACGCGGCCTCCTCCTCACCGCGCAACAGCCGCGCGGGGACCCCGGTGATCGCGGTGGCGCGCTCGAGGAAGTACGCGCCGTTCGCGGCGTCGCGCACGGCTGACGTGGCCACGAGCGCCCCGCGGCCGACCGCGTGGGCGTCCATCACCGCGCGGTACTGGGCCAGGACGTCGAAACTCCGTTCGAGAGCGTCATCGCTGAGTCGTCCCGACGAGTCCACGCCCGCCGAGAGCCGAGTGATGCGCATCTCGCGCGCCAATGTGTGACCCCGGGCGTCGACGACGAGCAAGCGCGTCGAGTTCGATCCGCAGTCGAGGACCGCGACGCTAGAACCCGCGGACATCGACGATCTCCAGGACCGGCACGCCGATCTCCTGCGCCACCAAACGACCCACCGGGTCATCGTGGCCGGCCAGGAAATTCGCCAAGTGGGCGTGAAGGCATTTGACCCCCACGCGGGTCCCACCCACTCCCCCGCGGGGAGATATCGCGCCGTCGCGCACGGTCGCGGCGTCGCGGCGTCGCCGGTAGGCGTCGTGGGTGGCGGCCAACGCCGCCGGGTCGACCAATTCTTCGTAGCGGTGCACGCCCGCGGCCCCCTCGAGACGGCTCACCGCTTCGTGCAGTTCGGTGTCGATGAGCCAGTAGAGCGTCGGCATCGGCGTACCGTCGCGCAGGTGGGGTTCGTTCTCGATGACCACCGGACGACCGTCCGGGCGTCGCACCACCACGGCGCAGCGCCCCGCCAGGGGACGACCAATCAACGCTTCAATCGTCGCCAGGTCGTCGAGGGACGCGTCGCGAAAGGTCAACGCCAGAACTCGAGCGTCCGCACGAAGCGGCCTACGAAACCGCCCAGACCCGACGCCGGCGACGAGGTGCTCTGCGACGAGGCCGGCGAGGCCCCGGGGTTGTTCACGTTCACCACGGGCTGCAAACCCGGGTCGGTGGCGTTGGCGGCGACGTAACCGCCACCGTTGCCCGGGAGAACCTGGATCAGGCTCTGACCCTTCAAGACCAACTGGTACTGCTCGCGCGCCAAGGCGATCGCCGCCGACTCCGTCGCCACCGCGCGCGCCTGTTGCGTCAAGGCCGCGGCTTGCCGATTGATCTGGGCGATCTGCGCCGAGGTCGCGTTGAGCTCGATCTGCTGTCGCCACAGCGTCGAAAAGGGGAAGGAGACCGCCACGATGGCCGCCGCAGTCAGGACCGCCAGCGGGAAGACCCACCGGGGGTACTGCACTGGATTACTTCGCGTAACTGACACCTGCCGCTCCCGACAACGACGTGGCCCCCAGGAAGCGGGCCGATTCACCGAGCTGCTCTTCCAGTCTCAAGAGTTGATTGTACTTCGCCACCCGGTCCGAACGCGCCGGAGCACCGGTTTTAATCTGGCCGGCGTTGGTGGCCACCGCCAGGTCGGCGATGGTGACATCCTCGGTCTCACCCGAACGGTGCGAGATGATGGCGCTGTACCCGTGAGTGTTCGCCAGGCGCACCGCATCAAGGGTCTCGGTCAAGGTCCCGATCTGGTTGAGCTTGACCAAGATGGAGTTCGCGACCCCGCGGTCGATACCCTTCTGCAGCAATTCCACGTTGGTGACGAACAGGTCATCGCCCACGAGCTGGATGCGCTGACCCAATTTCTCGGTCATCAACTGCCAGCCGTCCCAGTCCTCTTCGGCCATGCCATCCTCGATGGAGACGATCGGGTAACGGTCGCACAGGTCGGCCCAGTAGTCGACCATCTCGGCACTGGTGAGGACGCGCCCCTCGCCGGCCAAGTGGTAGTGGCCGTCGCGGTAGATCTCGCTCGTGGCGGGGTCCAGGGCGATGGCGATGTCGCGTCCCGGCGCACGACCGGTCGATTCGATCGCCTCCATCAGCACCTTCACCGCGGTCTCGTTGTCGGGCAGGTCCGGGGCGAAGCCGCCCTCGTCCCCGACGGCGGTCGACAGGCCACGCGCGCCCAGGACACCCTTGAGGGCGTGGTAGGTCTCGGTGCCCCACTGCAGGGCCTCGGAGAACGACGCCGCGCCAATGGGCATGACCATGAACTCCTGGAAGTCGATCGAGTTCTTCGCGTGGGCGCCCCCGTTGACCACGTTGAGCATCGGGACCGGCAAGACGTGCGCGTTGGCCCCTCCGACGTAGCGATACAACGCCACGTCGCTCTCCATCGCCGCGGCCTTGGCCGTGGCCAGGGACACCGCCAAGATGGCGTTGGCCCCCAGGCGGGCCTTATTGGGTGTGCCGTCGAGGTCGATCATCGCGTAGTCGACGGCGCGCTGATCCTGCGCGTCGTAGCCCTCGAGGGCGTCGTTGATCTCGGTGTTGACGAACTGCACGGCCTGACCCACGCCCTTGCCGCCCCACGCGCTTCCGCCGTCGCGCAATTCCACCGCTTCGTGGATTCCCGTCGACGCACCCGACGGGGAAACGGCGCGCCCGAAGGCCCCGGACTCGAGGTGCACCTCGGCCTCCACGGTGGGATTACCACGCGAATCCAAGATCTGGCGGCCTATGACTACTTCAATCGCGCTCATGGCGTCTCCTCTTCGGATATACGCCCACCACGTTACTCGTCGACTTGTGGCGCTCCCGGGCGCGACGCCTCGATATCACGTATCTCGCGACGGCGCAGCATCACGCGCTCGCGCAGTAGGCCTTCGGCATCCACGTCGAACGTCACGGCCAGCGCACTCAGGGCCTCGAGCGCGTCACCGAACCCCGCGCGTCGCTGCTCGTCATCCGCGGTCTCGCTCGCGGCGCGCGCCAGCGCGTCGCTGAACGCCGCGAGCAATTCGTGCGTCGAAGGGAGCGCCGCGAGGCGACGTGCGCGATGGCGGACCTTGGCGTCGAGCGCGAGGGCCGGCGCCCACCAGGAGATCCCGTCGAGGACGCTCTCGCGACCCTTCTCGGCTTGTTTGATCGTCTCCCAGTTCTGCGTCACTTCGTGCGCGCCCGTCACCACCACGTCGCCGAAGACGTGGGGGTGGCGCGTCGTGAGCTTGTCGCGCGTGGCGTCGGCCAACGTCGCGAGATTGAACCGCCCCTCCTCGTCGGCCAGTTCGGCGTGGAACACCACCTGGAACAACAGGTCCCCGAGTTCCTCCTCGGCGTGTGACACGAGGGTGGCGTCGTCCTCGCCCGCCTCGATCATCGCGGCGAGCGCGGTCAACGCATCGAAGGCCTCGTAGCTCTCCTCGATGAGGTAACGGGTCAACGACGCGTGCGTCTGCTCCATGTCCCAGGGGCACTCGGCGCGCAATCGCCGCGCGAAACTCACGAGGTCCTCCATGACCTCGCCCACCGTGCGCAGACCCGCCACGTAGAGCGACGTCAAGTGGTCGGCCAACGCGAAGCCCGCCAGATCGCGAGCGCGGCGGTGTTCGATGACCTGGTCGGACAGTCCCAGGTGATGGACCACGACGACGTCGGTCTCGCCCGGGAGACGGTCGCTCACGGTGGCCAGCACCTCGGGCGAGTAGGTCTGCAAGATGAGCAGCGGTCCCGGACCCCGGAAGGGCTCGGTGGAGTCCAGCGCGTCCACCACCCGGAGCCCCCGGGCCATGGGATCCACTCCGAGCGCGGCGCACGCCACGTCGATGACCGACACCGCCGGCTCGCACACCACCTCGACGTCGTCACGCTCACGCAATATCTCCACGGTGCGCTCGGCGACCGAGGGCGAGCCCGGCACGGCGTAGACGACTTCGTCGGCGGGCGACGAGTGAGCCAACCGCACCAGGTCGTCCACGATGCGCTCGTAGAGTTCGTCGAAGGACGAGGCCGCGTCGTAGAAGGCGTCGTAACTCTCCACCGCGAAGTCCGCGGCGGCCGGGTGCACCCGGGTGCGCAGGCGCGCGACGGTGGCCCCGCGCAGCGCCTCGGCCGTCGACGCGGTCACGTAGCGGGCGTCACCGGGACCCAGGCCGACCACGCGAATGCGCGGGCGACTCACTGGTAGGGGGTGGTGGAGACCGTCGTCACTTGCGACGTCGTCGCCGGGCCGCTCTCACCGGGTACGGCCGGGGCGAAGATCGACGGGCCCGTCGTGGTCAGCGCCCAGCGACCCAGCTCCGGGTCGATGGCGACCGCGGCGTGGTAGAGGATGCTCGACTTCACGGCATTGGCCGCGGTGGCGTTGAGCGTCTGCACGTCGGACAAGACGACTCCTTCGGCGGTGGCGAAGGGATTGTGGGTGCGCGCACTGGCCCCCACGTAGAGCGCGTAGGTGGTTCCGCCCGCGGTGGGGGTGTAGGCGATGGGCGTCGTCGGGAAGTGGCCGAGCGCCGACGCCCCCACGTCGTTGCGCACACTGACGTAGGACGATGAGGAGGGCGCGAAGCAGCCGTAGGAACCGCCGCGCGACGCCGACGAGTCGAGCGAATACTTCTTCGCCAGCTGCGACATGCTGGCCCCGGCCAGTTGCGCCTGGTGGAAGAGGCCCACGTTGTTGGGCGCGACGATGGCCACCGAGACGCACAGGGTGTCGTAGCGCGCGACGTGGGCGAGGTAGTACGCCTTCAGTGAGGTCGCCGTCAGAGGGATGGTCGCGTGTAACTGGCTCACCAGGTACATCGACATGGCCTGGTCGAGGATCTGCGCGTCGCGCATCTCGGTGGGCATCGCCGACAGGGCCTGCGCGGGCGTGCCGGGACACGAATTGCCCGTCTGGGTCGCCGCCTGGGCCAACTCGCCCTCGAGGGCCGTGGTCGCCGCGCTCAACTGCGCCGCGTCGGGAACGTAGTGGTAGGTGCGAGTGACGTAGTTCGCGATGGCCAAGCCCTCGACACGCAAGTTGGCCCACGCCACCTCGCTGGCGGTGGTCACCGCGTGATTGCCCGCACCGGGCTTGGACACCGCGGCGTTGGCGAGGGAACTCATGTAGCAGTACAGACCCGTTTGCGACGCGAACGTACTCAGCTCGGCGTCGAACGCGCGGGCCGACACGGAGGTCCCGTTCACACTGATCGCGGGAGCACCACCGGCGAGCCCGTACCAGCCCGCACCCACGACGGCGAGGACCAGGACCAGGAGGACGCGACGCACGTCTTCGATGCTAGCGAGTCACGCGGAGTCGCCCGTGTCGGGCACCAGCTCGGCCAACAGGGCCGACAGCGCCGCCGCGTTGACCTCGCCGGTCAATTCGCAGCGGAACTCCTTGGTCTCCTCGTGATAGGCGCGCGACCCGAAGCGTCGTCGCACGCGCATCTGGGCCGACAGACTGAGCTCCAACGGTCCGAGGCGCACCTCGGGACGGCTGCGCACCCCCACCTTGGCCGGGACGACAGTGAGGAAGTGCACCCCGACCGCGAGACAGCGCAGGCGGAGGTCGGCCAGATCGAGCAGGCCACGCGCCGGGCCCGGGAGCGCCCCGTACCGGTCGACCCACTCCGCGCGGAGGTCCGCGAGCTCCTCGGCGCTGGACACCGCGGCCAGGCTGCGATACGCCTCCAGACGAGCGTCGTCGGCCTCGACGTAGTCCTTGGGCAGGTGCGCCTCGCCGGGCACCTCGAGCGTGATCGGCGTGACCTCGGGGAGGGTGAGGCCCTTGGCGTCGGCCACCGCCTCGGCGACGAGTTGCACGTAGAGGTCGTAACCGACCGCGGCCACCGGACCCGACTGGTCGTGGCCGAGCAGATTGCCGGCGCCGCGAATCTCGAGGTCCCGCATCGCGATCTTGAATCCGCTGCCCAGCGCGGTGTTGTCGCCGATGGTGCGCAGTCGTTCGTAGGCGGTCTCGGAGAGCACCTGATTGGCACCGTGGAACAAGTAGGCGTACGCTCGCTGTCCGCTGCGCCCCACGCGCCCGCGCAACTGGTGCATCTGGCCGAGACCCAGCCGCTCGGCGCGGTCCACGATGAGCGTATTGACCGACGGCAGATCGATGCCCGACTCGACGATGGTCGTGCAGACCAGTACGTCGAAACGTCGTTCCCAGAAATCCACCATGACCCGCTCGAGGGTGCCCTCATCCATCTGCCCGTGAGCCACCGCGACGCGCGCGTCGGGGACGAGCTGGCCGATGCGGCGAGCGACCTCCTCGATGTCGGCCACGCGATTGTGCACGAAGAAGACCTGCCCCTCACGCAGGAGTTCGCGGCGAATCGCTTCGACGACGGCGGCCTCGTCGTACTCGCCCACGTGAGTGAGGATGGGACGTCGGTCGGCCGGTGGCGTGGTCACCATCGACAGGTCGCGAATGCCCGCGAAGGCCATCTCCAGCGTGCGCGGGATCGGCGACGCCGACAGGGTCAGCACGTCCACGCCCACCGAGCGCGTCTTGATCGCTTCCTTGTGCGTCACCCCGAAACGCTGCTCCTCGTCGACGACCAGCAGACCGAGGTCGTGGAAGGTGACCGATTCCGACAAGAGCCGGTGCGTGCCGATCACCACGTCGAGCGAGCCGTCGCGCAGCCCCTGGAGCGTCCGAGTGGTCTCGGCGTCGTCCACGAAACGGCTCAACAGGCCCACAGTGACCGGGAACCCGCTGAAGCGCTCGCTGAGCGTGGCGTAGTGCTGGCTCGCCAACAGCGTCGTCGGTACCAAGATCGCCGCCTGCTTGTTGTCCTGGACCGCTTTGAAGACGGCCCGCAGGGCGATCTCGGTCTTGCCGAAGCCGACGTCGGCGACCACCAGACGGTCCATCGGTCGCGGCAATTCCATATCGGCCTTGATGGCGTCGATGGCGTCGGACTGGTCGGGCGTCAGGGTGTAGGGGAAGAGGTCTTCCATCTCGCGCTGCCACTGCGTGTCGGCGCTGAAGGCGTGACCCACCGCCACGGTCCGTTGACGGTAGAGATCGACCAGGTCCTGAGCGACCAGGAACGCCGCGGCGCGCGCTTTGGCGCGGGTCTTTTGCCATTCGGCCCCGCCCATGCGCGACAGCGCCGGTGCGTCGCCCCCCGAATAGGGGGTGAGGGCGTCGATCTGGTCGGTCGGCCAGTAACTGCGACCGTCCTTGAACTCCAAGATGAGGTAGTCGCGCGTGGTGCCGTTGATGGCGCGCGTCGTCGTGCCCGAGAACTTCGCCACGCCGTGCATCCGGTGCACGACGTAACTGCCGATGGCCAGGTCGTCGAAGAACCCGTCCACGTTGCGCGTGCGCGTGCGCGCCGCGCGGTGCACCGAGCGACGACCGGTGAGGTCGCTCTCGGACCAGACCACCACTTCGGGCGAGTCGAGGGCGAAGCCCGCCGGCAACGCGCTCTCCACGACGCTGAGGCGCACGTCGAGCACCGACCCCGGATCGGTGGTGACGTCGAGGCCCTCGCCGCGGAGTTGCTCCGCCATGCGCGCCACGGCCGCCGCGTTGGTGGTCAGGACCACGCCGCGACGTCGCGGACCCCAGGTGCGCACGTGCGCCGCGATACGCGCGGGGTCGCCCTGGACGACCGGTGGCGAGGTCAAGGTCATCGCCGAGGCCCCGGCGTCGGTGCCGCCCTCCAGTCGCAGGTCGATCCGCGCGCCCAGCACGTCGTCGAAGTCCACGTGCAGCAGGTCGACGCGCGTCGTGGCCCGCCAGGTGGCGGCGACGGCGTCGGTGAGCTCGCGCTCCTCCTCGAGGAGGTCGCTCAAGCGGTGACGGACCCGTTCGGGCTCGACCACCAGACACGTCACGTCACTCAACTCATCGAGCAACGTGCGGCGCTGGCCGGTGAGGAGGGGCATCCACCCCTCCATCCCGTCGAAGAGTTGGCCCTGGGCCAGGCGGTCGAAGATCTCCCGGCCCCAGGACTCCTCGTGGGCGAGTTGCTCGGCGCGTTGGCGCGTGGCCGCCGACGCCAACCACTCGCGGGCGGGACCCACCAGCACCGGTGAGACGTCGCGGGTGGAACGTTGCGTGGCGATGTCGAAGGTCGTCACGCGTTCGACCTCGTCGCCGAAGAAATCGAGGCGAACCGGCTCGGTCGCGTGGGCCGGCCAGACATCCACGATGCCGCCGCGCACCGCGAACTCCGCACGGTGCTCGACGAGGTTCTCGCGACGATAGCCCCGGGCGACCAATGCCGTCAGGAACTCGTCGCGGTCGAGCGTGTCGCCGCGGTGCACGCGCAGCGGCGCGACGGGCCCGTCGGGAGCGAGGATCTGCGCGAGGGCCCGGATCGGTGCCACGATGACGTCGGGACGCTCCCCCACGCTCAGTCGCCAGCGCAGCAGGGCCCGCTCGGCCATCACCGAGTTGTCGGGGCTCACCCGTTCGAGGGGGTGGGTGTCCCACGCCGGCCATAGGGCCACTTCCGCACCGTCGCCGAGCAGGGCACGCACGCCGTCGACCAGCGCGTCCGCCTCGCTCGAGGTGGCGGTCACCGCGAGGAGACCGGGGTGCACGAGGGCCTGCGCGGCGACCGCGAGAGGCGTGGCGAAGGCGCTCGGCACGACACCGCCCGCCGCGTGTGCGCTCCTGATGACCGGCGCGGCGAGTTCGAGAACTCGTCGCAATCCCCTCGCCTCAGTCACGAGCGACGTTGATCTGGCGCTGGGCGACGTCGAAGGTCGAATCGACCAGGGTCTCGAGGGCGTCGGCGGCACGCTCGACGTCGAGCGCGAGTTGCGCGGCGCGCGCGCCGGCCGGGCGACGCAGGACCCAGTCAGTGACCTGCTCCTTGCGCTCGGGTCGTCCGATCCCGATGCGCAGACGTCCGAAGTCCTGCGTGCCCAGCACCTGAGTGAGCGAACGCAGCCCGTTATGACCGGCGAGTCCGCCACCGTGGCGCAGTTGCAGGCGCCCGGGTGCGAGATCCAGGTCGTCGTGCACCACGATGAGGCGCGTCAAGTCGTCGAGGGACGTGCGCGTCAAGAGCGGCGGGAGGGCGGCGCCCGACTCGTTCATGAACGTCGTCGGCACCGCGAGCGTCACTGGTCCCCGCGGCGAGGCGATCGTGGCAATGAGCGCGCGCTGACGGCGTTCGAGGGTGAGTGATGCTCCCCGTCGCTGGGCCAACCGGCGCACGGCGTCACCACCCACATTGTGACGCGACCCGGCGTACTCGTCGCCCGGATTGGCCAGTCCGAGCAGGACCAGAATGCTCGTACTGCCGCGCCGGCCACCCTCCACCGAGCGCCGCAGCGCCACGACGGACTACGACTTCTGGTCGGCCGTCTTGGCCGCTCGGCCCGCGTGGGTGTTCACGACCGAGATGGAGTGGTCGCCGGCGGGCGTGACGCCCTCGGGCAGGACCACGTCCCCGACGCGAATCGCGTCGCCGGGCGTGAGGTGCGAGATGTCGACGTCGACGTGGGTCGGAATCTTGTCGGGACGCGCCAGGACCTCGAGGTTGAAGAGTTGCTGGTCGATCTCCCAGTCGGCGTGTCGTACTTCGACCGCGTCACCGATCATGTGCAGCGGCACCACCGCCGCCACGGGCTTGTTGGGGTCGACGACCTGAAAGTCGATGTGGGCCACGGTGCCGCGCACCGGGTGGCGCTGGATCTCGCGCGCCATCACGATGTAGGTCGTGCCGTCGGCATCGAGGTCGATCAGGGTGTTGAGCCCCTGCTCCCCCGAGACCGCGGTGCGGAAACTCTTGGCGTTGACCGAGACGGGCAGCGGCGTGACGCCCTCGCCGTACACGACGGCCGGAATCGAACCAGCCGTGCGCAGACGGCGCGAGTTACGACTTCCCTGAGCGCGGTCCGTGGACGCGTGCAACGTGGTCTCTGACATGACAACTCCTCGTGCGAATTCAGCGCGCGCAACGACAGGCGCGCACAGGGTGACTAGTCTAGCCGCCCCGGCACCCCGGGTCACTCGAGGGGTGCTTACAGGAGGTTCTCGCCGCCGAAGATGTCCGAGACCGAGGAGTCCTCGAAGATCGCCGAAATGGCGTTGGCCACGATCGTCGCCACCGAGAGGATTTCGAGCTTCTCGAAGCGCCGGTCGGGACCCAACGGCAGGGTGTCGGTCACCACCACGCGGCTCACCGGCGCATTGAAGAGGCGGTCCACCGCCGGGGGTGAGAAGAGCGCGTGGGTCGCCATCACCCAAATCTCACCGGCGCCCTGGGCCTTCAAGAGATCGCACGCCGCCACGATGGTGCCGGCGGTGTCGATCATGTCGTCGATCAACACGCAGTGACGACCGGCGACGTCACCCACGATGTGGCGAGCTTCGGCCACGTTGGCGGTCCCGTGCGGACGGGTCTTGTGCACCAGGGCCAGGTCGCACCCCAGGTGCTGGGCGTAGCGCTCGGCGACCTTGACGCGGCCGGCGTCGGGCGCGACGACGACCATCTGGTTCGTGTCGGCGTGCGTCTTGAGGTAGTCCTCGAGCACGGGCGCCGCGACCAAGTGGTCCACCGGGATATCGAAGAAGCCCTGGATCTGGCCCGAGTGGAAGTCCACCGAGAGCACCCGATCGGCGCCGGCGGTCTGGAGCATGTCGGCGATGAGCTTGGCGGTGATGGGTTCGCGACCCGTCGACTTGCGGTCCTGACGGGCGTACCCGTAGTTGGGGATCACGGCGGTGATGGACTTGGCCGACGCGCGCTTGGCCGCGTCGATCATGATCAGCTGCTCCATCACGGCGTCGTTCACCGGTGACGAGTGGGTCTGCACGATGAAGACGTGGGCGCCGCGAATCGACTCGTCGAAGCGACAGTGGATCTCGCCGTTGGCGAACTCGCGCAGATTCGCTTCGGTGAGGGCCACGCCGAGCTTGTCGGCGATGTCCTTCGCCAGGGCGGGGTGGCAACGTCCCGTGACGATGACGAGACGACGCTTCGACAGTGACTCCACGCAGTCAGCGTACAAGGTGTGGCCACCACCCTTCTTCTACGATGCCAGGGTGGACGAGTACGACGAGTTCGCCTTTTTCGACGAGAACCGAACCGAGTGGGGACTCGAGCCGCACCCGGTGCACGTGCGCCGCGCCTACGTCGCCGTCGAGGGACTGCGTCAGGTCAGTGCACTGGTGTGGGGGGAGACCTCCCCCGAACTGGTGCTGATGCACGGCAGCGGGCAAAACGCCCACACCTTCGACACGCTCGCCCTCGCCCTGCAGCGTCCCCTGGTGGCGATCGACCTACCCCACCACGGTCATTCCGACGGCTCCTTCTACGGTCCGCGCGCCGTCGTGGAGCACGCCGACGACGTCGCGCGCGCGCTGGACGAACTCGTCACTCCCCCGCGCCCCGTGGTGGCGATGTCCTACGGCGGCCTGGTGGCGATCGCGATGACCCACGCGCGACCCGAACTCGTGAGCCACCTCGTGCTGCTCGACATCACTCCGGGGGTCCGGCGCGACGCGGCGCGCGCCGTCCTCGATTTCCTCGACGGACCCGACTCCTTCGACTCCTTCGAGGGGCTCGTCGAGCGCACGGTGGCCTTCAATCCGGGGCGTAGCGAATCATCGCTGCGCCGCGGCGTCGCGCACAACGCGGTCCAGCGACCCGACGGACGCTGGGTGTGGCGTCACCAGCGTCACGCGGCGCCCACGCGCGAACCCCGACGTGACGTGGACCTGTGGACGTGGCTCGAGCAGATTCGAGTTCCCGTGACCCTGGTGCGCGCCCTGGGACCGTCCTCGGTGGTGGACGACGACGACGTCGACGAGTTCCGTCGACGTCGTCCCCTCGACGACGTCGTGGCGGTACCGGGGGCGAGCCACTCCATCCAGGGATCGCATCCGCTCGAACTCGCGGCGATCCTTCGCTCGCGCCTGGCCTAGAACCTCGTTCTGGCCACCCCCGCGGTCTGCCCAGTGGTTGCCTATTGGTTGGATTGGTAGTGACTAATTAAGTAACTCACCAGTAACTTAGGGCACTTCTCAAAGAACATCAGCGAAATGATTGGTTCAACAAATCCAACCAATTCACCCTTTTTGGTCCGTGGACGGCTACAGTGGCCCACAGCCGGGTTCACATTTAGGAGCAGTTATGTCGCAGATGTCACCCGTTGCCGTCCCCTCTGGCGAGCCACTTCACACCTTCGTCTTCGATTTCGATCACGACCACGGCGTCGAGCCGATGTCGCTGAAGGCGTTGCTCGGGGGCAAGGGCGCGAACTTGGCCGAGATGACCTCGGTCTTGGCGCTCCCGGTCCCCCCCGGTTTCACCATCGCCACCACGGCCTGTCGCGCCTACTTGCGCCACGGTTGGCCCCTCACCCTCGACCACCAGGTGGACGAGGCCCTCGCGCGTCTCGAAGCGCGCATGGGTCGTCGAATGGGCGACGCGGTCGACCCGTTGTTGGTCTCGGTGCGGTCCGGCGCCCAGTTCTCGATGCCGGGGATGATGGACACCGTTTTGAAC
>Ga0209698_10002537_pt1 | contig 20630 bp, 15 predicted proteins | sample LitLauG_LLR_2012_FD_187203 | JGI IMG/M metagenome (GOLD analysis project Ga0209698, IMG submission 187203) | Freshwater sediment microbial communities from Pennsylvania, USA - Little Laurel Run_MetaG_LLR_2012 (SPAdes) (version 2) | ecosystem: Environmental > Aquatic > Freshwater > Creek >...
ACCGTCTCGTCGAGCTGCAGCGAATGGGTCGCCCGCCAGAAATCCTCGTCGCGCAGGAACAGCGCGTAGACCGGCGTGAAGATCTCGATCGCCGTCTGCAGGTCGATCACGTTGCAGCGGCCGCGCGGCATGTCCTGCAGGCGCACGGCCACCGCGCCGTCGTCCGGGATCGCCTGGAAGTCGAGCGACCGCACGTCGCGCCGCTCGACCGGCGCGCCCTTGCGCCGCAGGTTCAGCTCGATGAGGAAGTTGTACAGGTTGATGTCGTGGCGCACGAACAGGTGTTCGCGCAGCTCCGCCACCCGGGTCGGCCGCAGCCGGTCAAGCACGATGCGCCCGCCGGCCAGATTGGCGTTGAGCCAGGCCAGGTTGTCGGCGCCGACATGGAAATGGCGCAGGATGAGCCAGTTGGCCTCGGGCGTGGCAAACCACGACAACGCGCGGGCCACGATCCGGTGCAGCAAGGTGGAGCTGGTCGCCGTGCGCGGCAGCACGAGCTTGAGCAGTTGCACGGCCACCACGGCCAGCCGGGCCAGCGGCCGGACAAACGGCATCAGCCATTGCCGCGAACTGCTCGAGCAGTCGGCGAGCCAGGCGCGCTTGACCTCGTCGTCGATCGGCAGCGACGTATCGAGGTAGATGGCGAGCCAGGGGTTGGGATCGCACGGATCATGTTGCCGGGGGTCGAAGATGGCGCGGCGCATGTTTGGCTCCTTCAGCTCTGTTCGTCGAGCGCGTGCTGCCAGGACAGCGCGTACAAGGTGGCGACGGCCTCGGCCACTTCGACGATGCGCCCGGCCAGGTCGGGGTCGGTGGCCACCGCGAGCTCGACACCGGCCAGCCAGCGCTGCATGTGCTCGATGTCGTTGGCGCCGTGGTACTCCAGAAAGCGGTAGACGTGCAGCCCTTCGCCCAGGCTCTGCTTCACCTTGGGCAGCAGGACGGGAACGATGCGCTGGCCCGTGCCTTCGATGATGTAGATCGCGCCCAGCAGCGCCGCAGCATCGCTGCCGCTCGCCATGCGATGCAGGTAGGCGGTGAGCGCTTCGGCGCCCGGATTGCGCCGCAGCGCATCGGGATCGCGCTGCGTGCCGCCGGCAGCCAGGTAGTCGCGGTACAGCACGCGCCAGTCGTCCTGCTCCTCGCCCGCATGGATCGAAACGAGCTGCGCAAGCTCGTGCAGCGCCGGCGGCAGGTGCGCGGTGGCCGTGCGCATCCAGCGTGCGCCCTCGCGCACCTGGCCGATCCAGCCGGCCATCCACGCCACGTAGTCGGCGCGGCTCAGGCTGCCATCGCAGATGCGGCGGGCGATCGGGCTGCGCAGCGCGGCGCTGCGGTAGCGGTGCCAGACCTGCATCAGCCCCTGCATGGTCGCGGCGACCGCGGCGCTCGTCGGCAGCCCTTCGGTGGCAGGCGGCTCGATCATCGGTATGGCGGGGTCCGCTGCCACCTCGGCCGGCTGGGCCACCGGCGCGGTGCTTGCGACGCGGCGTGGCGCGCCCGCGCCGTCCGCGGCGACGACGGTCAGGCCGACGAAGCCCACGGTGAAGCGGCCCGATTCCGGGACGAACAGCAGCAGCCGTTCGCCCGGACGCAGATTGCGTTCGCGCTGCAGATCGGCCAGCATGGTGAGGATGCTTGCCGAGCCGACGTTGCCGCGCCGCACGAGGTTCGAATACCAGCGTTCGGCCGGGATTCGCAGCCCGGCCTTGTCCATCAGGCTGTCGACCACCGGGGCGAAGCGCTGCGACGAGTAATGCGGCAGGAAGTGGTCGATCGCCGCGGGTTCGATCACGCGATCACGCACGAGCTGCGCGTACTCGTGGACCGCGACGTCGAACAGCGAAGGCAGCAGGCGGATGTCCTGGCGCAGGAAATATGCCCCGGCCGCTTCGGCCTGGGCCAGGGTGTCGAAATCCAGGTAGCCCTTGCCGGTGTTGCCGTCCGCATAGCCCACCTGCATGCAGGTCGGGTAGTCGCCCGAGAAGCTTCTCAGGTGAACGAAATCAACGCGCAGCGACGGCCGGCGCTGGCCGGGCCGATCGGACAGGATCCAGGCGCCGGCCGCATCGGAGAGCATCCAGCGCAGGAAGTGCGCGTCGAAACTCAGCTCGCGCGCCTGGCTCATGCGCGAGCGCTTGAACAGGCGCGAGGGGAACTCGGCCGCCACGACAGCGGCGAGCGCGGCCCGGTCCAGCTCGATCTGGCTGACCGCGTAGTCGAGCGCACCGACCGAGCTTGCGCACACGCCACCCAGCGACGCGGTCTTCAGGGGCGCCAGGCGCGCTTCGCCCTGGACCATGTTGGCGAATCCAGGAACCGAAACGTCGGGCCCGGTCGACGCGGCGGCGAGCAGATCGAGCGGCGCCGGATCGTCGAGCGCGGCCAGCGCCGCTTGCAGTGCGGCAGCGCCCATGCCGGCGACCGAATGGGTCGACGCGCCCGATTCATCGAGCGCATAGTGGCGGGTCTGGATGCCGTTCTCGGCCAGGATGCGGCGCTTGATCCGATTGCAGCGCGCGTCGATCGGCGCGACGAATCGATCGATGTCGTCGTTGCCGACCGGCCGGCCCGGAAAATATGCGGCGGTCGATACGATGTACGCGGACTTCATGGTGGCTGCGCCTTTCCTGTCCGGAGTCCTGTGCCCGGGCGTCGGGTGACGCGCGGGCCGGCGGGTTTCCGTCTTGCGGGCCGGCGCCTGCCGCACCGGAATCGGCGCGGGACAGGCTTGCCCTGGAACCCAGCATGCTTGGAAGGCGCGTAAAGCGAAACTTTCGTGGAAACATATGCATAGATTCGACCTGAACGTATCGCTTTACGATACGATGGCCTCCCATCGACCTGGACCGCATCGGCCGGTGCCGCGCCAGGCGCATGCCCGGGCCGGATGTTCTTGAACGTGCCCACCAGAAAGCACCGCATGGCGGCCGCCTTACCACCACTGCGCGCCGCGCGCACGGCGGCGCACGACGCGACGCGTAGATTGACCGACGAGGTGCGCGCCTGCACGCTTTGCGCGGCCCACTTGCCGCTTGGGCCGCGACCGGTCTTCCAGGTCGATCCGGCGGCGCGCATCCTGGTGGTCGGGCAAGCGCCCGGGATCAAGGTGCACCAGGCGGGCATCCCCTTCCACGATGCGAGCGGCGATCGCCTGCGCGACTGGATGGGCGTCGAGCGCAGCGTGTTCTACGACGCACGGCGCATCGCGCTGCTGCCGATGGGGTTCTGCTACCCCGGTCGCGGCCGCTCCGGCGACCTGCCGCCGCGCCCCGAATGCGCGACAACCTGGCGCGCGCGCTTGCTCGCCACGATGCCGCAGATCCGGCTGACGATCCTGCTCGGCCAGTACGCCCTGGCCTGGCACTTGCCGGACCGGCGCGCCGCGTCGCTCACCGAAACCGTCGCCGCGTGGCGCGAGCACTGGCCGCGGCTGCTGCCGATGCCGCATCCGAGCCCGCGCAACAATCTATGGTTGCGGCGCAATCCGTGGTTCGAGGAAGACGTCATTCCACGTTTGCGCCAGCGGGTACGGCGGGTCCTGGCCGAGGGCCCGCCGCACCCTTAGGATCGTCGCGCGACTAGGCAAGCGATTGAGGCACTGTTCCAAATCTACGCCGCGGCCGCGCGGTGTCCGCTTCAACGCCGCCGATGCGTGTACCTCTGCAGGATCGGCGGCGGCGCGTCGCGCAATCGCCGGCCGGGCTCCGGTGAACCGTCGCCCAGGAGTCCTCGATCGTTGAAGTGGCGCCAGATCGGTGCCGCCACGGTCCGAAACTCCACGTCCGGTTCGATCGCGCCCCGCCGCTGGTCTTTTGATCCCGGCATGGACGGTTTCGGGATCGCAGAAACTATTGCGCCGCAGCCAACCGATCCGGGATCTTCGCGAGCTTGTAGACCGACCAGAAGAAGAGATCCGCCTTGTGCTGATCGGAGGACAGGTTGATGACTTCCTTGATCTTGCCGTCCACGAAGCGAAAGACCAGGCACCACGTGATGTCGAGACCGGGCCCCACATCGCTCCAGCCGCGATGGTGATCGATCACGTAGTCGCCGCTCAAGGCGATGGCGATGGGTTGTGCCTGGAATCTTGCCTTTCCCAGCTCGTCAAAAAACGCCATCAGCTCGCCAATGCCATGTTTCATCCCGGCCAAGGGATGATGGCCCGGGATGAACCACGTCACGTCATCGGCGATCACGTTGCGCACGCGCGCTACGTCGTGAGCGGCATACGCAGCAAAGAACTCGTCGATCGCCTGGAGATGAGCATGTTTTTCAGCCATGGTTGTTCTCATGGGTGGGGAACGAGGTGGTTCGAAGCGCGGAGATGACCACATGGGCTCGCGGTTGGTCTGTACGCTGCCGCATAGATTGCGCTGGCGACGTCGACTAGGCTGGCTCAGGGACGCTTGGGCGTTCTCGAACAGCCGCAACTCCGATCAGAGTTCATCCGCGATGTCCGTCAAACCAAAGCCTGCGCCACAGCAAAATCACCTCTTGGCAGCATTGGCGCCCGAGGTTCAGGCCCGCCTGTTCCCGTATTTGGAGCTGGTGCCCCTGTCCCTGCGTGCCTTGATGTATGAATCGGGGCGCGCCATGCGTCACGTCTATTTCCCGACGGATTCCATCGTTTCCCTGCAGTATGTGATGGAGAATGGCGCATCGACTGCCATTCTCGTGGTCGGCAACGAAGGACTGCTGGGAATTTCGTTGTTGATGGGCGGCGAGAGTACGCCTAGCCGATCGTTGGTTCAAAGCGCGGGTTATGCATATCGTCTTCCGCGCTCGAAGGTTCGAGAGGAATTCGGCCGCCATGGGCAATTGCTGCTTCTGATGCTGCGCTACACGCAAGCCCTTATCACGCAAATCGCCCAGACTGCAGTATGCAACCGGCATCATTCCATCGACCAGCAGCTGTGCCGCTGGTTGTTGCTTTCCATGGATCGCCTTTCACACAATCACTTGACCATGACCCAGGAATTCATCGGCAATATGCTCGGCGTTCGCCGTGAAGGCGTCACCGTCGCAGCATTGAAACTTCAGAAGCAGGGCGTCATTTCATATTCCCGCGGTCTGATCAAGGTGCTGGATCGACCGAAACTCGAATCCCTGAGTTGCGAATGCTATAGCGTGGTCAAGAAGGAAACAGAGCTTCTGCTGAATTACGTGCCGCAGCGACCCATCAGCACGAATATCGAGGCGATCCCAACGGTCATCCTGGAAACGACGTAGTCGCCAGTCCTGACGTCGAGCCTAGAAGCGAAATTGCCCCGTCACAAAGCGACCGCGTGCGGATGCCTCTTCAGTGTCGCCAAGGGAAAGCGACAGTTGCCTCCCGTTCGATCATCCAGTGGACGGTCTGCGCCATAGACCGGACGTTCGACGGACCAGCGACTGCGGCAAGGCAAGGTTTTGTCGCAACCCGTGTGCCCTTTCCGACAGGGCATGCTCTCCACTGGGGCATGGCCACGACTCTGTGACCACCGTCCAGGGGCATAGGCCTGCAAGCGTCAGAGGGCACTGCTTTCGCCCGGCCCCGAGCCCGCCGATGGGCCGGGCGACCCCCCAAACCCACAGTCGATTCGCGATACCCAGCAAAAAGGCGACCCTCGACGCGGCCCCCTTGCCGCCCGGCGCAAATTTGCCGAAAATTTCCCTCCGGCGAGCCATCGCCCGCGGATTGCACTGGCGCAATCCGGTTGACGGATCCTTCTCGTGCGCGGCCCAGCGCGGCCGGCATCGGCATTTTCCGAGGCAGTTCATGCGCGAGATGCGGTCCGACCTTGATCAAGGGGTTCGACAACCGGCCGGTGCGGTCGCCGATCCCGCCATCCTGGTCCAGCGCGGAATCGCCGCGCAGCGCGGCGGCCACGTCGTCGAGGCGGAACGGCTGTACGACGAGGCGCTGCGCATCGACCCGGCGCACGTCGACGCCCTGCATCTGCTGGGCGTCTGCCGCTGCCAGCTGGGCCGTCTGCAAGAGGCCCTGGCGCTTTTCGAGCGGGCGCTTGCGCTGCGGCCGGGCTGGGGCATTGCGCTGGCCAACCTGGGCAATGCGCTGCAGGCCCTGCAACGCTTCGAAGAGGCACTGCACTGCTTCGACCGGGCCCTGGAGGCGATGGGAAAAAATGCCGACCTGCTGTTCAACCGGGGCAACCTGCTGCAGCGGATGATGCGCCACGCGGAGGCGATCGGCGCCTACGACGCAGCCCTGGCCTTGCGGCCAAACTTTCCCGAGGCGATGCGCAACCGCTCGCTGGCCCGGCTGGCCGGCATCGACGATGCCATCGCGTGCGAACCGAGCAACGCAAAGTGGCATCACGACCGGGGCGCCGTCCTGCTGCAGTTGCAAAGGATGGACGAGGGCCTGGCCAGCTACGCGCAGGCCATCGCGCTGGCCCCGGATCGCGCCGACATCCGCAGCAATCGCGGTTGCGCCCTGATCGAACTCGGGCGCCTAGAGGATGCCGTGGCCGACCTGCGCATCGCCGTCGACCTGGCGCCGGATCGCGCCGAGGCCCACGGCAACCTGGGCCTCGCGCTGCACCTGCTCGACCGCGACGACGAGGCGATCGCGTGCTTCGCGCGGGCATTGCAGCGCGACACCGGGTACTGGCAAGCCTATGCCAACCGCGCGCTGGTCTTCGAGAAGCTCGGCCGGCATGGGCTCGCACTGGCCGATCTCGACCATGCGCTGGCGCTGCGACCCGACGATCCACAGATCCGCTTCAATGCGGCGGTCTGCCGGCTGCGCACCGGGGATTTCGCCGGTGGCTGGCCGCACTTCGAGGCCCGGCGGCGGCTGGCCGCGCGCCGCGTCGCGCGCCTGCACGACGAGGCCCGGCTCTGGCTCGGTGCCGACGACATTTCCGGGAAGACCCTCCTGCTCCATGCCGAACACGGGCTGGGCGACACGATCCAATTCTGCCGCTACGCGCCACTGGCCGCCGCGCGCGGTGCGCGGGTCTGGATCGAAGCGCCGCCCACCTTGCTGCCCTTGCTGCAAACGCTGCGCGGGGTCGAGCGCGTCGTGGCGCAAGCCGAGGCGACCTATGACCGGCATACCCCAATGCTGAGCCTGCCGCTGGCGTTCGGCACCGCCGCCGACTCCATCCCTGGCGCGGTGCCCTATCTCGCGCCGCCGGCCGATCGGCTGGCCCGCTGGAACCCGCTCCTGGGTCCGCGCAGCGGGCGCCCGCGCATCGGCCTGGCGTGGTCTGGCCACCGCAGCACGATGAACGACCGCGACCGCTCGATCCCGCTGGCCAGCCTGCTGCCGCTGGCCGCCTTCGATGCCCAGTGGTACAGCCTGCAGGTCGAGGTGCGCGAGGCCGACGCCGATGCCCTGCACGAGGCGAAGCGCACCATGGCGCTGCGCGATGTGCGCGAATTCCTCGGCGACATGGCCGATACCGCGGCCCTCGTCGCCCAACTCGATCTGGTCATCTCGGTCGACACATCGGTGGCGCACCTGGCCGGCGCCATGGGGCGGCCGCTGTGGCTGCTGCTGCCGTCACCGGCCGAGTGGCGCTGGCTGACCGATCGCACGGACAGTCCGTGGTATCCGACGGCGCGCTTGTTCCGGCAGGAACGGCGCGGGCAATGGTCCGGCGTGGTGGCCGCGGTGCTCGATGCCCTGCGCCAGGCGCACGCGAGCTAGCGGTCCAGCGCCGGCGACGCCGCTGCGCCGCGGGCCCGCAGCAGCCAGTGCGGTGCCGCAACCAAGGTGCGCCAGAGGCATTCGCGATAGCCCACCGCCCCGCTGATGGTGCCGGCAAAAAGCTCGTTGATCCGCGCGTGGCTGACCAGGTGCGAGAACGCATACCCGGGCGCGGCATACAGGGCGCGGCCGAGCCAGCGCGCGGCCCGCAGCTCGGGCAGCAGGGTGTGCTCGAGCCGCGCTGTATAGAGGTTGTTGGCGGGCGCCAGGCCGCCCTCTTCGATCGCCTGGGCGGCGAGCGCGGCGCTCTTGAGCGCGAAGTAGATGCCTTCGCCAAACACGCCTTCGGCCAGGCCCGCGGCGTCGCCCAGCAACCAGACCCGCTCGGTCTGGAAGCGCCGGCGCGCATTGCGCAGGGGAATCGGGAAGCCGAGGAACTTCACCTGCGACGGCGCCGCGGTCACCCCGAGCTGCTCAAGGAAGGCTCCCAGGTGGCGCCGCAGCTGCGCGCCGCCATAGGGCGAATACACGCCGACGTTCCAGTGATCGCGCTTGGGGAAGACCCAGCCGTAGCCGTGCGGCAGCGCGCCAAAGTCGAACAGCGCGTGTTCCTCGCACTCGACGGGCGCCTGCGGCGGCGGCGCCACCAGTGCTTCCAGTGCCGGCACGTAGCGCACCAGGCGCGGACCGAAGAAGCGGCCGCGCACCGTGCTGGCCACGCCATCGGCGCCGATCAGCAGCCGACAGCGCAGCGTCGGGCCGCCGTCGACCGTCACCTCGACCCCATCGGCATCCTGGCGCGCGTCGCGCATCGGCGTACCGGTCCAGACCCGCGCACCGGCCGCCGCCGCCGCGCCCAGCAAGAAGGCATCGAACTCGCGGCGCAACACCGTGCAGCCGATCGGCTGCCCGGTGTGCTTGAGAAAGCGCCCGCCGCCGCGATAGCTCAGGTGCGCGCCGTGGATCCAGCGGTGCACCAGCGGCTCCACGTCGAGGTCGAGCAGCTCGATCGCCTTGCGCGACAGGCCGCCGCCGCAGACCTTGTCGCGCGGCATTTCGTCACGCTCGATGATGCCGACCTCGATGCCGCGGCGGGCGAGCAGGTGCCCGAGGTAGGCCCCGGACGGACCGGCGCCCACGATGAGGACATCGACGCGGGTCGGGCCGGGCGGGTTCATGATGCGAACAGGCAGCCGACAGCGCGCGGCCGCCGCCACGCTGGCGATCGGCGCACGCCGCGCGCGGCGGCGCGGCCGCTTACGCGCCCGGGACGTCGACCCGCAGCCACTGGATGCGGCCCTCGCGTTTTTGGCCCTGCGCCGGGCCGATGCCCGGCGCGGTGCACAGGAACAGCGTGCGGCCATCGCCGCCGCCCAGCGCGCAGGCGTAGACATTGCGCTCGCCGGTCGATACCCGCTGCACCACGCCCGCGCCTTCGCGCACGCGCAGCACGGTGCGGCCGCGCGCATCGGCAACCCAGATCGCGCCCTCGGCGTCCAGGCAGAGGCCGTCCGGGAAGGCGCCCGGAAGATCGGCAAACACCCGGCGTCGCGCCAGGCCGCCACGCTCATCGACCGAGAATGCGCTCAGGCGCTGGGCATGGGTCTCGGCGACGATCAGCGTGGCGCCATCGGGCGTGAGCGCCATGCCGTTGGGAAACAGCAGGTCGTCGGCGACCCGATGCACGCTGCCGTCCGGATCGACGCGCAGCAGCACCGTGGTGCGCGGCGTCTCGCGCGCGTACAGATCGAAGCCGAAGTTGCCGACATACGCCCGGCCCTGCGGATCGACCAGCAGGTCGTTGCACGGGCCGCCGGTGTGCGCTGCGAGATCGGCCACCTCGGTGAGCCCGCTGTCGTCGCGCACAAGCAGCCGCCGGTCGTGCATGGAGACGACCAGCAGGCGCCCGTCCGGGCGCCAGCCCAGACCGCTCGGCCGGCCCGGTACCCAGGCCTCCTCGCGCCGGGCGCCGTCGGCGGCACAGCTGAATACGCGCTCCTGGAAGAAGTCGGAGAACCAGAGCCGGCCGGCGTGCCAGCGCGGCGCCTCGGGGAACATCAGGCCCTCGACCAGCGTCGCCGGTTCGCCGTCTTGCGCCGTGCCGTGCATCAAACCCCTCCTGGCGCCGCATGCGCCGCGAGCGTCCGGCCGTCGCGCCGCCGGTTCAGACCTCGAGCCACTCGCGGCGCACGTCCTCGCGCGCCTTGAGGTCGGCCGGCGTGCCTTCGAAGACGACCCGGCCATGACCCATCACGTAGATGCGCTGCGAGATACGCAGGGCGATCTGCAGCTTCTGCTCGACCAGCAGCACGGCCACCTGGCGCCGCCGCAGATCCTGCAGGAAGGCGGCGATCTGCTCGACGATGAGCGGCGCCAGGCCTTCGGTCGGCTCGTCGATGATGACCAGGTCCGGGTCGCCCATCATGGTGCGTGCCAGGGCCAGCATCTGCTGCTCGCCGCCGGACAGCACGCCGGCCGGCGCATCGCGGCGCTCCTGCAGGCGCGGAAAGAGCCGGTAGGAATCGTCGAAGCCCCACTTGCCCGGGGTGCGCTTTTTCATGCCCAGGCGCAGGTTCTGCTCCACCGTGAGTCCGGGAAAGACGTCGCGGCTCTCCGGGACGTAGCCCAGTCCGCGCCGCGCCACGTCGAAGGGCTTGAGGCCCAGCAGCGACTGGCCGCGGAACTCGATCGTCCCGCCGCAGGACACCAGGCCCATGATGGAACGGGCCGTGGTCGAGCGACCCACGCCGTTGCGCCCGAGCAGGCTGACGATCTCGCCGGCCTCGACACGCAGGTCGACACCGTGCAGCACGTGGCTCTTGCCGTAGTAGGCGTGCAGGGCCGCGACGCGCAGCATCAGTGGGCCTCCGTCTCGGCGGTGCCCAGGTAGGCCTCGCGCACCCGGGTGTCGGCGCGGATCTGCTCCGGCGCGCCGGTGGCGATGACCTGGCCGTAGACCAGGACCGAGATGCGCTCGGCCAGGCCGAAGACCACCTCCATGTCGTGCTCGACCATGAGCAGGGTGCGGCCCGCGGTGAGGCGGCGCAGCAGCTCGATCGTGCGCTCGGTCTCGCTGCGGCTCATGCCGGCGGTCGGCTCGTCGAGCAGGATGACCGGCGAGCCGCCCGCGATGGTGATGCCCAGCTCGAGCGCGCGCTGCTCGGCGTAGGTGAGGGTCGAGGCGATGGCGTCGCGCCGCTGCGCCAGGCCGATACGCTCGATCAGCTCCTCGGCCTGCGCCCGGGCATCGGCCAGCCGTTCGAGGCGGCGCAGGAAGGCGTAGCGGTAGCCCAGGGTCCAGAGCACGGCGCAGCGCAGGTTCTCGAAGACCGTCAGGTTGTGGAAGATGTTCGTGATCTGGAAGCTGCGCGACAGGCCGCGCCGGTAGATCTCGAAGGGCGCGCGGCCGGTGATGTCGGTGCCGCCCAGCAGGATGCGTCCGGAATCCGGTGCCAGGCGCCCGCTGATCAGGTTGAAGAGGGTCGACTTGCCGGCGCCGTTGGGGCCGATCAGGGCATGGCATTCGCCGGCGCGGATCTGCAGCGACACGCCGCGGATGATCGCCGTGCGGCCGAAGCTCTTCTGCAGGTCCTGCAGCTCGAGCGCGATGGCGTCGGTCATCAGCGCCACCATGCCCGCGAGGGCCCGGCATAGGACCGAGGCAGGGCCTGCGCCTCGCGCCGGCGCAACCAGCGAAAGACCAGCCCGCCGCCCAGCAGCATGGTGGCGCCGGCCACCCAGGGCAGCGGCCGGGCCGCGTCCAGGCCCAGGCCAATCAGCCGCATGCCCTCGCCCTCGCTCTCCAGCGTGCGGTGATAGGTCAGCTCGACGAGCAGGATCAGGCCCAGCAGGGCCAGCAGCAGGCAGCCCGCCATCGAGCCGAGCCCGGCGGCGCGCCGCCGCAAGGAGCCGTCGCGGGCCTGGGCGAGAAAGCGCGCCGCGACGTCGGCCAGCCCGCCCGGCGCCTTGAGCACCAGCACGACGAAGAACAGCCCGAGGTAGAGCTGCCAGGCCTTGGTGATCTGCGACAGCGCGACCGCGAAGAACACGAACACCACCGCGCCCAGGATCGGGCCGTGGAAGTAGCCGGCGCCGCCGATGAAGGTCGCCAGCAGCATCTCGCCCGAACGCAGTGCGCCGACGTTCTCCGCGGTGACGATCTCGAAATTGAGCGCCGCCAGGCCGCCGCCGATGCCGGCGAAGAACGACGATGCCATGAGCATGAGCCAGCGCACCTGGCGCGCCGAGTAGCCGACGAACTCGGCGCGCTCCGGATTGTCGCGCACCGCATTGGCGATGCGCCCGAGCGGCGTGCCCAGCAGTGCGCGCATGCCGGCGACGCAGGCCAGGCACCAGGCTCCGATGAGATAGTCCATCTGGATGTCCGAGCCCAGATTCCAGCCCGGCACGCCGAACACGTTGCCGCCCACCGTGCGGTTGCCCGAGATGCCGCCCTCGCCGCCGAAGAATCCCGGGAACATGAGCGAGCATGCGCCGACCAGTTCGCCCAGGCCCAGCGTGATCATCGCGAACGCGGTGCCCGAGCGGCGCGTGGAGAGAAAGCCGAAGGTCGCCCCGGCCAGCAGGCCGCCCAGCCCGCCGACCAGCGGCACCAGGGTCACCGGCAGCGCGGCGTGACTGCGGCCGATCCAGTTGAGCACGTGGATCGCGGCGTAGGCGCCGCAGCCGGAGTACACCGCGTGACCAAAGCTCAGCATGCCGCTGGCGCCCAGCAGCAGGTTGTAGGACAGCGCCAGCACGACCATGATCGCGCATTCGGCGTAGAGCAGCAGCGCGAAGCCGTGGCCGAAGATCGCCGGCACGGCAACGAGCAGCGCGACCCCGCCGGCCCAGGGGGCCAGGCCACGCAGCGGGCCCGCCGGCGGCGCCCCGCTCAATGGTCCTCCCGCTTGCCCATCAGGCCGCGCGGCCGCACCATCAGCACGACCACCAGGAGCAGGAAGGGCAGCACCGGCGCGGCCTGCGATACCGTCACATCGAGTACCGCGCGCAGCGGATTGGACGGGTCGACGTGCAGTCCGACCGCACCCAGCAGGTCGGCGGGCGAGCGGTCGATGACCTTGGCGAAGGCGTCGATCTCGCCGATCGCCAGCGAAGCGATGAAGGCGCCGGCCAGCGAGCCCATGCCGCCGACCACGATGACCACGAACAGGATGGCGCCGATCGTGATGCCCATGTTGGGTTCGGTCACCGTCAGTGCGCCGCCGATCGAGCCGGCCAGCGCGGCCAGCGCCGTGCCGCCGCCGAAGACCAGCATGTGGATGCGCGGCACGTCGTGGCCCAGGGTCTCGGCGGTCCGCGGATGGCTCAGCGCGGCCTGGATCACCATGCCGATCCGGCTGTAGCGCAGCACGGCGCCGAGCGAACCGAGGATCAGCGCGGCAACCAGCATGACGAAGCCGCGGGCCTTGGGAAAATCGACCGTGTAGACCGTGAATAGCGTGCCGTCGAGCTCGGCGGGCAGGCGGTAGGGCACCGGCGGGCGGCCCCAGATCACCTGCACCAGCTCGACAATGACGTACGACAGGCCGAAGGTGAACAGCAGCTCGGCCACCGGGCCGCGCGCATGCAGCGCGCGCAGGCCGTACCGTTCCACGCCGCAGCCGATCAGGCCGATGAACAGCGGCGAGAGCAGCAGTCCGGGCCAGAAGCCGACCCAGCGGCTGATCTGGTAGCCGCCGTAGGCGCCCAGCATGTAGAAGCTGGCATGGGCGAAATTGAGCACGCCCATCATCGAGAAGATGAGCGTGAGGCCGGCCGACAGCATGAACAGCAGCAGGCCGTAGCTGGCCCCGTTGAGGGCCGATATCAGGGCGAGTTCGAGGTTCACGAGCAGCCCGGCGCCGCCGCGCCGCCCCGGCGGCAGCGCGGCCCCGGCCCCTGCGGCGCGATCAGTTGGGCCGCGGCGGGCGCTGCATCTGGCAGGTGGTCGGCAGGGTCACCGCCTCGGCGGGCAGCGTGACCTCGTTGCGCCAGCCGTAACCGGTCTTCTCCTGGTCGAACTTGACGCTCTTGCCGTCGAGCTTCTGCCAGCTGGCGATGTAGAGCGGCTGCTCGACCTGGTGGTCGGTGGCCCGCACCTCGATGTCGCCGTTGTAGGAGTGGAACTTCAGGCCTTCGAGCGCATAGGCCACCTTCACCGGCTCGATCGAGCCCGCCTTGACGATCGCCATGGCCAGGCCGCGCAGCGCGTTGTAGGCCGCCAGGCCGTAGAAGTCGTCGTCGTACTTGGCCTTGAATTCCTTGACCAGGTTGTCGCCCGGATTCTTGTCGATGTTGGGGTTCCAATAGGCGATGACGCGCACGTGCTCGGCGCCCGCCGCGCCCATCTGCGTCGGCACGCCGGTGGTGCCGGCATAGTAGGTGTAGAAATTGGCCGTCAGGCCGGCGTCGCGCGCCGCCTTGATGAGCAGCGACAGATCCGATCCCCAGTTGCCGGTGATGATCGTGTCGGCGTTGGCCGCCTTCATCTTGGCCACGTACTGCGAGAAGTCGGTGACCTTGGCGAGCGGATGGAAGTCATCGCCGACGATCTCGATGTCGGGGCGCTTCTTGGCCAGGCCTTCCTTGGCGGCGCGCTCGACCTGGTGGCCGAAGGCGTAGTCCTGGTCGATGAGATAGACCTTGTGCACGTCCTTCTGCTTGGCGATGTAGTTGGTCAGGCCCTCCATCTTCATGTCCGAGTTGGCGTCCCAGCGGAAATGCCAGAACGTGCATTCGCCGTTGGTCAGGTCCGGATCGACCGCGGCATAGTTGAGGAAGACCACTTCCTTGCCCGGGTTGCGCTCGTTGTGCTTGCTGATGCCGCCGATGAGGGCGCGGGCCACGCTCGTGCCGTTGCCCTGCGCGACGTAATGGATGTCCTGGTCGATCGCGGCCTTGAGGTCGTTGAGGCTCTCCTGCGGACTCAGCTTGTTGTCGAACGGCACGATCTCGAAGGTGATGCCGGGCGCCCAGTGCTCCTTGTTGGCCAGCTCGGCGACGTACTGCCAGCTGTGCACGAGGTTGTTGCCGACCGGGCCCATCAGGCCGGACAGCGGATCGATATAGGCGATGCGCACGGTGGCCGGTGCCGGCTCCGCCGCCGCGGCTTGCGTGCCCAGCGCGGCGGCGGCCGAGCAGGCGGCCAAAGCGACGAGCCGATGCGCGAATGTCGAGCCTGTCATGGTCTCTCCTTGTGTGGTCTCGTTGTTCTCGGGACGCCCCGGTACCCTCGCCCGGCGCGCCCGGCAATCTCGCAGGCCCGCAGTATTGGCTCTTCGCGGCATTGCCGCAAGGCCTGCCGCGACATATTAATCGCGAACGTTTTCGGCGGCACGGCCGTGCGGCAATCCGGCCGGCCGTGCCGGGCCGCGCTGCTGCGCTGCACGAACGGACCGCCGGCGCCCGGGCGCCCTAGCTCGGCGCGGCGACCCGCGCGACGTGGTGGCTGAGCAGGTCGATGTGCACCGGCTGCACGTGCCAGATGCGCGAGCAGTACTCCTGCACGCTGCGATCGGACGAGAACTTGCCCATCCGCGCGACGTTCAGGATCGACATGCGGGTCCAGCGATCGGGGTCGCGGTAGGCCGCGCTCACCCTTTCCTGGCATTGCACGTAGGGCGCGAAGTCGGCCATCAGGCGGTACGGATCGCCGCGCAGCAGCGAATCGACCAGCGGCGCGAACAGGTCGCGGTCGCCGCGCGAGAACTGGCCGTCGCTGACGAGATCGAGCACGGCGCGCAGTTCGTCGTTGTCGCGGTAGAACAGCGTCGGGTCGTAGCCGTCGCGCCAGGTGGCCTGGACCTGCGCCGCGTCCAGCCCGAAGAGGAAGAAGTTCTCCGCGCCGACCTCCTCGCGGATCTCGACGTTGGCGCCGTCCAGCGTGCCGATGGTCAGCGCGCCGTTGAGCGAGAACTTCATGTTGCCGGTGCCCGAGGCCTCCTTGCCGGCGGTGGAGATCTGCTCCGACAGGTCGGCCGCCGGGTAGACGCGCTGGCCATTGGTGACGTTGTAGTTGGGCAGGAACACGACCTTGAGCTGGTCGCGGATCGTCGGGTCCTTGTTGACGACCTCGCCGACCGCCGTGATGAAGCGGATCATCAGCTTGGCGAAACGGTAGCCCGGCGCGGCCTTGCCGCCGAAGACGAAGGTGCGCGGCGGCACGTCGCCCGCCAGGTTGGCCTTGATGCGCAGGTAGAGCGCGATGATGTGCAGCACGTTCAGGTGCTGGCGCTTGTACTCGTGGATGCGCTTGACCTGGACGTCGTACATCGATGCCGGGTCGATCGCCACCCCGGTGGCGCGCCGCACATGCGCCGCGAAGTCCTCCTTGACCGAGCGCTTGATGAAGCGCCACTGGCGGCGGAACTCGGCGTCCTCGCCGCAGGACTCGAGGTCGCGCAGCCGGTCGAGGTCGCGCACCCATTCCTCGCCGATCACCTGGTTGAGCAGGCGGCTCAGCCGCGGATTGGCCAGCGCCATCCAGCGCCGCGGCGTCACGCCGTTGGTGACATTGGTGAACTTGTGCGGCCACAGGGCGTGGAAGTCGGCCAACACGTCCTCGCGCAGCAGGCGGCTGTGCAGCTCGGCGACGCCGTTGATGGTGTGGCTGCCGACGCAGGCCAGGTTGGCCATGCGCACGAAGCGCTCGCCCGACTCGTCGATCAGCGACATGCGCGCCAGGCGCTCGCCATCGCCGGGGAAATGCATGCGCACCTCCTCGAGAAAGCGGGCGTTGATCTCGTAGATGATCTCGAGGTGGCGCGGCAGGACCCGCGCGAACAGCGCCAGCGGCCAGCGCTCGAGCGCCTCGGGCAGCAGCGTGTGGTTGGTGTAGGCGAAGCTCTGCCGCGTCACCTCCCAGGCGCGGTCCCAGTCGAGGTCGTGCTCGTCGACCAGCAGGCGCATCAGTTCGGCGATGGCCACCGCCGGGTGGGTGTCGTTGAGCTGGACCGCGAATTTCTCGTGGAAGCGGTCGAGCGCGATGCGCTGCACGCGCAGGATGCGCAGCATGTCCTGCAGCGAGCAGGAGACGAAGAAATACTGCTGCTCCAGGCGCAGCTCCTTGCCCTGGACCTGCTCGTCGTTGGGGTACAGCACCTTGCTGATGTTCTCCGAGACGACCTTCTGCTGCACCGCCCCGTAGTAGTCGCCGCGATTGAACACGTCGAGGTCGAAGGATTCGGGCGCCTCGGCGCGCCACAGCCGCAGGGTGTTGGCGGTGTTTTTGCGGTAGCTCAGGATCGGCGTGTCGAACGGCGTCCCCAGCACCTTGCGGCCGGCCACCCAGCGCACGTGGGTCCGACCGTCGCGCGCGATGTAGCGCTCGGTCTTGCCGCCCAGGCTGACCTCGACCGCCCATTCCGGACGCGGGATCTCCCACGGATTGCCCCGGCGCAGCCACTTGTCCGACTGCTCCACCTGCCAGCCGTCGACCAGGCGCTGCGCGAAGATGCCGAATTCGTAGCGGATGCCGTAGCCGATCGACGGGATCTCGAGCGAGGCCATCGAATCGAGATAGCAGGCGGCGAGGCGGCCCAGGCCGCCATTGCCCAGGCCGGGTTCCTCCTCCTGGGCCAGCAGTTCCTCGAAATTCAGGCCCAGCTCGCCCACCGCCGCACGCACCTCGTCCTCGATGCCCAGGTTGATGAGGTTGTTGCCCAGGTGCGGACCGAGCAGGAACTCGGCCGACAAGTAGGCCACGGTGCGCGAACCGCGGCGGGTGTAGTCGGTCGCGCTGCTGACCCAGCGCTGCAGCAGCCGGTCGCGCACGGTGTAGGCCAGGGCCATGTAGTAGTCGTGCTGCGTGGCCAGCGCGGCGAACTTGCCCTGCACGTAGTACAGGTTGTCGACGAAATCCAGCTTGAGGGCTTCCTTGCCCAGGCCGATGCGATGATCGTTGGCGGCGTCGGCCGGTTCGGCCGCGCCGGGCAGGTTCGGGTCGTTCATGGCTGGGTTTCCTCGTGTTCGGCCCTGGCGGCGGTGGCGCCCGCTCGATGTAGCACATTTCGCATGCACCACAGACGCACAAACAATGCCGACGGACGCGCCCACGGCCGCGGCGGCGGCAAATGCCGCACCCCCGCCGACCCGCGGGATCATCCGCATGGAATCGACGACGTCGGACGACATCGCGGCCGCGCAATGCGCCAGAAGCGGGCCGCCGCCGCACAAAAAAGTGGCGCCGATGCACCAGCCGGCGCACCGCCATGCCGCCGACCGGCCGGCGCAACGGCCGGGACCGTTCTGGAGGACAATCGGCGCCCGGGCGTTCCGAGTTCCGCGAAGAACGCCGCGCCAGCGTTGGACAGGCAACCCGGATCGTACCGCTGCCGTCCATCGCGTCAGGATACCCGCGCCATGCCCGAGTCGACCGCCCGGCGCCCCGCGCCGCCCGCTCCGCGCCGCCCGGCGTCCCGCCCGGCCGGCCGCGGCGCTTCGGCTGGCGCGGCCCGCCCGCCTGTTGGGCCGTCCAGCGGTTTGTCGGCCGGATCATCCGCCCGGTCGACCGCCGGGTCGGCAGCCGTGGCCGGCGAGCGCAAACCCAAGGGCCGCGGCCACGAGCGGCGCGACGAGATCCTCGCGGCCGCGGCGCGGCTGTTCGTCAGCCTGGGCGTGGACAACGTCTCGACCCGGCGCATTGCCCAGGCGGTCGGCATTTCGCAGACCACGCTGTACGTCTACTTCGCGACCAAGAACGCGATCCTCGACGAACTGTGCAACCAGTGCTTCGTCAAGCTGGTGGCGCTCTTTCGCGAGGTCGAGGCCTCGGGCGGCGGTCCGGTCGAGCAGCTGCGCCGCATGATGCGTACCTATGTCCAGTTCGGCGTCGAGCACGGCGACGAATATCGCCTGGCCTTCATGGCCAAGCAGCATCAGCTGGCCGAAGGCTTCGACACGGCCGCTTTCCTGGACCCGCAGGTGCCGCGCGAGGCGCTGCCGCCGGGCATGCAGTGCTTCTTGCTGCTACAGGACCACGTCGCCGAGCTGGCCCGCATCGGCTCGCTTGCGCTTGATCCGCGCCTGGCGGCCCAGGCGACCTGGGCGGCCGGCCACGGCATCGTCACCTTGCTCATCACCATGCCGCATTTTCCCTGGGTCGACCGCGCCGAGCTGATCGAAGGAACGCTGTCGATCCAGCTGCAGGGCCTGCTCGGCGCGAGCCCCATCCCACGCTCATGATCATTGACAAGTAATCACTGATTAGGTAGCGTCCTCGGCAGTCGCCTGCGCTTCCGCGGGCCACCGCCCGAGTGAGGATATGCATGGCAAATGCGGCCACGGTAGCGTGGGTCGAACGGCCCGGTGCGCGCCGGCGGCGCGACGATGCGCAACGGGCGTGGACTCGTCTGGCACGCCGGCTGATGCGGGTTCTGGGGCTGGGCCTGCTGGCCGCGCTGCTGTTCGCAGGATGCTCGCGGCCGCCAGCCGCGCCCGCGGCGCCGCAGCTGGTGATCGCCGGTTTTGCCCGGCCCGCCGGGGCCGCCGCCGCCGTGCAATACGCCGGCGAGGTGCAGGCGCGCTACGCCTCGACCCTGTCGTTCCGGGTCGACGGCAAGATCGTCGCGCGCAGTGTTCACCTCGGTGACCGCGTGCAGGCCGGCCAGCGCCTGGCCACGCTCGACCCGGACGACCTGACGGCGCGCCTGCTCGCGGCGCGCGCCGCGGTCGCGGCGGCGGAGAACCGGCTCACCCTGGCGCGCCAGCAGCAGGAGCGCAACCGCGCGCAGATCCAGGACGACCTGGTCAGCCGCGCCGAATTCGAGCAGAGCGAAGCCAACCTGAACGTTGCCCAGGCCGACCTGGCGCAGCGCCGGGCCGAACTCGATCTGGCACAGGATCAGTTGAATTACACCGCCCTGGCAGCCGACCATGACGGCTATATCAGCAGCGAGAACGCGGAGGTCGGCACGGTGGTGAAAGCCGGCCAGCCGGTCTACGGCCTGGCCTGGAGCGGCGAGCGCGACGCCGTGATCGACGTACCGGAGTCGCGCATCGCGGCGGTCCACCGCGGCCAGGCGGCCAGCGTCACACTACTTGCCGGGACGGCTCCCGGGTCCAACGAGACGCTGGCGGCACGGGTGCGCGATGTCGCCGCGGTGGCCGATGCGCAAAGCCGCACCTATCGGGTCCGCCTCGCCATCGCCGAGCCGGCGCGCGCGCCGCTTGGCGCCAGCCTGCGCGTCACGCTCGACGGCGCCGCCGCCGGTGCGGCGGCGCGCCTGGCCATCCCGGCGACGGCGCTGTTCCATGACGGGGCCAGCCCGGCGGTGTGGGTCATCGGCGCCGAGGATCGCAAGCTCAGCCTGCGCCCGGTGCAGATCGCCGAGTTCGGCCCCGAATCGGTCACCCTGGCCGGCGGGCTGGGTGCCGCCGAGCGCATCGTCCTGCAGGGCGTGCATGCGGTCAACGCGGGCCAGCTGGTCACCCCGGTCGAGCCGCGCGGCGAAGGCGCCCGCCCGTGATCCCGCCGTCGACGCAACCGGCCGGCCTGAACCTGTCGGCCTGGGCCTTGCGCCACCGCGCGCTGGTGCTCTACGTGATGGTGATGGTGGCGGTGCTGGGCGCGCTGTCCTATACCCAGCTGTCGCAGTCCGAGGATCCGCCCTTCACGTTCAAGGTGATGGTGATCCAGGCCAACTGGCCGGGCGCGACCGCGCGCCAGATGCAGGAGGAGGTCGCCGACCGCATCGCGCGCAAGTTGCAGGAGACACCCAACGTCGATTTCCTGCGCAGCTACTCGCGGCCGGGCGAGACGCAGATCTTCTTCAATGTGCGCGATTCGGTGCCGGCGGCCGAGGTGCCGGCGGCCTGGTACCAGGTGCGCAAGAAGGTCGGCGACATCGTCGCCCAGCTGCCGCCCGGGGTCCAGGGTCCGTACTTCAACGACGAATTCGGCGACGTCTACACCAACCTGTACGCGCTCGAGGGCGAGGGCTACAGCTACGCCCAGCTGCACGACTACGCC
>Ga0209698_10002538_pt1 | contig 20625 bp, 18 predicted proteins | sample LitLauG_LLR_2012_FD_187203 | JGI IMG/M metagenome (GOLD analysis project Ga0209698, IMG submission 187203) | Freshwater sediment microbial communities from Pennsylvania, USA - Little Laurel Run_MetaG_LLR_2012 (SPAdes) (version 2) | ecosystem: Environmental > Aquatic > Freshwater > Creek >...
CGGAACCGATACGACTCTCCGTTTTGATCCGGCGGTACCTCGATCAGATCGACACGCTGAAGAAGCCCAATACCTACCGCAAGTACCAGGCGGTGCTGAGGCGCTTTGAAGAGCACTTTCGAGGCCGGGAGCTGCAACAAATCTCAAACGAGGAGTTGAACGACTTCATCATCAAGCTCAGGAAGAGCGGCTTGGCGGCGAACACCGTTCTCCACAACGTCATCATCATTGCGCAATTCTGCCGGCGTAACGGCCGCCCGAATCTCACCCGCGAGCTGCATCTTCCCGAGGCCATCCACTTTCTTCCCAAGGTCTACTCGGAAGAACAGCAGTCACGTTTCCTGGAGGCATGCGATTCCTGGGAGCGTGCTCTATTCTCGACGTTCCTGTTTACGGGATTCCGGGAGCAAGAGGTGATGTACCTGTTCTGGAAGGATCTCAATCCGAAGCTGAGAACCGTGCGCGTCCTCTCCAAACCCGATCTGAAATTCTTCCCGAAGCGCTGGGAAGAACGCGAAGTGCCAGTTCCTGTCGAATTAGCGGAGTTGCTGGAACGCCATCCCGTATCGATTGACAGCCCGTTTGTGTTTCCGTCACCTACCGGCAATCGGGAACAAAATTTCCTGCGACGCTGCAAACTGGTCGCTGAACGCGCCGGTCTCGATCCTGAAGAATTCGATCTGAAGACCTTCCGGTCCACGTATGCCACCAGCATGCTCCGGCGGGGTTTTGACGTACGAACCGTCCAGCACTGGATGGGGCACAAGTCCCTGGAAACGACCATGCGTTATCTGGCGCCCGCACCGGATGTGCATGACCGGCTCGATCTAATCCGAGTGCCCGGTGCGGCGACAAACACCGTTCCGAAGAAACCTCTGGCGCGTGCGACGGGACGTAACACCTCGAAACGACACAAGGAGACGTGACACGCCTCCTATCTAAAGGTTTGGCGGGATCAAGAACAATTCCCTATGACAGCCTGTATGTTGACATTTAGACTTGTCCCTGACATCATGGAGGTGGCGTGATTCCGGCGTTCGACGCTACCACCGGTGCGTTGCCACCCGGTGATCATAGGGCAACACTGGAAGAAATAGGAAGCCGGCTCGGGTTCACTCCGCGACGGCGTTGGCTCTTGAAAGGCTTGCGGGCAGCCGTCAAAGCATTTTGGCTGGCCGGTATTGAGGACATATTCATCGACGGGAGCTTCTGCACGGACAAGCCCGATCCCGGCGATGTGGACGGTTATTGGGTCGAGCCGGACGACGGTGTTTATGATCGGATCGATCCGTATTGGATCGACTTCGAGATGATTCTCGTACCGCAAATGCGGAAGTGGAAGTGGCGGATGTGGGTAGATCACGGTGTCGAATTCTTCATCCATCCCGCCATGCAGGCGAGAGCGATGGTCGGGTTTCCGGAGTTTTTCCGGCAGGACCGCGACGGTGTGCCCAGAGGGGTAATCCAAGTAGTCAGGTCGGAATCATCATGATCAGGAGCGATGCACAGAGAGAACGCACAGTGGCTCAGATAGAAGGCTTTCGGCAAGCCCTTACCAAAGTAGACCGGGAGATGACCGGCAAGCGCGCCACAGCGGTTCGGGGGAGCTACGAAGGTATGATGCGGCAGCTTGAAGGCGAACTGCGCGAATACGACGAACTCAAGTCTGGCGATCTAACTCTGCCCAACTTCGAACGACTGGATCAGATCGCACCCTTTGTCACGAAGATGCGGATTGCCAAGGGAGTGTCCCAAACTGAACTTGCGCGCAGGCTCGGCGTCAGTAAACAGGTCATCAGCCGGTACGAAGAGACGGAATACCAAACCGTGGCGATAGCCCGGTTGCAGGAGATTCTAGACGCCATCGGCATCAAGGCGCTGGTCACTTTGAGCGCATAGATTTCACGGAATCGCTATTGCCGATATCCGTGTAACAGTAGGCAGCCAAGGTGGGGCCTGCCTATGCGCACCTGCTTACCAGTCAGGAGACTGGTTGCCATTACTTCCATGTGACCCACCCCGTTAAGTCGCTGCTCTTTCGCGCTCGACGCCCACCGCGCTAGGTCATAAACTGTCCCCCGAAGCATCGGTGCTGCATTCCGACTCGGTCGGATCGTTGACTCGAAACACATGTTTGGAAGCACGATGACCCGATACCGGAGAGGTGGGCCACGGGACGCAGATTGTGTCGGAACCGCTGCGCCGACGATCCGATCCGCGAACGCCCGATCCATGCGAGCCACCCAGTTCCACCAGCGAAGAACGCGCCCTCGGTGAAGGCAAGCACCGATGTGACCACCTAGTCAGTACCTGGCAGATCTCGTTCCGCGTGATCAGGCCCGTCTGCCGCATTCTCTAAGCGACCTTAAGGGACACGACCATCAAGGTGAATTCCGCCGATCCAGGCTATACCGCGACGGACCTCAACGCCCGTCGCGGTACGCAGAGCATTCCCGAAGGTGCTGCCGAGACAATTTGCCTTGCCCTGCTCCCCGACGACGGTCCCGCCGGCACGTATTCCGATAGCAAGGGCATCGTGCCTTGGTAGGGTTCGAAGTCACTTCTTCGCGAGCGCCCTGACGTCCGGCAAGGATTTAACCTCCGCGATGAAATTTGCGAGCAAAGGAGAGGTATTGTCCCTTCTCCAGGCGAGGGCCAACGGCAAAGGCATCTTCAGGTCGGCGATCGAGTGGATCACCACGCTTTCCGGACACCTCCCGCGCGCCGTGCCGTTGACCCAGCCGACGCCCATGCCATGCGATACCAAGCTCAGGATGGTTGATTCGTTCAGGCCTTCCTGAACGATCCGGGGTGACTTCAGGCCTCCGCGAAAACATTCATGCATGAGCCGGTCGTAAAATGCCGGAGCCTCCCGCCTTGGGAACCATATAAATGACGCATCCGAGAGATCCCGCAACCGGAGCTTCTTCAGCTTTGTCAACGGATGCCCTTTCGGGACGGCCAATTCAACGTGCTGCAAGGCGACCGGGATATAGTCCAGTTCCGCATCCGCTCTCGCCACGTTGAATACGAAGCCGGCATCCAGCCGTCCAGACCGGAGGGCTTCGACTTGCTCCAGGCTGGTCGCCGGGGTCAGCTGCAGTTCGGCGTCAGGCTGCCTCTCGCGATAGCGCCGGAGCGACTCCGGGACGACGCCGCGCCAGGAGGCGTTCTCCGTAAAGCCCACGCGCAATGTCCCCGATTGACCGCGCGCCACGCGAGCAGCGCGAGCAGCCGCTTCGCTCACCTGCTGAAGAATGCGCCGCGCGTCTTCGAGGAACAACCTACCGGCGACGCTCAGCTTCACGCCGCGCGGCAGCCGATCGAACAGCTTGAACCCCAGCTCGGCTTCCAGATCCTGAATCTGCGTGGACAAAGCGGTTTGGGCAACATTCAACCGCTGCGCCGCGCGCCGGTAGTTCTCTTCCTCGCCGATGGCCACGAAATATCTAAGATGCCGGAGTTCCATACTGACATCTTAAAGCGATCAGTCTGATAGTAAAGATCTGTTGGACGTATCGGTCTATCGCTGGCAAAGTAGACTCATGAAGCAAAAACGCAGCAAGAAGCCGAGGGCAAAGGCGATTCGGACCAAGCGTCCAGCCGTGAAACTGGCCAAAAACAAGCCGATGGTGCCTCTACCTGCTGCCTGGGAACGATAGAGCAACCAACCGTCGGCAAGGAAACGATTATGACAACAGTGAAGGAGGAGGCCATGCCAGCATCAGAAAGAGGAACGAACGGCTTGGGTGAATTTAAGGGCAAGCGCGTCCTTGTGACCGGCGGCACGAAAGGCGCGGGCAAGGCCATCGCGGCCCGCTTTCTTCAGGGAGGTGCGACCGTCGCGATAACCGCACGGTCGGCTCCGACAGAGACAACTACGGCTCATTTCATCCAGGCAGATGTCTCGACACCCGAGGGTACGGCGCACATCATCCGCGAGATATCGAGCCGGTTTAAAGGCGTGGACATAGTCGTTCACAACGTCGGCGGCTCATCGGCGCCGAGCGGCGGATTCATCACCGTCACCGACGAACTCTGGCAACAGGCCATCGACGAGAACCTGTATCCGGCCGTCCGGCTGGACCGCGGCCTGCTTCCATCGATGATTGAAAAGGGCGCGGGCGTGATCGTGCATATTTCTTCCATCCAGCGAAGTTTGCCTCTTTACGATTCCACGCTCGCATATGCCGCTGCGAAAGCAGCGCTCACGAATTACAGCAAAGCGCTGGCAAACGAAGTCAGCCCCAAGGGTGTTCGCGTCCTGACCGTCTCTCCCGGCTTTATCGAGACCGATGCCGCCACGCGCATGATTCAGCGCATGGCGGACAAGGAAAAGAGCGATTTCACAGCCGCCCGACAGAAGCTGATGGACATGCTGGGCGGCATTCCACTGGGGCGACCCACCCGCCCCGAGGAAGTCGCGGAGCTTGTCGCCTTTGTTGCCTCGGACAGAGCTTCCGCCATCACTGGCACTGAAATCGTTATCGACGGCGGAACCATCCCGACAGTCTGAGTTCGCCGACAGGACTCTTGACACTTCACTTGGTTAACAGCGCGGGCTACGGACCAAGAGTTTGCACGAGAATTTTTGGGTAATCGACTAGCAAAGAAGGAGAACACAAAGAAGGAGAACGATCATGTCCGCATATGTTGTCTTTACGAGAACTAAAACCATCGATCAAAAAGAGCTCGAAAAGTATTGGACTGGAATCAAAGCAACGATGAAGGATCATCCAATCGAAGTGCTCGTAGCCTATGGAAAGCACGAAGTCCTTGAAGGTGATCCGATTGAGGGAATGGTCATTGCGAAATTCCCGAGCGTGAAAGCCGCAAAGGATTGGTATTACAGCGAGGCCTACCAAAACGTCGCCAAGAACCGCAAACAGGGGGCGATCTATCACGGACTCATTGTTGAAGGTGTCAGCTAACGGAGAAGAAATCCATGCCCAATGACGCCGTCACCCCCTTCGCCCTCGCCGTCCCGCAGGCGGACCTCGAGGACCTCAACCGCCGCATCGACCAGACCCGCTGGCCGGACGCGGAGACAGTCGACGACTGGACCCAGGGCGCCCCGCTCGCCAAGGTCAAGGCGCTGGTCGATCACTGGCGTCACCGCTACGACTGGCGCCGCTGCGAGGCGATGCTGAACAATTGGAGCCAGTATAAGACAACCATCGACGGCCTCGACATCCACTTCCTGCACGTCCGCTCGAAGCACGAGAACGCGCTGCCGCTGATCATCACCCACGGCTGGCCCGGTTCGGTGATCGAATTCATGAAGATCATCGGCCCCTTGACCGATCCCACCGCCCATGGCGGCCGGCCCGAGGACGCCTTCCATGTGGTCGCCCCCTCGCTCCCCGGTCACGGCTTCTCCGACAAGCCGACCGCCACGGGCTGGGACGTCCCCCGGATCGCCAACGCCTGGATCGTTTTGATGCGACGCCTCGGCTACACTCGCTGGGTCGCCCAGGGCGGCGACTGGGGCTCGTTGGTGGCAACGGCCATCGGCGTGATGAAGCCTGATGACTGCGCCGCGATCCATGTCAACATGCCGCTGGTGTTTCCTGAGCCAGACCAACTCCAGGACATGGACGCGTTTGAGCAGGCCGCTGTGGCGTCGCTGGCCCATTGGGAGGAAAAGGGCTCAGGCTATTTCAAGCAGCAGGCGACGCGGCCACAGACGCTGGGCTACGGACTCGCCGACTCGCCGGTCGGCCAGGCGGCCTGGATCTACGAGAAGATGTGGGCCTGGACCGACAACCAGGGAAACCCCGAAGACGCACTGACCCTGGACGAGATGCTGGACAACATCATGCTCTACTGGCTGCCGGGCAACACCACCTCCTCGGCTCGGCTGTACTGGGAGAGCGTGGCCAACGCCGCACCGACCAAACTGGCCAACGTCGCATCGACCAGACTGGAGCTTCCCGTAGGCGTCAGCATATATCCGCGTGAGACCAACCGCCCCTCGCGGCGCTGGGTTGATCGGTGGATGCCAAACCTGATTCATTACAACATCCTGGACCGGGGGGCCACTTCGCCGCGTGGGAACAGCCGGTGCTGCACGCCAAGGAGATTCGCGACTGCTTCGCCAAGGTGCGCTGACCTCGGCAAACTAACCTGCCGGGTCAGGATTTAGCTGTCAAACGAAAAAAGGAAAGCCATGATTGACCATATTTATCTCCCAGTCTCTGACCTGAAACGGTCGAGCGAATTTTACAAGAAGCTGCTTGAGCCGCTTGGCATCGACATGCCTTACGAGGTCGGTCAACCTCCCATCCGCGGTTTCGCCATCAATAACATTCCGGGTTTCTGGCTGAAGAATGGCGAGGTCGCCAAAGACCTCTACGTCGCATTCACAGCCAAGAGCGCGGACGCTGTCAGGGCCAGCTACAAGGCGGCGATAGACGCGGGAGCTACTTCAATCAAGGAACCGAGCCTTCGGCCCGAATGGCGTGCCGACTATTTCGCGGCAAACATCGGCGACCCGGACGGATACAACATCGAGATTGCCTATAAGCCTTGGCTCTACAAATAAAAGGTACGAGCCATCTGCGGATCTTGGTCTCTACGCCAGTCTAATCGCGTTCAGCGCTAAATCGGCGGTCCGTTTCATCTCGTCGCGTGATGCGCCGTTCACAGCCTGCACGGCGAGGCCAGCCATAACCGTCGCAATGAAACGTGCGAAGTCGGCGGGGCTGATGTCCTTGGGCAGCTCGCCCGCTCTCCGGGCCATCACAAACCTCTTTCGCAGTGTCTCTTCTCCTGCCTTGCGCCATTCGACCAACGCCTGTTGAATGGGCTCTGCATCGACCCCGCAAGCGAGCGCGGCCTGGACCGAGAAGCACCCGCGAGGGTGACCGGGCTTAGACAAGAAGAGGACAGTGCCGTGCAGCAAAGACGCCACGGCATCGCGCAAAACCGGTTTCTCCAGCGCATCGCGCATATAACGCATGGGTCCTTCTCGGTATCGCTCCATAGCCCGCCGGAACAGCGCTGCCTTATCACCGAAGGCGGCATACATGCTGGATCTGTTTATGCCCATCGCGGAAGTAAGGTCGGACAGCGTCGCGCCCTCGTAGCTCTTCTCCCAAAACACCCGCATCGCCGCTTCTAGCGCGGCATTCTCATCGAAGCCGCGTGGGCGGCCCATCTTGGATTCAATCGCTTCCGCGTTTTCCATACAGTTACTTGACGCCCTTTTTGGACCGAAAGGTTTAGAAATCTGCATCCGAACCTGATACCTTTACATCTGAACCGACAGGTACATATATTGTGGACCGCAACCAACCAAATGTAAAGGAGCATAGCAATGCCTAGACTCGAAGGAAAGATCGCCGTCATCACGGGAGGAAGCAGCGGCATTGGCCTCGCCACCGCCAAGCGCTTCGTGAAGGAGGGCGCCTATGTCTTTATTACCGGCCGCCGGCAAACCGAACTGGACAAAGCCGCGGCTGAAATCGGCTCAAACGTAACCGCTGTGAAAGGGGACGTTGCGAACCCAGATGACCTTGACCGGCTCTATCAAACAGTCGCGGCCAAGAAGGGTAAGCTGGACATCCTGTTTGCGAATGCCGGAGTTGTGGAGCCGGTACCTACTCCCGACGTTACGGTCGAGCATTACGACAAGACCTTCGGCATAAATGCCCGGGGCGTTTACTTTACCGTGCAAAAGGCCCTTCCTCTGATGAAGGATGGCGGTTCGATCATCGTCAATGGCTCCGGCGCCTGGCAAAAGGGAATTCCGATCTATTCGACGTATAGCGCCACTAAGGCGGCCCTGCGTTCCTTTGTCCGCACCTGGACCGGTGAGTTCGCCGGCAAGGGCATCCGCACAAATATGGTCAGCCCAGGCGCGACCGACACCCCCATTCTCGAAGGGCAATTCGGTGCGAACGTCGATGCGATGAAGGACCAGTTCAAAGCCATGACGCCGATGGGGCGGATTGGACGACCAGAAGAGATAGCCTCGGCCGTTCTTTTCCTGGCGTCCGACGAAAGCAGCTACGTCACGGGCATCGATCTGCCAGTCGACGGCGGCATCGTAGCTGTGTAACGATGCTTGAACCCTAGAAATGGTGCGTGATCCGAGCCTGTCAGCCGCGGATCGGCAGGCGGGAGGAATTACGTTGCGCGGAAATGGGCGCCGGCGAAGCACGTACTGGACAAAACTCGACTGTCGGTAATCTGGAAGGCACGCTTGCGAGACGCCCTCACCGGAATGTGACCTCTTCCGCTGCTGGATCGAATTATGCGCTAAATCCGAAAAATCCACTCGGACGTAGAACGCGCGACTCGTCGGGGTGCCCATATGCTCTTGGGTTGCCGCAGTAGAGGCGCCTGGAATGTGCGAACATGCCAGACGGAAAACAGCGACATCAAATCTGCCGAAATCGAAGCTCGGCCTGATCACGTTGCCGCAGCAAATCTTCCGCGCAGGCGATTAGGAGAACGTAGCGGCGTGAGCGCTGTCAACGCTGCGTACACCGCGTCCTCCAACTCGGTGACGGAAATATCAAGAAGTTCCGCACAGACCTCGGGAGAGAGGCCGGCCAGGATTCGAAGAACGAAGCAGTGCCGAAGCAGCGGCTGAAGCATAAAGAGGCGCCGAAGTTCAGTAGGGAGGCCGTCGACATCATAGGGACCGTCCGAGGATTTCGTTCGTCGCCGAACCGCAGATCTCACTGCCTCAATTAGGAGGCCGCCGGACGACAAGGCTTCGCAGGCGTCAATTGCGCGCGTCACGGCCGCCTCGGCTGTTGTGGTGTCGCCGGTGAGAAGCAGGGCCGTGCGAAAGGCCATATCAAGGGCACTCGGCATTGTGTCCATCGCGATTAAGAGATCCTTTCGCAGGCCTGCGGTTGAAACGCCCCCGGCTCCACGCTTAACCATCCGCGTCCCTCTGTTGATCTTCCGCGCGGAGTTCCTGGTTGATGTTATTAACGCCGGTTGATTGGGTCCATTACATGTTTCTGGTACCAGCCTGCTCTTTCCGAGCCGTTAAAGGACGACGGGATATTACATAAAGCTGGTATGGACGAGCGCCCACCACCATCGCCATACTTCGAGTACGCAGCCGTCTGCAGTCGTTTCGGAGCCGAAGAACCTCTTGGCGCCCGATGGCTCTTGGACGAGTGACTGGTTGAACCGGCGGCCGGCGACAAGGTGTAGCAATTGTCCAACTTGATCGAGTTTGTCGGCAAAGTCAGCTCTTTCGGCGCCCGAACCATCATCGACGGGCTGCGCGCGCCTTTCGAGGGAAGCGCAATCCTAACCCATATCGCCGAAGTCGGTTACAAGTCCTTGCCGCTCGTGGCGCCTGCGGGTTTCGCGCTCGGCACGGTGATGACCTTCCACACGCGGAGCACCCTCGTGACGTTCGGTGCTAGCGCCATGATTCCCACCGTCCAGGCGCTCGCCTTCTTTGTCGAGATCGGTCCGCTGGTCGCCGGCCTTCTGCTGGCCGGCCGCGTCGGCTCAGGGATCGGCGCCGTGCTCGCCAATATGCGGGTGGCCGAACAGATCGATGCTATCGAGTCCCTGTCGATCGACTCCTTCAAGCTTCTTGTGGTCCCGAGAGTGATCGCCTGCGTCATAGCGTTGCCATTGTTGACGTTGTTTATGGATTTCGCGGGCCTGCTCGGCGGCTACCTGTCGGAACTCGCAGCGTCCGGAATGTCCTTCGATCTTTACATCCGGCGTGCCTTCGACAATCTCGAGTGGGCCAATTTCATAGCACCCACGCTTAAGACGACCGTTTTCGGATTCATCATCGGGACGGTCTCGTCGTATTTCGGATATACGACCAACCAGGGGGCGGCGGGCGTGGGCCGAGCGGCCACCAACAGCGTCGTCGTCTCGTCTCTCCTGGTCATCGTGGCCGATGTCGTCCTCGTCAAGTGCATCTTCTTTGTATTCCCCGAGAGTGCGCTATGAGCAGTGGGTACAAAGGACCGGCTGTCGTATTCGACCAGGTCTTCAAGGCTTTTGGAGCTCACCAAGTGCTGCGAAACGTCTCTTTTTCCGTTCCCGCCGGAGAGGCCCTGTGCATTTTGGGCCGAAGCGGCACGGGCAAGAGCGTGACGCTCAAACTCCTCATCGCTTTGTTGAAGCCCGACCGCGGAACCATCTTGGTCGACGGCGACGACATTACGCGTCTCAAACCGAGCGGGCTCTCGAAGGTGCGCCGCAAGATGGGCTTTCTTTTCCAGGACGCGGCGCTCTTCGACTCGCTGACTCTATACGAGAATCTTGCGCTTCCCCTGGCACGGCTCACCACAAAAAGCCCGGCGGAGATCGACTTCGCCGTTAACGACGTGCTCCGACAGGTTGAATTGGAAGGCGACCAGGGCAAGCTGCCGTCCGACTTGTCGGGCGGAATGCGAAAGCGAGCGGGGCTCGCAAGGGCCCTCGTGCTCGAACCGAAGGTGCTTCTGGCCGACGAGCCCAGCAGCGGCCTCGATCGAATAACCGCCTCGGAAATCGACGAGTTGCTGCTGCGTCAGAAGCGCGACAAAGGCGTGACAATCCTTGTGGTGACGCACGATGTCCACGGCGCCCGGCGGGTCGGCGACCGCTTCGCGGTACTGGATAAGGGAGACCTGATCGCATGTGGAACAGCGGCCGAAGTGGAAAACAGCGGACACGACACCGCGCGAAAACTCATAACGGAGGACTACCCGGCGTGAATCGTCCTTTGATAGTCGGCGCTTTTGTTATCGCAGGCCTCGCCTTGTTCACCATGGGCCTGTTCATGATCGGCAATCGGCACGAGGCTTTCGCGCGGCATGTCGAGCTCTATGCGGAATTCGCCAATCTTTCCGGCATTACGCAAGGCGCCAAGGTTCAGGTCGCCGGCATGGATGCCGGACAGGTGCAGGGCGTGGAGATCCCGGACGCGCCGCCTGCAAAATTCCGCGTTAAGATTCGCCTAACCGAGAAGCTGCGTGGATTGGTACGCACTGATTCTGTGGTCACCATTGGAACCGAAGGCGTCGTCGGCAACAGGTTCCTCGCGATCAGCGCGGGCACCGCGCGCGCCCCCGTCGCCGCCCCAGGCGCGACCCTCGCGGGTGTAGAGCCGACGGATATTTCCGCCCTCCTAGACCAGGCGAAAGGCGCGATCGGCAACATAGACACGACGGTGCTCAATGCGAATAAGCTGGTCACGAATGCGAACGGGTTGATCACGACGCTTGGCGGCAACCTCAATTCGACAGTAACCGAAGTCAAGACGACGGTGTCGAACGCGAACGAGCTGATCGCGGGGATCAGGGAAGGACGGGGACCTGCCGGGATGTTGTTGCGCGACGAGGCACTCGCGGATCAGGTGAGACACGCCGTGACGAATATACAGGGCGCCACCGGCGAGTTGAAGAGCGCGGCCGCAAATGCCGCTACGCTCGTCTCCGACCTGCAGTCCAAGGGCTTTCCCCAGAAAGTCGATGACACGCTCACGGAAGTACATCAGACAGCAAAGAACTTCAATGCCGCGTCGGCGCAAGTGCGGCAGGTGGTAGCTGACCTCACTGGGCCGGACCAAGACGGAGCGACGGTAGTCGCCACCATTCGCGAGTCCCTATCGAACGTCAACGTAGCTGCGGTGAATATGGCGGACGAAACCGAGGCCCTCAAGCACAACTTTCTGCTCCGCGGTTTCTTCCGAAAGCGAGGCTATTACACGCTGACGGCCTTATCTCCGGATATGTATCGCAAAGACCCGCTCTTCGCGGCAACGAATACCGATCGCGCCTTCCTGTCGGCGGACCAATTATTCCGTCCGGACTCACACGGCATAGAGGAACTAACCTCTCAGGGAAGGTCTGCGCTCAACCTAGCGCTCGGGAACTATGGACAGAGGATCTTCCAGGGTCCGGTCGTGGTGGAAGGCTATTCCGACTGCGAGATCGTCGGCGATCGGCTGGCCGCCTCGCGCAGCCGTGCGATCCTTGTGCGCAATTATCTCCAGAGTCATTTCCACTTGGATGCGGGCAAACTTGGAGCCGTTGCCCTGGAGAGCCGTCCCCGGGATCCTTCGCCTCATACGAGTTGGAACGGCGTAGCTATTACGCTCTTGAAGGCCAAGCAATAGCCCCCTGAATGGTCTTCGTCAGTCGCCGCCACCTTAGCGCGCCTTGCCGTTGCTTTTGTGACGGATCAGCTCGTTAATCGCGTAGGACGCTGGAATCCCGGCGTATGACAACAACCCAAGCCAAGGGACGAAGAACCCGGCAGTCATGCCCCCGAGGTAGAGAAGACAGGAATACAGCGCGAGGCGCAAATCCCGGCGCAACCTTGCCTCACCTATATCTTTCTTCATGAGGTGGCCTTGGAACGAGGCGTACCAACGTAAGACAAAAGAACAGACGCACGTAATAGCGCAGACGGCGCCGTACAGGGCGACCGCAACGGGCTGCGCCGGATGACGGCCGAGCAGTCCCGTTGGGAAGGGCAGAAAAGCAATCCACATCAGGTACAGGTTGTTCAGCCAGAGGAGCCTTGAGTCCACGCAGTCCACGTCATGTATCAATTCGTGGTGAGAGACCCAGGCAACCGTGCAGATCAGGAAGCTGATGACATAAATTGAGAAACGAGGCGCCAGACCCCACAGCGCCCGAATCATTCCCGCATTGTCGAAATTAGCTCCTGTGTCTTCCAGGTGGATATCGAGGATGAGCAGCGTAATCGCGAAGGCGATTACACAGTCGCTGAACGATTCGACTCTGCTCTTGGGCATGGCGCGACACTTTCAAACCGCTGAAGCGAGACTCAACCCTCGACTACCGCAAATCATGGCATGGCCCAAGCATGCGAGATTACGGGCATTCCTGTTTTGGCTCAACATGTGAACTTGGCGGTGAGTTTGACTAGCGTAGCAAAAGAATCCGCTTCCATCTTTCGCATAATGTGTCCGCGGTGGATTTGAACGGTGTACTCCGCGATTCCCAACTCAAATGCAGCTTGCTTGTTGAGCAAGCCCCGAACTAATAGAGCCAGCACTTCTCGCTCGCGGGGCGTCAACGTCGCATATCGGGCTGCGAAGGCTTCCTGTTCGGTGGCCTCTCGACGGTTCGCGCGTTCCTGCTTAAACGCCTTTTCAACCGAATCGAAGAGAGCAGCCCCGTCAACCGGTTTGGTCAGAAAATCAACGGCGCCTCCCTGGATTGCGCGCACTGCCATGGGAATGTCGCCTCGGGCCGTGATGAAGATGATCGGCAGACAGCATTTCTCGCTCTTGAGTTTCGCTTGCAGTTCAAGCCCCGACATCCCTGGCATGCCCACATCGGTGATGAGGCACGAGACGTCATGTCGGGCTGTGGAATTCAGAAATTGCTCCGCCGAGCCGAAGCAGCGCGCGGACAGCCCGCCAGATTCGATCAGATCCTGGAGTGCAATCTGGACCGACTCGTCGTCATCGAGGATTGCGAGAACAGCGGTCGAGGTTTGCCCGATAGCCATTAGGAAAAACATAACGCCGTTCGACAGAACGGCGCAATCGGACCTGAGTGGGCATGAACTACGCCTGAGGTGGTAGTCGAATAAGACTGGAGACTGAGCGGAATGAGCCAGAACGGATACGGGGGCGGGAGCGAGCGCTATTTCTTCGGCGAGAGTTTGAGCTTGTCAGCCATACGAACCAACTCAATAAGCGACCCGGCCTGCATCTTCTCCATAACGTGGCCCCTATGAATTTTGACCGTGGCCTCACTGGCGCCGATTTTGGCGGCAATGTGCTTGTTGAGCATGCCGGAGACCACGAGGGGCATCACTTCCTGCTCGCGCGCGGTCAACGTCTCGTAACGCTCGTGCAGGGCGGTGATCTCGGCCTGTTGCTCTCGCGCCGCGCGGTCCCGCTGAAGGGCCTGCTGAATCGCGTCCAGCAAATCCTGATCCCGAAAAGGTTTCGTCAGAAATTCCACGGCTCCCGATTTCAGCGCTTTAACGGACATCGGGATATCCCCGTGCGCCGTAATAAAGATGATGGGGATTTGCAGACCGATCTCGGCCAATCGGTGTTGGAAATCGAGACCGCTCATCTGAGGCAGTCTTACATCGAGGACCAGGCAACTGGGATCAGACGTGCGTTGCTTTCTTAGAAACTCCTCGCCCGTTGTAAAGCATTCGGCACGGAGATCAACGGACTCCACGAGATCCTGGATTGCCTGACGCATGCCGGCGTCATCGTCAATGATGAATACGATGGGAACAGCCGCGTCCTTCATGTATGCGCCTCGGCTCGGGTGGGAAGCGTGAAATAGAAGGTCGCACCCGGCCCCTGATTGGGGGTGGCCCAAACGTGTCCTCCGTAAGCTTCTACGATCGAGCGGGTGATGGTCAACCCCATACCCGTGCCCTGTTGTTTCGTCGTATGAAAAGGATCGAAAATCAAATCCGGACCTTCCGCCGGCAGTCCTATGCCAGTATCGCTGATAGAAACGGTCAGGCCTTCCGCGCTCACTTGCGATCTGATCGTCAATTCGCCCCCTGTGTCTTTCATGGCTTCGATCGCGTTCAGCATCAGATTCATGAGGACTTGTTGCAGTTGCACTCGATCTGCCAGGATCTGAGGCGGGTCCGCTTCGAACTCGGGACGTATCGTTACGGAGTACCTGGCCGCCTCGGTTCTGAGCAGAGCACTCATTTCGCGTACCGTGCCTTTGACATCGACCCATTGGCGTTCAGCCGGTGTACCCGTTTTGTAAAAGGACCGCAAACTGTTGATGATATCGGCCGCACGGTTTCCCTCTTGCTCGATCCTGGCGGCTGCCGCGCGCGCTCTTTCGACGTCTGGCGGAACATGGCCGAGCCATCGCAAACAGGCGCTGGCGCTTGTGATCGAGGCGGCAATCGGCTGCTTTATCTCATGGGCCAGCGCGGCGGCTAACTCGCCCATCATATTGACCCGGTTGATGTGAGCGAGATCAGCCTCTAACAGGCGCAGCCGTTCACGCTCCTCCTCGGCCCGCTTTCGTTCCGTAATATCCATGGTGATTCCAAAATACTCGCCGACTTCCTGAGAGGGGTTGTGATGCCCAATACCACGCAGATATCTGATGTCGCCATCGGAGCGACGAATCCGAAATTCGACGTCATAGTCCTCCCCTGCGTTCACTGCATGCTCAAGCGTTGCTCTTATCTTTCGTTCGTCTTCCGGAAGAATCGTTCCGTAAAAAAGGTCGAATGGAAGCGGGCCCTGGCTCGGATCGAAGCCATATAGGCGAGCGTTTTCGTCCGACGAATGGAATATCTCCCGTGTCGCCAGGTTGCATGCCCAGCTACCGATGTGAGCCAGGCTTTGCGCTTCCGCCAAGTACGCTTGCTCCCGTCGCAACTCCTGAGTTAATAGTTCCTGCCCTGTGACGTCCATCGTGGTGCCGTGGAACCCTTGAAAAACTCCGTCTTCAACCACCGGAACACCAACGCAGCGGACGTACCGTATCTCCCCATCTGGCCGAACGATGCGCGTCGTGACATCGCAGGTGCCGCGCTTCTCATGCATCGTCTTTATTGTTGCGGCCATCGAGGCTCGGTCCTGGGGATGGACCGCAGCCAGATACTGCTCAAGGGTCGGAGGCCCTTTCTCCGGGGAAAGGCCGAAAATCTTGTATACCTCGACAGACCAATAGAGACCCAGATCGTCAGACGAGCGGACGCCTAAATTCTTTGACGCCCAGCTCCCTATATGAGCGAGGCGCTCGCCTTCATTTAGGTAGAACTGGCTTCGCCGTAAGGCCTGTTCCGCTTGCTTCCGCTCTGTGATGTCCTGGCACGTACCGAACATTTCGTAGGGTCGCCCAGTTGCGTCAGTCGTCAAGGCGCCGCGACTGTAAACGATGCGTATCTCACCGCTGGGACGAATGAGGCGGTGTTCCGTTTCGATGTGCACCTTGTCGCGAACCGCTCGCTCGGCGTTCTCGAACACGTACCCTCGGTCTTCTGGATGGATCAACTCGCGTATTGCCTCTAGATCAATCGGATCTTCCTGCGGCTTGATCCCATAGATGCGGCAGGTTTCGCTCGAAAAGACCACTCGATTTGTGTCAAGATTCCATATCCAGTAGCCCAGATGGGAGACGCGCTGGGATTCTTCAAGTCTGGCGTTACTCTCTTCCAATTTGCGAGAGAGTGCTTGGTGCTCTTCGTCGGCCCGTTGGCGGTCGGTCATGTCGGTAACGACGCCGATGTACTCGAGATTTCCGAAGCTGTCTCGTCCTGCATGGGCAACCGCGTGCAGGTACTTGACGGTGCCATCGGGCAGGAGAATTCGATGCTCGACATTCAAATCCATGCCGTTCTGCGCGGCACGATCTCTGAGCTGCTGCATTCCTTCCCGGTCCTCCGGGTGAATTCTGTCGAATACGAGATCGAGCGTAGGATTCGTTTCTCGTGCGAAGCCCAGAATTCTGTAGGTTTCGTCCGACCAAACCAGCTCGCCACTGCTGACCTTCCAACCGAAGGTTCCCGAATGACTTAGTCTCTGAGCCTCTGCCAAGTACTGCCAGCGTCTTTGCAGCTCTGCCTGGGCTCGTTTCAATTCCTCATAGGCCTTCGCCAGTTCGTCCGTCCGCTCAGCGCCCGCAACTTGCAAGGCGCTGGGCTCTTCGGCGTCTGTGCGCTCACCTTCGGTGCCGATTTCGTTGTCGGGTCCCATAAAATGCCTCTCCTTGCCCCCCACATTGTAGGCGGAAAAGCCTCCTTCCGGTAGACCTGACAAGGAGCTCACCGGCTGGTGCGAATTGATCTCGGGCGCCCTCGATGCTGTACTGGTTCCACACCGCGGACATGCATTTAGCTCTGCCAGCCGCCGCCGAGCGCTTTGTAGAGTTGAACCACGCTGAGCAACTCGTTCAGCCTGATCTGTCGGAGGTCCAGTTTGGCTTGCAGCAGATCCCGGTCAGCATCAAGAGCATTCAGTTGCGTGTCGACGCCCCCCTGGTATCGCATGTAGGCCAACCTTTTCCGCTCCTCAAGCACCGCGACGAGCGACTCCTGCTTTCCTCTGGCCTCGCGCACTCGTTGGTGAGCGATCAGGGCATTGGAAACTTCGGTGAATGCAGTTTGAATGGCCTTCTGGTATTGCACGACCGCGCTGTCCCGTTGGGCTTCTGCCAACCTCACGTTCGAGCGGAGGCGGCCAGCTGTAAAGATGGGCTGACTGAGCTGCGGAACGAAGCTCCAGGCGCTATTCGGTCCGCTGAAAAGGCTGGACAATTGAGTGCTCTGACCGCCGATAAGCCCGCTCAGGCTCAATGTCGGGAAGTAAGCGGCCTTGGCGACTCCGATGTCGGCGTTGGCGGCAATCAGGTTTTGCTCGGCGGCGCGGATATCGGGCCGCCGCTCCAACAAAGCCGAAGGCAGCCCGGCCGGAACTTCTGGCGGTAGCGCGTTCTCATCGAAAGTGCCTTGGCGCTTAATTCCGGAAGGATTCTCCCCCAGCAGCAATGTAATCTGGTTCTCCGTATGCTCGACCTGCTGTTGGAGAGTCGAAATCGTCACGTCGGCGGTATCAACGAGCTGTTCCGCCTGCTTTAAATCCAGGTCCGTCGCGATCCCGTAATTGCGGCGCGAGGTCGTGAGTCTTAGGGCTTCTTGCCGCGTGGCGAGCGTCTGCCTGGAAACCTCCAATTGAGCATCGAGTTCGCGGAGCGTGAAATATTGGGCCGCCACATCGCTAACCAGCGTGGTAACGACGGCCTTGCGATTTTCTTCCGCGCTTAGCAGGCTGGCCCGCGCGGCTTCAGTTGCCCGGCGCAAACGGCCCCACAGATCCACCTCGAACGACAGCAGATTGAGCTGTGCCTGCCCCCAGTTCCTGTTCTGCGAGGGAACGAGCGCGGGAGGCAGTGGGAATGCCCCATTTCTCGAAAGCCGCGTGAAGTTGATATCCCCACTCGCACTGACCTGCGGGAGCTGATTGGAACGCGTGATGCCAAGGTTCGCCTGCGCCGCTTCGACACGAGTGACCGCGTCGCGCAGATCGTAGTTCTGTTCGAGTGCCTTCCTGATGAGACTTTGCAGCTCGTCGTCGTGAAAGACCTCCCACCATTTGAGATCGGCGAAGGAAGCTGCCTGCGCGTCGGCCAGAGGTTCCGGCGCGTGAAACGCTTGCGGCACCTGCACGGTCGGGCGATGGTAATTCGGACCGACCGTACAACTTGTCAGAAAGCCCACTGCAATCGAGATTGCGATCGCCTGAAGCTTCATATTCAATCCCCTGGCTGCGCCGATGGAAGCATCGGCGCAGCACTCCCTACCCCACCTCTCGCGGACGAGAGCCTTTCGACAAGGTAGTAAATCGCCGGCACGAAGAAAATGCCGATGGCGCTCGCGGCCATCATTCCGCCGATCACGGTCGTGCCCATCACTTGACGCGCTACGGAACCGGCCCCTGATGCGATCCATAACGGCACGCATCCCAAAATAAAGGCGAACGAGGTCATCAGTATAGGGCGCAGGCGGAGTTTGGCTCCTTCGAGCGCGGCGTCCATCAACGGCTTTCCTTTTTCGTATTCGTCCTTTGCGAACTCGACGATGAGGATCGCGTTCTTGGCTGCGAGGCCGATCAGCATCACCAGGCCGATCTGCGAGTAGACATCGCTTTCGATCTGGACCATGTAGGCCGGCTGGACGGCTGACAGCAGCATACGGCGCAACCAGAGCGCGGCGAAGGCACCGAAAATTGCGACGGGCGTGCTCAGCAGCACGCTGAACGGCAGCGTCCAGCTCTCATAGAGCGCCGCCAGGATCAGGAAAACGAAGACCAGCGAGAACGCGAAGATCACCCAGGCCGGGATGCCCTCCCTGGCCTTCTGCTCCTGATAGGACATTCCCATATAGTCGAAGCCCATTTCGTGCGGCATGGTCTGTTTGAAGACCTCTTCCAATGCAGCCGTGGCTTGATCGGAGCTATATCCCGGGGCCGCGCTCCCGTTGATCTGCGCCGAGCGGTATTCGTTGTAGCGCATGGTGAATTCCGGGCCTTCGCGGGGTGTGAAGTTCGCCAGTGCCGACAACGGAACCATGTCGCCCTGGCTGTTGCGCACGAAAAACTGGCCGAGCTTGTCGGCATTCGACCTGTAATCGGCCTCCGCCTCCACATAGACTTGCCACTGGCGTCCGAAATCGTTGAAGTAGTTGATGAACAACCCGCCCATGTAGGCCTGGATGGTCCGGTAGACGTCGCTGACCGAAACGCCCTGCTTAAGCGCCTTGTCGCGATCGACGTCGACAAATCTTTGCGGCACATTCGGGAGGAATGTCGTCGAGATCAAGCCGATCTCCGGACGCTTTCTCGCCGCCGCCAGGAACTTGTTGAGATTGTCTGCGAGGAACTTGACGTCGCGTCCGGCGCGGTCTTCCAGTACGAACTGAAATCCACCCGAGGTACCGACGCCGGGGATCGCCGGCGGCGAGAAACTGAACGCAATTCCCGCAGGAAGCTTGCTCAGGTTTGCGTTCAAGCGAGCCTTGATTTCCTGAAACTGCTCCTCCCTGGTCGTGCGCTCGTCCCAGGGTTTCAAGGTCACAAAGAAGAAACCGTTGTAGCTCGTGCGCACGAAACTCAGCAGACTAAATCCGATCACGCTCGTTGTGTACTCGACGCCAGGTATGCCGGCGAGGATCTTTTCAACCTGCCCTGCCGCCTCGGAGGTGCGCTCAAGCGAGGCGGAGTTCGGAAGTTGCATGTTGACGTAGAGGTAACCCTGATCTTCGTCCGGTAGGAAACTGGACGGCACTCGGCCGGCGAAGAAAACACCCGCTCCCACCGCGGCAACGAGGAGTGCCACCATCAAAACACCCTTGCGAAGAAGCGCGCCCGACCAGTGCGCGTATCCGTTTGTCACCCGCTCGAATACGCGATTGAACAAGTTAAAGAATCTCTGCAGCAACCCGCGGCTCTCCTTCCTTGGCCGCAGCAGAAGCGCGGCGAGCGCCGGACTTAAAGTGAGAGCGTTGAAAGCCGAGAGGAGCACTGAGATCGCGATCGTCACGGCGAATTGCTGATAGAGGCGCCCCGTAATGCCGGGAATAAAAGCAGTCGGCACAAAAACGGACGACAGGACGAGCGCGATGCCAATGACCGGCCCTGATAGTTCCTCCATCGCCTTGCGCGCCGCATCCTTCGAACTCAGGCCCTCCTCGATGTGCCGTTGTACGCCTTCGACCACGACGATGGCGTCATCCACCACGAGGCCGATAGCCAGTACGAGGCCGAACATCGAAAGGGTGTTAATCGAGAAGCCAAACAACGGGAAGAAGACGAATGTGCCCACGAGCGATACCGGAACCGCCAGCAATGGGATCAGTGTCGAGCGCCAATCCTGGAGAAAAAGATAGACGACAATAATGACCAGCACGATGGCGATGAGAAGGGTCTGGACGATTTCTTTCATGCCTTCAGTAACAGCGCTCGTTTGGTCCAGGGCGATTGTGTATTCCACGTCCTGAGGAAGGCGCTGCTTCATCTGCGCCATCAGCGTTCGGGCGGCGGCGGCCGTTTCCACAGCATTGGAGCCCGGTAGTTGATAGACGGCGACAACGGCGCAGGGCTTGCCGTTCAGGCGGCTGATCATGCTGTAATCCTGCGCGCCGAGTTCGACCCTGGCGACGTCCTTCACG
>Ga0209698_10002540_pt1 | contig 20618 bp, 19 predicted proteins | sample LitLauG_LLR_2012_FD_187203 | JGI IMG/M metagenome (GOLD analysis project Ga0209698, IMG submission 187203) | Freshwater sediment microbial communities from Pennsylvania, USA - Little Laurel Run_MetaG_LLR_2012 (SPAdes) (version 2) | ecosystem: Environmental > Aquatic > Freshwater > Creek >...
GACCATCGTGGTGGGCTCGTCGTAGAGGACGCATTCGGGGCGGGCCGCGAGGGCGCGGGCAATGGCCACCGAGCGCTTCATCCCGGTGGAAAGATCGGAAGGGAGCAAGTCGCGCATTTCCTGAACGCCGACCATTTGCAGAAGGCCATCGACGATCTGGTAGATCTGCTCTTCGTTAAGGTCCCGCTGTTCGCGCAGGGGGAATGCGACATTTTCACCGACGGTGAGCGAGTCGAAGAGCGCGCCGTTCTGGAACACCATCGTGACTTTCTTGCGGATCAGTTCGAGTTGATCTTCGTTGTAGTCGGTGATGTCCTCCCCGGCGACGATGACGCGGCCGGAGTCGGGCTTGAGGAATCCCATAATGTGATGAAGAGAGACGGACTTGCCGACTCCGCTGCGGCCAAGGATGCACACGGTCTCGCCGGGCAACACGTCAAAGCTGACGTGGTCGAGAACGACGTTGTCACCGAAGGCTTTGGAGACGTCGCGGAATTGGATGTAGGGGTCGGGCATGGGGTTGAGCTAGGAGCTATGAGATGTAAGCATTCCTCAATCCTTGAACATTTGTATCATCAGCGTTCGGTGCTCGCATTGGCCAGTTCTTCTGGGGTATTGACGTTCTGGAAGATTCTGAGCGAGAAGCCGGCAGTCTCCAATTCCTCCTCGCCGATCTGCTCCACGCTTGCCTCGCGGAACAGAGCGTCGATTTTGTAGCGGCCTTGCGCTAAGGCCTGCTCGGCCGCGGCGGCGAAAAGGCGGCGGTACACGGCGCAGAGAGGCTGCCAGCCTCCATTGGCACGCGGAACGGTAACGAGCGCCGAGGGACAATTCCGCGCTCGGGTGATCAGATGCTGCAGGAGCGCGAGTGAGACGAACGGGGTGTCGACCGCGAGGATCACATTCAGATCCGAATGCGACGATCGCAAGGCGGCGTGGATTCCGGCCAAGGGACCGCAGCCGGGGAATTGATCTTCCACCACGGGCGCGAATGGGGCGAACTTCTTGCGATCGCCCACGATGCGGACATCTGACGTGACTTGTCGCGCGAGGTCGAGGGCGCGGGCGAGCAGGGTGCGTCCGTTCAGCGGGACGAAGGCTTTGTCGGTCCCCATGCGGGTACTTCTGCCGCCAGCGAGGATGCAGGCCGACACGTCGTTGAAACGGTCTCCCATGGGGCGATGATACACGGCTGCGCGGTTGACTGGCGTTGATGTCCGGAACTACGCTGACGCCATGATGCCGCCTCGCCGCTGTCGACTAACGCTCGCCCTAATTTTGGTGTACGGGGTGTTTTCAGCGCTCGCAAGTGCTCCGGTGAGACCCGGTAGCGCCTCGGCAGCTTCAATGCTTCAGGTTGCTAATGCGTCCGCGCCGAAGAGGCCGTTACCCGAGCAAGCAAGGGCGCAATTGCTCGAACTCGAGAATCACTGGCTGCAGGTGGAAGACGATCCCGACGCGCTGGAGTTGATCCTGGCACCGGATTTCCTGCATGTGGTTGGTGCGGGAATTATCACGAAGGACGAGCAGTTGAGTTACATGCGCAAGCATCCGGCGTCGAAGCAGGGGACGGAAAAGCATTTTGAGGACATGCATGTGCGGGTGTATGGCAATGTCGGAATCGTGAATGGGGTGGTTGTGGCGAAGGAGGCAGGTGCAACGCGGCGGACATTGTTCACCGACGTGTTTGCGTATCGCGAGGGAAAGTGGCAGGCGGTGAGCGCGCAGGAGTTGCCCATGCCTGAGGCGAAGTGATCGTTCTGACCGCGCAAGCAATTGCGTGCTTACTTTGGATTTGGTTGACTGCGGCTCTCCCCAGGGACTAGGTTGAATCCATGGAGCGAGGCTCAAGAGCGCTGTTGGCGGCGGTGTTGGGAGCGCTTGTGACCGTTTCGTCATTTCTGGCCCGTCAAGAATTGCGGGCGTCCTCAGGAACGGTTGAACCGCGATCAACGGTCGTGGTGCAGGTTGTTGATCCCGCCGGCGCGGTTATCCCAAATGCTCGGATCACGATCCAAAACGGTGGCGGTTATGTCGCGCGCGGCAACACCAATGCTTCGGGTGTGTTTTCTCTTCAAGACATCCCAGTGGGGGATTACGCAGTGCTGGTCGAAAGCAGGGGATTTGCCGCGCAAAGTAGCACGATTTCAGTGCGGGAACACATCATCGCAACGGTCGTGGCGCGGTTGGAACTTGGCCCAGCAATGATTGGCGGTGACCCTATAGGCGCCACTGTCATGAAAGTGGAACCCGTAACCTCCAATACGACTTCCGAGGTTCTTTCTTATCCTGGCCTTGGGCATCTTCCGCTCGGTGGAGGGCCCACGGATCTGCAACAGGCCAGTCAGGATCACCCGTGGGAGGCCATTACTATAGATTTCACAATACTCGATCCGAGCGGGGTGGCAATTCCTCGGGCGGTCGTTTCGGTTTCCGATGGCAAGAAGAAGCTTTCGAAAGGTCGAACCGATGCGCACGGTGTATTGAGAATTTCGGGATTACCTAGCGGGGTCCATTCATATACCGTGAAGTGCGAGGGGTTCCCGAAGCTCACGGGCGAGATTTCTCTATCTCCTGGCCAACATGCAGAGATCACTGTGAAGCTGAAGTTCCGCAATACCCAACCTGTTACGTCGGTTGACTAGGCGCGTGTGTGCACAGTCTCTCCGTGGAATATCTATCTCCTCAATAACGGCTAGAGTCGCCGGACTCCCCCTATGCACGAAAGTAACCTAGCGTAACGGGGAAGTTCGGGCGATGATGAGGAGCGTCCGAGAGTCACTGACCCGGAAGTTACCCATCATGCCGCAGAAATTCATGGATGTGCTTATGCTTGGGCGCTGTTCCCACGAGTTCTCCTGGCCCCGCCGTGGAGCGGATGGCAACTACTACCAGGTCTGCCTGCTCTGCGCGGCGGAATATAAGTATGACTGGGCGACCATGCGCCGCACTGAGCGTGTGGAACACGCCAAGCCCGAGACGGGGATCCGGCGCAGCCACGCGCGCGTGAAACGTCCGTCGTGGGTACCGCGGGCGCGGCGCTTGAAGCTCGATATCCCGTTGCGTTACCGCGTTAACAAGACCAGCACATGGTATGAGGGGATCATAGAGAACATCAGCCAGAGCGGCGTTTTGTTTCTCGGGCCGCAGCAACTACCGGTGAATGCGCTGATCGAGATGGTGTTTGAGATGCCCGAAGAGATCTCCGGGCAGAAAAACAGCAACGTGGTCTGCCAGGGCCGCGTCATGCGGATGAAAGATGCGCCGGAACTGGAAGAAAGTAAGACCGGGCTGGCCGCTTCGATCGTGGATTACAAGTTCATTCATTAGGCGCGGCGCCTTGAAATGCTCGCTGCGCTCGCTGGACGGACGAATGCGTCCGTCCCCACACGTGGGAGTTCTCACACGTGATACTTCCCTCCCCTGAAACGACATGCGCTGTTCTCATTGCGGGTTTGAGAATACCGAGGGACGCCGTTATTGCCGGGGGTGTGCGAGACCTTTGACCGCCGCTCCGGCGCCTGCGGCGACTCCTGCACCGCCGGTTCCTTCCGTACCCCCACCACTGCAAAGAACACTTCCATCCTCCGCAACAACCGCCGACGTCCATCCCTTGGCGATTGCGTGCCTGGCGCTGAGTTTTCTCGCCTTCATCGTTCCAATAGGGATCGCGTCCGTGGTGATGGGGCACATCTCGCGCAAACAGATCGCACAGAGTGATGGACGCCAAAAAGGGACAGGCCTGGCTTTCGCCGGATTGATCATCGGTTATCTGCAATTTGCCGTCGTAGTGCTGATTGCGATGATGACACATGCGGTTTGGCACAAAATGAATCAGGAACTCGATCACGACGAGTTCGCGCGGGCAGCGATTGTCGAAAAGATCAAATACGGCGGGCAAAAGAGTCCAGGTGATGTCGAGAAGCAGCGGCACTATGCCATCGATGCGCTGCGGCTGATTCATGCCAGCCAGGTGGACTATTTGAGAGTTCATCCCGACTCTGGGTATGCGTGCGAGTTTCAAACGCTGGGATGGGATCCGTCGATCGCGAACGAGTTCGACATGTACATGAACGGTTCGCATTACGAAATGAAGATCTACGAGTGTCGAGGTGCCGACGATCCGCGGTATGTGGTGGTGGCGATTCCGCGAAGCGAGGCGAATCCTCCGGACTCGCCCGTTTATTGTCTGGACCAGAGCGGCGCGATCCGAAGTTCGAACGGCGAGTGGATCAACGACATCGTCCGGATCTTTATTAACGAGCGCAAGTCATGCCCGGAATCGGACCCCATCACGGAGCAGGCACAATGAACGCCGGGTCCTACGTTCCCGCGGCTCCCCCGAAAAGCACGCCTCATGCGATGGCAAAGGTGGCGCTGGGGTTGAGCATCGTGGCGTTTGTTGTGCCTCTGGGCATTGCTGCGCTGGTACTAGGGTACATGGCGGAGAAGCGGATGGAGCCCGCGCCGCAGAGCGGCAATGGCAATGCCATAGCGCGTGCGGCACTGTGGATCGCCTACCTGCAACTAGCCTTCATCACGATTACGGGACTGATGACCTGGGGCATGTTTCACGAGACGGTGGAAGGGTTCCGGCGCGACGCCATGGTGCAACGCGTGTTTCGGGCGTCGGACCAGATGCAACCGCTGGATGCCGAGAGCGCGCGCGAGGAAGAAGCTTCGGCAGTAAACATGATTTACCAAATCATCGCGATCGAAGACCAGATGAGAAAACATCGAGACGATGGAGGGTACGTTTGCGAGTTGTACGGAGTACTCGAGAACGGGCCTGAGGGCTCGACCGATGCGGAGAAACGCGCGTTCGGACAGCGGGTGCTGCAATCTCCCTATATGTTCCGCATCAGCAACTGCAATCCGATCAAGACCGGGATTCCTGAGGCCGCATATGTTCTGACCGCCGTGCCGAGGCCTCCGCGCATGCCCGATGGTTCGGCCCTTTTTTGCGCAGATCAAACGGGAGTCGTGCGCCAGATTCGCGGAGGGATTTCGCTGGATTGCTTGAAGGACGGTCAAGCCATTCGATAGCTGTACTTTTGGAACCGCGAACTACATCGCCAAAGCCCACCAGAAGCATCTAAACTATAGTCGAGCAATAGACTTGTTCTCGAGCCATTTTAGGAGTTGAGTATGAAACGCAATTCTGCCTTGCTGTTTTCATGTGTCCTCGCGGTTGTTCTTAGCCTCGGCTTGGGCTGCGCCAAGAAGCCAGACGACGCTAAGATTTCTTCGGATGTGCAAAGCAAGTTCAGCCAGGATTCCGGACTGTCGACGAAGCAATTGAACGTACAGGCCGCTGAGGGAGTAGTGACCATCTCGGGTACCGTGGATAACGCCGCGCAGCGCGAGGCGGCTGGGAAGCAGGCAGCGTCCGTCGCTGGCGTGAAGACCGTGATCAATAACCTGGAGGTCACCAACGAAGGCAAGCCGAGCGCGACGACGGCTCAGGCTATGCCTCCCGCGATCCCCGCAGCACAGGACACTCCTCCTCCGGCGGACAATCCGAAGCCAGCGAAGGAGAAGAAGCCGAGCAAACATCATCATGATTCGGGCAAGACTCAGAACTCGGATGCGAATGCGGATCAGGGCCAGACGATGGCGAACAATCAGGGAGCACCGCCGGCAAGTTCGCCCGACAACAGTGCCGCCGCAGCAACTCCTGCCGATACTCCTGCCGTGCAGCCGCCTCCTCCGCCACCGCCGCCCAAGAAATTCATCATCGATCAGGGAACGCAGCTCACGGTCCGCTTGATGGATCCGATCGACAGCGAGAAGAACCAAACCGGCGACACGTTCCATGCCACGCTCAATGCGCCCATTACATCCGATGGCGAAGAGGCGTTACCTGCGGGAGTGGAAATCACGGGGCACCTGGTTTCTGTGAAGAGCGCCGGAAAGTTTGCGGGGCAGTCGGAAGTGGTGATGCAGCTCGACGCCATTACTTCGGGTGGGAAGACCTACAACCTGCAGACGGATCAGTATAAGAAGACCGGCAGTTCGCGTGGCAAGAACACAGCGGAAAAAGTCGGCGGAGGCGCTGCTATCGGCGCCATCATCGGAGCGTTGGCCGGTGGCGGCAAGGGCGCAGCGATTGGCGCGGCGGCCGGTGCCGGTGTTGGCGGCGGCGTGCAGGCGGCCACGAAGAGCCAGCAGATCAAGCTGCCTTCGGAAACTGTTCTGAACTTCACACTGCAGTCGCCGATCACGGTGGTGCAGGCGCCGAATCCGAATGCGAACCGGCAGAAGCTGAGCGACTCACAGTAACTCGATTGACCGGGTGCCCACCCTTCGAAAATCACGAAGGGTGGGGCAACCTCTGTTCCTGATCGATCAATCCTCCGATCGGGGTTGTCCTTTTTCGGTTTTCAGAACGCTAAAATCGCGCTCCCGAGCGGTTCCTGAACCTTTGATTAACTTTCCCGGTGTAACGTATCCGCTAGAAAAAACTCGCGCTTGCTCGATGAGTGCGATGCAGTGTTGTTCCATCTCCGTAACGCGCAGAGAATTTTGCTGCGCGGAAAAGAATTTGTACTAAGAAGAGTCCCGCTAGACGCGTTCCAACACACCTGTCCACGTTGCTGGGACGCACCAGTCCGTCCGCGCCACTCCGATCGATTCGTTTGGGGCCTATCAACCCACTAAACACTAAGGAGGAGCCATGCTCCGCTCATGCTCGCTCATTCCCCCAGCGGGGAAGGCAAGTCGTTGTTCCCTCCAATTTGTCCTGACAGCGTCGGTGATCTTGCTGGCGCTATTTGCGGTTCCACCCGCCCACGCACAAGGAAAAGACCCAGGCCCGCGCGCTGGCGCCACCGGCGCGGGAAGCTTCTTCTCCACCCTCAACGCAACGGAGCAACAACTCTTCAACCAAGCCATGGGCCGGTTCAAGGAGGTCGATTCGGTTTCCGGAACGATCGAAGCTGGAGTTGGTCTGGGGCCAACATTCAATGCCAACAGTTGTGCGACGTGTCATGCACAGCCTGCAGTGGGAGGGAGCAGTCCGGGGCTGAGTAGTCCGCAGAATCCGGTGCCGAACCCGCAGGTCGCACTCGCCACACTCGATGGAGCGACGAATACCGTGCCTTCGTTCATCACGGCGAATGGCCCTGTCCGCGAGGCAAGGTTTGTGGCGGTTAACGCCAACAACCTGTACTCGGCACTGGATGGCGGAGTGCACGACCTTTACACCATCCAGGGGCGAACCGATGCCCCGGGATGCACGCTGGCGCAGCCGAACTTTGCGCAGCAACTTTCGCTGGGCAATGTGATCTTCCGCATTCCGACTCCCACCTTCGGGCTTGGCTTGGTGGAGAACACACCCGACGCAACGTTGCTTGCGAACCTGAACTCGACAGCGAGCGCGAGAGCGAACCTCGGGATCGGAGGCAGTTTCAATACCAGCGGAAACGATGGAACGATTACGCGGTTCGGTTGGAAGGCGCAGAACAAGTCGCTGCTTGTGTTCGCGGGAGAAGCCTACAACGTGGAGCAAGGGGTGACGAATGAGGCGTTTCCAAACGAACGCAATACGACCGCTGGATGCGTGTTCAACGCGACACCGGAGGATTCGAGCAATCTGACCAATCCGAATCAGAGCAGCCCGAACTTCGGAACTACGGTGGGAACGCTGTCGGAAATGTCATCCGACGTCGTCAATTTCGCGGCGTTCATGCGATTGCTGGCGCCCCCGACTCCTGCGGCTTCCACACAATCCACCATCAATGGATCGAATCTGTTCAACCAGATCGGGTGCAATTTGTGTCACTCGACGAGCCTGACGACGGCAAAGTCGCCGTTCACCGGCATGTCGAATGTCACGTACCATCCCTACTCCGATTTTGCCTTGCATCACATGGGGGCGGGACTGGCGGATGGGATTAACCAGGGCGGCGCAGGGGCGGACCAGTTCCGCTCGGCTCCGCTATGGGGGTTGGGACAGCGCTTGTTTTTCCTGCATGACGGCCGCACGACCGACCTGGTGCAGGCGATCCAGGCCCACTATTTCGCCACGAACCAATACTGTGAGCAGGTCTCGAACGCGCAGTTGTTCTACGTGCTAACGACCAGAAGCGTGTACGAACCCGAGTTCTCCAGCAATGTCTGCAATTCGGAGGCGAATGGGGTAATCAACAACTACAACTCGTTAAGTACGTCGCAACAGCAGGATCTGTTGAATTTCCTGCGAAGTTTGTAGCTTGATTTGAGTGCGGGAATGCGGGGCGCCGCCGGGCGCTCCGCTTTTTTTGTGCTGCGGACTCTCGCCGGTACGCAGCTAGTTACGCCCCTGTCTCCGCCTTGTCAAAAAAACGGGTTAAACGTGCATTACAATACATCCATTGATCGCGGCCCAACGTCTTAGAAACTAATGGGTTTACAGCGGGTTCGACGGATCGTGGGAGTCCTGGGAATGATCGGTTTGAAGCCTTCACGGGAGGTCAGTTGCGCAACCACTCTTGCGCTTTGATCTCAGCCTTTATGCGCTCCAGACGCCTCCAAGTCTCCGCCTTGGTCTCAATGCTCTTGTTCCTGGCTGCGACGGGCGCAGGCCAAACCACAACGCTGATCAGCCTGGATCAGGCAATCACCCTCGCGCTGGCTCATAATCACAACCTGCTGGCGACCCGAACGCAGATTCTGCAGAATCAGGCGCAGGAGATCACCGCCAATCTGCGGCCAAATCCGACCCTCGGGATGGACAGCCAGTTTGTGCCGTTTTTCAGCCCGCAGGATTTTTCCGGCACGAACCTGGACCAGACACAGCAATTCGATGTCGGAATCAGCTACCTGTTTGAGCGCGGCCGTAAGCGACAGCACCGGCTGCAGGCGGCTCGCGATCAGACGGCCGTGACGCGCGCGCAAGTCGGCGATGCGGAACGGACGTTGATCTTCAACGTGGGGCAGCAGTTCATCAGCGTGCTGCTGGCGGAGTCCACACTGCAATTCGCGCTGCAGGATCTGCAGAGCTTTCAGCAGACCGTCGATATTGCGGAAACGCAATTCAAAGCCGGATACATTGGGGAAGGCGACTATTTGAAGATCAAGCTGCAGCTTCTGCAGTTCCAGACAGATGTCTCGTCGGCGCGTCTGGCCAAGGCTCAGGCTTTGGTCGGGTTGCGGCAGTTCCTCGGGTACAACGCGGTGCCCGCGGACTACGACGTGATCGGAGAACTGGAGTACCAGCCGCTCACGATGAAGGTGGAAGATTTGCAGGCAAAGGCCCTGAAAGAACGGTCTGACTACCGCGCCGCGCAATTGGGCGTTACCGCGGCCAACAGCCAGATTTCGCTGGCCAAGGCCAATGCCAAGGTGGACGTGAACGGTACTTACGATTTCACCCATGTGTCGGGCGAGAACGCAGCGTCGATCTTTGCCAGTTTCGAGTTGCCCATCTTCAATCGGAATCAGGGGGAGATCGCCCGCACCCGGTACGCACTGACGCAGGCCCAGGAACAGGAGCAGGCAGCGAGCGATACCGTTCTCTCCGATGTGGCGAACGCCTATGAAGCGGTCAGAAATAACGATAGCGTAGTGCAACTGTACACTTCGGGGTATTTAAAGCAGGCGCAGGATTCGCGGGACATCAGCGAGTATGCTTACAAACGTGGCGCTGCCAGCCTGTTGGACTTTCTGGACGCCGAACGCAGCTATCGATCGGTACAACTCGCTTATCGACAGACTTTGGCTTCGTATATGACAGCATTGGAGCAATTAAAGGAAGCAGTGGGAACAAGGAATATACCGTGAGGGCACCTGTGCGTCATCCCGAACGATTGGCTGCCATGGCCGCGGTGTGCGCACTTACGCTGGCGCTCGCCGCATGCAGCGATTCGGGAACGAGCGCATCAGCCAACTCGGCGGCGAACCGGAATCCGGACAATCCTGAACTGTTCACGATTCCACAGGATCAGATGTCGCACGTGCAGGTGCTGACCGTCCAGCCCACCACAATCGAGCGAACGCTGCGGCTGACGGGTGCGGTCGCGTACAACAGCTTTCATACGACCCCGGTGATCACGCAGGTCAGCGGTCCGGTTAGCCGGATCGTGGTCGTTCCCGGGGAAAGAGTCACGAAGGGCGATCCGATGCTGTACGTTGCGAGTCCTGATTACTCGCAACTGCGCACGAATTACCTGAAAGCCAGGGACGCGTACGCGCTGGCGCAGAAAGCCCGAGCGCGAGCCCAGGATCTTTACGACCATCACGCCATCGCACAGCAAGCGTTGGAGCAGGCGCAATCAACGGAAGTGCAGGCCCAGGGCGATCTATCGTCTGCGCAGGCCGCCCTGAAAGTCATGGGAATCATCGATCCCGATGCGCTCGTGAATGCGCCACCGTCGTTTGAAGTGCCCCTGAAAGCGCCGATCGGCGGCGTGGTGGTCGAGCAGGACGTTTCTGTGGGCCAACTGATTCAGCCGGGATCCACGCAGTGCTTTATGGTTTCTGATCTCAGCAATGTCTGGGTGCTGGTGAATGTCTATCAGAAGGATCTACCCTACGTCCGGGTGGGAGACTCGGTGACCATTCAGACGGATGCATATCCAGAGGTTTTTCATGGGCGGATCTCATACGTGGCGCCGTCTCTCGATCCGAACACGCGAACGTTGCAAGCACGCATCGAGACGAACAATCCCGGCGACAAGTTGAAGAAAGACATGTATGTAGTCGCAACGGTGAAGGCGGGCGCAATTCGCAACGCGATTGCGCTCCCCGATGCTGCGGTGCTGCGGGACACGGAGAATCAGCCGTTTGTTTACATTGGCACGTCGTCGAACCAGTTTGGACGGCGGACGGTGACTTTGGGAGAAAGTACCAACGGGCAAACGGAGATTACCAGCGGGCTGAGCGCCGGGGACCGCGTGATCGGAAACGGTAGCTTGTTCCTGCAGTTTGCAAACTCATTGCAGCGCTGAAACGCTCGACGCAGATTGAAGAGTTCGGAGAGGCATCGCCCCAAAACCTCGGAATGATCCACAGAATCGTCCAAGCGTCACTACGGCAAAAGTTCCTGGTACTGGCCTTCACGATTTTCATTACAGTCGGCGGGATTTTTTCGTTCCAGCGGATGCCAGTGGACGCCTATCCAGACCTCTCCCCGCCGCAGGTCGAAATCATCTCGCAATGGCCGGGCCATGCGGCAGAAGAAGTGGAACGCCTGGTCACGCTTCCCCTCGAACTGGAAATGAACGGCGTGCCGCGCATGGATGTCATGCGCTCGATCTCGCTGTATGGGCTGTCGGATGTGATCCTCACGTTCGATGAAAGCACCGACAGCTACTTCGCGCGGCAGATTGTCTTCGAGCGACTTGCACAGGCGACACTCCCGACGGGGGTCACGCCGACGTTGTCGCCGTTGTTTAGCCCCAGCGGGCTTGTGTACCGGTACGTGATCGAGAGCCCAGATCGGTCGCCCCAAGAACTGAAAACGTTTGAGGATTGGGTGGTCGAGCGCGCGTATCGTTCCGTGCACGGGGTTGCGGATGATTCGGGATTCGGCGGCACAGTGATGCAGTATCAAGTGCTGCTCGATCCGGCGCGCATTTACGGATACCACCTGACCATTCCGCAGGTGACGGCTGCGCTCGCGGCGAACAATGCCAACGCCGGCGGCGGGTTTTACTCCCAGGGCGGACAGTTCTATTACGTACGCGGCATCGGCCTGGTGCGCAACACCGAGGACATCGGGAATATCGTCGTGGGCGCGAATAAAGGCGTACCCGTGCGCGTACGGGACGTAGGAGAGGTCACCATCGGGCACGCGCCGCGCCTGGGCGAATTCGGCTTCCAGAAGAATGATGACGCGGTCGAAGGCGTCATTCTCATGCTGCGCGGCGAGCAGACGCAGAATGTTCTCAAGGGAGTCGAGGCGAAGACCGAAGAACTGAACCGCCAGATCCTGCCCCCGGATGTGAAGATCCGGCCATTCTACGACCGCAGCGAACTGGTCGACCTCACCACCGATACGGTCGAAGGAAACTTGCTTCGCGGCATGGTGCTGGTGCTGATCGTCCTGATTTTTTTCCTGGTCAGCTTTCGGGCCGCCATCATTGTCGCGCTGACCATTCCGCTGTCCTTGTTATTTGCCTTCATCGTGCTGCACGCGCATGACGTGGCCGCCAATCTACTGTCGATCGGGGCTATCGATTTTGGAATCGTCATCGATGGCACGGTCGTGATGATCGAGAACATCTACCGTGAACTGGCGCTGCGAGAAGGCCAGGACTACAACCTGAACGAGGTGATCCTCGCGGCGGCAAAAGATGTAGACCGGCCGATCTTTTATTCGGTTGCGGTCATCCTGGCTGGGTATCTTCCGATTTATGCGCTATCCGGGGCGTCAGGCAAACTCTTCCATCCGATGGCCGAGACTATGTCCTTTGCCCTGGTTGGCGCACTCATTCTGACGCTCACACTCATTCCGGTGCTCGCGTCCATGTGGTTCAAGAAGGGAGTGCACGAGAAGCCCAACCGCGCGTTCGAGTGGATGAAGCGCAAATACGCCGTGCAATTGGACTGGGCACTCGACCACCCCAAGACTACCATCGCCATCGCGCTGCTGATTTTTGGAGCGACGCTGTTGCTGGTGCCCTTCATCGGCGGCGAGTTTATGCCTCATCTGGACGAGGGAGCACTCTGGGTCCGGGCGACGATGCCTTATACCATCTCATTTGAAGAAGCCAGCAAAATCGCGCCGCAAATCCGCGACATCCTGATGTCGTATCCGCAGGTGACCGTGGTCGGCTCGGAGCTGGGTCGACCCGACGATGGAACCGATCCCACCGGCTTCTTTAACTGCGAGTTTTATGTGGGACTGAAGCCGTACAAGGACAAATCGTGGAAAGGCGACATCCGGGAAAAGAAGGATCTCGTCGAATCCATCAATAAGAAGCTCAACGCCTTTCCCGGAATCATTTTCAACTACACGCAGCCAGCAGAGGATGCAGTCGACGAAGCGCTGACCGGGCTAAAAAGCTCTCTGGCCGTGAAGATCTACGGAGAGGATCTGAATGTTCTGCAGGACAAAGCAATTCAGATCAAGAATACTCTTTCGACCGTGCCGGGTTTCACTGAGTTGACGGTGGTCCGTGAACTGGGCCAGCCCAGCTTGTTGATCGATGTTGATCGCGACAAAATCGCCCGGTATGGGATCAACGTGGCAGATGTCGAAGCAGTGATTTCAGCGGCCGTGGGTGGACAGGCCGTGTCGCAGGTCATTCAAGGAGAGAAGCTGTTCGACATGGTGGTTCGGATGCAGCCGCAGTTCCGCAGCAGCGCGACGCAGATTGGAAATTTACTGGTAGGAACTCCGGACGGTCAGCAGATTCCGCTGGGCCAACTCGCGAACATTACGCAAGGGAATGGCGCTTCGTTCATCTACCGCGAGAACAACTCCCGCTACATTGGCGTGCAATACAGTGTGGAGGGACGCGACCTGGAGCGAGCCGTACGCGACGGCCAGGCCGCGGTGAAGAAGCAAGTCGCCCTACCTCAGGGCTACCGCATGGAATGGGGAGGAGAATACAGCCAGTTCCTGCAAGCGAAATCGCAAATGTACGTCATTGGCCCGCTGGCCGTGGCGCTGATCTTTATGATCCTGTTCGCCCTGTATGGAAACTTTAAATTCCCGGTCACCATTGCTCTCGGTGTGATTATCACGGAACCGGTCGGAGCGCTGGTTGCCCTCAAACTCACGCACACTCCGTTCAGTGTTTCCTCGGTGCTGGGCTTGCTGGCATTGCTGGGCGTGTCGGTAGAGACAGCCGTGATTCTGGTCTCCTACATCAACAAGCTGAGGCTGGAAGGAATGGGGGTTCGTGCTGCGACGCGCGAGGCATCCCTGTTGCGCCTGCGGCCCATCATGATGACGGCGTTGGTAGCGTGCCTTGGGTTGCTGCCAGCCGCTTTGTCGACGGGCATCGGATCAGACACCCAAAAGCCGTTCGCTATCGTGATTGTAGCGGGCCTGATCTCGCGACTTTTCATCGGATTTTTTGTGAATCCTGTGTTGTACGAGATGGTCGCACGCGACGGCGACGTGTTGCAGATCTAGATCGTACATTCGCGCAATTCGCGTACACTTTCAGCCAAGGTTCGCTCCTCGATGCGGCGAATTACAGCCCTCTTGCAGACGAGAAACGACGGCTTGCGCCTTGGGCGTTGCCTGGAGACGCTCTATCCATGCGACGACATCCTCGTCATTGACCATGGATCCGAGGATGACACGGTGCGGGTCGCTCGGGAGTACGGTGCGCGGGTTATGGCTGGCCAGCCAGGAGTCTCGCCGGAGTACTACGTCGCTGCAAAGTCCGACGCGCGAGATTCCGAGTGGATTCTCTTCCTGGATGCGCGGGAGTCCTTGACCGAAGCCCTGGCAGCGACCTTGTATGAGTGGAAGTCGGAGGACAGCACCTTCGAGAAGAATCTTGCTTCCAACTCGGCATTTTCAGTGTACGTGCGGGAAGAGACTGCGGATGGGTGGGTCGTCGTCCCGGTGGCGAATACACGTCTCGTGCCGCAAAACTGGCGCCGCTGGCACGACGCTCTTCCTGCTCATGAACTGTCGGCTGTGACACTGGAAGGAGAGTTACTCCGTTTTGCGTTTCCGTAAATCTCCGGAGATTGATCGATACCGGGTCATTCGCTCCCGCTTGTGTCTCCTCCCGGCTCTCTGTCTGCTTGCGTCTCCAGGTCATAGTCGGGACCGACACAATCCGGTCGCGGCTCCGCCGGACGGATACCAAATCGTCCGGACCTATCCGCACGACCCACAAGCCTTCACCCAGGGGCTGATTTATGTCGATGGCCACCTGTACGAAAGCACGGGACTCAGGGGAAAGTCGTCGCTGCGGTTGGTGGATCTGGAGACTGGACAGGTTCTACAACGCCACGACCTTCCAGCCACCTACTTCGGCGAAGGACTCACAGATTGGGGCAGCAATCTGATCCAGTTAACCTGGACGACTCATATCGGTTTCGTCTATGACAGGTCCAGCTTCGCCGTGCAGCGCACGTTTCAGTTTGAAGGCGAGGGCTGGGGATTAACGCACGACGAACGACAGCTCATTCTGAGCGATGGAACATCGTCTTTACGCTTTCTGGATCCGAAATCCTTTCGCGTCGTCCGCCGTCTGAAAATCACAGACGAAGATAGCCATCCAGTCGATAACTTGAATGAACTGGAATACGTACATGGCGAAATCTATGCCAACATCTGGCACTCGGATCAAATCGTTCGGATCTCGCCGCGCAGTGGCAAGGTCCTCGGACGGATCGACCTGAGCGGAATTCTCGACCCACAGCAGCGAAACGACAGCGACGCCGTGTTGAATGGGATCGCTTACGATCGGTCAGGAAACCGCCTCTTCGTTACCGGAAAGCTGTGGCCGAAATTGTTTGAAATCCGAGTGACTCCAAAGCACTAGATTCCGTTGTTACCGCGGCCGGGGTTCCCCTTCAGGAGTCACACCCGCTTGTGATTCTGATCACATCACGCCCTTCCGACCACGCCTAGACTGCCTTGTTGTGGAAGTTTAGGGTCTGGCAAACCCCCAGGAGGAAGACATGCGTGTAATGAAATTCATCACTGTGGTGCTGATCTTGGTAACGATTTCTGCCATTGCCATGGCACAGACAGCGACACAGACACCCCCAGTTGTGAAACACGTTCCCATTACCAACACCCCGTCCAACTCGGGCAAAGATATGTTCAAAAGCTATTGCGCGGTATGTCACGGAACCGATGGAAAAGGCAACGGTCCGGCAGCACAAGCGATGAAGGTACCGCCGACGGATCTTACAGCCTTGGCGCAGAAGAACGGCGGCAAGTATCCCGCAGCTCATGTGGGATCGGTGATCCGCGGACAGGCGGCTCTGCCCTCCCACGGCAGTGAAGATATGCCTGTGTGGGGCCGTCTGTTTTCCAGTATCAGTCAGGGACACGACGCCCAGGTACAGCAGAGAGTGGCGAACCTGGTGGAGTACATCGGCACCCTGCAAGCCAAATAGCTCTCGCAGTATAGGGGAGGGCAAAGGCCGGGGGCGCGAGGGTAAACGCGCCCCTGGCTTGATCAGCCGGTCCGTTGACACAGTTCCTCGCCGCCAACCGATCCGATGCGCCGCGAGGAATTCCAATCACGAATAAAGTTTGATGGGTTGCACCACGCGGGTAATCGTACCGCCCGGACTTGGCTGATCGGGCTTCAGGCCGCAGCGCATCGAGGCGAACAGGCCGAGCAACTGGCCGAGCATGACATCGAGTATCGGACGGTAATGATCCGGGAAGTCCGCAGTCGAATTCAGTGAGAGGGAAAAGTCCGACAGTCCGTTCAGGTCCTTCAGACCTTGCGCCGTGACCAGTACACGAACGCGTCCCAGGCGTTTCCGGTCAATCTCGCGCAACAGGTCAAGTTCGTAACCGCGGCGGCGAGCATCATTCGAAAGAAACGCCACGAAGACTGTGTTGCCGTCGACGCTCGACATTGGTCCATGCCGAAGCCCTAGCGGTGTTTCGGCCAGCGTGGTGACCTTGCCCCCGCTGAGTTCGACGACCTTGAGGGCGCTTTCCTCGGCAACAGCCCGTAGCGCCCCCGAACCGACGAAGCAGGCGCGCGAACATCCCAGCATCGTGACAGCGGCCGCGACTTCCGCCGCAGCCGGTAGAAACTGGGTGCCGAGTTCCGACATCTGGCACACGCGATCGCGGAACGCCGGCAGGTCTTCCACGTTAGCCACACATTGCCCCGCCAGCACCATGTTGCTGAAGGAACTGGTCATCGCCAGTCCCCGGTCGTTCACCGAATCGTCGAGCACCAAGGCGAGCGCGTTTTCCGGATGACGCGAACACAGCTGCGCCATGGCCCCGCGTTCGTTGCACGTGATCACAAGGTGGCGAATCGAGGGATAGCGGTCGAGCGCGCGTTCGAGCACCGCCACACCTTCGGGACTTTCTCCAGAACGCGAAAACGAAATCCAGAGGTATTCCCTTCCGGCGCGGTGAAAATCGTCGATTTCCGTGAGCAAGGTCGTGCTCGGAATAGGCCAGACTTCCGTTCCCCACCGCTTCCGCAGCAACGAACTGAGGGCCCGGCCGGTGTAGTCCGAGGTGCCCGCCCCGACGAGGTAGACGTTTGGAGATGAGCCATCCCGATGAATTGCGGAACGCCTGAGAAACTCGCGGAGATCGTTGGCACGATCCAAACACCGCTGGTAGGTCTTACTCCAGGTTTCGGGTTGTTGCCAGATTTCCCGCGGCGTGTGCTGCAGGCCGCGCTCGATCTTTTCCTGCTCCGGCAACTCCAACAGCGTTCGCAGGGGGTTTCCCAACGTCGGTTCCTCCGGTCGAAGACACTGTAGTCTATTACAATTTCAACTCATTTGAAAAGTATTCGTAATGAAATGAAACCCGTATCGCAAGTAAACGTCAAGGCGCTGCAACTGGGTGCGCACAGAGGGCAACTAACGGTGGAGATTTACACTAGCGCCAGGAGAAATAAGGAATGGATCGAGTTTCGCACCGCGTGAATCTGTTTTGGCTGGGAGTTTTGCTGCTGGCGTCACTCACCGGAGTGGCGTGTGAACATCACTATTATCGCGTCTACGATCCTTATTACACCGACTATCACGTCTGGAACGATGACGAGGTCCGCTACTACCACCAGTGGGCCGATGAAAACCATCACGACCGAAACCGCGACTTTCGCCGCTTGCGTCCCGAAGAGCAGAAAGAATACTGGACGTGGCGCCACAATCATGGCGACCACGATAACCGCGACCACCGCTAGTGGACGGGAATCAGAGAGCGCTTAGGGCTTGATCGGTGGTAATGATCCGCGCGCCCAGGCCCTGTAAATCCGCAATGGTCTTCTGCCCTTCTTCCGGCTTCAAAGTCTCGATGGCGTCGCGCACAACCGCGACTCTGCGTCCGCGCGCGAGCAAACCTTTCGCCGCGAAACTGACGCAGTATTCGGTAACGACGCCGAATACAACGAACTCCGCTTCCCTGCCCAGCCGCTGCACTAGTTCCTCAGCATGACGGCTTTCGAAGATGTTTAGCGTCTGCTTCTCCAGCAGAATCTGCTGGTAGTCGGACAGCCGGTCGGGAAGTTTTGCGTCCGGATTGTTGGGTACGCGCGCAACTTTGTTGGTGAGGGCTTCGGGAACCAATTCCGAACCGGCCGTTCCTGCGACACAGTGTGGCGGGAAGATCTTGAACTCAGGGTCGTTGGGCGTGTGGAAGCATCCATGTGAAACCAGGAACACCTTCCCTTGCCGCGCCGCATCGGTGAGCCGGCGGATATTGGGTAACAATTTCTCAGCCCCGGGCACGTATAGCTTGCCGCCAGGCAACATAAAGTCGGCTTGGACATCCACTTCCCAGAAAATGAAATTGCGCGAGACCATGCCTCTCCTTGCAAGAAGCCGAGCGTAACATCATGGATTCGGTGCTGACAACCGCGAAGCATTCGCAACTGATCCGTCCGAGGGGCAATGAAAAAAAAGGTGATCACTTTTGACGACGTGCGACGGGTGGGACTTGAGCTACCCGACGCAGACGAGAGCACGTCCTACGGCACACCCGCGCTCAAGGTGAAGGGACAACTCTTCGTGCGCCTGCATGACGAGCGTGACAAGATCGTGCTGCGGATGCCTATGGAACAGCGCGAGGACATGATGCGAGAAGATCCCGAGATATATTTCATTACCGATCACTATCGCGATTATCCGTACGTGCTTGTCAGTTTCGCGCGTCTGAGTCTTGAGACTTTGCCCGACCTGTTAAAGACCGCACACCGTGCGGCTTCACTCGCAAACAAACGTCGCGTATGATGCGGGTTCATCCTCAGGACCAGAACTCATGAGCCACGACGCGCCCGCGAAGGTTTCTCCTCCCAGAAACAAACTTGTCATCCGAAACATCGGCCTGTTCCTCAGCGGGGACCTGGAGCAGCCGATTCTCGATGCCGATGCACTCGTCGCGGTCGATGGGTCCATTCGCGCCGTGGGCAAGGAAAAGGAACTCGATACTTCCGGCGCAACCACCACGATCGATGCAAAAGGCACAGCGCTGGCGCCCGGATTGATCGACAGCCATGTGCATCCCGTCTGCGGCGATTGGACTCCGCGCCAGAATCAGCTGGGCTGGATCGATAGTTGCTTGCACGGCGGCGTTACGACCATGATTTCCGCAGGAGAGGTCCACACCCCTGGACGCCCAAAAGACATCGTGGGACTAAAAGCGATGGCTGTCTTTGCCCAGCGTGCGTTTCAGGCGTTCCGTCCGGGAGGAGTCAAGGTGTACGGCGGTGCGCCCGTCGTCGAGCAAGGGATGGTCGAAGAAGACTTCAAAGAACTCGCGGCGGCAGGCGTGAAACTGCTCGGCGAAATTGGTCTAGGAAGTGTGAAGGATGGCGCAACAGGCAAACGCATGGTAGCGTGGGCCCGTAAATACGGTATCCAGAGCACGATCCACACCGGTGGCCCATCGATTCCCGGGTCGAGCCTCATCGACAAAGATATGGTGCTCGAAACCGACGCCGACGTGATCGGCCACGTCAACGGCGGGCACACCGCCCTTCCCGACGATCAGATTGTTGAATTGTGCGAGCGTTCGCCGCGCGCGCTGGAGATCGTTCATAACGGCAACGAGCGCGCCGGCTTGCTTGCGCTGCGAACGGCAAAGGACCTCAAGCAACTGCATCGCGTGATTCTCGGGACCGACTCTCCCGCTGGATCGGGAGTTCAGCCGCTCGGAATTCTGCGAATGATCTCGCTGTTGTCATCGCTGGGCGATATTCCCGCGGAGGTTGCGATCTGCCTCGCCACTGGCAACACGGCGAAAATGCGAAATTTGAATTGCGGCTTGATTGCTCCGGACCGAGAGGCCAGTTTCGTATTTCTCGATACCGCGCAGCAATCCTCCGGCAAGAATCTGCTCGACAGCATTCAGAAAGGCGACCTGGCGGGAGTTGGGATGGTGGTCGCGGATGGGGCAGTCAGCATTCAGCGCAGCCGCAATACTCCTCCAGCCACCCGGGTACCGGAGGTGGTCCGTGCGTAACGTTCTCGTTTTTGCGATTTGCTTGCTCGCCTGCCCCTTGATTGCGCAGTCGTCGATTCCTGACTGGTGCCGTGCCCTGCCGCGTCCTGAATACAAGAACATCGAGCGCGTGAAGGTGAGCGATTCCTGGTTCGAGGTCTACAAGCCCGCTCCCGCTGTGTTCGCGATTTATGAACCGCACCAGGCGGAAGAAACAATTGGCTATCTGATCATCGGCGAGAAACGCGCCTTGCTGTTCGACACAGGAATGGGCATCAGCGACGTTCGAACAGTTGTGAGCGAGTTGACCCACCTGCCGGTCATCGTGCTGAACTCGCACACGCATGACGACCACGTGGGCGGCAACTGGCAGTTCGACAAGATCTATGGAATGGACACGGACTTCACCCGCAAGAATGCAAAGGGATCCCGCGACGATGCGCAGGCCGAGATCACGCCCGACCAGATTTGCGGTTCTCTGCCCAAGGGATTCGATCCTAAGGCATACTCAACCCGGCCGTGGACGATCACTTCGTACATACACGATGGCGACCACATCGATCTTGGC
>Ga0209698_10002542_pt1 | contig 20613 bp, 13 predicted proteins | sample LitLauG_LLR_2012_FD_187203 | JGI IMG/M metagenome (GOLD analysis project Ga0209698, IMG submission 187203) | Freshwater sediment microbial communities from Pennsylvania, USA - Little Laurel Run_MetaG_LLR_2012 (SPAdes) (version 2) | ecosystem: Environmental > Aquatic > Freshwater > Creek >...
GCCGCTGCCATAGGACAGGACATGGGAAAGTTATGTCGCAACAGACTGTTTGATTGATCTTCGAGGACGAAACCCTGGATGGCGACCTCGAATGCGACTTGGGCTGGTATGGGCCGCAGTCCAACTTGTTGAGGTCGACTTGAGGCTGGGGCAGTGAGCGACACGATACAATACAAATGAGGGGACCCGGCGTTGATTTTCGTGACGGCATTTGCTCAGAGAGTACTGACAGGCGAGCGCCCCGAGCCGAATTTCCTGAAACGCAAGCCCTGCGGGAGTGCGATCACCGGAGTAGACGTCAGCCAACCCCGCGCGCTACCAGGAAATGCCACTATGGCCGGATCGGCAGTGGCTAGTCGAGCGTCGTACACTTCAGCTCTGAAATGCGATGATGGCCCTGAAAGGGTTCGGCTTGCCGCCACCCATGCTCGCATTTCTTTAGCAACGCGCCCATGAGTTGCGCAGCGGCCGAGGATGCGTCTGTCACCGGTCTGGCCGGTACGCGGCTTGTCTCCAGTGGGCTCTTCCTCCGAAGCCAGCTAACTGCCCGCTACGCCGCGATTGCCGGTCGTCGGCGACGTCGAGTTAATGACTGGCGAGAATTTGCTCAAACAGTCTCCACTAAGTCCGTAGTTTGATCTCTGGGTGACCCATGACCGATACAGTAATCACTCGCGTTCGCAAATCTTCTGCCTCAATGAGCCGGAGCACCGGCAAGGCCCACAAGAGAGCGTCGTTTGCGGATCGTTCTGCAGAGGCTAAGTCTCGCCAGATTGTCGCGGCGATGGTGGCTTTTCGCGATGGGAATTTCTCAGTGCGGTTGCCGGTGGACTGGGAGGGCGTGGATGGTCGAATAGCTGAGGCATTCAACCAAACTCTGGCGCTGGAGGATCACATCTCGCGCGAGGTCTTGCGGTTGAGCAAGACGGTTGGAAAGGAAGGCCGCCTCAAACAACGCATGTCGGTGCCCGAGGCGATTGGCGGGTGGGCGACTAAGGTGGAGTCGTTGAACACGTTGCTCGATGATTTGGTCCGCCCAACCACTGAGGTTGCGCGCACAATCGGCGCGGTCGCCAAGGGCGATCTTGGTCAATCGATGGAGTTGGAGGTCGATGGGCGCCCGCTCAAGGGCGAATTCCTGCGTTCGGCGCAACTCGTCAACAAAATGATCGAACAGCTTTCAGTGTTCACGTCGGAAGTGACTCGCGTTGCACGCGAGGTGGGTACGGAGGGAAAACTCGGCGGGCAAGCGCAGGTCAGAGGCGTCTCGGGTGTGTGGAGGGAGCTCACGGAGTCCGTCAACCAGATGGCCGGCAATCTCACGGCCCAGGTCCGCAACATCGCCGATGTGACGATTGCGGTCGCTAACGGCGACCTTTCCAAGAAGATCACCGTCGATGTGCGCGGCGAGATTCTCCAACTGAAGGAGGCCATCAACACCATGGTGGACCAACTTCGGTCATTCGCGTCCGAAGTCACGCGCGTGGCGCGCGAGGTCGGCACGGACGGACGTCTCGGCGGCCAGGCCGTGGTGCCCGGTGTGGCGGGAACCTGGAAAGATCTCACCGATTCCGTAAACGCCATGGCGACCAATCTGACGGCTCAGGTCCGCAACATCGCGACGGTAACCACCGCGGTGGCGCGAGGCGACCTGTCGAGAAAGATCACAGTCGATGTCAAAGGTGAAATTCTCGAGCTGAAGGAAACCATCAACACGATGGTCGATCAGCTCAATGGCTTCTCTTCGGAAGTCACCCGGGTAGCGCGCGAGGTCGGCACCGAAGGAAAGTTGGGTGGGCAGGCACAGGTGCCCGGCGTGGCGGGAACCTGGAAGGACCTTACGGACTCTGTGAACTCGATGGCCTCCAATCTCACGGGCCAAGTGCGCAATATTGCCGAAGTGACGACCGCGGTCGCCAAGGGCGATCTCTCCCGAAAAATCACGGTCGATGTCAAAGGCGAAATACTGGCGTTGAAGAATACCATCAACACGATGGTCGATCAGCTCAACGGCTTTGCCTCGGAAGTCACGCGTGTGGCGCGTGAGGTGGGCACCGAGGGCAAGCTCGGCGGCCAAGCCGAAGTACGCGGTGTGGCCGGTACCTGGAAGGATTTGACTGACAACGTGAATTTCATGGCCTCGAATCTCACGGGCCAAGTGCGCAACATCGCTGACGTGACCACCGCGGTCGCCAATGGTGATTTGTCCAAGAAGATAACTGTCGATGTGCGTGGCGAGATCTTGGAGCTGAAGATCACGATCAACACCATGGTCGATCAACTGAACGCATTCGCCGGCGAGGTAAGTCGCGTCGCCCGAGAGGTGGGTACGGAGGGGAAGCTTGGCGGCCAGGCGGCAGTGCCGGGTGTTGCGGGAACCTGGAAGGACCTCACCGACAACGTCAATTCGATGGCCAACAATCTGACCGGTCAGGTCCGCAATATCGCCGAGGTGGCGACGGCGGTTGCCAACGGGGATCTATCGCGAAAAATTACGGTCGACGTCAAAGGCGAAATCCTCGAGTTGAAGATCACACTCAATACGATGGTCGATCAGCTGAACGCGTTTGCTTCTGAGGTGAGCCGGGTGGCCCGCGAGGTGGGCACCGAAGGCAAGCTTGGTGGCCAGGCGGTCGTGCGAGGCGTCGGCGGCACTTGGAAGGACCTCACGGACAACGTCAATTTCATGGCCTCAAACCTGACCAGCCAGGTCCGCAACATCGCCGAGGTCACCACGGCGGTGGCCCGTGGCGACCTGTCCAAGAAAATCACCGCCGACGTGCGCGGCGAAATATTGGAAGTGAAGAATACGATCAACACCATGGTCGATCAGCTCAACGGGTTCGCGTCAGAGGTCACGCGTGTCGCGCGCGAGGTCGGCACCGAGGGCAAACTCGGCGGACAAGCTCAAGTGCCGGGAGTGGCCGGTACGTGGAAGGACTTGACCGACAGCGTCAATTTCATGGCCTCGAACCTTACCGGCCAAGTCCGTAACATCGCGGAGGTTACCACCGCAGTGGCCCGCGGCGATCTGTCCAAGAAAATCACCGCCGATGTACGCGGTGAAATATTGGAAGTGAAGAACACGATCAACACCATGGTCGATCAGCTCAACGCCTTCGCCGGCGAGGTCAGCCGCGTCGCTCGTGAGGTTGGCACCGAAGGCAAGCTCGGCGGCCAGGCGGTTGTGCCAGGTGTGGCCGGCACCTGGAAGGACCTCACCGACAACGTCAATTCCATGGCCAACAATCTGACAGGTCAGGTCCGCAACATCGCTGAAGTGACAATCGCGGTTGCCAATGGTGACCTGTCCAAAAAGATTACGGTCGATGTGCGCGGAGAAATCCTGCAGCTCAAGGAAACGATTAACACGATGGTCGATCAGCTTCGTTCGTTCGCGGCGGAAGTTAGCCGCGTGGCGCGCGAGGTCGGCACCGAGGGCAAACTCGGCGGACAGGCGGCGGTCCCGGGCGTCGCGGGCACATGGAAAGACCTTACCGACAACGTAAACTCCATGGCTTCGAATCTCACCGGCCAAGTTCGCAACATCGCCGACGTGGCCACGGCCATCGCACGTGGCGATCTGAGTCGCAAGATTACAGTCGATGTGAAAGGTGAGATCCTGCAGCTGAAAGAAACCGTCAACACGATGGTGGATCAGCTTTCTGCTTTTGCTTCGGAAGTAACTCGCGTGGCGCGCGAGGTCGGCACTGACGGTAAGTTGGGTGGCCAGGCGACGGTTCCGGGTGTGGCAGGCACCTGGAAGGATCTCACCGACAACGTCAATTCCATGGCCTCGAACCTCACGGGCCAAGTGCGCAACATCGCCGAGGTCACCATCGCCGTTGCCAACGGCGATCTATCAAAAAAGATCACCGTCGATGTGCGCGGCGAGATCCTTCAACTCAAGGAAACCATCAACACCATGGTCGAGCAACTCCGCTCGTTCGCCTCTGAGGTCACCCGGGTGGCCCGCGAGGTCGGCACGGAGGGCCGGCTGGGCGTGCAAGCGGTTGTGCCAGGCGTCGCGGGAACGTGGAAGGACCTCACCGATTCAGTCAACACGATGGGCGCCAACCTGACCGCTCAAGTTCGCAACATTGCTGAAGTCACCACCGCTGTCGCGCGCGGCGACCTCAACAGAAAAATCACCGTTGATGTCAAGGGTGAAATCCTGGAGCTGAAGAACACAATCAACACCATGGTTGATCAGCTCAATGCTTTTGCTGGTGAGGTTACCCGAGTCGCGCGCGAGGTCGGCACCGAAGGTAAGCTCGGCGGGCAGGCTCAGGTCGCCGGTGTCGGCGGCACTTGGAAGGATTTGACCGACAACGTCAATTTCATGGCTTCCAACCTCACCGAGCAAGTCCGCGGTATCGTGAAAGTGGTGACCGCGGTAGCCAATGGCAACCTCAGTCAGCGTCTGACCGTGCAGGCCAAAGGTGAAGTAGCTGCACTGGCCGATACCATCAATAACATGACAGACACACTCGCAACCTTCGCCGATCAGGTCACCAACGTGGCGCGCGAGGTGGGGGTCGAAGGGCGGCTTGGCGGCCAAGCCAATGTTCCCGGCGCGGCCGGAACCTGGAAGGATTTGACGGGCAATGTCAACTTGCTCGCCGCCAATTTGACCAGCCAGGTTCGCGCCATCGCCGAAGTCGCCACCGCTGTCACTAAGGGCGACCTTACACGAGCTATTCAGGTCGAGACCCGTGGCGAAGTGGCCGAGCTGAAGGACAACATTAACACGATGATCTCCAACCTGCGGGAAACGACCGAACGCAACCGCGAGCAGGATTGGTTGAAGACCAATCTCGCCAGGTTCACCGGTATGCTTCAGGGTCAGCGCGAGCTGAGCACCGTCGGCCAAATGCTGCTGAGCGAACTCAGCCCGCTCGTAAGCGCACACCAGGGAACCATCTATCATCTCGGGGGGGCGGGTGAAAGCCGTCAGCTGAAACTACTCTCGAGTTACGCGCACAAAGGTAGTCATTTGGCTCAGACCATCGATCTCGGCGAGGGCCTCGCCGGCCAGTGTGCAATTGAAAAAAAACGCATCCTGCTGGCGGATGTGCCGCCTGAGTTCCTCACCATCTCCTCCAGCCTCGGACAGGCCCCATTGCTGAGCATCGTCGTCCTGCCAGTCCTCTTTGAAGGAGAGACCAAGGCGGTCATCGAGCTGGCCACCCTGCAACCGTTCACTGACGTCAACCTTGCGTTTCTCGATCAACTTACCCTGAGCATCGGTGCGGTTTTCAACACCATCGAATCGACAATGCGTACGGAGGGTCTGCTCACCCAATCGCAGCAATTGACCGTTGAGCTTCAATCTCGACAGAGTGAGCTCCAGCAAACCAATGAAGAGCTCGGCACAAAGGCGAAACTGCTGGCCAAGCAAAACGCCGAGGTTGAGCGCAAGAATGCCGAGGTCGAACAAGCTCGTCACGCACTCGAGGAACAGGCCGCTGAGCTGGCTCTTACCTCGAAATACAAATCCGAGTTCTTGGCCAACATGTCACATGAGCTGCGCACACCGCTCAATTCCATTTTGATACTCAGCCAACAACTCGCTGAGAACCCGGTCGGCAATCTGTCGGGAAAGCAGGTCGAGTTCTCGCGGAATATCAACTCCTCCGGCTACGATCTGCTGAATCTGATCAACGATATTCTCGATCTCTCAAAAATTGAATCCGGCACCGTCTCTGTCGAGATCGAAGAACTCACCTTCAACGCTTTACGCGATACCATCGATCGAAACTTCCGCCATGTGGCCGAGGCCAAAAATCTGCCTTTCAACGTGCAATTCGGCAAGGGCTTGCCCTACGACATGACCAGCGACCCCAAGCGCCTGCAACAAATTCTCAAAAACCTACTTTCCAATGCGGTCAAGTTCACAACGAATGGCCATGTCACTGTCCGTGTCGATCTCGCCACTCACGGCTGGAGCCCGGATCATCCGGTACTCAGCAAAGCCCAGCAGGTCGTGTCATTCGCCGTCGAGGACACTGGAATCGGAATCCCAGCTGAGAAGCAACGGCTGATCTTTGAGGCGTTCCAGCAAGCCGACGCGGGGACCTCTCGAAAATATGGCGGTACGGGCCTTGGGCTTGCGATCAGCCGCGAGCTAGCGATGCTCCTGGGCGGCGAGATCAAACTCGCCAGCATCTACGGACAGGGAAGTACCTTCACGCTCTATCTCCCGCTTCATTACTCCGGCCGCGACAGCTCACGGAGCGTATCGACCGATAGCCGCGAGCTCGACAGGCCACAACTTCGCGATATCACGGTTTTGCCGGTTGCCCGCGAAGAACACATCGACGACGACCGAGATAGCATCGTCGAGGGCGATGCCACGCTCCTCATCATCGAGGACGATCCGCACTATGCTCGCGTTCTTCTCGGTCTGGCTCGCGACAAGGCCTTCAAGGGCATCGTCGCCACCAGGGGCACAACAGGGTTGATGCTTGCTCGGCAGTTCCGCCCCGCGGCGATCTCTCTCGATATATTTCTGCCCGATATGCTCGGTTGGACGGTGCTCAATCAGCTCAAGTTGGACCCGACCACACGCCATATTCCGGTGCAAATCGTCAGCTTGGAGGAGGAGCGTCAACACGGGCTCGCCCACGGCGCCTTCGCCTACCTAGTGAAGGAGCCGACGACCGAGGGCCTGGAGGCCGCATTTGACCGCATCAAGGATTTCACAACTTCGCGCACGAAGCGATTGCTGATCATCGAGGACAACGACATCGAGCGGGACTCAGTTGTCGCACTGCTCGACCATCATGATATCGAGACGGTTACCGCGAGCACGGGCGCCGAGGCTCTTCAGTCGATGCGCGAGCGAGCCGTCGATTGTGTCGTCCTCGATTTGCGGTTGCCCGATATGACCGGCTTCGAACTCTTGGAGAAGATCCAAATCGAACCTGCCCTTGCCAATATTCCCGTGGTCGTCTTCACCGGCAAGGAATTGACGGTCGATGAAGAAGCGCGGTTGAAAGTCATGGCCAAGAGCATCGTCCTCAAAGACGTCCGATCACCCGAGCGGCTATTGGATGAGACCGCACTTTTCCTCCACCGCCTTGTAACCGACTTGCCGGTTGAAAAGCAGCAGATGCTTGAGCGTCTGCACGGCACCAACCAGGTCTTGAAGGGTCGCAAGGTACTCGTCGTCGATGACGACGCCCGCAACATCTTCGCTTTGACCAGCTTGCTCGAAAACCAAGATATGGAGGTCATTAGTGCAACCAATGGCCGGCAGGCCATTGAACTGATCCAAAAGTCGTCGGATTTAAGCCTCGTGCTGATGGACATTATGATGCCAGAGATGGACGGCTATGAAACGGTCCGCGAGATCCGCAAAGCTCCGGAACTCCGCACCCTGCCGATACTCGCGCTCACCGCCAAAGCGATGAAGGGTGACCGCGAAAAATGCCTCGATGCGGGGGCCAGTGATTATATCGCCAAACCAGTAAATACCGATCAGCTGCTCTCTCTTATGCGCGTGTGGCTGTTCAGATGAACAACTTTGTCCCTAAAGCCGAATTGCCGGCAGCCGGGCGGCGCCAGGATATCGAACCAGGGCTTCGTCCCTCTGCAGCGGAAAAAGCGGCTGCTCCTGACGATGACACGATCAGCATCTTGATCGTCGACGACGAGCCAAAAAATCTCACGGCGCTCGAAGCCGTTCTCGACGATCCTGGCTACCGTCTGGTCCGGGCAGAATCTGCTGAGCAGGCACTGCTCGCGCTTGTCGTTGAGGAATTCGCTCTCCTCATACTCGACATCCGCATGCCCGGCATGACCGGGTTCGAATTGGCTCAAATGATCAAGCAGCGAAAAAAGACCTCGCGCGTTCCGATAATATTTCTTACAGCGTATTACAACGAGGACCAGCATGTTCTCGAAGGTTACCAAACAGGTGCGGTCGACTATCTGCAAAAGCCGGCAAACCCGACAATACTTCGTTCTAAGGTTGCTGTTTTTGCCGAATTGCACCGCAAGAGTCGCGAAGTCAGCAAGTCCAATCGGACCCTGCTTTCCGAAGTCACCCAGCGCCGTCGCGCCGAGGATCAGTTGCGGGAGTTGAACGATACCCTCGAGCAACGGGTCACTGAGCGCACGACCGCACTTCGCACGTCCGAGGAGCAACTGCGGGCAATTTATGATGGCACATTCGAATACATGGGGCTGCTGACCCCCGACGGCATCCTGCGCGAAGCCAACCGAACGGCGCTCGAATTTTCCAATTGCCAAATAGAGGACGTTGTCGGAGTGCCATTCTGGAATACCGTTTGGTTCCAATTCACGCCGGGCGCGCCAGAGGTTGTTCGTCAGGCTGTGTTGCGGGCAGCGGCCGGTGAGCCGGTCAGAACCGAGATCTTGATTATCACTCCATCGGGAGAAAAGAAGACATTCGACTTTTCGCTTCGTCCGATACGCGACGAGCGAGGCGAAGTCATACTCATCGTCCCGGCCGGACTTGATATCACCGAGCGCAGACGTGCGGAGGAGGCACTGCGCGACAATGAGCGGCACTTCCGGGAGATGATCGATGCGCTGCCGGCAGCAGTATATACCACGGATGCCCATGGCTGGCTGACACACTTCAATCCTGCCAGTATGGAGCTCGCTGGCCGCACGCCTCTGCGAGGCGCCGACCGGTGGTGTGTAAGTTGGAAGCTATACTGTCCCGACGGTACGCCACAGCCACTTGAAACCTGTGTTATGGCCGTCGCATTACAGCAGGGCAAAGTTGTCCGCGGAACGGAATATATTGTCGAGCGACCAGACGGCTCGCGGATCTGGGTTACATCGCATCCGGCTCTGATGCGCGGTACCGACCAGAGGATTATCGGGGGCGTCAATATGCTAGTCGATATCTCCGAGCGAAACCGGTCTGAAGCTCGTCAGGCGATGCTGGTGCGCGAGTTGCAACACCGAACTAAGAATATGCTTGCGGTGGTTCAATCGGTCGCGTCAAAGACCTTGACCAACAGCCGCTCCGTCGACGGAGCGCGCGAGACCTTGATCGCAAGATTGCATTCCTTGGGCCACGCGACTGAACTGTTGATGGATGCCGATTGGCTAGGCGCGTCACTTAAGGAAGTGGTTGAACGTGCGCTGAAGCCGTTTCCAAATCACTACTCGATCGATGGTGAGTGTATCATGCTGAACCCGATTGCGACACAAGGGTTCTCGCTCGTAGTGCACGAGCTTTGCACAAATGCCCACAAATACGGAGCCTTCCATACACCACAGGGCACGGTGGCGATTCGATGGTCAGTAGAAGGACAGGGTGAGGGGGCAAGCCTCTTATTCCACTGGCAAGAGCGGGGGGGGCCACCGGTCATCGCGCCAGGGCCAACGAGCTTTGGAGCCCAGTTACTCAGCCGGGCGATCAGCGATTCCAAGGTAAGTTTCAACTACGCAATCGACGGATTGATCTATTCCTTGAAAGCTCCACTCGACTCGCTTGTGGCCGACTTCGAACCGCTATCTCGATGAGCGTATCAGCAGCAGATTTGCCGTATCATTCATATCGATCCTCAAGTGCCTATCTCGACATTCCTCGCAGAGGACTCCTTCGATGCAATTCCTAATGCAGGCGGCAATACGCGGCCCGCTCGAGTAGCACCACCTTGAGTTGTTCTACATTGGAAGCCAGCAAAAGGCTGTCAGCAAGATGCGGACCTCCTCGGCACGGATGTTGGCTAGTTTTGCTTCACCGCCCCAAAACGTGGGTAGATGCCCAACGCATTATGCCACACTTCCTATACATTTAATGTCGCCACCTCAATAGTGTCCAGGCGCCCGGCCGCTGTTAGGATCAGGAACTCGAGGCACCGGCTCGCCACCGCCTCTCGTTCACGCAGTCGGACCAAGAAATTGGGCCACTCGTCGATTGCCATACGGGCATGCCGTCCGTGGGACAAAATGGCTGATCGGCAGAACGTGCCCGCTGGTTGTCCAATTGCGGGCCACCGAGCATGGCTGCATCGAGCGCCACCGCTCACACGGCCGGATCAACCTGGGACCGGCGCTTGGGTTTGCGCACAGCTCTCACCTTCCCGCTGTTGCCGCCGCCGCAAAAGAACAGATCGCCGCCATTGGATTCGAGGCCAGACACGGTTACGCCTGGCGGCATCTCGATGAGCTCCAACACTTCGCCCGATAGCGGATCGACCCGGCGCAAATCGCTTTTCTCGCCCTCCCAGGTCCCGTGCCACAGCTCCTTGCCAACCCAGGTAACCCCGGTCACGAACCGGGTCGAATCGATGGTGCGCAGTATTTTTCCACTTGTCGGATCGACCTGATGGATCTTGCGGTTGCGATGCTGCCCGACCCAAAGCGAACCCTCGGCCCAGGCCAGACCCGCGGCGCCATCGCCGGGCGTCGGAATGCTTGAGACAACGCTGCCGCTCTGCGGATCGACCTTCTGGATGCGGTTGCCCGCGATCTGAAACAGGTATTTGCCATCGAAGGCGGTTCCGGCATGGGCCGGGACATCGAGCGACCTGACTGTCGTGCCGCGCTCAGGATCGACTGCTTTCATCGTATCACCGGCCGCGATCCAGATGTTGGTGCCGTCATAGCTCACCCCCGCCACCTGCGCGACGTCGGGAAAGGGGCCGTATTGACGCACGATATCTGCCGATGAGCGCTCCATGATCCACCTGCCCTTGCGTTAATCATTGTATGCCCAATCTAACCACTAGGCAGCGCTGCCGGGAGTAACAAGCTTGTCGGGAATCCCGGTACGGGTGGCGCCATCCAACGCCTCGCCCGTGCTTTGCCGACTGCCTGCACCTTGTGGGCGGCAAACAGTTCATCCAGGGCGCGCTGCACGGTCCGCTGGCTCGCCCCCAGCGCCAACGCGAGCGCCGAACTCGACCAGCTCTCGCCATCGCCGAGCAGCGCAAGGACATGCGCGTTGGCTTCGTCAGTCAAGGGGGCCAGCACCACCAGATCACGCGCGCCACGCGGACGGAGCACGAAACCGCCGCTGGTCGCTTCAACGCTGGCGATACCGCTGAGCGACTTGCGCAGCCTGCCGATCTCGACGCGCAGCCGCACGCGGTGCGATTCATCGACGTGCCTAGCACCGAACGCGTGCGAAAGCAGTGCCGCCCGCGACGCATCGCCGGGCGAAGCCTCGGCAAGGGTGCGCGCCAGAGCAAACAGCACCGGGCGTGTCGCAAGTGGGATCACTTGTCCGGAACAGGCAATGACGTGGCGGCAGGCATCGATAACGACCGCATCCGATGCCAGCAGCGTCTCGACGTCGCTGAGCCGCAGCGCAGTCTCTTTGCCACGCGCGATCAGCCGAGCGGCTGGAACGTCGAGACTCCGAACCGCATATTCGACTTCGGTTGCAAGCGATGCGATGCCGGTCTGACGTGCAATGGCACTCGCCCGATCCAGCGCGGCGCGAGCGGCTTTGATGCGTAGGCGTCTCATTGCGATGCCGGCGTTGACGAGTTCGAAAGACGCTCGTGATGCAGGCGCCAGCGCCGCAGGATCGAATGCCGCGAGCAGCCGCTCGGCCTCATCCAGTCTCCCGATCAGAAGCAGATAGCGGGCTTTCAAATAGCGCGCATGAGCTGCGTTGGCGCGATCGTTGTGGCGATCAAGCGCCTGATATGCGGCTTCGAGCGGCTTCAGAGTCCAGCCGAGATCGCGGCTAACAAGGGCAATCTCGGCTTCGGCGGTGACGCAGCGAGCGCGAGCGAGCGCCTCGCTTGGGCCAAAGGCGGCGGCCGCCCGCCGCAGCAGCAGCCGTGCTCTGGCGAGATCGCCAAGCTGGGCCATGGCAATGCCGCGCAATGCCAATGCCGGCGGGTCATCGCGCAACGCGATACAGTTCAAGGCGCCAAGGGCATCACCCGATGCCAGGGCACGGGCGCCTGCCGTGATCAGCGGGTCCATTGAAATCCCGACACACTTGTCACTCCCAGTGGGGCCTCGGTGGCCAGTATATTTACCTCGTGATCAACGCCCGGGAACGTCACAGCCAACAAGGCAATGATGTGCCGGACTACCAAAGGAGCGCAACATGACGACGCATGCAATCGTATCACAAGAGAAGTGGCTGGAAGCGCGGCGCGATTTGCTTGCCGCAGAAAAGGACCTGACGCACCGAAACGACCAGGTGGCCGAGCTGCGGAGAAAGCTGCCTTGGGTGCGTGTCGAAAAGCCCTATGTCTTTGAAGGTCCAGACGGCAAGGTCTCACTGGCGGAACTCTTCGCCGGCCGCAGCCAGCTCCTCGTGCAGCATTTCATGCTGGCGCCGGGCTGGAAGGAGGGCTGCAAAAGCTGTTCCTACATGGCCGACCATACCGACGGCATGACCGCGCATCTGGCGCAACGCGATGTCACTTTCGTCGCGATCTCGCGTGCGCCCTACAACGAGATCGAACAGTTCCGCCGACGCATGGGCTGGCGCTTCAACTGGGTCTCCTCGAACGCCAATAGCTTCAACCACGATTTCCGGGTGAGCTTTACGCCGGAGGAGATCGCCAAGGGCGGGATCGACTACAATTTTGGCGTTTCATCGTTTGCCGCGCAAGAATTGCCGGGCGTTAGTGTTTTCATGAAGGACGACGCCGGCGCGGTCTTCCACACCTATTCGACCTACGGCCGCGGTGTCGAGGTGATGATGGGAACTTATCGGATGCTCGACTTGACGCCCAAGGGCCGCGACGAGGGAGGCCATAATATGCAGTGGGTACGTCATCACGACCGCTACCAGCAGGCCGCACCTGGTAAGGCGGGCTGCTGCGGCGGGCAACATTGAGGGCCGCCGCCATGAGCAATGCTCTCATCGGCAATGCCGGAGACGGTTGTGCTATGCGAGGCAAAGCAGCGGGACCTCCCGCTGCAAGCCTTCTCCCCTTGGCGGCTACGCCGACCTTTGTCGTCATGGCACTGTGGTCGTCAGTTGCGGGCGGTCCCGCAGAAATGATGTGCAGCAGCGGTGGCAGCCCGTTGTTCCTGAACGGCATGGCGGCGATGTACGTGTTGATGAGCGTCTTTCACGTGTCGCCATGGCTGACACTGCTCTCCAATTGCCGGAACGACGATGGAAGGTGACTGGCGGCTTGACCGTCACTCGGCCGAGTTTGCAGACATCGGCAGTTTGGCCAAACGCATGCGAGAATCGTTGAGGGCTGAGGTCAGCAGCAGCATTGTATTGATTCTGCTTGCTGGATACGCTCAGGGCCTTCACATTTGGATGGTTTTAGGGCCCACGGGGGCGCGATGAGTGTTCAAACTCCAAGCCTTGAGCATCTGCCGTTCCTGTCAGGGGCATTCCTCGATCAGTTGGCGATTTCGCCGTCCGACGTCATCGGCGAAATTGAGCGTCAGATCTCCGGTCAAAGGCAGGGTAAAGTGTGGTGCGCCCCGAAGGCCGTGGTGCTGCCTGGCGACGAACGCTACATCATGGCGACCCTCGGAGTCGCATCCGATCCCAAGGTCCTAGCCACGAAGGCGGTTGTGCTCAATCCTCGTAACGCCGAGCGGGGACTTGCCGCGATCAACGCTCTCATAACCCTTCTCGACAGTGAGACCGGATTGCCGCTTGCCCTTGTCGACGGCAATTGGGTAACGGCGAAACGCACAGCCGGCCTGAGCGCGGTGGCCGCGAGGCGCCTGGCGCGGAAGGACTCGGCGTCGATTGCGTTCATCGGATGTGGCGTGCAAGCACGAAGTCATCTCGAGGTCTTTAGCGACCTCTTTCCTTTGAGAGAAATTCGCGCATTTGGCCGGGGCGTTCGAAATCGCGACGTACTTTGTCAATTGGCGCAGTCGCGGGGCCTGGAGGCGGCACCGTGCGACACCGCGAACCGCGCGGTCGAGGGGGCTGACATCGTGGTGACGTCTGTGACCCTGATGCCGGAGCCCGATCCGTTCCTCGATGCGCGTTGGCTGAAGGCGGGAAGTTTCGTTACGATGACCGACCTCGGTCTGCCTTGGTTGCCCGAGACGATGTCGACCTTCGATCGAATCGTGATTGATGACCTGGTGCAAGAGGCCCAGATGAGCAATCCGATGATCAAGCCGGAACTCGTTGACGGCGACTTGATGGGGCTGGTCTGCGGCGACTTCGCTGGTCGAGGGAGCGAAAGCGACAAGACGGCCTTTGTTTTCCGAGGATTGGCGGTTGGTGACCTCGCGATAGCGGGTTTGGCCTACGTCCGAGCCAAGGCCATGGGAGCGCTCGCAGCTTGAGCGCCGCCATGCCCGTCGAGCGCGTCTTGATGCGACGCTGCTCAGGCAACGAGACCAGCGGCCGAACGCTTGCAGTGATCTCAAATTGCCTCGATGCCCCGCAAGATCATAGCGCGAGACAGATTCTCATGGCATCCAGCGTCGCTGCGTGAATGTTGCGCGCGGCCCAGGCATCCCCGATGCGGAAGAGCGCGAACTTGCCGTCTGGGTTTGTCGAGATGGACTGGGGCCGGGCCTCGGTCATGGCCACCAGGTCGGCTTCGCCCAAATTGCGAGAGAGCGGCTTCAACTCCTGGTAAAGATCGTCATTGGGCAACGTTGCGTTGTCGCCGATGATTTGATCCACCTCGAGCTCGACCGCGTCATTCCTGTATGTGTTGCTGATGACGGCAACCAAGCGATTGGCCGAGCGACGGGCCTCCACGAGGCGCGTGTCGGGTCGGATCTCGACCGAGTGCTTGTAAAGTTCGTTCATGTGCGCGCCGATATTGGTGCCGCCGAGCTCGACGCCCGGCGTCCTGTCGGGCGTCGCCAGCGTGACCTTGGCCCCGCGCGCCGCGGCAAATTCGGCGCAGGACAACGCCGCCGCGCCGCCATTCTCATCAAAGACGAGGATCTCTTTGCCCAGCTCGACCGACCCAGACAGCACGTCCCAACTCGTCGTGGCAAGGTCTCTGCCCTTGAAGTGCCCGACATTCGGCAGTCCTCCGGTCGCCAGGATCACGACATCGGGGTTCTCCGCCAAAACATCCTTCGCCTCCGCCAGGTGATTGAGGCGGACATCGACGTCGAGGCGTCCCAGTTCATCGGCCAGCCACCGCACGAAGCCCGCGATTTCCCTCCGCCAAGTGGCCCGCGCGGCCAACAGGACCTGCCCGCCGAGGTCGGCCGTGGCCTCAAACAAGACCACGCTGTGTCCCCGCAAAGCTGAGACACGGGCGGCTTCGAGACCGCCGGGACCGCCGCCGACAACGACGATCCGGAGCTTCGGTCCGGAACCCGGCGTCACCACATGGGCCAAGGTCTCCTCTCGGCCGGTGGCGACGTTGTGCATGCATTGGGCATCGAGCCCCTTGATGACCCGGTCCACGCAATAGCCCGCGCCGACACAAGGTCTGATCCGATCCTCCTGGCCTTGCGCAAGCTTGCTCACATAGTGCGGATCGGCGAGCATCGCTCGCGTCATTCCTACCATGTCGACATAGCCCTCGCGCACAGCGTGTTCGGCCGTCGCCGCATCGGCGATCCGCGTCGCATGGAAAACCGCGACCCGAACCTCGGTCTTGATGGCCTTCGCGAGCCCCAGATAGGCGGCCGATGGAACCCACATCGTCGGCCAAATCTGGGCCTCGCCCTTGAGGTCAGACGCTTGGCCGCCGACGACGCTGATGAAATCGATGAGACCGCTGCGCGCGTAGGTCCCCGCGATCGAGATGCAGTCGTCCTGGCTCAGTCCGTCCTTCAGCATTTCATCGCCGGGCATCCGGATGCCCACGATGAAGTCGTCGCCGACTTCTTTGTGAACAGCTTCGAGCACTTCGAGGCCGAAGCGCATGCGGTTCACCGGAGACCCCCCATAGCCGTCGGTCCGTTTGTTCATGGCGGGCGACCAGAACTGCTCGATCAAGGTGCCGGCCTGACAGGAAATCTCCACACCGTCGAGATCGCCATCCCGAGCTCGGCGCGCGGCCGCCGCAAAATCGGAACAGATGCGCCGCATGTCGTGGTCCTCCATGACCACGGGGAAACTTCCGTGGATCACCTCGCGCAGACATGACGGTGAAAAGGTCGGCAGCCAATTGTGGATGTCCCAGCGCTCGCGCCGTCCGCCATGCGTGAGCTGAACCGTGCACGCGGCACCATGGCTGTGAATTGCTTGGGCCATCCGCCGATACTTCGGCACGACGCTGTCGGTCGAGCCATCGATTTGCCCGTAATAACAGGAGTTCTCCGGAGAAACGGCCGTGGCGCCGCCAAACTGCGCGAGACCGACGCCACCCTTCGCCTTTTCGGCCTGATAACGAACGTAGCGCTCGGTGATGACGCCCCCTGTCGCATAACCCGGGGCATGGCTGGAGCTCAAGAAGCGGTTTCGAATCTTGAGCTTCTTGATTTGGAGAGGCTGAAAAAGGTGGGAGACGCTGCTCATTCTGGCTCCTGCTTCAGCAATTCCGTGAGGTTCAGGAAGCGGTTCTCTTTGGCGTGATGCGCGAACGGCATCCGAAACAGTGGCTTAGTCGCTCAGCAAAGCCTTCACGCGGACCGTGACGTTTTGGATTTTCCTTGGCCATCGTCCCGCGGGGTTCCTACATGATTTCCAGCAGGCCCGCACAGCCCATGCCGCCCGCGACGCACATCGAGACCACGGCATAGCGCACGCCGCGTCGGCGACCTTCGAGCAGGACGTGACCGATCATCCGAGCACCACTCATGCCGAAGGGATGGCCGATGGATATCGCGCCGCCGTTCACGTTGAGCCGGTCCGGCGGTAAGGCGAGCCGGTCGCGGCAATAGATCGCCTGGCTGGCGAAGGCTTCGTTCAGTTCCCAAAGGCCGATGTCGCCAACGCTGAGCCCAAAACGCTCGAGCAGGCGTGGAATTGCAAACACGGGTCCGATGCCCATTTCGTCCGGCTCGCAGCCCGCCGCTGCGAAGCCGCGAAACATGCCGAGCGGCTTCAGGCCGTTGTGGCGCACCACGTCTTCCGACACCAAAACACTTACCGATGCGCCGTCCGATAGCTGGCTGGCATTGCCCGCCGTCACGAACTGACCGTCGCGAACCGGTTTCAATTTGGCCAACCCTTCAAGGGATGTGTCGGGACGATTACCCTCGTCCTTAATCAGCCGGACCTCCTCGGTCCCCGAGACTTTGCCATCCTTGTTCAACACAGCCTTTTCCACCGTCATCGGCACAATTTCGTCGTCGAACAGGTTGGCAGCCTGAGCCGCGGCCGTCTTGCGTTGGCTCTCGCAGGCGAAAGCATCCTGGGCCTGGCGGCTAATTCCAAAGCGAGCCGCGACAATGTCGGCGGTTTCAATCATCGGCATATAGACGGATGGTTTGTGGCTTTGTAGCCAGGGGTTGGGCTGATGTGTGCGGTTGATGCTGGGTTGCACCAGGCTGACGGATTCAACGCCCCCGGCAATGGCGACGGGAACCCGGTCGACCATGATCCGCTTGGCGGCATGGGCGATAGCCTCGAGACCGGAGGCACAGAACCGGCTGACGGTGAGCGCCGCCGATGTAACCGGAAGACCGGCACGAATGGCGGCGTGGCGAGCAACGTTGCCGCCCGTTGCTCCCTCAGGATAGCCGCAGCCCAAGATGACGTCTTCGACCGAGCCAGCATCGATGCCTGACTTGCTGAGCACCGCCTGGATGACCGGTGCCACAAGCTCGGCGCCCGGCGTCATATTGAACGCACCGCGATAGGCCCGTCCGATGGGCGTGCGGGCCGAGGCGATGATGTAGGCCGCGGTCACGGGGCAGCACTCCCGGTTTCAGGTTCCGGCACCACCGCGATAACCTGGATTTCGACTTTTGCCCGGTCTTCGATCAAGGCCATCACCTCAACCGCCACCATCGCCGGATAATGCCGCCCCATCACCTCGCGATAAACCTGACCGATTGCCTTGAGGTTGGCCACATAAGCGGTCTTGTCGGTGAAATACCAGGTCATCGAGGTGATATGTTCAGGCTTGGCCTTCGCCTCGGCAAGGATGGCCACCACGTTTTTGAGGGCCTGGCGGATTTGCGCCACCAGATCGTCGGTTTCAAAAACCGATTGCCCATTCCAGCCGATCTGGCCGCCAACGAACACCATCCGCCCACGGGCGGAGATTCCGTTGGCGTAGCCGGCCGGCTTGGACCAACCTTCGGGTTGCAGGATCGTGTGCATGAAACCACTCCGGGATGAGCCTGCTAAAGTTCGGTTCGCACGTTCCAAAGCTCGGGAAACAGCTCGACCTCCAGCATCTTGCGCAGATACGAAACGCCCGCAGTACCCCCGGTGCCGCGCTTGAGGCCGATGATCCGTTCGACGGTCGTGACGTGGTTGAAGCGCCAGCGTCGGAAATAATCCTCGAAGTCGACCAGCTTCTCGGCCAGTTCGTAAAGCATCCAGTACTTCGCCGGCGATCCGTAGACCGTCTTCCAGGCGTCGAGCACGGTGGTGTTGGGCGTCCGCGTCTGGCGCCAGATCGTCCGATTGGCATCCTCACCAATATCCAAGCCGTCGCGCGCCAGGGCGCGGAGCGCTTCTTCGTACAGACTTGGAGCCGCCAGGATCGCTTCGAGCTTTGTCATGATGTCCGGATGCCCCGCATGAGCGACAAGCAGCGCCGGGTTGCGGTTGCCGGCGAGCAGTTCGATCATCCGGTATTGGTAGGACTGGATGCCCGAGGACCGCCCAAGCAGGCTCCGGAATTCGGTGTACTCACTCGGCGTCATGGTTCGCAGGACGTCCCATGAGTTGTTGAGCTGCTCGAAGATGCGCGCTATACGCGCCAGCATTTTGAAGGCGGGCCGCAGCTGACCCTGGCGGATGGCCGCCATCGCGGAGCCGATCTCGTGAATCGCCAGCTTCATCCAAAGTTCCGAGGTTTGATGCTGAATGATGAACAACAGTTCGTCGTGCGCACCCGACTGTGGTGCCTGCGCATCAAGCACGCGCTCCAGGTGAAGATAGTCGCTATAAGTCATGCTGGCCATGAGCTAGTCCTTGGCCTTCAGCCGAAAGCGCTGAATCTTGCCCGTCGAGGTCTTGGGCAAGGCTTGGGTGAATTTGACCGAACGCGGATATTTGAACGGCGCGATCGTCGCCTTGACGTGGTCCTGCAACCGCCGTCGGGTCGCCTCATCGGGTGCCACGCCTTCCATCAGCACGACATGGGCTTCGACGATCTGGCCGCGCTCAACGTCGGGGACACCGATGACGGCGCATTCCTTGACTTCGGCATGGGCGAGGATCGCGGCTTCAACCTCGGGGCCTGCGATGTTGTAGCCGGAAGAAACGATCATGTCGTCGGAGCGCGCGGCGAAATGGAACGCACCAGCCTCGTCTTGCATGAAGGTATCGCCGGTCAGGTTCCAGCCGCCCTGGACATACTTGCACTGCCGATCGTCCGCCAGATAGCGGCAACCGGTCGGGCCGCGCACGGCTAGCCGCCCGACCGATCCGCGCGGCAGCTCCGCCATGTCGTCTCCAACGATCCGAGCTAAATACCCCTTGACCGGTCGTCCCGTCGTGCCTGGACCCCGCTCGGACAAGCGATTGGTGATGAAAATGTGCAACATTTCGGTCGATCCGATCCCGTCGAGGATCGGCTTGCCGGTGCGGCGCGTCCACTCCTCGTACACCGGCGGGGGCAGAGTCTCGCCGGCGGACACCGCGATGCGCAAGGACGACAGGTCAGCGCCGTGGTCCATAGCCTGCATCATGGCGCGATAGGCCGTGGGCGCCGTGAAGCTGATGGTTGCCTTGTAAGTCTGGATGATATCGATCATGTTCGGCGGCGAGGCGTTCTCCAACAGGGTCGCGGCGGCCCCGAAGCGGAGTGGAAAGATGGCCAGCCCGCCCAACCCGAAAGTGAAAGCCAGCGGCGGCGAGCCGACGAATACGTCGCCGGGGGTCACGCCCAAAACCTCCTTGGCGTAGCCGTCGGCGATGATCAGCAGGTCGCGATGAAAGTGCATTGTCGCTTTCGGCTCACCAGTCGTGCCCGACGTGAAGGCGAGCAGCGCGACATCGTCGCTGGCCGTGGCCACGCTCTCGAACCCTACTGGCTTGCCAAGCGCCAGGCGGTCGAGTTCGGCATCGTGATTGGCAGTGCCATCGAAGCCGACGACCGCTTTGAGAAACGTGCTGGCCTTGGCGCAGGTCACAAGTTCATCGAGCAGCCGCGTATCGCACAGCGCCAAGGAGATCCGCGCCTTGTCGACGATCTGCTTCAGTTCGCCGGCGCGCAACATCGGCATGGTGTTGACGACGACAGCTCCCGCCTTGGTGGCGGCCAGCCAGCAGGCAACCATCGCGGGGTTGTTGGCTGAGCGGATGAGCACGCGGTTGCCAGGTTTGAGGCCATAGTTCTCAACCAGCACATGGGCAATCCGGTTGCTCCAATCGGTCAGTTCCTTGTAAGTGCGCCGGCGGCCGTTGCCGATCAGGGCGGTGTTGTCGCCAAGGCCCTTGGCAACCATCGCGTCGGTGAGTTCAACGCCGACGTTCAGGCGGTCGGGATAGACGAAACCGTCCAACAGCAACTCCGGCCATTGGTCCGGTGGCGGAAGATTGTCGCGCGCGAATGTGTCTGTATGCGCAGAGGTACTTAGCATCTCATCCTCCGCCAATTGTTGCCCGCCCGATGATCAGTCTTTGTA
>Ga0209698_10002543_pt1 | contig 20610 bp, 16 predicted proteins | sample LitLauG_LLR_2012_FD_187203 | JGI IMG/M metagenome (GOLD analysis project Ga0209698, IMG submission 187203) | Freshwater sediment microbial communities from Pennsylvania, USA - Little Laurel Run_MetaG_LLR_2012 (SPAdes) (version 2) | ecosystem: Environmental > Aquatic > Freshwater > Creek >...
GCGGCCGCGGCCGCAAGAAAGAGCTCACGGCGGCGGAGCAGGAAGAACAGCTGCGCGAACTGGCCGAGGAGGCCGCCAAGGGCATCGGTGCCCGGCCGGCGCTCGGCATTTCGACCAGCGCCGAAGCCGAAGCGGAAGACGAAGAGGCGCGCGCCCACACGGCCGCAAGCCCGCCCCTCGCGACGGTCACGCCGATCCACGCGGTACCCGAGTATGCTGCGCTCGATGCTAACGGCGAAGGCCGCGCCTACGCCAGCTACGGCGGCGCCGCGGAGGGCGACGTCCGCCGCCGCCGTCGTCGCCGTCGCCGCCGTCGCGGCGGACCGGGCGAGGCGGCAGCCGGCGTTTCGCCGCTGACCGCCGTTCCCGGCAGCCCCGTTCCGGCCGCGCGCGCGGCCGCGCCGGTCGATGCCGAGGGCGAATTCGAAGGCGAAGACGACGACACGGCCCCGGCGCCGGCGCTGGCCGACGACGGCACGGTTCGCCGTCGCCGCCGCCGTCGCCGGCGGCGCGGTCGCGGTGGAGTCGGCGCGGCCGATACCGCGCCGGCGGTCGACGGAGCCGTGCCCGAACGGCACATCTTCCGCGTCGACGGCAGCGGCGCGGCCGAACGCACGGGCCGCACCGCTCCCCCGCAGCCCAACCGCTCGATCGCTCCGCTCGAGCGCCGGCCGGGCGCCGTCGCGCTCGAACCGCCGCCGCCGAGCCTCAGCGTTCCGAGCGAACCCGCCGCCAAGGTGGCGCGTCCGGCCCGCAGTCGGCGAGCCGGGGCGAGCGACGTCGTCGAACCGGCGCTCGCGGCGCTGCCCGCGGCAGCCGATCCGGCGCCGGCCGAGGCGCCGCGCAAGCGCGGCCGGCCGCGCAAGGTCGTTGAGGAGGTTCCCATAGCGTCGGCCGTGACCGAAGCGGCGGCTCCCAAGCGTCGCGGCCGTCCGCCGAAGTCGGCGACGGCAGCGGCGGCGCCCGAGGCGAGCGCGCCGGCAGCGGCCGACAAGCCGCGTCGCGGACGTCCGCCCAAGACCGCTGCCGCAGCGGCCGCGAAGCCCGCCAAGGCGCCCGCCGCCTCGAAGGCCTCCGCCGCCAAGAAGACCTCGAGCGCCAAAGCGCCCGCCAAGAAAAAGGCGGCGACGTCCCGCAAAAAGACGTCGTAACGGCGCACGTGCGCGACCCGAACCGATCGCCCGCGCCGCTTGCGGCGTGGGCGATCTTCGTCGATTACGACGGTACGATTACCGATCGCGATACGTTCGACGTGCTCGTCGAACACTTCGCGGGGCCGGACGTCTGGGCGCAAACCGAGCGCGGTCTCGACGACGGCACGACGACCATTCGCGACGTGCTCCAGGTGCAAGCCGGTTTCGTGCGCGGAGACTTCGCGCACGTTAGCGCGCTCCTGCGGCGCGAGATCGCTGTCGACCCGACGTTCGCGGCGTTTGTCGAATTCTGCCGTGCCGGCGGCGCCGCGGTCGAGGTCGTCAGTTCGGGGATCGAGCCGATCATCCGCGAGCGTCTCGCGGAGGCCGGCGTGCGCGACGTACCGATCGTCGCGAACGGCATCGACCCGGACCCGAGCGGCTGGAGGATCGTTTATCGCGGCGACTCCGCGAACGGCACCGATAAAGGCGCGCGCGTGCGCGAGGCGCGCGCCCGCGGGCGCCGCACGATCTTCATCGGCGACGGCCGCTCGGATTTTTCCGCGGCTGCGCTCGCGGACCGGCGCTTCGCGAAGCGAGGGCTCCCGCTCGAACGATTCTTGCGCACGTCTAACCTCTCATACGAATCGTTTTCGTCGTTCGAAGACGTGCGCGGTATCCTAGCAGCGAACGCGTAGCGAAGCCGAGCCCAAAGGGCGCGCCGCGCGTCCGTGCGAAAAATGGCTAGGAGCCGAAGTACCTCGAGGGATCGCAGGATGCCGGGAGCGCTGGGAATTCTGGGCACGCTGCGGATCGTGTCGCTCGCCTCCGCCGTCGCGACGCCGTTGCCGAGCGCCGTGCCGTCGCCGCAGTCCACGCCGCTCCACGAGATCGCTCGCGTCAGGGCGAGCGCGGGGGTCTGCGGCACGCTCGCCTCGCTCGTCTTACCCGTTGCGAAAATCGTCGGGGAGAACGACCGTAATTTTCAGGAGATGCGAAAGCCGCTCGCTCGATTTCAACGCGGCGGAAGCTTCGGATTCCAGGGCGGTATCGACGGTCCGGGAAGCACGGCGCTCGTGGTCAAGGGAGGGTTGCCGTCAGACGTCGACGACCCGGATATCTACACGCCGCAACGAACGATGGCGGCGTCGAACATCGACCGCCTTTTTGGAATCATCGTGCACAATCTCGACGCGGCCGGCGGCGTCGTGAAACAGTCGTGGCAAGCACATCCGCTGCACGAGAACCCGGCGATCGACGTTTTGCGACAACGCGTACAGAACGTGATCGACCTGCAACGACTACTAGCGTTTCGGGCCGACGATATCGCCGGGATCTACTTCTCGAATTCGGGGGTCGCTTCGCTCGAGGAGAAAGCCGAACGCCCCCAATTCGACGACGCGCTCGCCGCCGCGGCGGGCGGCAAGATCGAAGTCGATCCGGCGGACCCGCAAGGGCTCGTGCTCGCGGACCCGTCCGCCCCAATAGCCGGCGTGCGCAAGCGCGGGTCGGCCGAATATCTTGCGTCCGAGCTCCGCACTCAAACGGAGGAGTTGTCGCTCGAAACGCTGCGCGTGGAAAACGCGTGCGACGCGCTACGGCGCGCGCCCGCACCGTCCGCTACGCCGTAGGTCGGCGGCCTTCGAGCCGCGTGAGGCCGGTACTGCGAATCCGCAGTTACGTCCCGGCTTGCGCGATCTTTCCCTGGAGGTACGTGATCGCCGACTGCAACTGCGGATCCGCCGCCGGGTCGCCGTACTTGGCGGTCTTCGGTTCTTCGGTCACGATGTCGGGCTGGATGCCGACGAGGTTGATGTCGCGACCCTTCGGCGTGAGGTAGCGCGCGCTCGTGATCTTCACGGCCGAGCCGTCGGGCAGCGGGTGAATCGTCTGCACGACGCCCTTGCCGTACGTCTTCTCGCCGATCAGTTCTCCGACGCCGTCGTCCTGAATCGCGCCCGAGGTAATCTCCGAGGCCGACGCGGTGTACTTGTTCACGAGCACGGCCAGCGGCTTGGGCGGAATCGCCGTGTTCTCGGCGTCGTACTCTTGATTGCTGCCGCCGCGCGACTCGACCGAAACGATCGGGCCCGACGAGATGAACTTCGAGCTGACGTCGATCGCCGCGTTGAGGTAGCCGCCGCCGTTGTCGCGCAGGTCGAGCACGTAGGCTTTCGCGCCTTCCGTTTCGAGTTTGCCGAGCGCCGTCGAGAGTTCTTGGGCCGTCGTCGAACCGAACACCGAGAGACGCGCGTAGCCGATGCCGTTGTCGAGCAGCTTCGCGTAGACGCTCGGCTGGTGGATGATGTCGCGCGTTACCGCGATGACCGGCAGTTCCGTGCCGCCGCGTTCGATCGTCAAGCGGACCTGCGAGCCTTTCTCGCCGCGCAGCATTTTCGCGTCCTGATCCGAGGTGAGGCCCTTGGTGGGCTTGCCGTCGATCAGCGTGATCACGTCGCCCGCCTGCAGCCCCGCTTTCTCGGCCGGACCGCCGACGATCACTTCGTTGACGGTGAGCATCTTCGTCTTCTCGTCGATGCGGATCGCGATGCCGACGCCGCTGAAGTTGCCGCCGTCGAGGCCCTCGTTGAGGAGCTTGTACTCCGAGGGCGTCAGGAACGTCGTGTACTTATCTTTCACCGAGGACAGCATGCCCGCGATGGCCGCGTAGGTGATCGTGCGGCTGCCGCCCGTCTTGCTGCCGTAGGAACTCGCGACGTCGTTGACTTCGCGTTCGAGCTCCTTCGCGTCGAGCGCCGGATCCTCGACGGCGCGCAGTTGCGCGACCTTCGGCGACTTCACGCCGGAGCGTTCCAAGTACGCGACGATCTCCGCGCGGGCCGAATCGAGCGCCAACTGCGGATCGACCTTCTTATAGAACTCGGAGGTGAGCAGCGAGAAGCTCATCTCGATTTCGTCGCTCTCGATGCCGCTGAGGCTCGAGGCCGTCGAGGCGGAGGGGATGGCGCCGGCCAGGAGCGCGGCGGCCGCAAGGATGGGAAGAACGCGTTTCATATGGTCGGTTACCTGCGCGCGATGCGCCGCAAGTACGACTTTGCGGCGGCGAGTTGCAAATCTTTACTGGTGTCGATGGGGAGATCGACCGACTGGTCGACGAAGAGATCGGGTTCGATGCCCTTGTGGTGGATGTCGCGGCCGAGCGGCGTCACGTATTTCGCCGTCGTGATCTTCAGCGCGCCGCCGTCGCTCGTGTTGTAGATGCTCTGGACGACGCCCTTACCGAAGGTCTTGGTGCCGATCAGCGTGCCGACTTTGTAGTCCTGCACGGCGCCCGCCGTGATTTCCGAAGCGCTCGCCGTGTACTTATTGACGAGCAGCACGAGCGGCGCGACGCCGATCGCGTCGTGGGTCGCACTCTTCGTGTCCCGATTACCCGCGCGGTCGATCGTCGAAACGATCGTGCCCTGCGGGATGAAGAGGCTCGAGATTTCGACGGCCGCCTCGAGCAGGCCGCCGCCGTTGTTGCGGAGGTCCAGGATGTACCCTCGGGCACCGTGCGCCTTCCCATCCAAGAGCGCCTTGCGCACTTCGTCGTACGATGTCTGCCCGAAGTCGGCCAAACGGACGTAATCGAAGCCGTCCTCCATTTTGGCGTGGACGGACGGCACGTAAATCTGCTCGCGCGTAATCGCGACCGTGCGCGGGCCTTTGGCGCCGCGCGATTCCACCTCGACGTGGACGACCGTGCCGATCTTGCCGCGGATCATCCGCTCGACGTCGTCCATCTGCATCTTGGCGACGGCCCGGCCGTCGACGGCGAGCACGCGATCGCCGGTCTTGACGCCGGCGCGGTAGGCGGGCGTGCCCTCGATCGGTTCGACCAGGATTTGCTTCGTGCGAATGTCCTGGACGATGTAGACGCCGATGCCGCCGAAGTCGCCGCCCTTGAGCGACTCTTCGAGCGAATTGATTTCACGCGGCGAAAGGTACGTGGTGTACGGATCGCCGAGCGCGTCGAGCATGCCGCGGATGGCGGCTTGCGTCAGCTCCGCGTTCGAGGTCTGCTTGCCGTAGAGCGACTGCGCGACTTCCAGATCGCGGTTGAGCGCGCGAATGTCCTTGGTCTCGTCGCCCGTCGCGGCGATCACGGGCAGCGCCGGGTCGGCGACCTTGTGCGCCTTGAGGTACGTTACGAGCTCTTTGCGTTCGCCCGAGAGCAGCGTCTGCGCGTCGATCGGTTTGTAGTACGTTTTCTCGACTTGCCGGAACGCGCCGTCGAGTTCGCGCTGGTCGCCGCCGCGGGCGCTCGCCAAGAGCGCCTGCAAGTCGAGCGCGGCGATGCCCGAATCCTGAGCTTCGAACGCTTCCGCGCCGCGGCTGACCCGCTCGTGCGCGAGATAGAGCGCGCCCCCGAGCGACGCGACGGCGATGAGGAACGCGGCGGCGAGCGCCCGGAGGGTTCTAGACAAGTCCTTCGTTTCTCGGCAAAGCGATGAGCGGTCGGCGGTGGAACTTGGACGCCTCGACGGACGCTCGGGGTTTCAAGCCGACACCATTCTACTACGAGTAGTGTCTTCGGCAGGTTTCCCAGGGAGCCCTCAGTCTTGGCGAAGTCTCACGGGGTCCTAAGGACTAGCGCAGGCGGGACGTGGGGTCAACGGGCGTGCCGTTCACCCGGATCTCGAAGTGCAGGTGCGGCCCCGTGGCGCGGCCGGTCATGCCCACCGCGCCGATGGCTTGGCCGCGCTGCACTTCCTGGCCCGCGGCCACGAAAATCTGCGAGCAGTGGCCGTACAGGCTCGAGGTCTCGCCGCCGTGGTCGATGATGATCGCGTTGCCGTAGCCGCCGTAGGAGCCCGCGAAGATGATGCGGCCGCCGGCGGCCGCGGTAATCGTCGCGCCCATCGGCGCGCCGATGTCGATGCCCGGGTGCATCTCGAAGCCGCCGCCGCCGAACGGGTTGCTGCGCATGCCGAAGGGCGAGGTGATCGGCCCCGACACCGGCCACGCGAACGAACCCGGCGCGCCCTCGTGCTCGGGCGGCGGCAGCGCCTGGCCGGCCAGTTGGGCGGCGCGGCGCCGCGCTTCGGCCTCGGCCGCCCGGCGCGCCGCTTCCTCGCGCTGGCGGACGCGGATGAATTCTTCGAGTTCGGCCTCTTCGGCGGCCGAGAGCTCCTCGAGATGCGCCACTTCGGTCGCGACGCTGCGGCGCTGCGCTTCGGCGGCCGCGACGAGCTGGGTTCGCTGCGACGCGAGCGAGGCCAGTTGGTACTTGGCGCGCTGTTGGCGCTCGAGCGAGGCGCCGAGTTCGAGCCGCTGCCGCTCGAGGGCGACTTGTTTGGCCGCCACGTCGCGTTCGGCGGCGCGCCGCGCGCGGACCGCGCGTTCGCTGGCCGCGATCAGGTAGCGAATGTCGTCCCAGCGTTCGACGAAGTCGCTGAACGAGGCCGACGAGAGCAGCACGTTGACGTAGCCCAGGTCGCCGCGCTCGTAGGCGTCGACGAGCCGGTGCTTGAGCGCGTCGTCGTGGCGTTTGAGCGTCGCTTCGGCGGCGCGCAACTGCACGTCGTTCCAGGCCAGGCGCCGCTCGTTGCCGCGCACCTCGGCGTCGAGCGCGTCGAGCGAGGCGCTGACGTGCGCGATCCCGGAGTTGGTTTCGTCCAACTGCCGCTGCAGATCTTCGGCGCGCACTTGCTGGAAGCGCAGCTGCGAGCGCTTTTCATCGAGGCGCTTGCGGGTCGCCTCGATCTCGGCTTGCTTCGATTGGATCTTGTCGCCGATGGCGGCGACGAGCGTGCGCTGCAATGCGGCGGCCGGCTGCATGCCGAGCGTTGCCGCAAGCGCGGCGGCGAGCGAAGCGAGGAGCCGCCGGCGCGATCGCACTAGGCGCGCAGGTACCGGCCGACGGAGAACCACGACGCGGCGATGCCCACGGCCGCGCCGACGAAGAGCAGCTGCAAGGCGAAGGATCCTTGGCCCGCGGTGACCGTCGCGAGCGGCAAGAACGGCAGCGCGCCGGTCAATTTCGGCAGCAGCTCGAGGCGCGCCAGCTGCAGCAGCGCGAGCGCGAGCGCGGAACCGAGCAAGCCGTCGATCATTCCCTCGCAGATGAAGGGCATGCGGACGTACGTCGACGACGCGCCGACCAGCTGCATGATCGCGATCTCGCGCCGCCGCGCGAAGACGGTGAGCCGGATCGTGTTCGAGATGATGATCGCCGCGGTAAAGATGAGCAGCGCCACGACGCCGAGGCCGATCCGCCCGAATACGTCCGAGATGCGCAGCAGTTTCTGCACGGCGTCCTGCGCGTACTCGACGTTCGCTACCTTGGGATTGCGGCGAATGGTCAGCGCGACGTCACGCACGCGTTCGGGGTCGGCGACCTTGACGCGCAGCGCCTCGGGCAGCGGGTTCTGCGTGAGCAGCGACGTGTCGATCTGCCCGTTCAGGCGTTCGCGCAGCTGGCGCAAGCCTTCGGTTTTGGAGATGTAGCGCACGCTCTTCACGCGCGGGTCCGCGCGCAGCGCGGCCGCCAGCGCCTTGGCGTCCTCGGGCGTGGCCCGATCGCTCATGAAGACGGAGATCTCGATTTTCTTGATGACGTCGTCGCCGATGCGGCCGAGCGTCTCGCGGGTGAAAAGAAAACCGCCGAGCAGCGCGATCGTGACCGTCACCGTGCCGATCGCGGTGAGCTGCATGATCAAGTTGCGCGTGAAATTGCGCCACACTTCGCTCAGAAAAAACCTGACGCGTCCCCAGTCCATCGCGATTCTTCCTTAATTTCGGCGGTTTTAGGCGCTTTGGGCGGGTATTTCGGGCCGGGCCGGCTGGCCGGCCTGACCCGCTTGAATGTAGTAGCCGCGCTCTTCGTCGGCCACGATCTTGCCGTCTTCGAGGCGGATCACGCGGCGGCGCATGCGGTCGACCACGAGCGCGTTGTGCGTCGCGATCACCACGGTCGTGCCTTTCAGGTTGATGCGGTGCAGCAGATCCATGATCTCGTTCGTGTTGGCCGGATCGAGGTTGCCCGTCGGCTCGTCGCAGAGCAGAATCTTCGGGTTGTTGACGAGCGCGCGGGCGATCGCGGTGCGCTGCTGCTCGCCGCCCGAGAGCTCGCTTGGAAACATGCGCGACTTGTGCGAGAGGCCGACCAAGTCGAGCGCGCGCGGCACCTGACGCATCACGTCGCGCGTGCGCGCGCCCGTGACCTGCAGCGCGAAGGCGACGTTTTCCCAGACGGTCTTATCGGAGAGTAGTTTGTAGTCTTGGAAGACGACGCCGACGTTGCGCCGCAGCTGCGGAACTTTCGAACGCCGCAGCTTGTCCACTCGCACGGCGTCGACGGTCACTTCGCCGCGGCTGGGCAATTGTTCGCGGTACAACAGCCGTAAGAGGCTCGACTTTCCGGTGCCGGAGTGCCCGACGAGGAAGACGAAGCTCCCTTTCGCGATCTCCAGATCGATCGCGTCGAGGGCGCGGGTGCCGTTGGGATAGACGAGGGTGACGCCGCGAAGCGAGATCACGCGCCACGCCCGAGCGCTAACATTACAGGGGTTTTTCGGCACCCCAGCGGAGCAACACCTTTGCGATGAATTTCGATTTAACGGACGAGCAGCGAGCGATCCAGACGTTGTGCCGCGAGTTCGCGCTCGGCGAAGTCAAGCCGCGCGCCGAAGAGATGGACGCGAAAGCCGAATTTCCGTACGACCTCGTCAAGAAGATGGCGGAGCTCGGCTTGATGGGCTTGCCGTTCCCCGAAGAATACGGCGGCGCGGGCGCCGACACGGTCAGCTACGCGCTCGCCGTCATGGAAATCGCGCGCGCCGACGCCTCGACCGCGATCACGCTCGCGGCGCACGTCTCGCTCGGCGCTTCGCCCTTCTACCTCTTCGGCACCGAGGCGCAGAAGCAGAAGTACCTCGTGCCGCTGGCACGCGGCGAGATGCTGTGGGGCTTCGGGCTGACCGAGCCGCAGGCCGGCAGCGACGCCGGCGGAACGCGCACGCGGGCCGAGCGGCGCGGCGGCAAGTGGGTGATCAACGGCACGAAGGCCTTCATTACCAACTCCGGCACGGACCTCACCGGCGGCACGACGATCACGGCGGTCACCGGCACCGACGCCAAAGGCCGTTCCGAGATTTCGAATTTCGCGGTGCCGCAGAACACGCCCGGCTTCTCGCGCTCCAAGAAGTACCGCAAGATGGGCTGGAAGGCGTCGGACACGCGGGAGCTCGTCTTCGAGGACGCGGCGGTCGACGAGGACTGCCTGCTCGGCGAGCGCGGCCGCGGCCTCAAACAGTTCTTGACGATCCTCGACGGCGGCCGCATCTCCGTCGGCGCGCTCTCGGTGGGCCTAGCCATGGGCGCCTACGACGAGGCGCTCCAGTACGCCAAGGACCGCCACCAGTTCGGTCAGTCGATCTCGAAGTTCCAGGCGATCCAGTTCAAACTCGCCGACATGCTCATGGAGATCGAGCACGCCAAGCTGATGGTGCTCAAAGCCGCCTGGGAAAAAGACATGCACCGGCCCTTCGAGATGACCGCCAGCCTCGCCAAGCTCTTCTCGGGCGAGGTGTCGCGCCGGGTGGTCAACGAGGCGCTGCAAATCCACGGCGGCTACGGCTTCATGGACGAGTACCCCGTCTCGCGGATGTACCGCGACCAGAAGATCAACGAGATCGGCGAGGGCACGAACGAGGTGCAGCGGCTCGTGATCGCACGTCTAATGGGATTATGATGACGACGACGATTTCCGCGGCGCTGCGCCGCTGCGCTGCCTTCACCGCCCTCTTCGCCCTGGCCGCGGCCCCCGCGTTCGCGAGCCTCAAAGTGGGCGCCGCCGCGCCGCCCTTCAGCGCGCAGGCTTCGCTCGGGGGCAAGGTCTTCGAGTTCGACATGGAGGGCGCGCTCAAAAAGGGGCCCGTCGTGCTCTACTTCTATCCGGCGGCGTTCACGCCGGGCTGCACGCTCGAGGCGCACGACTTCGCCGCGCACATCGCCGACTACAAGCGGCTCGGCGCGACCGTCATCGGCGTCTCGCACGACCCGATCGACAAGCTGCGGAAATTCTCGGTCTCGGAGTGCCGCAAGAAATTCGCGGTCGCGTCGGACGGCGATCTCAAGATCTCGCACGCGTACGACGCCGTCATCGGCTTCGGCCCGGCGACGTATTCGAACCGCACGTCGTACGTGATCGCGCCGGACGGGAAGATCGCCTACGCCTACAGTTCGCTCGATCCGTCGCAGCACGTCGCCAACACGCTCGCCGCGCTCAAGGCGCTCAAGGCGCAGTCTGCCGCCCGCTGAGGACGAGCGCGTCTGGCGCGCGCTCGACATGCCGCTCGAGCAACTCGACGAGTTGCCGTTCGGCGCGATCGTCATCGAGCCCGACGGTACGATCGTCGCGTACAACGAGTACGAGACGCGCCTCTCGCACTTCGCGCGCGAGGCCGTCATCGGCAAGAACTTCTTCCGCGACGTCGCGCCGTGCACCGCGGTGCAAGCGTTCGAAGGCCGGATGCGCGCGTTCATGAAGACGAACGACCGCGTCAGCGAAACCTTCGACTACTTCTTCCCGTTTCCGCACGGCGCCGTCACCGTGGAGATTACGTTCCTACGTTTGCGTAAGCAGGGGCAGATTCTGATCGCCGTCGAGCGCGTGGAGCCGCGGACCGCTCCCGACTCCGCGTAGGTCGAGCAGCCGCGCGCCGCGCCCGGCCGCCGCGGCCGCGAGCGCGTCGCTCGTGGTAAAGAGCACGATCTGGCCGCCGCTCGCCGCGGCCTCGAGCACCGGAAAACTTCGTTCGATGCGCGCGTCGTCCCAGAAGGCGTACGGGTCGTCGAGCAGCAGCGGCGTCGTCTCCGAGCCTTCGGCGAACATGCGCACCATCGCGAGGCGCACGACGAGATACGCCTGCTCGCGCGTGCCGGCGGAGAGGCGTTCGACGTCGACGATGTGGCCGGTTTCGGGCACGCGCACGCGCACCGCGAGCGTCGTGGGGTCCACGCGCAGGTCGAGGTAGCGTTGCCCCGTGATGCGCGCGAACGTATCGGAGGCGTAGTCGGCTAGGCGCCGCGCGAACTTCAGGTGCGCTTCGCGCGTCCGGTCGTCGATCGTGCGGCGCGCCAGGTTCACCGCGGCCTCGAAGCGTTCGAGGCGATCCACCTGCGCGCGCAAGTGCAGCACCCGCTCGTCGAGCGCGGCCAGATCGCCGACGTGCGCTTCGGTCGTGCGCAGTTCGGCCGCGAGCGCGGCGGCGTTCGCGCGCGCGTCGCTCGCGCGCCGTTCGAGGTCGGCGCGTTCGCCTTCGAACGCGCGCGGCGAGAGGCCCTCGGGCTGCGCCGGTTCGACGCCGGCCGCGGTCAGCTCGGCTAGTTCCGCCTCGAGCGCGAATTCGTCGTCGTCGCCGAGCACGTCGGTGCGGCGGACGTCGAGCATCGAAAGGCGCACGTCGAGGCCGTCGCGGGCGATCTTGCGCGCTTCGCGCGCCTTCGCCGCCGCCACGTCGCGCTCGCGCGCGCCGGTCGGTTCGATCAGCCGGATCGCGAGCGCGTCGAAGGCGGCCGCGGCGGCGTCGGCTTCGCGCCGCGTGTCGCGCGCGCGTTCGGCCAGGCGCGTCGCCTCCGCTTTGCGTTCGCGCAGTTCGAGCGCGCGCATCCGGCGGCGGGCGAGTTCGTCGATGGAGGCGACGCCGAGGGGTTTGGTGACGCGGGCGACGCGGGCGGCCGCGTCGCGTTCGGCCGCGATTGCGGCGTCGGCCGCTTTCTGGAGATCGTCCGCGGCGCGGGCCGAGCCGCGGCGGCGCGCCCAGCGCGTGCCCGCGAAGACGAAGAGGATCGCGCCGAACGCCGCGGTCAGCGCCGCGGGCAGCCAATCGCGCACGACGGCGAGCCCCGCCGCCACGAACGTGACGATCGCGGCCGCGGCGAAGACGGCGCCGAAGAGTTCGCCGCCGCCGTCGACGGCGCGCCGTGCGGCCTGCGCTTTGTCCGCGGCCACGGTGGCCGCGTTGCGCGCGTCGATCGCGGCTTGGCCCGCGGCTTCGAGTTCGGCGAAGGCCGCGTCGTCGAGCGCGCCGCCGTCGCTTTGGCGTTCCTCGAGTTCCGCGAGCAGGGCGGGCGTCATGCGCGCGCGGTCCGCTTCGGTTGCGTGCGAACGCGCGAGCGCGTCGAGCGTGTGCCATTCGCGGTAGAGATCTTCGAGTTCGCCGACGAGGTAGGCCGGGAAGCGATCGACGTCGTCGTAGGTCGCGCGCTCCGCCTGCAGCGCGGCCAGGTCGTCGCGAATTTCGCGAAGCGCTTCGAGGCGCGAGCGCAGCGTGTGCGCGCGCAGCGCCCGGCCGCGGCGTTCGTGCTCGCGCAACGCCGCTTCGAGGTCGCGCGCGCGCGTCGCTTCGGCACCGAGCCGGGCGCGCACGTCGTCGAGCGCCTGCAATTGCTCGCGCATTTCACCGGCGCGCTCTTCCGCTTCGGCGAGGTCGTCGGTGAGGTGTTTGAGCGGCGCGTTGACCGTGGCTTTCTTCTTCCCGACGTGTTTCGCAAGCGCGTCGTCGAGCCGCTGCAAGGCGCCGAGCGCCGCGTCTTCTTTCGGGCCGCCGTCGAGCGCTTGCGCGAGCGCGTGCGTGATGCGCTCGGCGCGCGCGCCGTCGATCGCGACCTGGCCCTGCGCGACGAACGCCGCGTTCACGAACACTTCGAGCGGCACGCCGAGGTGCGCGAAGCCGGGATTGACGGTCTTTCCGACGAGGCACTCGCCCGACGCGTCGTTGCCTTGGGCGTCGTACACCTGCACGCCCTTGCCGTCGCGTTCAAACTCGCGGTGCACTTCGTAGGTGCGGCCGTCGGCCAGTTCGTACCGCAGCGACGTCGCGAAGCGCGCGCCCGACCAGGGCCGCCACGCGTCTTTTTCGCCGCGCGGCAAGCCGTAGAGCGTCGCGAGCAGCGCCGTGGTCAGCGTCGACTTGCCCGCTTCGTTGGGGCCGTAGACGACGTTGAGGCGCGGATCGAAGGCGATCGTCCGGTCGACGATTTTCCCGAAACCGTCGATGCGCAGTTCGATGAGCTTCACGGCGCGATTTCCGAACCGTCGAAGGCGGCGAGCGCGTAGCGCAAGGCCTCCCGCGCGGCGTCGCCTTGCGCCAGCAGATCGCGCACGACGTGGCCGCGCACCGTCGGCTCCGCGGCGATCGCGTCGTAGTCGTAAGCGACGGTCGCATCCACGATCGCGAGCGATCCGAGGCTCGCGCCCAACCGCTCCTCCATCAGCGGCACGTCCAAGCGCGTGCCCGGCGCGACGCCGCCGCCGAGCCGCACGCGCACGTAGTCGCTCGGGCCGTAGGCGGCGAGCGCGGCTTCGAGACGCTCGAACGCGGCTTGTTCGTTCGTGACGCCGTCGAGATCGCAGGTCGCGGCGACGCAGCGCGTCCGCGCGATCGGAATCGGCTTCACCGAAACCGCGCCGTGATCGACGGTAACGAAGAGCGCGCCGTGCACGTCGCCTTCGCCCGCTTTGATGGGTTCGGGCGAACCCGGATAGGCGAAGACGGGCCGCTTCTTGACGTGCTCGACGTACCCGCCGTGGTAGTGTCCGGTGAGCAGCAGCGTCGCGCCCGACGCTTCGACTTCGGCCTTGGTGAACGGGGCGGTCGCGCGCTTGCCGGGCGGGCAGCGATGCTCGTCGCTGCCGTGCACGAGCGCCAGGCGCACGCCGTCGCGCTCGAAGCGCGCGTTCGCGAACGGCCGGCCGGGCTCGGCGGGCGTGTGGCCGAAGCCGAAGAGCGTCACGTCGTCCGCGAGCGGATACGCGCGCCAGGCCGCTTCGTTGAAGATCTTGACGTTCTCGGGCAGATCGCCGCGCGCGAGCAGCGACGACGGCGCGTGCGGATCGTGATTGCCGGGCGCGACGAAGACGGGCTTGCCGAAGCGCGCGAACTGTTCGAAGAGGAAGCGCGCGGTTTGCGGCCCCGCGCGCTCGCTCTCGTAGAGGTCGCCGCCGATCGTGAGGACGTCGGCGTGGCGCGCGAGCGCTTCGTCGACGATGCGCACGAACGCGTCGGCCAGCGCCTTACGGCGAGCGCCGCCGCCGCGGTCGGGAAAGGTCGTTTCCAGGTGCACGTCCGCGCAGTGCACGATGCGGAGTTGCGCCACCGGCTACTTCAAGTATTTCCGAAACCAGGCGAGGGTGCGCGCCCAGGCATCGCCCGCGGCGCTCGGCGCGTACGACGGGCGCGTATCGTCGAAGAACGCGTGGCCGGCGTCGTCGTAGACGAAGAGATCGTGGTCTTTATTGAGGGCGGCGAGCTTCGCGTCGAGCGCGCGCACGTCGTCCGCGCGGATGCTCGTATCGCGCGCGCCGAAACTGCCGACGAGGGGCACGCCGATCTTGTCGGCGTAGGCGAAGTCGAACGGCACCATCGCGCCGCCGTCGTTGTCGCTCGCGCCGTAGCGCACTTTGCCGTAGAAGACGGCGGCGGCTTGGAAAACTTTCGCGTTATCGACCGTTTGGCGCAGCGCGATCGAGCCGCCCATGCAGAAGCCGATCACGCCGATCTTTTGCGTCGCGTTGCCCGCGCCCTGACGCAGAAAGGCGGCCGCCGCGGCGAGATCGCCGTCGACGACGTCGTCGCTCAGTTTGCTCGCGGCCGCGCGGAACGGCGCGATCTCGGTCTTGCCGTCGCCGTTCGGCGCGCCGAGACCGCTGTAGAGGTCGGGCGCGATCGCGATGAAGCCCTCTTTCGCGAAGCGCCGCACGACGTCGCGCAACTGCGCGTCGACGCCCCAAATCGCTTGCACGACGACGATTCCGGGCGTGCTCGCGCCCGCGTTTTGCGGCGAGGCGTAGTACGTGTCGAGCGTGCGCGAGCCGTTCGTGACGTTGGGACGCCCCGTCGCGATCGCCGGATCGTTTTCCGCGACGAGCGGCGGATGCGGCCGGCCGAAGACTTCGCCTTGCGCGAGCGCGGGTGCGAGCGTACCGCCGGCGACGGTCGCCGTCGCGGAGAGATTGACGAAGGTTCGGCGGTTCACGTTCGGCGACGTGGCGCGGCCGGGGTCGGTGAGATCGGGCATCGATATGAGAATCCTATCGAGTCGTGCGCGAGCGGAAGGCGTTCCTGAGCCGGATGCCTTCCCGATTTTGGAGCGTGCGCCCTCGTGGCGAACGGCGCGGTTACGCGACTACGACGAGTACAATTCTCCGCACGACACGTAGCGATCGATGTTCTGCGTCGAGGCGTGCACGTTGACGACGTAGTTGCCCGAGAGGAGTTTGCCGATCGGCGCCTCGACGAGCGTGCGCGACTCGCCGTTGACGACGGGCGCGAGACCGTAGGCGGGACGCGGGTTGATCTTGGCGCAGGCGTGGCCGCGGTGGATGTGCGCGGGCTCTTGCCTGCCGCGCGCTTCGGAGGAGAGTTTTACGACGACGAGCGTCGATGCACCGCGCTTGTAGAGCGTCACGGTGCCGACTTGTCCCGAATTGTTGAGCTGCGTCATGCCGCGCTTCACGCCCGAACCGTTGTCGTCGGGATCCATTTGAGCGACGGCGGCGGTCGCCAGGGCGAGCGCGCCCGCGAGGGTCGCGCCGAGCGTCATGAGCCGGAACATCATCATCGTACCTCGCAGCGGAGAGCGGTGCCGGGGTAACGTTTGCGGCGGCGGGTCGAAAGCCTACGTTGCGGGCGCGTGCGTCAGTTGACCGTCGGACCGAAGACGGCGCCTGCCGGGGTGACGAGCGTCGTGTTGCCGCCCACGAGGAAATCGCTCGGCACGAGCGCGCCGCCGCCGGCGAGCTGCGACGCGGTGAAGACGGCGACGCCGTACGGCACGCCCGAACTCACGATCGCGAGATCGCCTTGCGAATCGAAGGCGAGACCGTTGGGCGCGGCGAGCGTCGCGTTGCCCTGATCGTTCGCGGGCGAGATCGTGAGCACGGAGGGCTTGCCGCTCGCGACGATCGCGGTCTTGGCGAACGAGACGACCGTGTTAGTGGCCGTAGCGGCGTTGCTCGACCAGAGATTTCCCGACTTATCGAACGCGAGCCCCCACGGGTTGGCAATCGACGAGCCGTTCGATTGCAGCACGATGTTGGGCGCGAGGGTGACGATCGAACCGAACGCCGTCGGCAACGCCGTCGCGGCAAACTCGTCGATCGTGTTGCTCGTGTAGTTGGAAACCCAAAGATTTCCGCTCGCATCGAACGCGACGCCGATCGGTCCGTTGAAGGCGGGATTCGCGGAGAGCTGCACGTTGGGCGTGAGGTTGAAGCCGCCCGCCGCGAGTTGCGACGGCGTGTATTCGTAGACGGCGTTGCGGCCGAAGTCGGTCACCCAGAGATTACCGCCGGCATCGAACGTGCCCGTTTGCGGCAAGGAGAAGCCGACGAAGTTGATCGCGCGCGTGGGCACGGGTGCGGGATTGGAGCCGAGCGACGAGAGTTGACCCGGCGTGAATTCGTAGAGCGCGGGCTGCGCGGTGCCTTGCGCGGAGATCGTGCCCGCGTCGATCGCCCAGAGGTTCCCGGAGGAATCGAACGCGGCTCCGAGCACCGATCCGAACGACGCGCTCGCCAGCGCCAAGTGCGGCGTTTGATCGCCGCCCGCCGCGACTTGCGAAGGCAAGAACTCGTCGACGGCCGTGCCGTCGGCCACCCAGAGCGCCTGCGAGACGCCGCCGCCGCCCGTCTTCGGGATGCCGCCGCCGCCGTGATGGCCGCTGCAGCTCGCGAGCGCGAGCGTTGCGAGCGTTGCGAGCGCGCGGAGGCGGGCGCGTGACGGGCGGATGGCGATGTGGCGCATACGGGCGGTCTTACGCATCGTTAGTGGAAATTCCGCGCGCGCACGCCGGCGAGCGAGTTTCCGGTGTCGAGTTGCCAGAAACGCTTGGCCAGGACGTCGATGCAGCCCTGATCTCTTTGCAGCGTGCCTTCGATGACGAGCGCGTTCGAGGTGCGGATGACGCGGCGGTTGCGTTCGTAGATCGCCGGGTTGACGATCACGTTGACGAGGCCCGTCTCGTCCTCGAGCGTCAAGAACACGAAGCCTTTGGCCGTGCCGGGGCGCTGGCGCGTGATCACCATGCCGCCGACTTTGCAGACGAGATGGTTCGGCATTTCGGCGAGCCGTGCGGCTGAGAGCGCGCGGTGCCGGTCGAGTTCGGCGCGCACGTGCGCGATCGGTTGCGGGCCCGTGGTGAGGCCCGTCCCCCAGAGATCGAAGGCGGTCGTCTCTTGCGGCGAGAGCGCGGCGAGTGCGGGCGCGGGCTCTTCTTCGATCTCCATGCCGCGGCCGAGTTCGCCGCGCGCTTCGCGTTCGTCGAGGCCGCGCAGCGCCCACATCGCTTCGCGACGCGTCGCGAACCACGGCGCGAAGGCGCCGGCGACCGCGAGATTTTCGAGCGCTTCGCGCGCGAGTTGCGTGCGCGCGGCGAACTCGTTGAGGTCCGCGAACGGTCCGTTTGCGAGCGCCGCTTCGAGGCGTTCGCGCTGCGCCTCGCCGAGGCCGCGCACGACGTGGAAGCCCAGGCGCGTCGTGCCGTCGTCGTCGACGAAACTCCAGAACTCGCTCGCGTTCACTTCGACGGGCTTGACGACGACGCCGTGGCGGCGCGCGTCGTTGACGAGCACTTCGGTCGAGTAGAAACCCATCGGCTGCACGTTGAGGATCGCCGCGAGAAAGACGGCCGGCTCGTGACATTTGAGGTACGACGAGGCGTACGAGAGCAGCGCGAAGCTTGCCGCGTGCGATTCGGGAAAACCGTAATCGGCGAAGCCTTCGAGCATGTGGAAGAGTTGCTTGGCCGCCTCGCGATCGATGCCGTTCGCGACCATGCCCTCGACGAGTTTCGGGTAAATCTCCGCCATCCGTTCGCGCGAGCGTTTGTGGCCCATCGCGCGCCGCAACTGATCCGCTTGGCCGGGTGAAAAGCCGGCGGCTTCGATCGCCATGCGCATGCCTTGTTCTTGGAAGAGCGGCACGCCGAGCGTGCGTTCGAGGACGGGCTTGAGTTTGGGATGCGGATAGGTGACGGGTTCGAGACCGTTGCGGCGGCGCAGGAAGGGATGGATCATGTCGCCTTGGATCGGACCCGGGCGGATGATCGCGACCTGCATCACGAGATCGTAAAAGCATTTGGGTTTGAGGCGCGGCAGCATCGATTGCTGCGCGCGCGACTCGACTTGGAACGTGCCGATCGAATCGCCGCGCTGCAGCATCTCGTAGGTCGCGGGGTCGTCCTGCGGGAGCGTCGCGAGCGAGAGGCGTTTGTCTTCGCCGTAACGGCGCGCGTGGAGGTTGAAGGCGTCGCGCAAGAGCGAGAGCATGCCGAGGCCGAGCAGGTCGATCTTGATGAGGCCGAGGTCGGCGAGATCGTCTTTGTCCCACTGCACGATCGTGCGGTCGCGCATCGAGGCCCATTCGACGGGCGCCACCTGCACGAGCGGATCGCGGGTGAGAACCATGCCGCCGGAATGGATGCCCATGTGGCGCGGAAAGCCGTCGACGCGCCGGCAGAGCGCGAGGAGTAGCGCGCCCGTATTGCCGGCGATCGGTCCGCGGATCTCGGGGTCGGGGTCGGGGCCGAAATCCTTGCTCTTGAAGCCGTAGAACGCGCCCGGCTTGTTCGGTTCGTGCGAACGCACGGGGACGGTGCTCGGTGCGATCGGCGCGATCGGTGCGTTCGCTTCGTTCGCTTCGTCGATGCGCTCGAACCCGGGCGCGTAGGCGCGGCCGGGAGACTGCGCCGGCTGATCGTCCGCTTGCGCGCGCGACAAGCGCTGGTTCGACCCGGCGTCGAGATCGCGGCGCCGTTGCACCGAAACCGGCAGATTGCTGCGACCGTCGTACGCGGCGCCCGTCGCGCCGGCGAGCGATTCGCGAGCGTCGTACTCTTTGGAGATCGCGTCGACTTGCGCGAGCGAGAGGCCGAGCGCTTTGCCGACGTCGCGAATGGCGGAGCGCGTGCGGTAGGTGATGACCTCGGCCGTCATCGCGGCGTGCTCGCGATCGTAACGGTCGTACACGTACTGGATGACTTTTTCGCGATCCTGATGGGCGAAATCGATATCGATATCGGGAATCTCGTTGCGCTCTTCGGAGAGGAAGCGTTCGAAGAGTAGTTCCATCCCGATCGGATCGACCGCGGTGATGCCGAGCGCGTAGCAGACGGCCGAGTTCGCCGCCGAGCCGCGCCCTTGCGCGAGCACGCCGAGTTCCTCGGCCGCGCGCGCGATATCCCAGACGACGAGGAAGTAGCCCGCCAAATCCATGCGCGCGATGATGCCGAGTTCGTATTCGAGCTGGCGCTCGACTTTGGCGGAGAGCGGCGTGCCGTAGCGCACGTGCGCGCCCTTCATGACGAGCGTGCGCAGGTAGGAGTGCGTGCTCGCTTCGCCCGGCGGCAGCGGAAAGAGCGGGAATTGTCCGGAGAGTTTGTCGAGGCGGAACGTGCAGCGCTCGGCGATGGCGAGCGTGTTGGTGAGCGCTTCGGGATACGGGGCGAAGAGGCGCGCCATTTGGACGGCGTCTTTGAGGTAGAATTCGTGGTTGGGGAGCAGCAGCGTGCCCGCTTTTTGCAGGCTCGTGCCGTACTTCACGCAGGTGAGGACGTCGCAGAGCAGAGCGTCCTCGCGCGCCGCATACGCGACGCCGTTGGTCGCGACGTACGGGATCCCGAGCGACTGCGCGATCGCGATCTGCGCGAGCACGAGCCGCGCGTCTTCGGGGCGCAAGTGGTGCTGGAGTTCGAGGAAGAACGCGCCGGGGAAGAGGTCGCGCAGGGTTGCGGCGCGTTCGCGCGCGGTTGCGAACTCGCCGCGCAGCAGCGCTTCTTCGGGCCAGCCGTGATGCGAGCCCGAGAGTGCGATGAGGCCGGCGGTTTTGCCTTCGAGATCGGTGAGGCGCAGGCGCGCGTCGCACTTGCCGCCGCGCAGTTGGGCGGCGGAGATGGCGCTCGCGAGGTTGGCGTAGCCGCGCTCGTCTTGGGCGAGGAGCACGAGGCGGGGGCGGAGGGCGGATTCGGTCGGGGTCGGCCGGCCGCGGCGCTTGGGGCGGCCGAAGCGGTCCCGGGCTGGCGGGACTTCGAGGGTGAGTTCGACGCCGACGATCGCGGGGAGGGTGAGGGGTTTGGCGGCTTTGGCGAAGCGGACGGCGCTGTAGAGGCCGTCCCGGTCGGTCAGCGCGAGGGCGGCGAGGCCCAGTTCATTGGCGTGTTCGACGAGTTCTTCGGGGTGCGAGCCGCCCTCGAGAAAGGTGAAGTTCGAGCGTGCGTGCAGCTCGGCGTAGCGGGGGGCGAGGGGCATGGTAGAGGGGATGGTAATCGAACGTCTGTTCGATTGTCAAGGTCCAACCCATACTTGCGGATACATCATCCGACTTACACAGTTATGTGCATAAATGAAATGCATAGCGGACACTATTGCCGTTGGTAATGCGCCCCGTAAACGCGACAGAAAGTTAAGCTGGGTCGCTCTCGAAAGGAGCACCCATGCCAGCGCCTCAACGTCGTCCACGACAGCGTAGAA